>Ga0102590_1001617_pt1 | contig 32485 bp, 30 predicted proteins | sample AraplaMF_Col_mMF_FD_76859 | JGI IMG/M metagenome (GOLD analysis project Ga0102590, IMG submission 76859) | Arabidopsis root microbial communities from the University of North Carolina, USA - plate scrape MF_Col_mMF | ecosystem: Host-associated > Plants > Roots > Endosphere | place: USA... | reverse complement strand
GCCCGGCCTCGTGCAGGCGATGGCTGAAATCCTGCCACTCGTGCAGCAGCTGGTAGACGTTGAACGCGTCCCGGGGACCGCCCCGGTCGGGAACCGTCGACCAGATGAACGCCGCCGCGCCCACCGCCTCCTCGCCTATGCCGCGCAGGGGGTCCACGACCGTCATGGGGAGCTTGACCACCGCGTAATCGGGGTGCAGGACCACCAGTTCCAGCGGCGGGACCTTGTGCAGCGGGACGCCCTCGATGCCCGTGAGGACCATCGCCGCCATGGTCTCCGGCTTGATCTTGGTGAACATGCCGCCCATGCCGAGCTCGTCACCGCCGAGCTCCTCGGGACGCATCGAGATCGGGACCCGGGCCGCGGTGGCGCCGTCCGGCGCACCGAAGTATTTGTACGTCACCCCCACCCGGCCACCATTCCCGCTCCCAGACCCGAGTCGATCAACCCTACGGTTCGCATGGTCCATGCCATCCATACGTGACAGCCGGTCGATCCGCTCAGCTCCGCCCTGCGCGCTCTGCGCCTGGCGTCTCTCGCTCGTCTCTTCCGCGTCGCGCCGGTGCCTTCCCCGCCGGGCACGCCGAGGACCGAGGTCATCGGTCCCCTCGCCCAGTCCGCCACCGCGATGCATATCTCCACCCGAGTGCTTTTCTAGGACGCGTGGCCCCCGCCGCGCAACCCGATCATCGTGTCAGTGACCTCCCCCACGGCCGCCCGCCGAAACGTGCGTTCAAACACCTCTCCGCGGGATCTTTGCGGGCTCTGACACCATGGCTTGTGTGAGCTATCCGTACGAAGCCCCAGTTTCGCAGACTCTTTTCGAGCGCGCGTCGGCCGTCACGCCGGGCGGCGTGAACTCTCCGGTGCGCGCCTTCCGCGCCGTGGGCGGTACGCCCCGGTTCATGGTGTCCGGTGACGGTCCCTATCTGACCGATGCCGACGGGCGCGAATATGTTGATCTTGTTTGTTCCTGGGGGCCCATGATTCTCGGGCATTCCCACCCCGAGGTGATCGCCGCCGTACAGGAGGCGGTCTCGCGCGGTACCTCCTTCGGCACGCCCGGTGAGGGCGAGGTCGCGCTCGCCGAGGAGATCGTCGCCCGGGTCGCGCCCGTGGCACAGGTGCGGCTCGTCTCCAGCGGGACGGAAGCCACGATGTCGGCGATCCGGCTGGCCCGCGGATTCACCCGCAGGGCCAAGGTGGTCAAATTCGCCGGCTGTTATCACGGGCACGTCGATTCGCTGCTGGCGGCCGCCGGGTCCGGAGTGGCCACGTTCGCCCTGCCCGACACCCCCGGAGTCACCGGCGCCCAGGCCGGGGACACCGTCGTTCTCCCGTACAACGACCTCGAGGCCGTCCGCGCCGCCTTCGCCGCTCATCCCGGAGAGATCGCCTGCGTGATCACCGAGGCCTCTCCCGGGAACATGGGCGTCGTGCCGCCGCTGCCCGGGTTCAACCAGGGCCTGAAGGACCTCTGCCGGGAGAACGGCGCCCTGTACATCTCCGACGAGGTCATGACCGGATTCCGGACCAGCAGGGCCGGCTGGTACGGCATCGACGGGGTCGAGCCCGACCTCATGACCTTCGGCAAGGTCATGGGCGGAGGCTTCCCCGCCGCGGCCTTCGGCGGACGCGCGGACGTCATGGCGCACCTCGCCCCGGCCGGACCCGTCTACCAGGCGGGCACCCTCTCCGGGAATCCGGTCGCCACCGCCGCCGGCCTCGCCCAGCTGCGGCTGCTCGACGACGCCGCGTACGCCAAGGTCGACGCGGTCTCCGCGGAGATCCGTACGCTCGTCACCGACGCGCTGTCCAAGGAAGGCGTGGAGCACCGGCTCCAGAGCGCGTCCAACATGTTCTCCGTGTTCTTCACCGATCGCCCGGTGCACGACTACGAGGACGCCAAGAGCCAGGAGTCCTTCCGGTTCACGGCCTTCTTCCACTCCCTTCTCTCCCAGGGTGTCTATCTGCCACCCTCGTCCTTCGAATCCTGGTTCGTCTCCACCGCCCACGACGAGCGCGCGATCCAGCGGATCGCCGACGCGCTTCCCGCGGCGGCCCGTGCAGCAGCGGAGGCCACGGCAGCATGAGTGACATCACCGTCGTCCACCTGATGCGTCACGGGGAGGTCGCCAACCCGGACGGCGTTCTGTACGGGCGGCTCCCCGGCTACCACCTGTCCGAACTGGGGCGGCAGATGGCGGAGCGGGTCGCCGACCACCTGTCCTCCCGTGACATCACCCATGTCGTCGCCTCCCCGCTGGAGCGAGCGCAGGAGACGGCCACCCCGATCGCCAAGGCGCACGGGCTCGACCTCGCCGCCGACGAGCGGCTCATCGAGGCCGAGAACGTCTTCCAGGGCAAGACCTTCGGGGTCGGGGACGGCGCGCTGCGGCGGCCGGAGAACTGGAAGCACCTGGTCAACCCGTTCAAGCCGTCCTGGGGCGAGCCCTATGTGGACCAGGTCGTGCGGATGATCGGGGCGCTGGACGCCGCCAAGGACGCGGCGCGCGGGCACGAGGCCGTCTGCGTCAGCCATCAGCTGCCGATCTGGATCGTGCGCAGTTTCGTGGAGAAGCGGCGCCTGTGGCACGATCCGCGCAAGCGGCAGTGCACGCTCGCCTCGCTGACCACGTTCACGTACCAGGGCGACAAGATCGTGTCGGTCGGCTACACCGAGCCGGCCCGGGACCTGGTTCCGGCCCATCTGCTGGCCGGGGCCAAGCCCGTGAAGGGCAAGGACAAGGCCTTCGGGGCCTGAGCCGTAGGGGCGGCCCCGACCGATCGGGGCCGGGTGATGGAGGCGTGCGCCGTTGGGCGCACGCCCTGCACCAGGACGTACGTTTCGTCACAAGTCGTACGCAAGTCCGTCATCCAGTCGTATCTTCGTAAAATCCGCGACACAGCAGCGGCTTGAGCGGAACCTTTGTCTCCGACGCGCCCTCTCACTGTGTGACCGCTGAGAGCGCGCTATGAGACGAGGACGGGATGCGGGAGATCAGCCGCCGGGGATTGATGGGACTCGGTGCCGGTGCGGCGGCCGCCATGGGACTGGCCGCGTGCGGCTCCCAGTCGCACGACGGCGCGAGCCCGGGACGCGGTTCCGGCAAGGGGGGCCGCGCCGACGCCGGGAGTTCCCGCCCCAGCCCCAGGCCCACCGCCACCGCGCGCCTCCTCGGTGACGGTTCCACCTCCGACACCGGCAAGCAGCCCGACCAGCCGGACAGGCCGCGGCCCCTGGAACCGGGTGAGACACCGCCGCAGTTCGTCGTCTTCTCCTGGGACGGCGCCGGCGAGGTCGGCAACGGTCTCTTCCCGCGCTTCCTCGACCTCGCCAAGGAGCACGGCGCCCACATGACCTTCTTCCTCTCCGGGCTCTATCTGCTGCCCGAGTCGAAGAAGCGTCTGTACCTGCCTCCGAACAACGCGCCGGGCGCCTCCGACATCGGTTATCTGACGGACGCGCACGTGCGCGTCACCCTGGAGAACGTCCACCGCGCCTGGCTCGAGGGCCATGAGATAGGCACCCACTTCAACGGCCACTTCTGCTCCGGCTTCGGCACGGTCGGCAACTGGACGCCCAAGCAGTGGCGCAGCGAGATCGACCAGGCCAAGTCCTTCGTCAAGGAGTGGCGCACCAACACCGGCTTCACGGATCTGCCGGCCCTGCCCTTCGACTACGACAAGGAACTGATCGGCGGTCGCACGCCCTGCCTCCTCGGCCAGGACAACCTGCTGCCGACGGCCCGCGAGCTGGGCTGGCGCTACGACGCCTCCTCTCCCGGCGGCCGGCAGCGCTGGCCGGTGAAGCGGCAGGGACTGTGGGACTTCCCGCTCCAGTTGATCCCGTTCCCCGGGCACACCTTCGAAGTCCTGTCGATGGACTACAACATGCTCGCCAACCAGTCGATCAGGACGACCCAGGCGCCCTCGTACAACTACCCGGGCTGGCGCACTCAGGCGGCGAACGCCTACATATCCGGATTCAAGCGGGCATACGAGACGAATCGCGCGCCCTACTTCATAGGCAACCACTTCGAGCACTGGAACGGCGGCATATACATGGACGCCGTCGAAGAGGCGTTCAAGTACATCGCGCGCGAGAAGGAGAAGGGCGGCGACGTACGGCTCGTGTCCTTCCGGCAGTTCACGGACTGGCTCGACGTCCAGAAGCCCGAGACCGTGCGCAAGCTGCAGACCCTGGACGTGGGACAGCAGCCGGCGGGTGGCTGGAAGGCGTTCCTCCCGGGCGCCGGGGCGGATGCCTCGAGCACCCCGTCGAACGCCGCCTGAAATGCGCTTTTCCACCCGCAAGGGGGGTGCGCAAGATCCCCGGATCGGACATGCGAAACTTTTCACATGAGTGCCGCCCGCCGCACCCCCCAGCGCCTGAACCGCACCCGTGACCGCAGCCGCCGACGCGCCGCCCTGGCCACCGCCGGAGCCGCCGTCGCCGCGCTCGTCCTGTCGGCCTGCGGATCCGGTGGCACGTCCGGGGGTTCCGGCAACACCAACTTCATCACCGGCAAGGACGGCATCGCGACCGTCAAGCAGGGTGAGCGGTCCGCCGCCCCGGACCTGTCCGGCAGCACGATCGACGGCAAGCAGCTCGACGTCGCCGACTACAAGGGCAAGGTCGTCGTCATCAACGTCTGGGGCTCCTGGTGCCCGCCGTGCCGCGCCGAGGCGTCGAACTTCGTCAAGGTCGCCAAGGACATGGAGGGCAAGGGCGTCCAGTTCGTCGGCATCAACACCCGTGACACCAGCACACAGCCGGCCCGTGCCTTCGAGAAGCAGTACGGGGTCACCTATCCGAGCCTGTACGACCCGACCGGCAAGCTGATGCTCCGCTTCGCGAAGGGCACGCTCAACCCGCAGGCGATCCCGTCCACACTGGTCATCGACCGGGAGGGGAAGGTCGCCGCGCGCACGCTCCAGGCCCTCAGCGAGGACAAGCTGCGCGGGATGCTCGCCCCGGTCGTCGCGGAGAAGTGACGTGAGCGCAGTGTCCACGCTCGCCGCGGCCACCGACCCGAACCAGACCGTCCTCAACGGGGCGCTGCTGGTCGCGCTGCCCGTCGCCCTCCTCGGCGGCCTCGTCTCGTTCTTCTCCCCGTGCGTCCTGCCGCTCGTACCCGGTTACCTCTCCTATGTGACCGGCGTCACGGGCACCGACCTCGCCGAGGCCCGGCGCGGCCGGATGGTCGCGGGTGCCTCCTTGTTCGTGCTCGGCTTCACGGCCGTGTTCGTCTCCAGCGGCGCGCTGTTCGGCTACTTCGGCCAGACGCTGCAGGAGCACAACGCCACCCTGTCCAAGGTGCTCGGCGCCCTGATGATCGTGCTGGGCGTGTTCTTCATGGGGCTGATGCCCTGGCTCACCCAGCGCGAGTTCCGCTTCCACAAGCGGCCGGCCACCGGCCTGGTGGGCGCACCCCTTCTCGGCGCGTTGTTCGGCATCGGCTGGACTCCGTGCATCGGGCCCACCCTCGCCTCCGTACTGGCGCTCTCCTCCGACCAGGCGAGCGCCGGACGCGGGGCCATACTGACCGTCGCCTACTGCCTCGGTCTGGGAGTGCCCTTCGTCCTCGCCGCCGTCGCCTTCCGCAAGGCGCTCGGCGCCTTCGGATGGGTCAAGCGCCACTATGTCTGGGTGATGCGTATCGGCGGCACCATGATGATCGTGACCGGCCTGCTGCTGCTGACGGGCGCCTGGGACGGCATCGTCCAGCAGATGCAGAGCTGGTCCAACGGCTTCACGGTGGGGATCTGATCCATGAGCGACACACGGAGCACCGACGTGCACAGCGACGAGAGCCCCGCCAACGGCTCCGAGGCCGACCTCGGCGAGGCCGGCTCGCAACTGTCCACCGCGCCCACCGAGACGGCCATGCCCGGTTCGTTCGGCGGCTCCCGCGCCCCCGGACCTCGGGGCTGGGTCACCTGGACGGCGCGCGAGATCATCGGCTGGGGCCGGTGGTTCTGGCGGCAGTTGACCTCCATGCGGGTCGCACTGCTCCTGCTGTTCCTGCTCTCGCTCGGGGCGATCCCCGGTTCGCTGATCCCGCAGTCCGGCACCGACGCGCTCAAGGTGCAGGACTTCATGGACGCCCACACGACGCTGGGGCCGATCTACGAGAAGCTCGGGCTGTTCCACGTGTACAGCTCGGTGTGGTTCTCGGCGATCTACATCCTGCTGTTCATCTCGCTCATCGGCTGCATCGTGCCGCGCACCTGGCAGTTCGTGGGCCAGCTGAGGGGCCGCCCGCCGGGCGCGCCCAAGCGGCTGACCCGGCTGCCCGCCTATGCGACCTGGCGCACCGACGCCGACCCCGAGCAGGTCCGTGAGGCCGCGCTGAAGGTGCTCAAGCGGCGCCGCTTCCGTGCGCACGTCACCGGTGACGCGGTCGCAGCCGAGAAGGGCTATCTGCGCGAGGCCGGAAATCTCGCCTTCCACGTCGCCCTCATCGTGATGCTGATCGCCTTCGCCTGGGGACAGCTCTACAAGTCCGAGGGCAACAAGCTGGTCGTCGAGGGCGACGGCTTCTCCAACACCCTCACCCAGTACGACGACTTCAAGTCCGGCAGCCTGTTCACCGACGACGACCTGGTGCCGTTCAGCTTCAAGCTCGACCGGTTCACCGGCACCTACGAGCGCAGCGGCCCGAACAAGGGCACCCCGCGCACGTACGAGGCCGCCATCACCTACAGCGTGGGTGCGTACGGCAAGGACAAGAAGACCACCGTCAGGGTCAACGAGCCGCTGAACATCGGCGACGCGAAGGTCTACCTCGTCAGCCACGGGTACGCCCCCACCGTCACCGTCCGGGACGGCAAGGGGGACATCGTCTTCCAGGGCGCCGTGCCACTGCTGCCCATCGACTCGAACGCGACCTCGCAGGGCGCCGTCAAGGTCTACGACGGATACCGGAACGCCCAGGGGGTGCACGACCAGCTCGGCTTCGCCGCGTTCTTCGTGCCGACCTTCGCGGGTGCCGGCAAGGGCACGATGTACTCCCAGTTCCCGGGGCTCGACTTCCCGGTGCTCGCGGTGACCGCGTACCACGGGGACCTGGGCGTCAACGCGGGCATCCCGCAGAACGTGTACCAGCTGAACACCAAGAACCTGAAGCAGTTCAAGGACGCCAAGGGCAACAAGCTGACGGCGCGTCTGCTGCCCGGCGAGAGCATGACGCTGCCCGGGGGCAACGGCTCGATCACGTTCGACAAGGACATCAAGGAGTGGGCCGGCTTCCAGGTCGTGCAGCAGCCGGGCAACGGCTGGGCACTCGGCGGCGCGCTCGCCGCGATCTTCGGACTGGCCGGCTCCCTGTTCATCCAGCGCCGCCGCGTCTGGGTGCGCGCCACCACGGGGGCCGACGGCGTGACCGTCGTCGAGATGGCGGGCCTCGGCCGCAGCGAGTCCGCGAAGCTGCCCGAGGAACTGGGCGACCTGGCCGCGCTCGTGCACGACCGGGCACCCACGAAGACCGACGAGAAGGACGCCGACCCCGATCAGGAGCCGGGCGCCACAACCCCCGTACCTGCCGCTGAAGGGGCCCAGAAGAAGTGACCTTCGCCACCGCCACCAACGAACACCTCGCGCATCTCAGCAATACGCTGATCTACTCCGCGATGGCCGTCTACACCCTGGCCTTCTTCGCGTACATCGCCGAATGGCTCTTCGGCAGCCGCAGCAAGGTCGCCCGTACGGCGAACGCGCTCACCACCGACGGTGCCAGGAGCGCGCAGGCGCCCGCCGTCAGGGTCAGGAGGGCCGGGGGCACGGCGGTGCTCGAGCGGCCCAAGGTCGTCACCCGTGCCGCGGCCGGTGCCCGTGACGTACCGGACGGCCCCGGCGCCCACGGAGGCGACGAGCAGGGCGACCTCTACGGCCGCGTCGCCGTGTCGCTCACCGTGCTGGCCTTCGCCGTCGAGCTCGCCGGCGTCGTCGCCCGCGCGGCCTCCGTGCAGCGGGCGCCGTGGGGCAACATGTACGAGTTCAACATCACCTTCTCCACGGTCGCCGTGGGCGTGTACCTGGCGCTGCTGGCCCTGAAGAAGAACGTGCGCTGGCTCGGCCTCTTCCTGATCACCACCGTCCTGCTCGACCTCGGTCTCGCCGTCACCGTCCTGTACACGGCCAGCGATCAGCTCGTCCCGGCCCTGCACTCGTACTGGCTGTACATCCACGTGTCCACCGCGATCCTCTGCGGCGCGGTCTTCTACGTCGGCGCGGTCGGCACGATCCTCTACCTGTTCAAGGACTCCTACGAGAGCAAGCTCGCCTCGGGCGGCAAGCCCGGCACCTTCGCCACCTCCGTGCTGGAGCGGCTGCCCGCCTCGGCGTCCCTCGACAAGTTCGCCTACCGCGTGAACGCGGCGGTCTTCCCCCTGTGGACGTTCACGATCATCGCGGGTGCCATCTGGGCCGAGTCCGCCTGGGGCCGCTACTGGGGCTGGGACCCGAAGGAGACCTGGGCCTTCATCACCTGGGTCGCGTACGCCTGTTACCTCCACGCCCGTTCCACGGCCGGCTGGAAGGGCCGCAAGGCGGCCTACATCGCGCTCATCGCCTTCGGGTGCTGGCTGTTCAACTACTACGGCGTGAACATCTTCGTGGGCGGCAAGCACTCGTACGCGGGCGTGTAAGCCCCCGCCGCGCGAGCTCCCCACCACAGAGGCCGGTTCCGGTGACCCAGGTCACCGGAACCGGCCTTCGTCGTACGCGCAGGTGAGAGACGTGGACACGCACCTGAGGACACGTATCCGTGCGGGCGATCACGGCGCGTTCGGAGAGCTCTTCGACGCGTACGCACGGTCCGTCCACAGCCGTCACGCCGGTCCGGCACGTCAAGGACTCGACGGGCCGGCCGGGAGGGCGTCGCGGTCACCCGGGGGAGCGGCGGCGGGATGCGAAGGGCCAGGTCACGGGCGTCGGCGCCATTCTGGAGCGGACGGTCGTCGACAAGGCGGGCGAGCGCCCGTAACACGTGCGGATCCCCCGGTCGCGCGCCAGGCTGGTGTCATGACCGATCCCATCGAAGAGGGCACCGCCGAGCATCGGGGGGACATGCACGTAAGGCACTACGTGCTGCACCTGCCCCGGCCCGTGGAGGAGGTCTGGCGCGCTCTGGCCACCGCCGCGGGCCTGCGGCAGTGGCTGGCCGCCGCCGAGCCGTTCGAACCGCGGCTCGGCGGCGCGGTGGGACTCCGGCTGCCCGGCGGCACGGCCCGGGGCCGCATCACGGCATGGGACGTGGAACGGGTCGCCGAATACACGGTGGAGGGCCGCGGCCGCATCCGCTTCCATCTGGAACCGGGCAGGCCGCAGGGCACGACGGTGCGATTCACCCACGAGAGCGGCGACGACCGGGACCCGGGCTGGCGGCAGCGCTTCGAGCGCCTGCTCGCCCAGGTGGCGGGCGACGGGACCGATCGACCGCCGGATCACCGACGTTGACGCGGAGCGCCGCCGGGTCGAACGGCGCGCCCTGCCGGGGTGCATTTCTCCATGAGGACGGGGAACCTCCCGTTCCCGCGCGTCGGCCGAGGGCGGTGACGGTGCCGAAGCCCGGAGCCGAGCCGATGCTCAACAGCTCCGGCTCCCGCGCACCGACGTCCCGGGTGCCGGTGCGGGCATCGAGGTCGCTTCCGCCACGGACTCGGACCGGCGGTGGCGGTACGGTCCTCAGCCGCGTCCGATGTCCTCGTTCCACAGCGCCGGGTTCCTGACGATGAACGCGTGCATCAACGCCCTGCACTCGGGGTCGTCGAGGAGGACCACCTCCACACCGTGTTCCGCCAGCCAGTCGTGGCCGCCGACGAACGTGGTCGCCTCGCCGACGACGACCCGGGAGATGCCGAACTGGCGGACCAGGCCGCTGCAGTACCAGCAGGGGGAGAGAGTCGTCACCATCGTCGTGCCCCGGTAGGAGGGCCGGCGGCCCGCCGCGCGGAAGGCGGACGTCTCCGCGTGCAGGGACGGGTCGCCGTCCTGGACGCGGCGGTTGCGGCCGCGGCCGAGGAGCGCGCCGTCCGCGCCGTACAGCGCGGCGCCGATGGGGATGCCGCCCTCGGCGAGGCCGGTGCGGGCCTCCGCTACGGCGGTGGCGAGCCATTGGTGTGCCTGCGCCCGGTCCATGCCTTCACTCTCCGCCCGCCGCATCGTCCGGGCAACGTGGTGAGGGCGGGTGTCCGCCGCTTCGGCCTCACCGGGCCCGTCGGACGCCGTACGGCGCCTGCGCGTGGGGGAGTTGCCGCTGCCGGTCTCCGGAGCCCGGTACCCAAGGCTCAGTCCTTGGAGTCCTCGCCGTGCTCACGGCGCCGCAGATCCTCCTCGCGGCGGCGCAGGTCGGCCTCCCAGTCCTTGAGGAGCGCCTCGTCCTTCTTGTTCTCCTCCTTCAAGGAGGTGAGGAACGCGGGGTTGTCGTCGGGCGCGACCCAGTCCATGCGGTGGTTGCGGTGCCACTCGGAGGGGGTGGAGCCGTTCACCGGGGCGCGGCGCACCTTGCCCGCGACGAGCCAGGCGATCGGGCCCACCAGCACTTCGCCGAAGAGCAGGATGATGATGACCCAGACCACCTTGGGCAGTCCCCGGATCTCTTCCTCGGGTGTGTTCAGGCAGTCGATGAAGGCGTATATCCACAGCGCCAGGACCAGCAGGTAGGGCAGATACCTGAACATGGTGGTGCGATCCCCCAGGAGTCGGCGACGGAGCGTGAGAGGGCCCCGGTGACGGGGCAAGGTTAGCGGGTGCCGGATACTGGATCGCATGGCTTACGACGATCTTCGGTCCCTGCTCCGGGCGCTGGAGCGCGAGGGAGACCTCAAGCGCATCAAAGCCGAGGTGGACCCGTATCTGGAGGTCGGGGAGATCGTCGACCGGGTGCAGAAGTCCGGTGGGCCCGCGCTCCTCTTCGAGAACGTGCGCGGCTCGAGCATGCCGCTCGCCATGAACGTGTTCGGCACCGACCGGCGTCTGTTGAAGGCCCTCGGCCTGAAGTCGTACGGCGACATCTCCGACAGGATCGGCGGACTGCTCAAGCCCGAACTGCCGCACGGGTTCGTCGGTGTGCGCGAGGCCTTCGGCAAGCTCGGGGCGATGGCGCACGTACCGCCCAAGAAGGTCAAATCCGACAACGCGCCGGTGCAGGAGGTCGTCCTGCGCGGCGACGACGTCGACCTCGACGCCCTGCCGGCCCTGTTCACCTGGCCCGACGACGGCGGCTCCTTCTTCAACCTCGGGCTGACGCACACCAAGGACCCGGAGACCGGGGTCCGCAACCTCGGTCTGTACCGCCTCCAGCGCCACGACCGGCGCACCATCGGGATGCACTGGCAGATCCACAAGGACAGCCGCAACCACTACCAGGTGGCGGCGAGGCGCGGTGAGAGGCTGCCGGTCGCGATCGCCTTCGGGTGCCCGCCCGCCGTGACGTACGCCGCCACCGCGCCGCTCCCCGGTGACATCGACGAGTACCTCTTCGCCGGGTTCATCGCGGGCAAGCGGATCGAGATGGTGGACTGCAAGACGGTCCCGCTCCAGGTGCCGGCGAACGCCGAGGTCGTCCTGGAGGGCTGGCTGGAGCCCGGAGAGATGCTCCCCGAGGGCCCGTTCGGCGACCACACCGGCTTCTACACGCCGCAGGAGCCCTTCCCCGCCCTGCGGATCGACTGCGTGACCATGCGCCGCCGGCCGCTGCTCCAGTCGATCGTGGTGGGCCGCCCCCCGACGGAGGACGGACCCCTCGGCCGCGCCACCGAACGGTTCTTCCTGCCCCTGCTCAAGGTCATCGTGCCGGACATCGTGGACTACCACCTGCCGGAGGCGGGCGGTTTCCACAACTGTGCGATCGTCTCGATCGACAAGAAGTATCCGAAGCACGCCCAGAAGGTGATGCACGCCGTCTGGGGGGCGCACATGATGTCCCTGACCAAGCTGATCGTCGTCGTGGACTCCGACTGTGACGTGCACGATCTGCACGAGGTCGCCTGGCGGGCCCTCGGCAACACCGACTACTCCCGCGACCTCACGGTCGTCGAAGGCCCGGTCGACCATCTCGACCATGCCTCCTACCAGCAGTTCTGGGGCGGCAAGGCGGGCATCGACGCAACGAGGAAATGGCCCGAGGAGGGCTACACGAGGGACGGCGGCTGGCCCGAGATGGTCCTGTCCGACCCGGAGACGGCGGCGAAGGTGACGAGCCGCTGGAAGGAGTACGGCCTGTGAGCAGCGCCTCCGCCGCGATCCCGCAGCCGGGACGCACCAAGGCGTTCCTGCGCCTGGTGATGATCGAACACTCCGTGTTCGCCCTGCCCTTCGCGTACATCGCCGCGCTGACCGCCATGTTCCAGTGGGACAGGAACATCCACTGGGGACGGTTGTTCCTCGTCACCGTGGCCATGGTGGGGCTGCGCACCTTCGCCATGGCGGCGAACCGGATCATCGACCGCGAGATCGACGCCCGCAACCCGCGCACGGCCCACCGCGAGTTGGTCACCGGTGCGATGTCGGTGCGGCACGCCTGGACGGGCGCGCTGGTCGCGCTGGTCTTCTTCCTGGGTGCCGCGGCCCTGCTCAACCCCCTGTGCCTGGCGCTCGCCCCCATCGCGGTGATCCCGATGGTGGTGTACCCCTACGGCAAGAGGTTCACCAACTTCCCGCAGGCCATCCTGGGCCTGGCCCAGGCGATGGGCCCGGTCGGCGGCTGGCTGGCGATCAGCGGCACCTGGGACTGGGACGCGGTGGTCCTCGGCCTCGCCGTCGGCGTCTGGATCGGCGGCTTCGACCTGATCTACGCCTGCCAGGACGTGGAGACGGACCGGGAGATCGGCGTCATGTCGGTGCCGGCCCGCTTCGGCGTCCCTGCGGCGATCTGGGGCGCCCGCGCCTGCCACACGGTGACCACGGCGCTGTTCGTCTGGTACGCCGTCGTCACCGGCGCCGGCGCCTTCTTCTGGCTCGGCCTGGTGATCGTGGCGGGTGCCTTCGTCTACGAGCACACCATCGTCCGGCCGCACGACCTGAGCCGTGTGAACCGCGCCTTCTTCAGCGTCAACGGGTTCATCGGGATCGCCCTGTTCGTGTGCGCGCTGCTCGATCTCCTGGTGCGCGGCCTGAGCGTGTGACGACGGTTCGGGCCGCCCGGGCGGCCCGAACCCCGCCGTCCCGCGCTACGTCGTCGTACGGCGGCGGAACAGGAACGCCGCCGCGACGCCCGCCGCCAGACCGATGAGATGGCCCTGCCAGCTGATGTGAGTCTGCGCGGGGGACAGACCCAGCAGGATCGAGCCTCCCCAGATCGCGGCGACCAGCAGACCGACCAGGACGCCCAGCGGGCGGCGCTCGACGAGGCCGGCGGCCACCAGGAAGCCGAACAGTCCGAAGACCAGGCCGGAGGCGCCCGCGGTGTTGGTGTGCGCCGGGGACACGAGCCAGACACCCAGACCGTCCGCCACGATGATCAGCGCGCAGATCGCGGCGAACCGGCGCAGACCGCCGAGGGCCGCGAGGAAGCCGAGCACCAGCAGCGGCACGCTGTTCGACGCGACATGGGCGAAGCCGAAATGGACGAAGGCGGCCGGAACGACGTCGACCAGTTCGGAGGCCCTGCGCGGAACGATGCCGAAGTCGTCCAGGGCACGGCCCGTCGTCACGTCGATCACTTCGAGCACCCACAGCAGCGCCACCCAGCCCACCATCAGCTTGGCCGCCGCCTTCGCACGGTCGGCTTGCGACCACTCCGGCTCCGTACCCGACATGGCACCCCGCCCTTCGTCCGCCCCTCGGGATCGGCCTCGGCCCCCTTGACCGGATCCCGCCCCGCGGCGCCGGATAGGCTCGGTGTCGTGAACCCAGTCAAGCCAGGAGAGACGCCGCGTACGCCTTGGATCGTAGGGGTCTCCGGCGCCTCCGGCACCCCGTATGCCGCCGCCGTGCTGCGCGCTCTCCTCGCCGCGGGCGAGAGCGTCGATCTGGTCGTCTCGCGCGCCTCGCGGCTCACGCTGCTCGACGAGACGGGCATCGCCTTCCGGGACGCGCACTGGCGGGACGACCTGCGGGAGTGGCTGGGCCGGGGCGCCGACGGCAAGCCCGGAACGTTCGCGGTGGGCGTCGAGGGCGACCGTGTGCGGTACTGGAGCGCCGGTGATCTGGCCGCCGGGCCGTCCTCCGGCTCGTACCCCGCGAAGGGGATGCTGATCGTGCCCGCGTCCACGGCCTGTGTGGCGGGCGTGGCACTCGGGCTCTCCAAGGACCTTCTGCAGCGGTCCGCGAGCGTCACGCTCAAGGAACGGCGGCCGCTGGTCGTCGCCGTGCGGGAGACCCCGCTCAGCGGCCAGACCCTCAGGCAACTCGTGGCGCTGGACGAGGCGGGCGCGGTCGTGGTGCCCGCGTCACCGGCCTTCTACGCGGGCGCCACGCACATCCAGGACCTCGTCGACTTCGTCGCGGGGCGGGCGCTGGACGCGGCGGGGGTGCCGCACCGGCTGTACCGCCGCTGGCAGGGTGAGCTCGGGGGTGGCTCCCGCCCCGACGAGTAGGCGACCGAGCGGTGGGGGTGCGTTTCCCGGTGGCGCGCCGGGAGGTCGGCCCTTCGCGCATCCGGTGAGAGATTCTCAGGGGTCAGATCCCGCGCGCCTTGGTTCCATACGTAAACTTGCGGTAACGCCGAACAATGAAAGGCTACGGATCTATGGATGCCGTTGACAGGCAGCTCATCCAGGCCCTGCGCGAGAACGGCAGGGCCTCCTATGCCGAGCTCGGCCGACTCGTGGGCCTCTCCGGGCCCAGTGTCACCGACCGGATCAACCGCCTGGAGGCGGCCGGCGTCATCACCGGCTACCGCGCCACGGTCGACGCCGCCTCCCTCGGCCTCGGCGTCACCGCCCTGATCGGTATCTCGCTCTCCGACGCCGCCGACCACGAGGACGTGGCGCACCGGCTGAAGGACCTTCAGGAGATCGAGGACTGCTGGTTCATCGCCGGCGACGACTCGTTCATGCTCAAAGTGCGCGCGTCGGACGTGGACGGCCTGGAGAAGACGATCCGCCGGCTGTCCGGCACCAAGGGCGTCTCCCGCACGCGTACGACCATCGTGCTGTCCACCAAGTGGGAGAACCGGGTCGGCGAGCTGCCCGAACAGCAGTAGGCGCGCGGTACCGGACGGGGGCACCGGCCGTCCGAGGGCCGGGGGTACCGTTGGGGGGTTCGTCGAGGGAGAGGCAGAAGCATGGATGTCGGGCTCAAGCGGGAGCTGGAGGACAAGGTCCGGGCCGGTGAGCGGCTGACCCGCGAGGACGGCATCGCGCTGTACGAGTCGGACGACCTCGCCTGGCTCGGCGGTCTCGCGCACGAGGTGCGGACCCGCAAGAACGGCGACGTGGTCCACTTCAACGTCAATCGTCATCTCAACATGACGAACGTGTGCACCGCGTCCTGCGCGTACTGCTCCTTCCAGCGCAAGCCCGGTGAGAAGGACGCGTACACGATGCGCATCGAGGAGGCCGTCCGCCTCGCCAAGGCGATGGAGTCGGACAACCTCACCGAACTGCACATCGTCAACGGCCTGCACCCGAACCTGCCGTGGCGCTACTACCCGCGCTCGCTGCGCGAGCTGAAGGCCGCGCTGCCGGACGTCTCGCTGAAGGCGTTCACGGCGACGGAGATCCACCACTTCGAGACGATCTCCGGTCTCTCGGCCTCCGAGATCCTGGACGAGCTGATCGACGCCGGCCTCGAGTCGCTGACCGGCGGCGGCGCCGAGATCTTCGACTGGGAGGTCCGGCAGCACATCGTCGACCACAGGACCCACTGGGAGGACTGGTCGCGCATCCACCGCCTGGCGCACGAGAAGGGTCTGAAGACCCCGTGCACGATGCTGTACGGCCACATCGAGGAGCCGCGCCACCGCGTGGACCACGTCCTGCGGTTGCGTGAACTCCAGGACGAGACCGGCGGGTTCCAGGTCTTCATCCCGCTGCGCTACCAGCACGACTTCGTGGACATGAAGGACGGCAAGATCCGCAACCGGCTCCAGGCGCGGACGCAGATGGCGACGGGCGCGGAGGCGCTCAAGACGTTCGCCGTCTCGCGCCTGCTGTTCGACAACGTCCCGCACGTGAAGGTGTTCTGGGTCATGCACGGCGTCCAGACCGCGCAGCTGGCCCTCCAGCACGGCGCGGACGACATGGACGGCTCGGTCGTCGAGTACAAGATCACGCACGACGCCGACAACTACGGCACGCCGAACAAGCTGACCCGTGAGGACCTGCTCGATCTGATCCGCGACGCCGGCTTCCGTCCGGTCGAGCGGAACACCCGCTACGAGATCATCCGCGAGTACGACGGCCCGGATCCGGCCCGGCGCGACGAGCCGCAGCCCATGCGCGTCTGACGCGCTCCACGAACCCGACCGAGCCCCGGCCACGGCCGGGGCTCGCCGGTGTGGCGCAGAGGACATCAAAAGGCCTTGAGTCCTGCCGACGGTAATAACTACTCTCCACCTATGCCCCTTACGTTCGCGCTCGATCCGGCCATGACCCCCGCTCTTCGCGACGGCGTCCTCGACCTGTGGACGGACGTGTCCAACGCCGGCGGATCCGTGGGTTTCGTGCCGCCGGTCACACGCGAGGAGATACGCCCGGAGCTGGTGAAGCACCTTGCGGCGATGACGGAGGGGCGCACCCGGCTGCTGGTGGGGCACGACGATGACGGGCAGGTGGCGGCGACCGCGTTCGTCACCTTCAACACGCACCGTCTGATGAAGCACTGGGTGTGGCTCTACACGGTGATGGTGCACCCGCGTCACCAGGGCAAGGGGTACGGCCGTGATCTGCTGGCCGCCGCCGCGGACGCGGTCCGCGGCCTCGAGGGGATCGAGGCCATACGGCTGACCTGCCGGGGCGGTCACGGTCTTGAGCACTTCTACGGCTCGTGCGGATACAAGGAGGTCGGCCGCGTACCCGGGGCGATCCGAGTGGCGCCCGATGACGACCGCGACGACATCGTCATGCTGCTGCCCCTGGGCTGAGCCGCCGCACCCCCGTGCAAGATCGGGTGCCCGGCGTGCTTCACTGGAGGATGCCCTTGGAGAGGTCCCGTGGCGGCGCCGGCATCGCCCGGACAGCGGGACCTTCATGGAACGGAAGAGTGGATTGAGATGTTCCGCTACACACTGATGCGCCTCGGTATCTTCGCGGGCTGCCTCGTGGTCGTCTGGGGCCTCGTCTACTCCGGTCTCGTCCCGCGTGGCCTCGGCGACTCCAACGGCATCTGGATCGTGCTGCTCGCCCTGGTGGTCTCGGCGCCGATCAGCTTCGTCCTGCTGCGGGGGGAGCGCGACCGGGCCTCCTTGCAGATCGTCGGACGGGTGGACCGCATGAAGGCCAACCTCGACGCCAACCGGGCGCAGGAGGACGGGGCCGACGACGTCGCCAGGAAGCAGAGCCAGGCGTCCTGAAGGCCGGAGGCGCCGCGGGCTGAACGTACCCTTGCCCCTATGGGTTCCGTGAAGACCAAGCGGATGCCGCGGGCGGTCCGTGAACGGCAGATGCTGGACGCCGCCGTGCAGACCTTCGGGCAGCGTGGCTACGCGGCCGCGTCCATGGACGAGATCGCCGAACTGGCGGGTGTGTCCAAGCCGCTGGTGTATCTCTACCTGAACTCCAAGGACGAACTCTTCACCGCCTGTATCCGCCGTGAGGCCGCGGCGCTCACCGACGCCGTGCGCGCGGGAGTCCGGCCCGGGCTCGGCGCGGACCGTCAACTCTGGGAAGGGCTGCGCGCGTTCTTCACCCACACGGCGCAGAACCCGGACGGCTGGTCGATCCTGCATCTCCAGGCGCGTACGCACGGCGAGACGTTCGCGGCCGAGGTCTCGGCGATGCGCAAGGAGATCGTCGCGCTGGTGACCCGGCTCATCGCGGTCGCCGCACGGGACGGAGGCAGCCCCTGCTCGAACGAAGGGGGCGAGCCGGGCGACCACCCGGGCTCCGACCTGCCCGAGCGCGAGGCGGCCGGACTCGCGGAGGCCCTGGTCGGTGCCGCCGAGTCGCTCGCGGTCTGGGCCAACGCCACCCCCGGTGTCTCCGCCCGCCAGGCCGCCACGACGTTGATGAACTTCGCGTGGGCGGGTCTCGGCGACCTCATGGAGGGCCGCTCCTGGTCGCCCCCGGAGCCCGACCGGCCCTAGGCCCAGCCCGGCCGGAGTCGGCAGGCGACCGGCCCCGGCGGTGAGACGTCCCGCCGGGGTGCGTACGGGGCGTTCAGTGGTCGAGTGGGCGTGTCTCACCCGTCAGATGCAGCCGTTCCCCACCGCGCAGTTCGAACAGTCCGCCCTCGGCCCCGTACGTCACGGTACCCGGCAGCAGGACCGGCGCCCTGAACTGCGCGCGCACCCGAACCGCGGTGGGGGCCGGTTGCTCGGCCAGGCACCGGGCGACGGTCCACATGCCGTGCGCGATGGCGCGCGGGAAGCCGAAGGCGCGTGCGGTCAGGGCGTGCAGGTGAATGGGATTGCGGTCCCCGGACACCGCCGCGTACCGCCGCCCGACGTCCCCGGCCAGCCGCCACTCGGCCGTCACGGGGAGGGGGCCGGGGTCCGAGGGCCGTGCCTCGGCGGGTGCGCCGGTGCGGTGCCGGGCGAGATAGGTGCTGGCCGACTCCCACACGGTCCGGTCCCCGGCACGGACCTCGGTGACCACGACGGCCTCGGTACCGCGCCGATGGGGCACGAGCTCCCCGGTCGACACGCCGATGTCGTAGGTGCCGTCCGGGGCGAGGGCCTCCCGCTGGGTGATCTCGATGGAGGTGTGCACCAGCCCGAGCAGGGGGAGGGGGAACTTCCGGCTCGCCATGATCCGCATGGCCAGCGGAAAGCCGAGGACATGGGGATAGCTGACCGGCAACGCGCCGGTGCCGGCGGGGAATCCGCAGACGCGCTCGTACGCGGCGAGACGGCCGGGGTCGACCCGGAACCCGGGCAGCTCGAGTCGGCCGCCGGCGAAGCCGGCGTCGGGGCCGGGGCGCTTGAAGGGGGACATGAGGGCGCCGCGCAGGAGGGCGGGAAGCAGCATGGGTGGTCTCCGGAACCTGGGAAGGAGGGGGCGCGGGTGCTCGGGGCGGAGGATCACGCGCCGAGCAGGCTCTGTCCGCAGACCCGTACGACCTGACCGTTCACCGCGCCCGATCCCGGACCGGACAGCCATGCCACCGTCTCGGCCACGTCCACCGGCAGGCCTCCCTGTCCGAGCGAGTTCATCCGGCGCCCCGCCTCCCGGACGAACAGCGGGACCGCCGCGGTCATCCGCGTCTCGATGAACCCGGGTGCCACCGCGTTCACCGTCACCCCGTGCTCGGCCTGCGCGCGGGGTGCCAGCGCCCGTACGAGCCCGATCACACCCGCCTTGCTCGCGGCGTAGTTCGTCTGCCCGACGTTCCCGGCGATCCCGGTGATCGACGAGGTGACCACGATCCGCCCCCCGCCGCCCGGTCCCTCCTCGGGCGAACCGTGTCCGCGCAGCACCCCGCGTGCCAGCAGGACGTCGGTCGTGCGCAGCACACTCGCGAGGTTCACTTCGAGTACCGAACCCCACCGCTCCGCCGCCATGTTGGCCAGCGTGCGGTCACGGGTGATCCCCGCGTTGTGGACGAGGACGTCCAGCCGTTCGGGCAGTGCGTCGGCGATGCGCGCGCCCGCGTCGTCCGCGGTGATGTCGAGCGTCAGCGCGGTGCCGCCGATCGACTCGGCCACCCGTCGCGCATCCGCCTCGGCGGCCGGCACGTCCAGGCACACCACGTGTGCGCCGTCCCGTGCCAGCGTGCGGGCGACCGCCTCACCGATCCCGCGCGCCGCCCCGGTGACCAGCGCGATCCGCCCTGCGAGCGGCCGCGCCCAGTCCTCGGGAGCGATGACGTCCCCGCTCCCCACCTCGACGACCTGCCCGCTCACATACGCGGACCTCGGTGAGAGCAGGAAGCGCAGTGTCGACTCGGCGGCCTCGGCGTCGGCCAGCCGGACGAGCGTGACGGTCCGCCCCCGCCCCGTCTCCTTGCCGAGCGACCGGGTGAACCCCTCCAGGGCCTGCTGCACCGCCGCCTGGTGATGGTCGGTGGGGTCCGGCGGTGAGCCCAGCACCACCACGCGGCCGCTCTCGGCGACCGACCGTACGACTGGGTGGAGCGCCGCGTGCACCTCGGCGAGCGCTTCGACATCCCGTACGCCGGTGGCGTCGAGGACGATCGCGGCGGGCCGCTCGGCACCGGCGGCAAGCCCGGTGCGGGCCAGCACCGGTGGCAGGTCCAGCGTGGACCTGCCCGCCGTGAGGTGCAGCAACGGGCCGCCCAGGGTGGGGCGTTCGGCGGACCAGCGGTGCAGCGCCACCGGTTGCGGAAGCCCCAGCCGCCGGGTGAGGAAGCGACCGGGCGCGGTCCTCGTGAAGCGCAGATAGCGGTCGGCCATGGTCCAGCTCCCAGCTCGCTCGTCCGTTTCCCGTGTCTTACTCTGGAGTAAGGTTACCCGGGGTAAGTCTCCCTCGGGCGTGAGGAGCAGATCGAGATGAGCAGTTCCCCCATCAGCACGCAGGTGCGGCGCGCAGCCGTCGTGGGTGGCAGCCGCATCCCCTTCGCGCGCTCGGACGGCCCTTACGCCACCGCCTCCGACCAGGAGATGCTGACGGCGGCGGTGGACGGGCTCGTCGCGCGGTACGGACTGGACGGTCCGGGCGCGGTCGGCGAGTTGGTCGCCGGGGCCGTGCTCAAGCACAGCCGTGACTTCAACCTCGCCCGGGAGACGGTGCTGGGCTCCGGGCTGGACGCCCGTACGCCCGCGTACGACGTCCAGCAGGCCTGTGGCACCGGTCTGCAGGCGGTGATCGCGGCGGCCAACAAGATCGCTCTGGGGCAGACGGAGTCCGCGATCGCGGGCGGCGCGGACACGGCGAGCGACGTGCCCCTCGGTGTGAACGACGCGCTGCGCCGCATCCTGCTGGAGGTCCGCCGGGCCACCTCGACCGCCGCCAGGCTCAGGGCGCTGGCGAGGATCCGTCCGGCCCACCTGGTCCCCGACATCCCGCGCAACGCCGAGCCGCGCACCGGCCTGTCCATGGGTGAGCACGCGGCGGTGACCGCCCGTGCCTGGGGAGTGACGCGCGAGGCGCAGGACGAGTTGGCGGCCACGAGCCACCGGCGGTTGGCGGCGGCGTACGAGCGCGGACTCCTCGCCGATCTGGTGGTCCCCTTCCGCGGTCTGGAACGCGACCAGAACCTGCGCCCCGACTCGACGCCGGAGAAACTGGCCCGCCTGAGGCCGGTGTTCGGCACCGGTGGACCCGACCCGACGATGACCGCGGGCAATTCGACTCCACTCACGGACGGCGCCGCTGTGGTGCTGCTCGCGAGCGAGGACTGGGCACGTCGGCGCGGACTCGAACCGCTCGCGTATCTGACGGCGTACGAGACCGCGGCCGTCGACTTCGTCGGCGGGGACGTGGCGGGAGGCGAGGACGGACTGCTGATGGCCCCCGCGTACGCCGTTCCGCGCATGCTGGAGAGGACGGGACACGGCATGGAGGACTTCGACTTCGTCGAGATCCACGAGGCGTTCGCCTCCCAGGTGCTGGCGACGCTGTCCGCCTGGGAGAAGCGGGGACTCGCCCCGGTGGACCGCGCACGGCTGAACGTCGCGGGATCGTCCCTGGCCACCGGTCACCCCTTCGCCGCGACGGGCGCCCGGATCGTGGCGACGCTCGCGGCACTTCTCGCCGAACGCGACGCCCCGGGCCGCGGCCTGATCTCGATCTGCGCGGCCGGGGGACAGGGGGTCACCGCCATCCTCGAACGCGCCTGACGGCCATGGGGAGGAGGCTGCACAGCCCCGGCTCCGTACCATCCCCGAACCCGCACAGACTCCCCACGAGGGGGACGTACGATCGCGGTTCAAACCGGCGGTAACAGCGAGTCGCACCGACCGTTGAACGTCTCCCCGCGCATGTTGCGTACTCATGCAGCAGAGCAGTGCACAGCTGCGGTCCACAGGAGCTGCCCCATGCCCATCTCGTACTCGACCACGCCCGTTCCCGCCGTCCCGGCCGATCTCGACCACGACGGCGGGCCCGTGCTCGTGGCGCCGGAGACACGGCGGCTGAACGGCGAGGTGCGGGAGGCATACGTACCCCCGCTGGTGCCGCCGGTCACGCACGGCTCGCTCGCCGACGTGCCGTTCGAGAACGCGAGCGCGGTGCCCGGTCACCCGGTGCTCAGCCGCCGCGACCCGGACGGCGGGTGGACGGACGTGACGGCGGTTCAGTTCGCCGACCAGGTACTGGCCCTGGCCAAGGGCCTGATCGCCGAGGGCCTGATGCCCGGCGACCGGATCGCGATCATGTCCCGCACCACGTACGAGTGGACGCTGCTCGACTTCGCGGCCTGGGCGGCCGGCCTGGTCACGGTCCCCGTCTACCCCACCTCCTCGGTCTTCCAGACCCGCTGGATCCTCCAGGACTCCGGCGCGGTGGCCCTGGTGACGGAGACGGCCGGACAGGCGGCGTCCATCGGCCCGGAACGCAGCCTGCTGCCCGATCTGCGTCACCTGTGGGTGATGGAGAAGGGTCATGTCGAGCGCCTGGCCGAAATGGGTGATGCGGTACCGGACCAGGAGGTCTCCGTACGCCGGGGCATGCTCGGCCCGGACACGCTGGCCACGCTCATCTACACCTCGGGCACCACGGGCCGGCCCAAGGGCTGCACCCTGTCGCACGGCAACTTCCTGGCGGAGGTCGACAACGCGATCGAACTGCTCCACCCGGTGTTCAAGGCGAAGATCAACGGTGATCCGTCCACGCTGCTGTTCCTGCCGTTGTCGCACGTCTTCGGCCGTATGGTGGCGGTCGCCTGCATCCGTGCGCGGGTGCGTCTGGGCCATGCGCCGAGCCTGCAGGCGCAGGATCTGATCGCCGACATGGCGAGCTTCAGGCCGACCTTCCTGCTGGCCATCCCGTACATGCTGGAGAAGGTCTTCAACAATGCGCGGGCGACGGCCGAACGGGGCGGCCGCGCGTCGCTGTTCGACCGCGCGGCAAGTGTGGCCCGTCGCTACGGCGAGGCGCAGGAGGCCCGGCAGCACGGCACGGGCCGGGGCCCGAGCGGGGCCCTGAAGGCGGCCCGCGCCCTCTACGACCCGCTCGTCTACCGCCGCATCCGCAACGCCCTCGGCGGCCGGGTCCGCCATGTCATCTGCGGCGGCTCCCCGTTGGGCCGGGACCTGGCGGCGTTCTACGCGGGCGCGGGCATAGAGATCTACGAGGGGTACGGCCTGACGGAGACGACCGGCGCGGCCACGGTCACCCCGCCCCTCAAACCCCGCCTGGGCACGGTCGGCTGGCCACTGCCCGGCACAAAGGTGCGTATCGCGGCGGACGGTGAGGTGCTGGTCCTCGGCGGTCAGGTGTTCCGGGGCTACTGGGATCCCCATGCGGGCGGGGTGGTTCCTTCCACACCGGACGGCTGGCTGCCGACGGGCGACATCGGGCGCCTGGACGACGAGGGCTATCTGACCATCACCGGGCGGAAGAAGGAGATCCTGATCACCGCCGGGGGGAAGAACGTGGCCCCGGCCCCCCTGGAGAACTGGCTGCGGTCCCACCCGCTCATCTCCCAGTGCCTGGTCCTCGGCGACCGCCGCCCCTTCGTCAGCGCCCTGATCACCCTGGACCCGGACGGCATCGTCCACTGGCGCCAGATGAACGGCAAGCATCCGGTACCGGCGGAACTCCTCAAGGACGACCCGGAGTTGCTCGCGGTACTGCAGCGGGCGGTGGACGAGGCCAACAAGATGGTCTCCCGCCCCGAGTCCATCCGCCGCTTCGCGGTCCTCCCCGTGGACTTCACGGAACAGGCCGGCCATCTGACCCCGTCGATGAAACTGCGCCGCGCAGTGATCATGCGGGACTTCGCCGCTCAGGTGGACGAGCTGTACAGGTAGCGGTTCCGGGCGCACGGCCCGGGCCGTGCGGTGGTGCCGGCCGGTCGCCGACGGCCGATTCACCCGCTCGGCCGTGGTCCCGGCGGTCCGTCGTGTCCGTGTCCGGCCGGGAGGTCGTACGACGGCGGACGACGGGCTTCCGCGGTCCCCCGAGCGACGTCGATCCCGGGCCCCGGGCGAGGCGGTCGCACTCGCCCGGGGCCCGCGCGTCGCCGTGAACGGCATCCGGGCCGGGCCGTCTCCGGCGCCGTCGACCGACCCTCCCGCCGCGTCGCCTCCGGTGCCGGGCGCGGCAGGACCGGATCGCACATGTGGGGGTATCCCGACGGCCACGTCGCACGAAAGGGCGTATGCATGGAATAGCGGCGAAAGCGGCTGGAAAGGGAGTACTGCGCCATGACCTCAAGCGGCGAAGCAATCACCTGTCCGTTCGACTTCAGCAAGGCGCTGGAGTTCGATCCCACGCTCGCGGCGCTCATGGCTCGCGAATCCATCACCCGCATTCGGCTGCCGTACGGCGACGCCGACGCCTGGCTGGTCACCGGATTCGAGGGAGTGCGGCAGGTGACCACCGACCAGCGCTTCAGCCGCGCGGGGATCATGGGGTTCGACTATCCGCGGCTGACGCCGGAGCCCATCGTCTCCCCGGAGTCGATCAATGTGATGGACCCGCCGCACAGCACCCGGCTGCGCCGCCTGGCGTCGCAGGCCTTCGCCAAGCGGCATGTGGAGCTGATGCGGCGGAAGATCGTCCGGCTCGCGGACACGCTGCTCGACGAGATGGCCGAGCAAGGGCCGCCGGCGGATCTGGTCCAGCACCTGTCGAACCGGCTTCCCCAGCAGACGATCTACGACGTCCTCGGTATCCCCCGGGAGGACTGGCCCCGGATGCAGGAGTACGCCCACCAGCTGCTCGCCACGGGGCAGGACGGGCGCGAGACGGCCGCGAACGCCAAGGCCCGGTTGCGGGAGTACTTCGGCGAACTGATCCAGGAGCGGCGGCGCACCCCGGGCAGGGATCTGATCAGCGCGCTGGCCGCGGCCAAGGACGGCGAGGATGTGTTCGACGACCAGGAGCTGGCGGTCATGGCGCTGACACTGGTGCTCAGCGGTCAGGACACCGCCACCTGCCAGATCAGCAACATCTCCTACCTCCTGCTGACCCGGCCCGAGCTGATGAAGCACCTCAGAAGCCGGCCCGAGACCCTGACGGACGTCCTGAACGAGATGCTCCGCATCATCCCGTTCCGCAAGGGGGTCGGCATTCCCCGGGTGGCCCTCGAGGACGTGGAGTTCGACGGAGTGCTCATCCGGGCGGGTGACTTCGTCCATGTGTCGTACCTGACCGCCAACCGGGACGCCGAGCGCTACCAGGACCCCGGCACGATCGATCCGGAGCGTCCGTCCGTGCCGCACATGACCTTCGGCTGGGGCGGGCACCGGTGCATCGCCGTGCCGCTCGCCATGGCGGAGCTGGAGGTGGCCGTCGGGCGGTTGGTGGAGCGGTTCCCAAACCTCGGGCTCGCGGTGCCGCCGGAGGACGTGCAGTGGGACACGGAGACGATCCGCCGCTTCCCGCTCGAGCTGCCCGTGACCTGGTGACCGCACGGCGCCTCGTGATCACGTACCGCGCAGGGACGCCGACCGAAAAGCAGGAGCCCCTTGCGCCGAGTGGCGCACGGGGCTCCTTGGGTACTGCTGTCCGTTCCGGATCGAAGCGATCGGACTCGATGAGCCGAAGGCCTGGAACCGAAGACCGAATCTCCGAGACCGGTGACTCAGATGGCGGTGACGTTCTCCGCCTGCGGGCCCTTCGGGCCCTGGGTCACGTCGAAGCTCACCTGCTGGTTCTCCTCAAGCGAGCGGAAGCCGTTCGCATTGATCGCGGAGTAGTGGACGAAGACGTCGGGGCCGCCGCCTTCCTGGGCGATGAAGCCAAAGCCCTTTTCGGCGTTGAACCACTTCACGGTTCCGGTAGCCATAAGCCCTCCTTGGGCCCAAAGGGTTGCCCTGCTCCAGAACCTGCAAGTGTGAAAACTAAGCGCCGCACAACTGCACGTCTCTGAAAACGACGAGAGCCCGCGGTCACATGCTCCGCAGGCTCTGTACTGCAAGGAAACCAAACTGCAACTTGCGGCGAGCCTAGCACGGGGGCAGCCGAAAGCAACAGAGGTCAAGATCGCTTCACCCGAACGTTTCAGTGGGTGGTGGGCGGGATTGACGTCGCCGCGTCACATGGTAGTCCCAAAGGTGGACAACAGTGGTCCAGGAGGTTCACCAGGCCCTTCGGGGACCCTGGGGCCGTCACGGTATCGCATGGGGTCTAGTCTCGCGATGTGGACAATTCTCGCACCCGGCCGCGCGTCGGCCACATCCAGTTCCTGAACTGCCTGCCCCTGTACTGGGGGCTCGCGAGAACCGGCACCCTTCTGGACTTCGAGCTGACCAAGGACACCCCCGAGAAGCTCAGCGAGCAGCTGGTGCGGGGAGACCTCGACATCGGTCCCGTCACCCTCGTCGAGTTCCTCAAGAACGCCGACGACCTGGTCGCCTTCCCCGACATCGCGGTCGGCTGCGACGGACCGGTGATGTCCTGCGTGATCGTCTCCCAGGTGCCCCTGGAGCAGCTGGACGGCGCCAGGGTCGCCCTCGGCTCCACCTCGCGGACCTCCGTACGCCTCGCCCAGCTGCTGCTCGCCGAGCGGTACGGGGTGACGCCGGAGTACTACACCTGCCCGCCCGACCTCAGCCTGATGATGCAGGAGGCCGAAGCGGCGGTGCTGATCGGCGACGCCGCCCTGCGCGCGAACCTCCACGACGGGCCGCGCTACGGCCTCGCCGTGCACGACCTCGGCACGCTGTGGAAGGAGTGGACGGGGCTGCCGTTCGTCTTCGCGGTGTGGGCCGCCCGGCGCGACTACCTGGACCGGGAGCCTGTCATCACCCGCAAGGTCCACGAGGCCTTCCTCGCCTCCCGCAACCTCTCCCTGGACGAGGTCGGCAAGGTCGCGGAGCAGGCGGCCCGCTGGGAGTCCTTCGACGAGCAGGTCCTGGAGCGGTACTTCACGACGCTCGACTTCCGATTCGGCGACGCCCAGCTGGCGGCCGTCGCCGAGTTCGCGCGGCGGGTCGGGCCGACCACCGGCTTCCCGTCGGACGTCGAGGTGAAGCTCCTCCAGCCGTAGCGAAGTTGTTCCTGGCTCCCGGGACGCAGGACACCGTCCGTACGCCCCCGGGGACTACGCTGCTGGGAGTCGTACGGGGGAGGGGTGGAGGGCATGCAGCCTCTGGAGGCCGGGGAACCCGCCGTCGTGGGGCCCTACCGGCTGCTCGGCAGACTCGGCTCGGGCGGAATGGGCCGCGTCTACCTGGGGCGCAGCGCCGGCGGGCGCACGGTCGCGGTCAAGGTCGTGCATCCGCACTTCGCGCTGGACGAGGAGTTCCGAGCCCGGTTCCGCCGCGAGGTGGACGCCGCGCGGCGGGTCGGCGGTGCCTGGACCGCACCGGTCCTGGACGCGGACCCGGAGGCGTCGGTGCCGTGGGTCGCCACCGGGTACGCGGCGGGTCCCTCCCTGACCTCGGCGGTGACGGACTCCGGCCCGCTGCCGCTCCCGGCGGTGCGGGCGCTGGGCGCGGGGCTCGCCGAGGCGCTCGTGGCGGTGCACGCGCTCGGCCTGGTCCACCGGGACGTGAAACCTTCGAACGTCCTGCTGACCCTGGACGGTCCGGTCCTCATCGACTTCGGCATCGCGCGCGCCATCGACGGCACGGCGTCCATCACCTCCACGGGCGTCTCCATCGGCTCGCCCGGCTACATGTCGCCCGAGCAGATCCTCGGCAAGGGCGTCGCGGGAGCGGCGGACGTCTTCTCGCTGGGCGCGGTACTGGCCTATGCGGCGACGGGGCGGCCGCCCTTCCCCGGCGACTCGTCCGCGGCGCTGCTGTACAAGGTCGTCCACGAGGAGCCGGAACTCGACGGACTCGACGACGAGTTGCGGGAACCGGTTGCCCTGTGCCTCGCCAAGGACCCGGCGAAGCGTCCCGCTCCCGTGGAGCTGGCCCGGCGCCTCGCCCCGCAGGGCGCGGCACGCCTGGTGTCCGAGGGCTGGCTGCCCGGCCCGCTGGTGGAACAGGTCAGCCGCAAGGCCGTGCAGCTGCTGAACCTGGAGGCGGAGGCGGCGCCTTCGGGTCCGGCCCGATCCGGTGGGGCGCCGACGGTCGAGCCGTCGGCGGCCGGTGCACGCGTGGACGTGGCTCCGGCGGGGGCCGAAGCCGCCGTGCCCGTGGGGGTCTTCGGCCCGCCGCCCGTGATGACCGCTTCCGGCGCGCCCTCCACCCATGTGCCGCGGCCGCGCGAACAGCAGGAGCCGCAGGACGCCGTGCCGTCCGACGCCGACGGCCCCGGGAGACTCTCCGTCAGCCTCGCCACCACCTCCGTGCCGGGGACCGGCGGTCGCGGCCGGCGGATGAGCTGCACCATCGCGCTGGCGGTCGCGGGCGCGCTGGCCGCGGTGACGGTCGGTTCGGCTTTTCTCCTCGGGATGCTCGACAAGGACGACTCGGCCGACGACACCGCGGCCGGGGGCGCGCCCACCCATGGTTCGGCCACCCCGGGCACCGGCGGTTCCGGTGTGCCCGCCGCCTATCTCGGTACGTGGGAGGGCGATGCGACGGCCCTCGGGGGCACCCTTCCCGCGGGCACCTTCCGCGTCACCGTCAAACAGGCCGGGGTGGGCGAGGAGATCGGGCTCTTCCGGTCCACCGACCAACTCGGCGGCATCTGCGACGACGTACTCCTCCTCAAGCGGGTCACGGACCGTCAGCTCGTCGCCACGAGCGTGGCCAAGGAGTCCTCCAACCCGCCGACGTGCACCACCGGACGGCACGAGGTGCGGCTGACGCCGGCCGGCGCCGACCTGGAGTACGAGACGGACAACCCGGACGCGGGCAACCCGACCTCGCGCCTGGCGAAGGTCGGCTGACCCACGATTCGCCGGAGTCGGGCAGGGTCCGGCGCTTAACCTGTCGGCGTGGATCTGGACCTCTGGGTGACCGCCGGCGCCGTGCTGTGGGGCGCGGCGGCCGGGGTTCTGGTGCCCCGGGCCGCCTACCGGCTCTCCGTCGAGCCCGGGCAGCCCTGGCGGGACCGGTGTCCCGACGGACATCCGATCGGCGGCTGGGTCGGTCCGGCGCGATGTGCGGACGGACGGCCGTACGGCCCCGGGACCGCGCTCGTGTGCGGGGCCACCGCGCTGGTCTGCGCGGTGCTCGCGCTCGCCACGGGTACCCGTCCCGAACTGCTCGTCTGGCTGCTGATCGCCCCCGTCGGCGTCCTGCTGACGATCGTGGACTTCCGGGTGCAGCGGCTGCCGGACGTCCTCACCCTGCCGCTGGCCGCACTCGCCCCGCTTCTGCTCGGCGCCGCCGCGGCCCTGCCCGAGCACGCGGGGAGGTGGCCCACCGCGCTCCTCGGTGCGCTCGTGCTCGGCGTCGGGTACTTCCTGCTCTTCCTCGTCAACCCGAACGGCATGGGATTCGGCGACGTCAAACTCGCGCCCGGACTCGGGGCGGTGCTCGGCTGGTACGGCCTGCCCACCGTGGTGCTCGGGACGTTCGCCGGGTTCCTCTTCGGCGGGCTGTACGGCCTCGCGCTCGTCCTCGCCCGCCGGGCCGGGCGCCGGACCGCGATCCCGTTCGGGCCGTTTCTCATCGCCGGCGCGTTCGTCGGGCTGCTGATCGGGGCGTACGCGGCCTGACGTGGGGCCCGCGAAACCGCTGGCGTAGGCTGGTTCGGTCCGCCCATCCGTCTCCCACCACCCCCTTGCTTCGAATGGGCCTCGCGCCCGATTTCCTCACCCTTACGAAAGGGACGCCCGGTGACCGAGAAGGCCGACCTTCAGTCCGTCCTCGACCGCGCCGCCGCCGGTGGGCGGATCACTCCCGAAGAAGCGCTCGCCCTCTACCGCGACGCTCCGCTGCACGCGCTGGGTGCCGCGGCGGACGCCGTGCGCCGCCGCAAGTACGCCGGTATCGAGCACATCGCGACGTACATCATCGAGCGCAACATCAACTACACGAACGTCTGTGTGACGGCGTGCAAGTTCTGCGCCTTCTACGCGGCCCCCAAGGACACGGCCAAGGGCTGGACCCGCGACCTCGACGACATCCTGCGCCGGTGCGCGGAGACCGTCGAACTGGGCGGCACGCAGATCATGTTCCAGGGCGGACACCACCCGGACTACGGCGTCGAGTACTACGAGAAGCACTTCCGTGCCATCAAGGACGCCTTCCCGCAGCTGGTCATCCACAGCCTGGGGGCGTCCGAGGTCGAGCACATGGCGCGCATCTCCGGCGTCTCGGTGGAAGAGGCCATCACGCGTATCCACACCGCCGGGCTGGACTCCTTCGCCGGTGCCGGTGCCGAACTCCTCCCCGAGCGGCCGCGCAAGGCGATCGCCCCGCTCAAGGAGAGCGGCGAGCGCTGGCTGGAGATCATGGAGACCGCGCACAACCTGGGCGTCGAGTCCACGTCCACCATGCTCATGGGCACCGGCGAGACCAACGCCGAGCGTATCGAGCACCTGCGGATGATCCGTGAAGTGCAGGACCGCACGGGCGGTTTCCGGGCCTTCATCCCGTACACCTACCAGCCCGAGAACAACCATCTGAAGGGCCGCACCCAGGCCACTCTCTTCGAGTACCTGCGGATGATCGCGATCGCCCGTGTGTTCCTCGACAACGTCCAGCACATCCAGGGCTCGTGGCTGACCACCGGCAAGGAGGTCGGTCAGCTGTCCCTGCACTACGGCGCGGACGACCTCGGCTCGATCATGCTCGAGGAGAACGTGGTCTCGTCCGCCGGGGCGAAGCACCGGTCCAACCGGCTAGAGATCATCGACCTGATCCGCAGGGCGGGGCGTGTCCCGGCCCAGCGTTCGACGACGTACGAGCACCTCGCCGTCCACGACGACCCGGCGGACGACCCGGTCGACGAGCGCGTCATGTCCCACATCTCGTCGACGGCGATCGAGGGCGGAACCGCCCATCCCGAACTGAAGCTTCTCGCCTCCAACTAGCCCGCGCGTGCTGACGATCCATGCCGCCGGCCTCCTGATCACGGGGGACCGGCGGCCTTCCGTGCCCGGTGGCGCGGTGCTCGTCGACGGAATACGGTGCGCGGGCGTCGGCGCGTACGAGGAACTGGCGGCGGCGCATCCGACGGCCCGGGTGCGGCGCTGGCCGGGAATCCTCACGCCCGGGCTGCTGAATCCGTACGGGCCCGAGCTGCTGGAGGCCGCGTACCACCCCGATCCGCGCGAGGCCGACGAGCTGGGCACCGAGCCGATCACGGGCGAGGCCCTCGCCGCTCTGGCGGTCGGGGACACACGCTGGGGCGCGAGCGCACGGCGCGGAGTACAGCGGATGCTGGCGCACGGAACCGTCGCCGTGGCCGGCCGGCTGTCTCGGCCCGCCGTGGTGGACGCCGTGCATCGCGCCGGACTGCGGCGGCAGGAGCGCTCGGAGCGTCCCGCGGGCCCGCCGTCCCTCGACCCGCTGGCCGGACGGAGTCCGGCCCAGGTGTGGGCATCGCCGCTTCCGCCCGAGGTCGTGGCGGACCGGGACGCGACGTTCGCGGTGTTCGACGTCCCGGACGAGGCCGCGCTGGCCGAGCGCGGAGCGGGTACCTGTGTGGCGACGGTCCTCGCGGGGCGGCTCGTGTACCGGCGTCGCTGACGGGCCGGCCCGTCAGCGGATCGAGGGGCCGAACCCCACGTCCGCCCCGTGCCGTTGACCGCCGAGCCGTGCCGCCGAACCGTGGTACGAACGGCTTGGCGGCGGCCGGGTACTGCCGCCGGTACCGGACAGCCGGCACGTCGCGCCGCGGCCGGTGCCGGTGGTTCGGTGAGGGGGGCCCGGAGCGGCGCCCGGCCTCGGGGAGCGGGACGCCCGGCGTACCGGCCGGGTGCCTCGGGCCCGCTCGCCCCGTACTGCCACAATGGGGACCGTGACCCGCGCATCCCTGGACAAGCAGCCGCACGAAGTCGCCTCGATGTTCGACGACGTGGCGGAACGGTACGACCTGACGAACGACCTGCTGTCGCTCGGACAGGACCGGGTCTGGCGCAAGGAGGTCGCGAGGGCCGTGGACGCGCGTCCCGCGCAGAAGGTCCTGGACCTCGCCGCCGGTACGGCGACCTCGTCCCTTCCCTTCACGCGCACGGGCGCGTACGTCGTCCCCTGCGACTTCTCGCTCGGGATGCTCCAGGTGGGCAAGAAGCGGCTTCCCTGGATGCCGTTCACGGCCGGCGACGCGACACGGCTGCCGTTCAAGGACGACGTCTTCGACGCGGTGACGATCTCCTTCGGCCTGCGGAACGTGCAGGACACGGAAGCGGCGCTGCGCGAGCTGTACCGGGTGACCAAGCCCGGTGGGCGGGTCGTGATCTGCGAGTTCTCACACCCGACCTGGGCCCCCTTCCGCACGGTCTACACCGAGTACCTGA
>Ga0102590_1001616_pt1 | contig 32499 bp, 31 predicted proteins | sample AraplaMF_Col_mMF_FD_76859 | JGI IMG/M metagenome (GOLD analysis project Ga0102590, IMG submission 76859) | Arabidopsis root microbial communities from the University of North Carolina, USA - plate scrape MF_Col_mMF | ecosystem: Host-associated > Plants > Roots > Endosphere | place: USA... | reverse complement strand
TCGGCTCCGTCGTCACCTGCTCGATGATCGCGCTGATCGTGCTTGGCGCCTCGATTCTCGGCAATGCCGCAGCGTTCCTTGGCATCCCTCAGGCGGTGGCCGCCTTCGTCAAGGGGCTCGGCCTGTCCCCCTTCATGCTGATCGTCGTGCTGATCATCTTCTACCTGATCCTCGGCTGCTTCCTCGACGGCTTCTCGATGATCGTGATGACGCTGCCGATCGTGCTGCCGATCGTGAAGGGCGCGGGCTTCGACGAGATCTGGTTCGGCATCTTCCTGGTGCTCGCGGTCGAGATGGCGCAGATCACCCCGCCGGTCGGCTTCAACCTGTTCGTGATCCAGGGTCTGACCGACGACGGCCTCGGCTATATCGCCCGCGTCACGATGCCGTATCTGATCATCATGGTCGGCTTCGTGCTGCTGCTGACGCTCTGGCCCGGCATCGTCACGATATTGCCGCGGGTGCTGTACGGGTAATTGGCCATCGGCGCGTGCATGCGATGGCCGACGTGGCACCGTGACTTCTACGGCTTGACCGACGGATGGCTTGCCTGCGCGTCCTTGAGAGCGGCGCCGAGGTCATCGCCCCGGAGTTGATGCAGGATCAGCAGTTGCACGCAATCGCCTGGACCGAAGCCGGGGACCTTCGATTTTTGCACAAAGTTCTCGTTGGGCACGCAATGTGCGGGGCGCCCCGTCAGGAAGAATATCTCGGTCGCTGACATTTTCGACAGACGCCAGCCGAGCGGCAGGGGAATCACGTAGTCGGCGAAATCGACCCTTTGCACCCGGCTGATCCGTCCGAGCGCATCGTCGGCGCTGGCGTCGCGCTTGATGACGCCGAGGTCGCGGGTCGCCAGATCGACGGTCGAATAGGTTCGTGCCGTCCGGCTGTTGAACAGCGCGACCACCGGCGATACGGCCTCGCTGAATGCATCGGAACTGCCCTGGCTGTACTTGCCCGATGTCAGCACGATGAGATGGAAGCGGGCCTGCTTGCAGCAGATGTCTGCCCGACGCTGAAGGCGATTGATGATTTCGACCGCGGTGGTTACGCCGGAGTTCTCGAAATATCCGCCATCGACGACGTGAAACCGCGTGATGTCGCTCTTGGCCGGCGGGGTTGCCGTCGAGCCGCTGTCCCAGAACCAGGCCGCCGGTGTCAACCAGGGAAAACGCGCACTGGCGACCGCCGCAACGCTCAGCGGAACGTCATAGTTCTCGGTCAGCGGCAGGAATTGCGCGTCGGTCTGAAAATCGTTGCCGAAGCTGAACGGTGCGATGACGCGACGTCGTCCGGATGCAACTTCGGTCGTGTTGAAGAACAGCGCCGGCTTGAGGCCTGCTGGATTCCAGGATGCAAGGACCCCGTGCTTGAGAGCATCCCGGCCGGTGCCGCCGAAGTTTCTGGTTGCGACATCCGCCCACGCCGCTTCGATCGATTGCTCGAGTGCGCGCGCCCTCGACAATGCGGGATTGGCCGGCCAGAAAAAGCGTTGCGCGAAATCGGGAAATAAGGCCGAGGCGACCAGCGGCGAGAGGAAGTCGTAGTCGTTGCGCACGAGCTCGAATGCGGATTGTTGCGCATTGCGCATGTCGTCGCTGCGGGGGCCGCGGCTCCCGATTTCCGCAACGCTGCGGCACTGATCCCTGGTCGGCTTGAATTCGTCGGTCATCGCGGCATAGAGCGCGGCGCCGACGCTGCCGCCGGACACGCCGCTGATCGCGAACAGATGCTGGGCGAACCGCTCACAGGTGGTCTGGAGCTTGGTCAGGAACTGGACGGCCTGCGCGGCCGCGTAGATGCCGCCGCCCTGCGCGGCGACGATGTAGACCGGATAGGCTTGATCCCCGCTGAATTCGGGATTGCCCCTGTCGGGCCGCTTGCCAAACCACGTCTCGAATTCGCCTTCGACGTCTCCCGAAGGACGAGCCGCAGGGGTCGCCGACGAACTGACCTCCCGGCCATTCTTGTCGACACGGCGCAGCTCGTGATCGTCGTTGATGCCGGTCCATGCGAGGAATCCGGCGAGTGCGAGCAGCGCCGGAATGATCGGAAAGTCGAGACGGCGGGACCATACGCTCAACCCCGTAGCATTCAGCGTCAGGCAGCCTATGAAGAGCGCAAAGACGGAGATCGATCCGAGAGACTGTCCAATCGGCACGGGAAATTTTGCAATCAGCACCACGGCGAGGAGGGACAGGACCAGCGAGCCGGCGGAGGTCCGGTATGCGATGCGCTGGAGCCGATTCTTTTGCGGTCCCGCCAGCCGGCGATTGAGGCGTACGACATGGATGCTTCTCAGGAAGAACATTACGGTGACGGCGCCGAGAACCCACAATCCGAGCTTGAAGTACCAGTCGCCACGCCTCGCCCAGTCAAAGAGTGTCTTCAGCTGCTTGGCAAAGTCGGGGTCGCCGAATGCTGTGATCTGATTGATTGAATCCGTTTCCATCTTGAGATCGACCGCGTGCGCACCGGCGGCGAAGCCCGCGACGGCGGCAACGAGCGGAAGTGTCCCGAATACGATCGGCAGGAACGGAACGGCGTAGCGGGCGCAGGCCGTGCGGTACAGGCTCGGCCGGTTCCGATCGACGAGCAGCACGATGGTGCTGAACGAGAGGCATGCGGCCATGCCGAGCAGGAATATGATCGGCAAAACCGCGGCGGTAACGGCCGCACACCGCGTGACGTCGATCTGCTCGGCAAGGTTCTCGACGAGCATGCGGTAATAGTCGCGGGTCTGATCCGGCAGAAACAGGACAAGCGATGCAAAGGCGCTCAGGCAGGCGGGGATCAGCAGAACCCTGAGGCAGACGAACACATCCCGCACGCCATAGGGGATGTAGCGCAGCGAAGCCAGGGCACAGAAGATGGCTCTCAGCGTGCTTGCTGATTGACTGAGAATCTGCACCGTGTGTCTCCGCTCGCAGACGAGAAGCTGCGGCTATCGAGAGGCCACGGGCGACGCGAGCAGCGACCTGCCGTCCTGAAACCGGACCAGGAACGAGCCGGACCTCTTGGCGATCGACGCTTTCGTCAGATCCCCCGATGAAACCGAGGTGCATGCGTCCTGGTTCAGTGGGTGGCATCCGTTGCTTCCGGGCGCGGCAGAAGGAGCCCGCAGCAGGTCGAACTGAGTCAACACAAGCTTGTTCGCGGTGCCCGGATAGGTCACGACGAACGGCGGCTCAGGCATCGCAGGACTTTCCTGCGCGAATATTTCCTTCGGAACTCGGTAGCAGTCTCTCACGTCCCTCGGAGGATCGCAGGCCGCGCGTGCCTCATGAGCGAACGAACAGCACAGCGCGGCACCAACAGCCGCGCAAGACCAGATACGAAGGATGCCTTGTGTCATGGTGCAAATTCTCCAGCCTCGCAACGATATGAATTGTGCAGCGAAGCTTTCGAAAGGTCCGCCGCCAGCAATGTCGCCGGCCCCCTCCGGCTAAAACATTCTATCGTGCGACTGGCGTCCGACGCAATTATTGCGTGCAACGCTGCCAGTCGACCGCGCTCCGATGTGGAGACGTCGTCCCGACCGTATTGGCAGGGACGACGTCTTGATCGGGGAAAAGGAGATAGGTCGTTCGAGCTGACCTATGCCGCGGCCTTCTTCCGCGCCTGCTCGGCCTTGTACAGCTCGAACTCCTCCGCGATGGCCTTCGCCACGGACGGCCGCTGGCGCAGGCGCTCGTAATAGGCCTTCACATTCGGCCATTTTGCGAGCTCGATCGGCGGCGTCGCCATGGTCCAGTTGATGACCGTGACGAGATAGGCATCGGCGACGCTGAAATGGTCGAGCAGGAAGTCGCGGCCTTTCAGGTAGTTGTCGAGATAATCGAGCCGCGACAGGTTCTTCTCCAGCGCATAGGCTTTGGTTTCCTGCGGCGCCTTGCGGTCGAGCAGCGGGAGGAAGAGACCTTTGTGCAGCTCGGTGCCGACGAAGCACAGCCATTGATGCAGCCGCGTCCGATCGATGCCCGCGGGAGCGCCAAGGCCGGATTGCGGAAAACGATCCGCGACATATTGCAGGATCGCCGCGTTCTCGGTCAGCACCACGCCTTCGTCGGTGCGCAGTGTCGGCACGAGGCCGATCGGATTCACGGTGCGGAAATCGGAGCCGTCGTTCACCACCGTCTTGGTCGGCGGATCGACTTCGAGGTAGTTGGCGTCGGCGCCGGCTTCATACAGCGCGACGCGCGTCGCCATCGAACAGGCGAGCGGCGAGAAATAAAGATCCATCTTGGGCCTCCTGGGACAATCCTCGGTGTGACTTTTGGAGTATCTCAACCTGGCCAGATTGATTTTTGTACTGTCTTGCATAATATATGGCCGGTCAAGGATTAATTTGCGAAATGGTACAAAATTCGAAGCCGCCAGTTGCTGCCAATCCGCCTAAACGCCGCGGTCGTCCGCGTGCCTATGAGCCCGAAATTGCGCTCGGCAAGGCGCTCGACCTGTTTCGCGAGCAGGGCTTTGCAGCCACCTCGCTCGACGACCTGAGCGAAGCCACCGGCATGAACCGGCCCAGCCTCTATGGTGCCTTTGGTGACAAGCGCGAGCTCTACATCAAGAGCTACCAGCGCTACCGCGAGGAAGCGCGCGCGGCGATGGTGGAGATCTTTCGCCAGGAGATGCCGGTGCGCCAGCGGCTGGAGCGCATCTTCGCCTCCGCGCTGAATATCTATCTCTCCGGCGAGGCCGGCCCGCGCGGCTGTTTCACGGTGGTGACGGCGGCGTCCGAAGCGGTGGGTGATCCCGAGATCCGCGCGATGGTGCTCGACGGGTTGAACGAACTCGACAAGGCTTTTGCGAGTTGCTTCCGCAAAGCCAAGGAGAAGGGCGAGTTGCCGGAGAGCGCCGATCCCGCCGTGCTGGCGCAGGTCGCATCAGCCACCGTGCACACCATCGCCATCCGCTCGCGCGCGCGTGTCCCGCGGAAAGATCTGGAGGCGATCGTGAAGGGCGCGATCGATGTGATGGTGGGGGCAGGCGTTAAAACCTGAGCTGTCGTCCCGCGCCCGTGCGCAATTGCCCACCAGGCGGAGACGACACCGAGTTTGAGGACGCGCCTCGCTACGCCGCGCGAATCTGCGCCAGGAAACGATCGACCTCGTCCCGCAGCCGCTGCGACTGCTTCGACAGCTCGATCGCCGAGCCCAACACTTCTTCCGCGGCTGTCCCCGTCGCTGCGATGCCGTCGGTCACGCCCGCGATGTTATGCGAGACTTCGCCGGTGCGGGCGGCGGCCTGCTGCACGTTCTGTGCGATCTCCTGCGTCGCCGTGCCCTGCTGGCCGACGGCCGCCGCGATTGCGGCGGAGATTTCGTCGACCTGCTGGATGGTCGCGCAGATCGACTGGATGCCCTCGACCGCGCCTGACGTCTCGCCCTGCACGGCCGTCACCTGCGCACCGATCTCCTCGGTTGCTTTGGCGGTCTGGGTTGCCAGCGCCTTCACTTCGGAGGCGACCACGGCAAAGCCGCGGCCGGCTTCACCCGCGCGCGCGGCCTCGATGGTTGCGTTGAGCGCAAGCAGATTGGTCTGCCCCGCGATGCCGTTGATGAATGAGACGACGTCGCCGATCTTTTGCGCGGCATCGGCAAGGCTCTGGACCCGCGCATTCGATTGCCGCCCGTCGCTCGCGGCCTTGCCGACCACTTCGGTCGCGTGCGCAAGGCGGCGGCTGATCTCGGTCATTGACGAAGACAGCTCTTCCGCCGCGGCCGCGACCGTCTGCACGTTCTCCGAGGCCAGCGCCGAGGCCGACGACACCGTGCGGGTCTGCTCGCGCGACTGCGCGACGATGGCCGACATCGAGCGCGCCGTGTGCTCCATCTCGACGGCGGCCGAGGACACCGTGGTGACGACGTCGCGGATGCTGGCCTCGAAATTGTCGGCGAGCGCGGCGAACGCGCGCCGCTTCTCCGCCTCGGATTGAGCCTTGGCCTCGAGCTGATCGGCCTGGAGCTTGCCAAAGTTGACGGCATTGTCGCGGAACACCGCGACCGCCTTCACCATGGCGCCGACCTCGTCATTCGCCTTGCTGACCGGAACCTCAACGTCGAGCCGCCCCTCCGCGAGCTCGCGCATGACCGATGTGATCGACAGGATCGGCCGCGAGATGCTGCGGGCGATCAGATAGCCGACGATCCCGGCCAGCACGAGCCCGAGCCCGGCAATTCCGATCGCGAGCATCCAGGCGCGGTCGGCGGAGGCCTCGTAATCGGCATTGTCCATCACCAGCTCGACCGCGCCGAGCGGCTTACCGGAAAAATCCCTGATCGGTCCGAGCAGGGCTGCGACCGGCGTCGTGTCGAGCCTGGCCTGTCGCACGGTGAAATCGCCGCCGGTGGCGCGGCCATAGTCGGCCGCATCGAAGAAGCTCTTGCCCTTCAGCGTCCCGCCGAACAGCTTGAAGCTCGAGCCGTCGGAGAGATGGAAGGCGACATCGACGTGCCGATTGGCCTTGAAGTCGTCGAGGAACGACTGGCCAAAGGTCAGGCCGAATTCCACCGAGCCGAGATGCCTGCCTCCTTGCGCGATCGGCATCACGCCGCGGATACCGAGGCCGGCGACACCGCCTTCGAGGCCGACCACCACCTTGTGGTCCTGGTTGGCGGCGACGACAGTCTTGCGGAAGCCGGAGAGGTCGTCGCCGAATTTCGCGGGCTGGTGCACGCGCAGGAACGAGGTCGCCGGCGCAAGATGGAACTGAAATTGCTCGACGCCGTATTCCGATTTGGTTGCGGCAAAGACCGGCCCGAACAGGCCGACCAGTGCGTTGCGATCCTGCTTCGCCATCGCGTCCTGCGTCGCCGGCATCGCGGCTACGACGGCGCTCATCGCGGCGGCACGACGGGATTCCTCGGTGATGCGCGATTGAAGGGCATCGTAATGGCTGCGCAGCTCGCGCTGGTCGGCGCGGTCGATGATTCCGGCGATGATCCACATCGCTCCCAGCACGGCAAACAGCGCTGTCGCTGCCGCCGTCACCGCCAGCGCGACCGTGATCCGCATCCTGAGTCCGAGGTTCGCGCGCATGTCCGACCCGTTGGTTAAGCGTTGGTTTATAACGCTTAACAACTTCTCGCTAAGAGAGGATGAACGAGATACCGGCGGATCGGAGGAGGCGGGCTTAATACCCCCTGACCCGGTCCACGACGTTCGCCAGCGCGCCGCCCGCCTCGAAGCTTGCGATCTGCTCGGCGACGTAGGCTGAAATCGCATCCGCGTCGGTGTCGGCGGCATTGTGCGGCGTCAGCACCACCATCGGATGGGTCCAGAACCGGCTGTCGGCCGGCTGCGGCTCCTGCACGAAGACGTCGAGCGAGGCGGCGCCCAGCGTGCCGTCGTCGAGGCAGGCCAGGATGTCGGCTTCGTTCTGCAGACCCCCGCGGCCGGCATTGATCAGCACGGGTGCGCCGAGCGGGCTCTTGCGGTTGAGCTTGGTGAAGACGTCGCGGTTGAGAATTCCGTGGGTGTCCGGCGTCAGCGGCAAAAGGCTGACGAGGATGTCGGTCGTGCGCAGGAATGCATCCATTCCGGTCGTGCCGTGGAAGCACTCGACGCCCGCGATGGTGCGCGGGCTGCGGCTCCAGCCGGTGACGCGGAAGCCGAGCCGGCTCAGCACGTCGGCCGCATCGGCACCGAGGGTGCCCAATCCCATGACGCCGACCGTCACGGCGCTCGCCGGCCACTGATATTTCGGCTCCCAGCGCTTGGCGCGCTGCGAGTCCCGCAGGTAGAGCTCCTGGCGGTGGTGCATCAGCACATGCAGCACGACATATTCGGTCATGCGGTTGGTCAGATCAGGCACGGCGACGCGCACCAGCGGCACATCGGGCAGGCTCTTGTCCGCCATCAGCGCGTCGACGCCCGCGCCGAGATTGAAGATCGCCCGCAGATTGGGGAAGGCGCCGAGGTCGCCCGGCACCGGCTTCCACACCGCGGCATAGTGCACCTCGGCCGGATCGAGCCCGGCATCCGGCAGCAGCACCACGCGGCGGCGGCCGCAGACCGCGTCGAACCGGGCCTTCCAGCGCTCCGGCAGCCAGTTCTGCTGCGTGCTGTTGATCAGGACGGCCAGTGTGCCAACGGTCATTCGAAGTGCCTCATAAGGTTCCGCTTTCGGTGGCTCTCCTTGGCACGATCTGACGGATTCTTCTCGCAAATTTTTTCCGCAGCCTTGTCGGGCCGGGGCATATTGGATCGTCTTCAAAACAAGCGTTCAGGGAAGGTGCTGCCCATGCTTTATGCGATCCTTTGCTATCATGACGAGGACTTCGTCGGCTCCTGGAGCAAGGACCAGGACGAGGCCGTGATGAAGAAGCTCGCGGTGGTTCAGGACAAGCTGACCCAGCAGGGCCGGCTAGGGCCGGTGGCGCGGCTGCTGCCGACCACGGCGGCGGCAACGCTGCGCAAGGAAGACCCGCCGCTGGTGCTCGACGGCCCCTATGCCGAAACCAAGGAGCAGTTGCTCGGCTTCTACATCGTCGATTGCAAGAACCTCGACGACGCCCTCGACGTTGCGCGTGACCTTGGTGCGGCCAATCCCGGCGGGGCCTACGAGGTGCGTCCGGTCGGCGTGTTCCGGCCCGGAGGGATTTCGCAGTGAGCGAGGCCGATACCGCCTGGATCGAGACTGCGCTGACTTCGGCGCGACCCCAGGCGGTGGGCGCGCTGCTCCGCTATTTCCGCGACCTCGATACCGCCGAGGAGGCCTTTCAGAACGCCTGCCTGCGCGCGCTCAAGACCTGGCCGCAGAACGGCCCGCCGCGCGATCCCGCGGCCTGGCTGATCATGGTCGGCCGCAACGTCGCGATCGACGAGGTGCGCCGCGCCCGCAAGCAGACGCCGCTGCCGGAGGACGACCAGGCGATCTCCGATCTCGATGACGCCGAGGGCGCCCTCGCCGAGCGGCTCGACGGCTCGCACTACCGCGACGACATTCTGCGGCTGATGTTCATCTGCTGCCATCCACAGCTGCCGGCGACGCAGCAGATCGCGCTGGCGCTGCGCATCGTCTCGGGCCTGACGGTCAAGCAGATCGCGCGCGCCTTCCTGGTCTCGGACGCTGCGATGGAGCAGCGCATCACTCGCGCCAAGGCGAAAGTCGCGGAGGCCGGGACGCCGTTCGAGACGCCGGGCGCCGTCGAGCGCTCCGAGCGGCTCGCCGGCGTCGCCGCGATGATCTACCTGATCTTCAACGAAGGCTATTCGGCGAGCGGCGACACCGCCCAGATCAGGAAACCATTATGCGAGGAGGCGATCCGGCTGGCGCGGCTGCTGTTGCGGCTGTTCCAGAGCGAGCCGGAGATCATGGGGCTCACGGCGCTGATCCTGTTGCAGCATGCGCGCAGCGCTGCGCGCTTCGCCGCGGACGGCTCGCTGATCCTGCTGGAGGACCAGGACCGTTCGCTGTGGAACGGCACCATGATCGCGGAAGGGCTCGCGCTGATCGACAAGGCGATGCGACATCGCCGCAGCGGACCCTATCAGATCCAGGCCGCGATCGCCGCGCTGCATGCGCGTGCGTCGACGCCGGACGAGACCGACTGGACGCAGATCGACCTCCTCTACGGCGCGCTCGAAGTGGTGCAGCCTTCGCCGGTGGTGACGCTCAATCGCGCGGTGGCGGTCTCCAAGGTGCGTGGGCCGCAAGCAGCTCTCGACCTGATCGAGCCGCTGGCGCCGAAGCTCGCCAACTACTTCCATTTCTACGGCGTGCGCGGCGCCTTCCTGATGCAGCTCGGCCGCAACGACGAAGCCCGCATCGCCTTCGACCGTGCCATCGCGCTTGCCAACACCTCGGCGGAGGCCGCCCACATCCGCATGCATATTGACCGGCTGATCCGGGACAATCAGCCCGAGGGGGCCAACGGGAACGCAAAGCAGGGGGCGAAGGCGAAATAGGGCAGGCTGTGTCCACATCGTCATGCGGTGAAGCACGCCGAAAAATCCCGTTCCTCATTGTCGGCCCCGACCTCTCCCCTTCGTCCTTGGGCCGTATCCAGGGAGTCCTTCATGCTGAAAGCCATTGCCATCATCGCCCTCGTGCTCGCGGTCGGGATCGCGGCCGTCCTCGCCTTTGCCTTCACCAAGCCCGACACCTTCCGTGTCGAACGAAGCCTCAAAGTGAAGGCGCCGGCCGATGCCATCTATCCGCAGGTCGCCGATTTCCATCGCTGGACGGGCTGGTCGCCCTATGAGAACCGCGATCCCGCCATGAAGCGCACCTATGGGGGCGCCGCGGCAGGAAAGGGAGCGACCTACGCCTGGGACGGCAACAACAATGTCGGCGCCGGCCATATGGAGATTCTGGAGGCGAGCACGCCGTCGAAGCTGCGCATCAAGCTCGATTTCGAGCGTCCGTTCGAGGGCCACAACACCGCCGAGTTCACCTTTGTGCCGCAAGGCGATGCCACACAGGTCACATGGGCGATGCACGGTCCGGCCCCGTTCATGTCCAAGGTGATGCAGGTGTTCATCAACATGGACAACATGATCGGCAAGGACTTCGAGGCCGGTCTCGCCAGCCTGAAGAAGCTCACCGAGAAGTAACGCCCCTGCCCAGGGCGGCAAGAAGGAGAGAGACGATGCTCAATCCCTATCTGTTTTATCAGGACACCTGCGAGGCGGCGTTCAACTATTACGCCAAGGTTCTCGGCGGCAAGATCGAGATGCTGCTGCGCGCCTCGGACGCGCCGCAGGACATGCCGGCAACACCCGGCCGTGAGAACACGATCATGCATGCGCGGATGTCACTGCCCGGCGGCAGCGTGCTGATGGCGTCAGACGCACCGCCCGAGCACGTCGAGAAGGTCCATGGCTTTTCGATCTCGCTCACGGTCGCCGACGTCACGGAAGCCGAACGCAAGTTCAACGCGCTCGCCGACGGTGGCACTCTCACCATGCCCTTCAGCAAGACGTTCTGGTCCAAGGGCTTTGGCATGTGCGTCGACAAGTTCGGCATTCCCTGGATGGTGAACTGCCCGGCCGAGGGAATGTGACGGGCACGCTGGCCTGATGCCGTCACCTCATGGGCAGCCGGCCATGTGCCTCTCAGCGGATCGATCCGGTCACGTCCTCGCCGGACGGCGGCGACTGCACGCAGCGTGGGCAGATCACCAGCTTGGTGCCGAGCTGCCTGTCGTTCTCCGCTTCGATCTCGTCATGGACCGCCCACCATGCTTCGGAGTACGGGCGCAAGGTGCCGAGCACTCTCCGGCGCTCCTGATTGGGATCTTCCTGCGCAGGCGCGGGGTTCGCTGCGCGCCGCTTTGTGACGGAGCTGCGGTTCGGGGCCTGGTTCGGGTTCTGGCCGAAGCCGTCCCATGCGATCGGACGATGCTCCTGCGCCGGCGCCGGCGCGCATCCCATGAGCGCTGCGCAAAAAGTGAGCAAGACGAAGCCGCGTCGAATCATGCCGAACCCTTGGTGCGATACGCGACTCGCAAACTCCGCGTGGGAAGGTTTGCATCGCGCCGTTAAATGGAACTTAAGGGAAACGGCGTGGCCGGCATGGCCGAATATGAACTGCTACTTTCGCATCACTTTGCGAGCGCAGTGAGGCCGCTTCGTGAAATGATACGGACCGCATCGCACAACAACTGGCGCAATATTAGGCTGTGAACTGCGTGTCAGAATCGGTAATCATTCCTTCATAAATTCTACAAACTGGGGCGGGCGTGATTTGGAAGGGGAGCGACCGATGGCGGCGGCGCTGCAGATCAATTTTGCACTGTGGGGTATGCTCATCTGCGCGAGCATGGAATTGGCGCAGATGATCCAGAGGCTCTACTAGCGCTGACGAGCGAGTGGCCGGCGGCAATCTCGCCGACGCGCCCGGCCTGCTGGCTCGGATGACCTGCTAGCTCATGAGAAATGCGATGAGCGTGAAGCTGACGCTTGCGATCACAACCATCGGAAGAATGTAGTTGCGCGGCCGCGCGGTCTGCGGCCTCCGTCGTCGCGGCGGATCTCCGCCCCGCCAGGCGGCTTCCGACGAAATTTGCAGAACTGCCTATTCGTCGGACAGTAGCAGGTGCAAGCCGGTCACGTCCCGGGCAGGCAGCCTGATCCTCACCGGCAGCGTGAATAGATCGCGGTGAGGTCGCGTCCCTTCAACAGAAGCAACCGCGACGAGAGTCCGCCGCGGCGGCTGATCCAGTCGCGCACCGGGCCCGGATAGGCTTGAAGCACCGCGTCGGATGCTTCCGGTTCGGCATAGAAGCGGCCACGCCGGTCGACCGAACGCGCCGCATGAAAGCCGAGCACGGCGCGTTTTGTCACACAGATGCGCTCACCCGGCACGACGCTCAGCACCAGCGTGCAGGCAGACAGGCAGGGTCCGTCGATCACCACGCGCTCGCCGCTCTCGCGCACTTTCTCGAACAGATCGAGGAACGGCCCGACCTGGCCGCCCGGAGACTGGATGATGCGGATCTCGGCCGCGGCGGGATCGGCCGCGAGCAGTGCGGATGCGAGCATCAGGACCTTGAAGACGATGATGCGTCGCATGAACTCTCCACGAATTCGGTTCCGCAAGGTGGGCATGATGCTTGCGCGCCTTTGCCCACCTTACAATTTCCGTGCCTATCCGTTCCGCCGTTGGCCGCGCAGCGTCGGCAGGCCAATGCCGGCCGCATCGAAGCCGCCATCGACGGCCAAAATTTGGCCGGTGATGTAGCTCGCGCTTCCCGAGCACAGGAAATAGATCGCTTCCGCGAGTTCCTCCTCCAGGCCGTAGCGGTTGAGCGGAATGGCGTCGTGATAGTCGGCGCGGATCTCCCGGGTGTGCACCTGCTTTGCCATCGCGGTGTCGACCGGCCCCGGCGCCACCGCGTTGACGCGGATGTTGAGGGAAGCGAGCTCGACGGCGAGCTGTTTCGTCAGGTGCGCAAGGCCCGCCTTGCTGGTGCCGTAGGCCGAGCGCAGCGTCGAGGCGCGCACTGCCGAGATCGAGGTGATGTTGACGATGGCGCCGCCGTGGCCGTCCCGCATCAGCGGCACCGCCGCCTTGGTGCAGAGGAAGGGGCCGGTGAGGTTGACCTCGAGCACGCGGCGCCAGTCGGCCTCCGATGTCTCCATCAGCGGCGCGAACACGGCAATGCCGGCGTTGTTGACGAGCGCATCCAACCGGCCGAATTTCTGCTCGACCGTCGTCATCGCGGCATCGACGGCGGCGGCGTCCGAGACGTCGCAGGTGAGCGCCAGCGTCGCCTCGCCTTGGCCGATTTCGGCGACGGCACTGCCGAGCAACTCGCCCTCGATGTCGAGCAGCGCCACGCGCCAGCCTTCGGCGAGAAATTTCTTCGCCGTCGAAAGCCCGATGCCGCGCGCGGCGCCGGTGACGAGAGCGACTTTTTGCGGAGAGGCGGGCATGGGCTGATCTGTCCTTCTTTCGGAAGCGGAAGCCGCACGGGCGGCCAGCGCCTTTTACTGTGCTTTCGTTCCGGCAAGAAGGACGGAGATGGATAAAGGTGGTTTGCCTAGGACAGCTCCGCCGATGCGCGCTGCATGTTGGCCGACATATCGGCCGTCACCGCGCTCTGCTCCTCGACTGCCGCGGCGGTGGTGGCGATGAACTCGTTGACGCCGGCGATCGCGACCTTGATCGCGGTCAGCGAACTGGCGACGTCGCCGGAGATGGTGTTTAGCGCGTCGATTTCGGACGTGATCGTGTCGGTCGCCTGCTTGGCCTGGCTCGCGAGGTTCTTCACCTCGGAGGCGACCACCGCAAAGCCGCGGCCGGCCTCGCCGGCGCGCGCCGATTCGATGGTGGCGTTGAGCGCGAGCAGGTTGATCTGGCTGGTGATGCCGGAGATCATCTCGACGATGCCGCTCATGGCCTGCGCGGCCGCGTTCAGCTTCTGCGCCTGGCCGTCGGCGGCGTCGACCCGGCTGGTCGCGACTTTGGAGTTCTCGCGCGACTTCGCCATGGTCTCGGAGATTTCGCGGATCGAAGCGCTCATCTCTTCGCTGCCGGCCGCGACCGCCTCGATCAGTCCGCGGGCATTGTCGGCCTTCTTGCGGCCGATCGCCTGCGCGGTGATGTCGGTGGCGTATTTCACCACCTTGTAGGGTTTGCCGTTGAGGTCGAAGATCGGGTTGTAGGACGCCTGGATCCAGATCTCGCGGCCGCCCTTGGCGATCCGCTTGTATTCGGCGGCCTGGTATTCGCCGCGATTGAGCGTCTCCCAGAACTGGCGGTAGGCCGCCGAGTTCTTTTCGCTCGGCTCGACGAACATGCTGTGGTGCTGGCCCTTGATCTCGGCCAGCGAATAGCCCATCGCGTTCAGGAAGTTCTGGTTGGCGGTGCGGATCGTGCCGTCCATGTTGAACTCGATCACGGCCTGCGACTTCTGGATCGCGGCGAGCTGGCCGTCATTGTCGGCCGCCTTCATCTTCTGCGCGGTGACGTCGGTTGCGAACTTCACCACCTTGAAGGGCCTGCCCATCTCGTCGAGGATCGGGTTGTAGGTTGCGAGAATCCAGATTTCCTTGCCGCCCTTGCCGATCCGCTTGTATTCGGCGGCCTCGAACTGGCCACGGTTCAGCCGCGCCCAGAAATCGGCATAGGCGGCGCTGGCACGATCCTCCGGCGTCACGAACATGCTGTGATGCTTGCCCTGGATCTCGTCCAGCGCATAGCCCATCGCATTGAGGAAGTTCTCGTTGGCGGTGACGATGGTGCCGTCCATGTTGAACTCGATCACGGCCTGGGCGCGACTGATTGCGGCGATCTTGCCCGCGTCCTCCAGGGTCCGCATCTTGTAAGCCGTGATGTCGGTGGCGAACTTGATGAAGCTGACCACCTTGCCGTTCTCGTCGAGCAGCGGCGCGTAGGAGGCGTGGACCCAGACTTCCTTGCCGTTCTTGCCGAAGCGGCGGTATTGCGTTGTCTGGAACTCGCCGCGGTTCAGGCTGGCCCAGAAGTCGCGATAGCGGGCGCTCTCGCGCTCGGCCGGGCTGACGAAGATGCTGTGATGCTTGCCCTTGATCTCGGCGAGCGAATAGCCGCTCATCTTGAGAAGATTCTCGTTGGCGTCGAGGATGGTGCCGTCGAGATCGAATTCGATGACGGCTTGGGACCGATCGAGTGCCTCGACCTCGGCGATCGCGTGCCTGACTTTCTTGCTCTGGAAATTGAACACGTGATGCTCCGTAAGACTCGAAAGGCGGTTCCAAAAAGGGATCGACGTACCGTTCCGCTTAGCGGAAAAGTTGCATAGGCTCGTTGAGCAACTGTAAACCCCTGCAAGAACCTGCGCGCCTTCCGTGATTTTCCGCGGGGAACGTATCTCGTTCAGGTTGAAAGCATTCTCGATTCATATGCACGGCAGAATTCATATGTCGGCGACGCCGCGGCCGTAATTGTACGGGCGTAATTTGAAAAATATTTCCGCGTTCAGCGGGTGTGTCGCAGCGATCGATTGGTGGCGGCACAACGCGATGCGGCCAGTTGGTCGAATGGTCGCGCGCCACGGCCTGCAAAATAATGTTCGCGCCAATGTCGGTTACGAAACGGGTCGCTCGTCTTACAGCGGCACCGTTGCCATTCCGGTCCTCCGCCTCGCTCCCCGGAATGACGAAGCAAGAGGAACTTTCCATGCGTTTCATGATGCTGATGATCCCGCTCGGCTACGAGACCGCGCCGCCGGACGTCCAGCTCGATCCCGACCGCGTCGCCGCGATGATGCGCTACAACGAAGCGCTGAAGGACGCCGGCGTCCTGATCACACTCGACGGCCTGCATCCGCCCTCGATGGGCGCGCGCGTCTCGTTTGCGACCGGCGAGCCGGTTGTGACCGATGGCCCCTTCACCGAGGCCAAGGAAGTCCTGGGCGGCTATTGGATGATCGAGGTGACCTCGCGCGCGGAGGCGATCGCCTGGGCCAGGCAATGCCCGGCCTCCGCCAACGAGCTGATCGAGATCCGGCAGGTGCAGGAGATGGTCGACTTTTCGCCGGAGGTGCAGGCCGCCGCTGCCGGTTTCGCCGACCTGAAGACGTAGCCAAAAGCGGCCGCGATAGACATGCGCGGCTGTCGTCAATCATCAATCAAAGGAGAAAACCGATGAGCACCGAACACAGATTCCTCGCCGTCTATCTCGGCAGCATGACCGGCCCGAAAATGGCCGCCTGGCAGGCGCTGCCCGAGGCCGAACGCAAGGCGAAGGAGCAGGAGGGTCTGGCTGCCTGGCACGGCTGGGTCGAAAAGCACAAGGCCGCCATCGTCGAGCTTGGCGGCCCGCTGGGCAAGACCCGGAAAATCGACGCCGGCGGCGTGACCGAAATCAGCAATGCGCTGACCGGGTTTACGGTGGTGCGCGCAGCCTCGCAGGAAGCCGCGGCGGAACTGTTCAAGAACCATCCGCACTTTGCGATCTTCCCGGGCGAGTCCGTTGAAGTCATGCCGGTCCTGCCGATCCCGGGTCGGTAGGCTCGCACGGTCATTCCAGGGCGGTCCGCAGGACCGAACCCGGAATCCCACATTCCGGGTTCGACGCTGCGCGTCGCCCCGGAATGACGAGTGAGGGCTAGTGACCTCCACCCCCGGCTCATGTAAAGGTCGTTCACATGAGCTGGCGCAAGGAGACGCGCCGCGCCGAGCGCGGCTATCACCACGGCAATCTGAAGGAAGCCCTGTTGCAGGCCGCCCTCGGGCTGATCGCCGAGAAGGGCGCGGCCGGCTTCACCTTCGCCGATGCCGCGCGCATGGCCGGCGTCAGCGCCGCGGCGCCCTACCGGCATTTCCGCGACCGTGAGGAGTTGCTGTCCTCGATCGCGCAGCGCGGTTTCGAGCAGTTCGAGGCGCGGTTGACCGCGGCCTGGGACGACGGCCGGCCCGACACCGTCACCGCGTTCGAGCGCGTCGGCCGGGCCTATCTCGCCTTCGCCCGCGAGGAGCCGGCCTTCTACAACGCGATGTTCGAGTCGGGATTGCCGGTCGACGCCAATCCGGCGCTTCAGGCCGCCAGCGAGCGCGCTTTCAACATCATCCGCGCCGCCGCCGAGCGCCTCGCGGCGCTGGCTCCGCCGGGCACGCCTCGTCCGCCGGCCATGATGATGGCGCTGCACATCTGGTCGATGGCGCATGGCGTAGCGTCGCTGTTCTCACGCGGCGACGCCGCGCGGCGAAAATTGCCGATGTCGCCGGACGAACTGCTCGAGGCCGAGGTGCTGATCTATCTGCGCGGCCTCGGCTTCCCGACCGACCGCCGCCCCCCGCCGACGCCGAAAAGCGCCGAGCCGCCGCCGGTGCCACCGGAGGCATCCTCCGGTTCTGGCGTGCCGCCCGGCGGCCCCTGGGGCAAGCCGAAATAAAATTGCGCAAATAATTCGCCCGCACTGTCAGGCGGCCAGCTTGACAAAACGACGGGATGGTCTAGCTATGTAAATGTTATTTACATTCACAACGGCGCTGGTGCCGTGATGGAGATGGAGATGGCCTACACCGCTGATGTCAATCGATGGCGCGGTCCTTCGGAACAACACTACGAGCGTCCCCGCATGCTCGAGACGCCCTGGCATCCCGGCTGGATCGCCGTGACCATCCTCGGCTTCATCCTGTGGTGGCCGATCGGACTTGCCCTTCTCTTTTTCACACTCGGGAGCAGAAGAATGTCGTGCTGGAGCAATCAGGACCGCTGGCAGAACAAGATGGAGCGGATGCAGTACAAGATGGACCGCATGCGCGGCCGCATGGAGCGCCGTGGTTTCGGCTTCGGCTTCGGGCCGCCCTCGAGCGGCAACCGCGCCTTCGACGAATACCGCACTGAAACGCTGCAGCGGCTCGAGGAGGAGCAGGTCGAGTTCAAGAACTTCCTCGATCGTCTGCGTCACGCCAAGGACAAGGAAGAGTTCGACCAGTTCATGGCCCAGCACAAGACGCGTCCGACCCCGCCGCCGACCGATCAGCAGCAAGGCTGATCCGGACGCCGACGTCTCTCAAAGCCTTCAGGCGCATGCCCCCAAGGTCCTGATGGCCCCGAGCCGCCCGCCTGCGCAACCCGCAGGCGGGCGGTTTGGTTTTGGGGGACATGAGAACCAACTGCCGACGATCCAACACCAAGACTTGCGGCGTTCGCCGCGCGCCTGATGTTGGACGATTTGGATCATGGATCGCTGGACCCGCCTGCTGCTAGTCGTGACCGCGGTCGCAGTGCTGGACTATATCAGCATGGTCTATGGCAGCTGTGCGTTCGATCCCGACTGCCATTTTCGCCTTTGTGCTGGCGGACGTTCGCTGTGCGGCGTCGATCATACGCATGTGCGGAGCCGATAGAAGCCGATCCGCGCAGGCGAGAACCGTTCTGCCAGCGCCTGCCGCGCTCGCCTCTGTCAGCTCGCCGTGGCGAGCTGCGCGCGAACCGATGCCAGGAAGTATTCGTAGGCGTGGTCCACGATCTCGTTGAGGGACCGGGTTCGCGCGAACATCGCCCTGGCCTCGGCGAGAAACTCATCCCGGGTCGGTATCTTCGGCAGATGCAGATGTGTCAGCGCATCGACGCCTTCATGGGCCCGGTTGAGGATGTCCTGCAGCGTCGGCAACTGCATCTGGGCGAGGTCGGCCCGGCGCCGCGCCGACGAAATCGCGTGCGCAAGCGTCTGCGCATCGAACCGTGCGGCAAGATCGCGCGCCGCCCGATTGATAACCCGTGCGCCGAGCGGCTGCTCGTTGCGCAGCACCTGTTCGGGCGGCGCCTTCATGTTCCAGACGATGCCGAACCAGGACAGGACCTTCAGGATGTAATATGTCACGTCGATTTCCCACCAGCGGAAGCCTTGCCGTACGCTGCTCTGGTAGGCGTGGTGATTGTTGTGCCAGCCCTCACCCATGGTGAACAACGCCAGCAGCCAGTTGTTGCGGGAATCGTCGCCCGTCACGTAGCGCTTGCGTCCATGCACATGAGCGAGCGAGTTGATGCAGAAGGTCGCGTGATAGACCAGCACCGTGCTCCACAGGAAGCCGACGACCAGGCCCGACCACCCCGCGACCAGGAAGCAGAGCGCGGCAAGTACAAAGGCGGGCAGCAGCTCCAGCCGATGCAGCCACATCAGCTCGGGATAGACAGCGAGATCGCCGACTTTCACGAGGTCGGTCGCGTCGTGCTCCCGGTAAAAAATCCAGCCGAGATGGCTGTACAGGAAGCCGCGCTGACGCGGCGAATGCACGTCCAATTCGGTATCGGAATGCAGATGATGGTGCCGATGCTTTGCCGCCCACCACAACACGCTCTTCTGCGCGGTGCTCTGCGCGAGGCAGGCCAGGATGAACTGAAATACCCGTCCGGTCGCGAAAGACTTGTGCGAGAAATAGCGGTGGTAACCTGCTCCGATTGCGAACATGCGCACGACATACAGCGAACCGCAGATCGCGACGGCCTGCCAGGTGACGCCTGACCAGATCGCTGCAAAGCAGCCGAGATGGACCAGTACGAACGGTATTGCGGAGGGGTACATGACGTCGTCGTGCTGGTGGTCGGCGGGCGCGTTGGGCGACATCTCTTGGCGTGACCTTGGGTGAGGGGGATCCGGAATTCGCTGCGGCGGCGCCGAAGGCCGCCGGGTACGAAAAACCCGCGGATGGCGGACCACCGCGGGGGCTCGAACGGGATGCTTTGCCTGGACATCCCCGGCCGCGCAGAGTCGGCCTGAACTTCACTGGACTATATGGTTGCAGAAGCCTGGCATGCAAGCTCGTAGCCTCACGGGGAGCTGCGGCAAGTTGCTCGGGGGGACCCACGCGCGCCGCCGGCGCGGCGTGGTGCAGGGGCGGCACGCGGCCTATATTCGAGACGCGAGAAGAAAGAGGCGGCGATGATGGCGGCAGCGACCTCGGCGAACGATAGTCTCTGGCAGCAGATGCGCGATGAGGCGCAACGTGCGATCGCCGCCGACCCTGTCTTTGGCAAATCCCTTGCCGATGCAGTCCTCGTCCATGATGATTTTGCTGCCGTCCTGGCCGACCTGATCGGGCGCAGACTTGGCGGTTCAGCGGCGGAGCGAGCGCGCTTCACGACCTTTGCCCTCGACGCCTTTCGCGACTCACCGGACGTGATCGAGACAGCCGGCCGCGACTTGCAGGCGATCGCGATCCACGATCCCGCCATCGCCGAGCTGTTGCCGCCGCTGCTGCATTTCAAGGGCTATGTCGCGTTGCAAGCCTGGCGCGTCTCGAACTGGCTCTGGCATCGCGGTCATGTCGATGCCGCGCTGTTGTTTCAGAACGAGTCGTCCAACTTGCTGCAGGTCAGCATCCATCCAGCCGCTGGCATCGGCTCGTCGGTGTATCTCGACCACGCCACGGGCATCGTGATCGGCGCGAATGTGGTCATCGGCGATGGGACCACCATCCTCCAGAATGTCAGCATCGGCCGCAACAGCGAACTGCCGGCGCGCTCGCCCCGTATCGGCCGCGGCGTCTATATCGGCGCCGGCGCGACCGTTCTCGGCGATATCAGCATCGGCGATTTCGCCAAGGTCGGTGCCGGCACGGTTGTGACCTCAGACGTGCCGGCCGGCTGCACGGCGGTCGGCAATCCCGCGCGGTTGACCAATTGCCCGGAGCCCGTTCCGGCGGCCTGACCCCAACCGCCTGCGCTGCCTACCTTTCCCGCAGCCAAATTCGCCCGCGGTAACCCCGCATTAACCATCGCCGGGCTCTGGTAATTGCGGACAATCGCGCCCAAAGCTGCGGTCAAGGCCCATAGTTTTGACATCTTGGCAGGGAATGCAGACGGCCGGCTTTGGACGAGCCCCTGCACTCCAGAAAAACAAGGCTTTGAGCGGGCTTGCCGGCCGCGCCGGTGTACTAGCGCGGCTGTTGGGGAACCGGCGGCCCTTCGCTGCCACGGAACATCGGTAACGATCGCCTTGAGAGGATACTGCTTATGAACCCGGCCGAAATGGCTCAGTCCGCCCTTCCGGTTGCCGCCTCCGCGGACGTGTCGCTGATCGCGCTGTTCTGGCAGGCTCACTGGATCGTGAAAGGGGTCATGCTGGGCCTTCTCGGCTGCTCGGTCTGGGTCTGGGCAATCGCCATCGACAAGATCTTCCTGTTTGCCCGCACCCGCCGCTCGATGGACCGTTTCGAGCAGGCCTTCTGGTCCGGCGAGTCGATCGAGGAGCTCTATCGCACCCTCTCGGCCAAGCCGACGCATTCGATGGCGGCCTGTTTCGTCGCGGCGATGCGCGAGTGGAAGCGCTCGTTCGAGAACCAGGCACGCTCGGTCGCCGGCCTTCAGATGCGCATCGACAAGGTGATGAACGTCTCGATCGCCCGTGAGGTCGAGCGGCTGGAACGCCGCCTGCTGGTGCTGGCAACCGTCGGCTCGGCCGGCCCCTTCGTCGGCCTGTTCGGCACGGTCTGGGGCATCATGTCGAGCTTCCAGTCGATCGCGGCGTCGAAAAATACCTCCTTGGCGGTGGTGGCTCCCGGCATCGCGGAGGCGCTGTTTGCGACCGCCGTCGGCCTTATCGCCGCCATTCCTGCCACTATCTTCTACAATAAGTTCACCTCCGAGGTGAACCGGCAGGCCCAGCGGCTCGAAGGCTTCGCCGACGAATTTTCAGCCATCCTGTCGCGTCAGATCGACGAGCGGGGCTGACGGACGGCATGTATAGTGTGAAGGGCAATTTGGGCACTCGATCATGGCGATGAACGTTGCGAGTTCGTCCGGAGGCGGCGGGCGCCGTGGCCGGCGCAAGCCCGTCGTGGCCGAGATCAACGTCACGCCGATGGTCGACGTGATGCTGGTGCTGCTCATCATCTTCATGGTGTCGGCGCCGATGTTGACGGTCGGCGTGCCGCTCGACCTGCCGCAGACCCAGGCCAAGAGCCTCGAAAACAACGACCAGAAGCCGATCCAGATGTCGGTCGACATCAAGGGCAAGGTGTTCATCAACGATTCCGAGATCGCGATCAACGAGCTGATCCCCAAGCTCAAGGCGATCACGGAGGCGCGCGGCGGGCTCGAGGAACGCATCTATCTGCGCGCCGACAAGAAGGCGGATTACGGAACGGTAGCCAAGGTCATGGGCCTGTTGTCCGGCGCGGGCTTCAAGAAGCTGGCGCTCGTCACCGAGGCGGATCAGGGGTAGGCCGGTGAAGGTGAACGTCGACAAGACACTCGTTGCGTCGATTACCCTCCACGTCCTCGTGCTTGGATGGGGATTGTTCACCTTTAGCAGCAAGGCCTACGTGCCGGCGGAAGAGTCGCTCCCGGTCGACATCATCTCCACCGATCAGCTCGCCAAGATGATGTCCGGGCAGAAGACCGGCAAGAAGGAAGAGCCGAAGCCCAAGGTCGAGAAGATCGCCGAGGCCAAGCCCGAAGAGGACGCCGTCGGCAAGGTCACCGAGAAGAAAGAGCTGATCAAGACCAACTCGACGCCCGAGCCGCCGCCGAAACCCGTCGAGAAGCCGGTCGAGAAGAAGCCCGAGCCGCCGAAGCCCGTTGCCGAGGCGAAGCCGAAGGAAGAGCCGAAGCCGCCGGAAAAGAAGCCTGATCCGGCCAAGGAAGATCCGATCGCCGAACTGCAGAAGAAGCTCGACACCAAGAAGCCGCCGCCCAAGCCCGTGGAGCAGAAGGTCGCGGCGGTGCAGCCGCAGCAGCAGCCCAAGCCCAAGGAGCGCAGCTTCGATCCCGCGCAGATCCAGCGCGACCTCGACAAGCGCGCTGCGACCCGGCACGAGCTCTCCGGCTCGGCGCTGAATGCCTCGGCTGCGCTGGGAACGACGAGCGGGACGGCCGCCAATAACGTCGCGACGTGGCGGGGCGCGTTCACCAGCGCGGTCAGGCGCTGTTTCACGCCCACTTATAACGGGCAGGATGCCGATCTGTACGAGGCTGACATCGACATTCCGATGCAGATCGACGGCTCGCTTGCATCCGAGCCGACCATCGTGGCGGTGCGAGGCCCATCGAGGTCGATTGCCCAGGCCGTGGCCGAAAGCGCCAAGCGCGCCATCGTGCAATGTCAGGTCTATTCGTTCATGCCCAGGCAGCAATACGAAGGCTGGAAGAAGATCGAAATGACTTTCGGCCTGAAAGACATGTTGTGACATCCGGACAAAAGAATTTTGCGATGAATGACGCTCGATCGATGAACCGCCGCCGCTTCCTGACCCTGACCGGATCGACGCTTGCAATGCTCGGGGGCGGACCTGCCTTCGCCCAGCGCATCCGCATCGATCCCACGGAGTTTCGGCCGATCCCGATCGCGATCTCCAACTTCGTGCCGGGCTCGCCCGCCGACGGCGACGTCAGCAACGGCGTGACCCAGGTCATCACCAACAATCTGAAGCGGTCCGGCCTGTTCGCGCCGATCGACCAGGCCGCCTTCATCGAGCGCATCAGCAACATCGATGTCGCGCCGCAATTCCAGAACTGGAAGACTCTCAACGCGCAGGCGCTGGTTACCGGCCGCATGACGCGGCAGCAGGACGGCCGGCTCAAGGCCGAATTCCGCCTCTGGGACGTCATCACCGGTCAGCAGCTCACCGGCCAGCAATACTTCACCTCGCCGGAATATTGGCGCCGCATCGCCCACATCATCTCCGATCAGATCTATGAGCAGATGACCGGCGAGAAGGGCTATTTCGACAGTCGCGTGGTCTTCGTCGACGAGACCGGGCCGAAGGAGCGCCGCGTCAAGCGGCTCGCGATGATGGACCAGGACGGCGCCAATGTGCGTTACCTGACCCGCGGCTCCGACCTCGTGCTGACGCCGCGCTTCTCGCCGAACTCGCAAGAGATCACCTACATGGAGTTCGGCCAGGGCGACCCGAAGGTCTATCTCTTCAACATCGAGACCGGCCAGCGCGAGATCGTCGGCAACTTCCCCGGCATGACCTTCGCGCCGCGCTTCTCGCCGGACGGCCAGCGCGTGATCATGAGCCTGCAGCAGGGCGGCAATTCCAACCTGTTCGTGATGGATTTGCGTTCGCGCTCGACCATGCGCCTCACCGACACGCCGGCGATCGACACCTCGCCGTCCTACTCGCCGGACGGCACCCGGATCTGCTTCGAATCCGACCGCGGCGGCAGGTCGCAGATCTACGTGATGTCGGCAGGAGGAGGGGCTGCGCAGCGCATCTCATTCTCCAAGGACGACACCAACGCCACCTATTCGACGCCGGTGTGGTCGCCGCGCGGCGACTACATCGCCTTCACCAGACAGGGCGGCGGGCAATTCTCGATCGGCGTCATGAAGCCGGACGGCAGCGGCGAGCGGCTCCTCACCTCCGGCTACCACAATGAAGGTCCGACCTTCTCGCCGAACGGCCGCGTGCTGATGTTCTTCCGCGATCCCGGCGGGGCCGGCGGTCCCTCGCTGTTCTCCGTCGACATCTCCGGCCGCAACGAGCTCAAGGTACCGACGCCGGGCTTCGCCTCCGACCCGGCCTGGTCGCCGCTGTTGTCCTCCACGCCGGGATAGAGCCATCCGGCCTGAAACGTCGCGCGCTTGGCCGCGCGATGCTTTCGAAAAACATGCAGAATTTTTCCGCTTTGGTGCGCAAGGCAAGCTTTCCTTCACCTTGTGCCCGGCAACGCTTGCCTAGTTGCTTGATATTTCAGCAGAAACAGGTTCGCTATTGCCGAAAAACAACTCGACTTTAACGATGTTCCCTCAGAAAGGCTTCATCTGGTCTGGGTAAAAGTACGCGCCAAACAGGACGCGTAACAAGCCAATGCAACTGGCAGACCAGAAGCAGAGCGATCGAGACGAGCTGGAGCCGATTCTCTACGCCGCTCTCGTCAACTCTATGGTGCAGAATTTCTGGGCGATCTTCCTTGGCTCGGCCTCTGCGGCCGTGGCCGCGGTCATGACTGCGTTGAAGACCGGCGACGTCCGGCTGTGGCCGATTGCGTTCGCACTCATCGCTGTCGGCACCGGACGCGCGTTCCAGATGCGGCGCTACGAGAACCGCGCGCATGGGTTATCGTTCGAAGAGGCGAGGCAACTGGAGCCGCGCTACTGGATCGGCGCGCTGATCTACGCCGCCGTGCTTGGCCTGTGGGCCTTTGTCGTCATCTATCTCAACGAGGATGCGGTTGCCGACATGCTCTGTGTCGCCATCGGCATCGGCTACACGGCCGGCGGCGCCGCCCGCAACTATGGAAGGCCGCGGCTGATCCAGTGGCACGTCGCGCTCGCCTGCGGGCCGATGTCGCTCGCGCTGATGCTGCACGGCGGATTCTATCACGTCGGCCTTGCCGTCCTGCTGATGTTCTTCTTCATCGGCATGAAGAACATCAACCTCAGTCTGCATGCGATCTTCGTCAAGGCACTGACGTCGAGCTTCCGGGAGTCCGCGCTGGCGAGCCAGTTCGATACCGCGCTGAACAACATGCCGCACGGCCTGTGCATGTTTCGCGCCGACGGACGCCTTGCGGTGATGAACCACCGCTTCGGCGAGCTGATGGCCCTGCCGGAGGACCTTGTCAAGCGAGGTGCCACCGCCGCCGATATCGTGTCGGCCTGCATCGCCGCGGGCTCCATCTCGGCGGAAAGCGGCAAACAGATCATGGCCGAGATCGAGCATGGGCGGATCCGCGAGATCGTCACCGCCGATCCGGATTCCTCTCGCGGCCGCACGCTGGCCTGGACGTTCCAGCCGATGGCCCGTGGCGGCACCGTGCTGCTGCTGGAAGACATCACCGAACGTACCAATGCCGAAGCCCGGATCAGCCATCTCGCCCGCTATGACGAGTTGACCGCGCTGCCTAACCGCGTTTCCTTCCGCGACGAGATCGGGCGGCTGCTGGCGAACGCACACCATGCCGAGCGCCTTTCCGCACTGCTGTTCGTCGATCTCGACCAGTTCAAGCAGGTCAACGACACGCTCGGTCATCCCTGCGGCGACCAGCTCCTGTGCGCCGTCGCCAACCGCCTGCGCGAGATGCTGCGGCCCGAGGATTTCGTCGCCCGCTTCGGTGGCGACGAGTTCGTCGTGTTCCAGCAGAACATCAGCGCGGCCGAGGACGCCGCGAGCCTCGCCCGCCGCATCGTCGAGCGGCTCAGCGAACGCTACCGCATCGACAATCATCTGGTCGAGATCGGCGCCAGCGTCGGCATCGCGCTGACCTCGCCGGACGGCGCCGTCAGCGCCGACACCCTGCTCAAGAACGCCGACATGGCGCTCTACCGCGCCAAGGCCGACGGCCGCGGCACCTTCTGCTTCTTCCGCGACGAGATGGCGGCGACCGTCGAGGCCCGCCGCATCCTCGAGCTCGACCTGCGCAAGGCGCTCGCCAATGAGGAGTTCGAGCTGTTCTACCAGCCGCTCGTCAACCTCAAGACCGGCAAGATCACCACCTGCGAGGCACTGCTGCGCTGGAATCATCCGGTGCGCGGCACGGTCTCGCCGGTCGACATCATTCCGGTCGCCGAGGACATGGGCCTGATCGTCGATCTCGGCCGCTGGATCCTGCGCCGCGCCTGCATGGAATGCATGAACTGGCCGGACGGCGTCAGCGTCGCCGTCAACTTCTCACCGCAGCAATTCCACCAGCGCGACGTGCTCAGCGAAATCCGCTACGCCCTCGAGGTCTCCGGCCTTCCGGCCCATCGCCTCGAGATCGAGATCACCGAATCCTCGCTGCTGCGCAACACCCAGCTCACCCATGACATCCTGTCGCAACTGCATGCGCTGGGCGTGCGTATCTCGCTGGACGATTTCGGCACCGGCTATTCGAGCCTCAGCTATCTCCACAATTTCCCGATGCAGAAGGTCAAGATCGACCGCTCTTTCCTCGAGGGCATCGACACCGACCGGCCGCTGACGCTGCTGCGCGGCGTCGCGCGCCTGTCCGCCGACCTCGGCATGTCCGTCGTGGTCGAGGGCATCGAAACCAACGAGCAACTCGAGCTGATCAGCGCCGACGGCACCGTCTCGGAGGCGCAGGGCTATTTGTTCAGCCGTCCGGTACCCGCGGTGCGGATGCGCCAGCTCCTCAATGCCTCGCATGGACGCCGCGGGGACGGCCTGCTCCAGGTCGTCGTCTCGCGCTCCTTCGCCTGACGAGACACCCAAAACCACCCGTCCTTTCAGACTGTTGCTCTCGCTACGTAGTGCTACGGATGTTAACCCTAACCGTTCGATTGCTTTGCATACTTGTTAAGAAGGTGTTAATAAATCATCACGCCCGCGCAAGTTGTCCCGGGCAAATTGCCTTGAAGCTGACGCGTCGTGAGTGGTGGGTAAGGAGTTGGAATGCAGTCCTCAGCCAGATCTGTCATTTCGGCTGTTGGACGTGGAGCGGAGCTCCTGACCGACGTCGATTACCATCTCGCGGAAACGGTCGCGGAGAAGGAAGAGATCTACAACCTCCGCTACCGCGCCTATCTGCGTGAGGGCGCCGTCAAGGAATCCCCGGAAGCCCGGGTCACCGACCGCTACGACGAACTGCCGAACGCCTGGACCTTCGGCGTCTACCTCCGTGGCCAGCTCTGCAGCTCGGTGCGCATCAGCGTGCTGACCTCGGAGTGGCGCGAGTCCACTTCGGCCGATGTCTTCCCGGAGATCCTGATGCCGCGGCTGGATCGCGGCGAGGTCATGATCGATCCGACACGGTTCGTTGCCGATCCGGACCAGGTGAAGCGGGTTCCGGAATTGCCCTATCTGACCACCCGGCTCGCCTACATGGCGTGCGAGCATTTCAATGCCGATCTCGGCCTTGCCATCGTACGTTCCGAGCATCAGGCGTTTTACCGCCGGGTGTTCCTGCACGAGACCATTGCCGAGCCCCGGCTCGTTCCGGGGCTCACCAAGTCGTTTGGCCTGATGGCGGCGGACTTCCCGACCTTCCGCAAGAAGGTGTTCGAGCGCTATCCGATCATGCGATCCACTGCCTTCGAGCGGCGGATGCTGTTCGGGCGGGGTGGTCAGCGCCAGGTCCCGCAGCGGCCTGTGCTCGTGGCGGACGCCGCTCACGTCTAAAGTCCGCGCCGGCGTGGTCTATGGCCGCGCCCGATGCCTTTCGGCCGCAGCCCCCGTCTCCGCGGATCACACCTTGGGCTGAAATTCCGGCAAAACCGGCATGGTTGCCGGCGAACGCGGCTTGCCTTCACCCTCGCGCCACATTTACAACCCATTAACCATGGCGGGTGCTTTTCGCTGGTTGGGGGCATTTGACCGGCTTGAGCAAGGTTCCGTCAAGGTTGACGGAACGTTCGCTTAACCAACCCCCTGTAGACCCGATGGCAGTGGACGAACGTGAGCGTGGAGGCTCCGGAATGAAATACCCTATGCGCATCCTCCAGGGATTGAAGCTGGCTGCGGTGGTCGCAATCGCGCTGTCGATGGGCGCCTGCGCCAATAAGAATGCTGCGACGGATGCGATGGCCAACGCGGCGACGCCGGGCAGCCAGCAGGACTTCGTCGTCAACGTGGGTGACCGCGTGTTCTTCGAAAGCGACCAGACCGATCTGACCCCGCAGGCGATCGTGACCCTGGAGAAGCAGGCACAGTGGCTGCAGAGCTACCCGCGCTACTCCTTCACCATCGAAGGTCATGCCGACGAGCGTGGCACCCGCGAATACAACATCGCGCTCGGCGCCCGCCGTGCCCAGTCGGTGCGTTCGTTCCTCGCCTCGCGCGGCATCGACGCCAACCGCATGCGCACGATCTCCTACGGCAAGGAGCGGCCGGTCGCCGTCTGTAACGACATCTCCTGCTGGTCGCAGAACCGTCGCGCCGTGACTGTGCTGAACGCGAGCTCCTGAGGCTTCAGTCAGGCACCGTTCATCTTCGGAAACCGATCATGCCGGCGCCCTCTCGGGCGCCGGTTTCGTTTCAGCAATCTGTGACCGAAACCCCGTGGTGCCAGTCACATTTTTGGCGTAGTGCCTTTCAATGTGTGCCGCGTCGCATGTTCCGTCGCAGATCATTTCGTTTTCGTCGTCAGGGCAAGATGTCATCCAGATCCAAGGTCTTTTCCGGCACCGTGGCGATCGCCGCGCTGCTGTCTTTGGGCTCGCCTTCTTTCGCTCAGTCGGACGATGACCCCGAGATCCGGATCGAGCGGCTTGAAAACCAGCTGCGCCAGCTCACCGGCCAGAACGAAGAGCTGCAATATCGCAACCGTCAGCTCGAAGAGCGGCTGCGGGCGCTGGAGGGCGGCGCGCAAGGCGCGACGCCCGGACAGGCGCCGGCGCAGCCCAATGTCGCCGCGATGCCGCCTGCTCAGGTCGCGCCGGCCTACCGTCAGCAGCAGCCCGCTCAGCCGAACTACGAGCAGCCCCAGATCGCGGCTCCCGCGCCGATCGTTCAGGAGCAGCCGGCGCCGGGCGCCCCCGGCAGCCGTCGCCGCGGCGATGCCTTTGACCCGAGCCAGAATCCAAGCGCGCCCGGCGCGCCGCGCGCGCTTGGCGGCGGACAGCAGCCGATGCCGGCAGGTTCTCAGGTCGGCGCGCCCGGCGGGCGCAACGCCGGCGAGCCGCTCGATCTTGGCAACACCGGCGGTCGCTATCCGCAGGCCGCAGCGCCCGCCCAGCCGGTCTATCCGCCGGCCCAGCCAGGCTATCCCGCGCCGGCCGGAAGCGCTGCCCCTGGCCTGACCACGCTGCCGCCCTCGGCAACGCCGCGCGACGAGTTCGACCTCGGCATCGGCTACATGCAGCGCAAGGACTATGCGCTCGCCGAGCAGACCATGAAGAATTTTGCGCAGAAATATCCTGGCGACCCGCTGCTCGGGGACGCGCAATACTGGCTCGGCGAGAGCTACTTCCAGCGCCAGCAATATCGCGACTCCGCGGAAGCCTTCCTCGCCGTCACCACCAAATACGACAAATCGGCCAAGGCGCCGGATGCCCTGTTGCGGCTCGGCCAGTCGCTGGCCGCGCTGAAGGAGAAGGAGGCCGCCTGCGCCGCCTTCGGCGAGGTCGGCCGCAAATTTCCGCGCGCCTCCGCCGGCGTCAAGGCCGCGGTCGATCGCGAGCAGAAGCGCGTGAAGTGCTGATCCGCTGACAAGGCGGATCAGTTTGCGCTAAACAGTCGGTCCATCCGCGGACGATTGCAGCGTCATGTCAGACGACGACAATTCGCCGATCTCGGCGCGCGCGGCGAAGCAACTCTTCGCCGAGCTCAAGAGCTCACCGGCACTGGTGCTCGCGGTCTCCGGCGGGCCGGACTCGGTCGCGCTGATGTGGCTCGCCGCGCGCTGGCGGCGCGGCCTTTCGCGCGGCCCGCAACTTACCGTCGTCACCGTCGATCATGGCCTGCGACCCGAAGCGGCCCGCGAGGCGCGCGAGGTCAAGCGGCTGGCAACAGAGCTCGGCCTGACCCACCGGACCCTGCGCTGGCGCGGTGTGAAGCCGAAGAGGGGACTGCCGGCGGCCGCGCGCGAGGCGCGCTACCGCCTGCTCGCGCAGGCCGCGCGCAAGGCCGGCGCGAGCCATGTGCTGACCGCCCACACCCGCGACGACCAGGCCGAGACCCTGTTGATGCGCCTCGTTCGCGGCAGCGGGCTTGCCGGGCTGTCGGCGATGGCGCGCCGCACGGAGCGCGACGGCATCGTCCTGGCGCGCCCGCTGCTCGATGTGCCGAAGTCGCAGCTCGTCGCGACCTTGAAGCGCGCCAAGATCGGCTTTGCCGACGATCCCACCAATCGCGACACCGCCTTCACCCGGCCGCGGCTGCGCGCGCTGCTGCCGCAGCTCGCAATGGAAGGCGGCGATGCCCGCACGCTGGCGCGGCTGGCGGTGCGGCTGTCGCGCGCCAATGCGGCGGTCGAGGTGCTGGTCGATGGCGCCGAGCGCTTCCTTCAGCTCCGGGCGCGCGGCGATGCGCCGCAGGCGGGCAGTCGGCGCTATGAAGCATCCGCGTTTGCCGCCCTGCCGGAGGAGGTTCGGCTGCGGCTTCTGCTGCGGGCCGTCAATGCCCTCGGCCATGAGGGGCCGGCGGAACTCGGCAAGGTCGAAACCCTCATGGCCGCGCTTGATCAGGCCATCGCCGCTGGGCCCGCTGGTACCGCACATGGCCGTGCGATCCTGAAGCAGACCCTTGCGGGAGCCTTGATCAGCCTTGCCGGGGGGCGTATCCACATCACGCCGGCGCCGGCCCGACGGTCCAAGGGGACCTGATGGGCGGATGAGGGCGGACCATGACACCGGCCGTTTCCGCCACGCGCCGTCAGGACACCTTAACCAGGCGGGAAAAACCCCGGATTGATCGCCATTATTTCAGCGGGAATCGCTCCAAGATGGGCTAAATAGTCCCATCTCGTTCCCTTGGCAGCGACCGGGGCGGCACCTAGATTGTATGCGTCCAACCGAGAAGATTCCTTTGGGATTTCCTCGCGCTGCCCAAAGTAGCTGCCCAAGTAACTGACCAAGCAAACGACGAAGGATCAGGGCCGCGATCCGCGCGACCACGAAGGAAGATCGATGAACGCCAATCTGCGCAATTTCGCCCTCTGGGTCATCATTGTCCTGCTGCTGTTGGCGTTGTTCACGCTCTTCCAGAATCCGGGTCAGCGCGCTTCCTCGCAGGACATCGCCTTCTCCCAGCTCCTCAGCGAAGTTGACCGCGGCAATGTGCGCGACGTCGTGATCCAGGGGCCGGACATCCACGGCACCTTCACCAACGGCTCGAGCTTCCAGACCTATGCGCCGAACGACCCGACGCTGGTGAAGCGCCTCTATGACAGCAAGGTGCAGATCAGCGCGAAGCCGCCCGGCGACAACGTGCCGTGGTTCGTCTCGCTGCTGGTCTCCTGGCTGCCCTTCATCGCGCTGATCGGCGTCTGGATCTTCCTGTCGCGGCAGATGCAGGGCGGCGCCGGCAAGGCGATGGGTTTCGGCAAGTCGCGCGCGAAGATGCTGACGGAAGCGCATGGCCGCGTCACCTTCGAGGACGTCGCCGGTGTGGACGAAGCCAAGCAGGACCTGCAGGAGATCGTCGAATTCCTGCGCGACCCCGGCAAATTCCAGCGCCTCGGCGGCCGCATTCCGCGCGGCGTGCTGCTGGTCGGCCCGCCCGGCACCGGCAAGACCCTGATCGCGCGTGCGGTCGCGGGCGAAGCCAACGTGCCGTTCTTCACCATTTCGGGTTCTGACTTCGTCGAGATGTTCGTCGGCGTCGGCGCGTCCCGCGTCCGCGACATGTTCGAGCAGGCCAAGAAGAACGCGCCCTGCATCATCTTCATCGACGAAATCGATGCGGTCGGTCGTCACCGTGGCGCCGGTCTTGGCGGCGGCAATGACGAGCGCGAGCAGACGCTGAACCAGTTGCTGGTCGAGATGGACGGCTTCGAGGCCAATGAGGGCGTGATCCTGATCGCCGCGACCAACCGTCCCGACGTGCTCGATCCCGCGCTGCTGCGTCCCGGCCGCTTCGACCGCCAGGTCGTGGTGCCCAATCCCGACGTTGTCGGCCGCGAGCAGATCCTCAAGGTTCACGTCCGCAAGGTGCCGCTGGCGCCGGATATCAACCTCAAGACCATCGCGCGCGGCACCCCGGGCTTCTCCGGTGCCGACCTGA
>Ga0102590_1001615_pt1 | contig 32522 bp, 28 predicted proteins | sample AraplaMF_Col_mMF_FD_76859 | JGI IMG/M metagenome (GOLD analysis project Ga0102590, IMG submission 76859) | Arabidopsis root microbial communities from the University of North Carolina, USA - plate scrape MF_Col_mMF | ecosystem: Host-associated > Plants > Roots > Endosphere | place: USA... | reverse complement strand
AGCCTACGCAGGAAGGAGCCATCAAATGGCCGACGCTTACATCTTCGACGCCGTGCGCACGCCGCGCGGCAAGGGCAAGAAGGACGGATCTCTGCACGAGATCACGGCCCTGTCCCTGGCCACCCAGGTTCTGGAAAACCTGCGCGACCGCAACGGCCTGGACACCTCCAAGGTCGACGACGTCGTCCTGGGCTGCGTCGCCCCCGTGGGCGAGCAGGGCAGCGACATCGCCCGCACCGCCGTCCTGACCGCCGACTACGCCGAGAGCGTCGCCGGCGTGCAGATCAACCGCTTCTGCGCCTCGGGCCTGGAAGCCGTGAACATGGCCGCGGCCAAGGTCGCTTCCGGTGAAGCCCAACTGACCATCGGCGGCGGCGTCGAGAGCATGAGCCGCGTGCCCATGGGCAGCGACGGCGGCGCCTGGCCGACGGACCCGTCCTCGGCCTTCAAGACCTACTTCATGCCGCAAGGCGTGTCGGCCGACCTGATCGCCACCCTCTACGGCTTCTCGCGCGACGACGTCGACGCCTACGCCGTGGAAAGCCAGAAGCGCGCGGCGGCCGCCTGGGCCGACGGCCGCTTCAAGAAGTCGGTGATCGGCGTGAAGGACCAGCTGGGCCTGACCATCCTGGACCATGACGAGACCGTCCGCGGCGCCACCACCATGCAGACCCTGGCCTCGCTGAACCCGTCCTTCACGGGCATGGGCGAGATGGCCTTCGACGCGGTGGCCGTCCAGCGCTACCCGCAGGTCGAGCGCATGAACCACGTGCACCACGCCGGCAACAGCTCGGGCATCGTCGACGGCGCCGCCGGCGTGCTGATCGGCACCAAGGAAATGGGCGAGGCCCTGGGCCTGAAGGCCCGCGCCCGCATCAAGGGCGCGGCCTCGATCGGCAGCGAGCCCTCGATCATGCTGACCGGCCCGTCGCTGGTCACCGAGAAGCTGCTCAAGAAGCTGAAGATGGAGGTCAAGGACATCGACCTCTACGAGCTGAACGAAGCCTTCGCCGCCGTCGTCCTGCGCATGATGCAGGCGCTGGACATCCCGCACGACAAGATGAACGTCAACGGCGGCGCCATCGCCATGGGCCACCCCCTGGGCGCCACCGGCGCGATGATCCTGGGCACCATGGTCGACGAGCTGGAGCGCTCGGACAAGGAAACCGCCCTGATCACCCTGTGCGTCGGCGCCGGCATGGGCACCGCCACGGTCATCGAACGCGTCTAAGATCCAGGAACTAGAGACATGGAAAACTTCAAGATCGACGTCGATAGCGACGGCATCGCCCTGGTCACCTTCGACGTGCCCGGCCGCACGATGAACACCCTGACCGCCTCGGTGATCAAGGAAGTCGGCGAGGTGGTCGAGACCATCAAGTCCGACGCGAACATCAAGGGCGCGGTGATCACCTCGGGCAAGACCACCGGCTTCTGCGCCGGCGCGGACCTCGGCGAACTGGGCGGCAGCGGCGGCCTGGGCGGCGGCGCGGGCGGCGAAGAGGGCCTGAAGGCCGCCTTCGAGGCCGGCTTCGCGCTCAACAAGGCGTTCCGCGCCCTGGAGACCTGCGGCAAGCCGGTGGCCGCGGCCATCAACGGCCTGGCCATGGGCGGCGGGCTGGAGATCACCCTGGCCTGCCACTACCGCGTGGTGGCCGACAATCCGAAGATCCAGCTGGCCCTGCCGGAAGCCAAGGTCGGCCTGCTGCCGGGCGCCGGCGGCACCCAGCGCCTGCCGCGCCTGATGGGCGTGATGGCCGCCGCGCCGTACCTGCTGGAAGGCAAGTCGATGAAGCCGGCCGAGGCCCTGGCCAACAAGGTCGTGCACGAGGTCGTCCCGGCCGGCCAGGAGGTCGAGGCCGCCAAGACCTGGATCAAGACCAAGGGCGACCCCGTCGCGCCGTGGGACAAGAAGGAGTTCAAGCTCCCCGGCGGCGGCCCCTACACGGCCGGCGGCAGCCAGGTGTTCATCATGGGCAACGCCATGCTGCGCAAGCAGACCTACGGCAACTATCCCGCCCAGCTGAACATCATGAAGGCGGTCTATGAGGGCACGCAGGTGCCGTTCGACGCGGCCATCCGCATCGAGACCCGCTACTTCCTCAAGACGATGATGTCGCCCCAGGCCAAGGGCATGATCCGCACCCTGTTCCTCAGCCTGCAGGAACTGGGCAAGGGCTCGGGCCGTCCGGCCGGCGTGCCGCACTACGACGTCAAGAAGGTGGCCGTGCTGGGCGCCGGCATGATGGGCGCGGGCATCGCCTACGTCCAAGCCATGGCCGGCATCGAGACCGTGCTGATCGACCAGACCGACGAAGCCGCCGCCAAGGGCAAGGGCTACGCCGAGGGCCTGGTCAAGAAGGCCGTCTCGCGCGGGAAGATGACCCAGGAGAAGGGCGACGCCATCCTGGCCCTGATCCACCCGACGTCGGACTACGCCAACGTCAAGGGCAGCGACCTGGTCGTGGAAGCCGTGTTCGAGAACCGCGAGGTCAAGGCTTCGGTCACCAAGCTGGCCGAGGCCCAGCTGGCCGACACGGCCATCTTCGGCTCCAACACCTCGACCCTGCCGATCACGGGCCTCGCCAAGGCCTCGGTCCGCCCGGCCTCGTTCATCGGCATCCACTTCTTCTCGCCGGTCGACAAGATGGGCCTGGTCGAGATCATCATGGGCGAAGAGACCAGTCAGGAAGCCCTGGCCAAGTCGATCGACTACGTCCTGAAGATCAAGAAGACCCCGATCGTCGTCAACGACAGCCGCGGCTTCTACACCAGCCGCTGCTTCGGCACCTTCGTGCAGGAAGGCATGGAGCTGCTGGCCGACGGCTACGCCCCGGCCATCATCGACAATGTCGGCCGGGCCACCGGCATGCCGCGCGGTCCGCTTGAGATGCACGACGACGTCGCGCTGGACCTCTCCTACAAGATCGCCCAGCAAACCAAGAAGGACCTGGGCGACAAGTACGAGGAGCGCCCCTTCACCACGATCATCGAGAAGATGGTCGAGGGCGAGGGCCGCTACGGCCGCAAGAACGGCAAGGGCTTCTACGACTATCCGGAGAACGGCCCCAAGGTGCTATGGAAGGGCCTGTCCGACCTGGCGCCGGTCAGGATCGCCGAGGTCGACAAGGCCGGCATCGAGGAGATCCGCACCCGGCTCCTCTATCGCCAGGCCGTGGAAGCCGCCCGCTGCTTCGAGGAAGGCGTGATCACCGACCCGCGCGAGGCGGACGTCGGCGCCATCCTGGGCTGGGGCTTCGCGCCCTGGACCGGCGGCCCCATCAGCCTGATCGACGGCATGGGCGCGGCCAAGTTCGTCGAGGCCTGCGACACTTTGGCGCAGAAGTACGGTGGACGTTTCTCGCCGCCACAATTGCTGCGCGAGATGGCCGCCAAGGGCGAGACTTTCTACAGTCGATTTGGGGTCAAGGAGCAGGCTGCGGCCTAGCAAACCCACTCATCCTATACTTTAGGAAAGGCTCGCCGGCCGCGGCGGGCCTTTTTTATTTGAATTAGCATAAGAATTTATCACTATACTTAAAGTCACAAAATTTTCTCACACTATTATCTCAGATTAATTCGTTGTACCTTGCTCAATATATATTCAAATTATATAATTGTATAACAATTACGAATTCACAAGTCAGCGCCATCGTCTTTTATTCACATGATGTAGCCGCCTTAATTTATCGCCAGGAGAATCCTTCCGCCAGCGCCCCTGCCCCTTCACGACATTCCTCAGGAGACTTCTCGAAGACAGGCCGCGCCGCAGGTCGTTCGATGCCGCCGCGAGGACTCGCAGTCATCGGTAGTCGCGACCATCGCATCCAGGTTTGCTGCAATGCAAAAATGATCGTTTTAGTCTGTGGTGAACGCCTTTGCATGTATCGGCCGACAGCGTTTCGACTGACCTGCTTTTCCCGGGCTGCTCCTGAGAAGCAATCGGCGGCGACAAGAGGAGAATATCCCGGCAGCAACACTTGCCTATCAAAACAACAACTGTTGATTGTATTGCTAAGTAACGTGGGGCGTTTTGCCGCATCAACTGATGATAAATCAGCGTTATGGCAAAATGCCTGTTTTTTATACTTGAGTCTACATTAGCCAAATAGCGCCACGGTACCTCTCGTTAACTGATGAATGTTGATCTCTCCCCCGTCACGGAGAGGCACATGACTCGCTACTTTACTGCCAAGGGCGTCGAACTTTTCCTGTCGGCGACACCAAACAATTGGCCGGCCTACAGCTCGGCCAAGGAAACCCAAACCGGATCCGCCAACAACGACGTCTTCCAGGGCTCCGGCGGCGATACGCTGATCGGCGGCGCGGGCGACGACACCTATTACCTGTGGGACAGGACCTCGACCGCGGTCGAGTACGCTGGCCAAGGCGTCGACACCATCGACGCCCGCTTCTGGGGCGCAGCGACGCTGTCGGCCAATGTCGAGAACCTCTTGCTCAACTCCGCGGGATCGACCGCCGGCACCGGCAACGCCCTGAGCAACATCATCGTGGCGGGAACCGTTGGCGCGACGCTCAACGGCCTGGCCGGCGACGACGTGCTCGTCGGCGGCGCCCAGGGAGACCTGTTCAAGGTCGCCGCCGGCAACGGCTCCGACGCCATCCTGAACTTCAAGCCCGGCAGCGACGTCATCCAGCTGAGCGGCTACGGCGTCACCAGCTTCGCCCAGCTCCAGACCCTGGCCACCCAGAGCGGCGCCGACGTAAAGCTCAGCTTCACCAATGGCGAGAGCCTGGTGATCCGCGACACGGCGCTGTCCAACCTGACGGCCTACGACTTCGGCCTGAAGGCCGATCCCGCCGCTATTCCGGCCGGCTATTCCCAGTTGGTCGGGCCCGGCAAGGCCTATACCGCCCACGGCTGGTACGTGCTCAACAACGTCTGGAACCCCGGCAGCCTGGTCTACGGGACCGACTACACGATCGACAGCGCCTACAGCGCCGCCGACATGACCTCCAAGACCACCTTCAACTGGTCGTTCCCGGTGACCACCGACGCGGCGCACACCATCCGCGCCTATCCCGAGGTGATCTTCGGCCCGGCCCCGATGAGCGGCGGCCACAAGGCCACCGACATCACCACCGTCCTGCCCGCCCAGGTCAGCAGCCTGACCGCCCTGACCGCCGACTACGACGTCAGCTACAAGGGCAACACCGGCGGCTTCAACGTCTCGTTCGACATCTGGCTGACCGACACCCCCAACGGCGGTTCCGACACCGTCACCACCGAGGTCATGGTCTGGGTGCACAAGGGCGACTTCGACGCCTTCGGAACGCAGGTCGGGACCTATTCCAACGGTTCGGTGACCGGCAAAATCTACGCCTCGACCACCGGCGACTGGACCTACACCGCCGTCGTCCTCGACCAGGACACGCCCAAGGGCCAGATCGACATCGCCGGGATCCTGACCACGCTCAAAGGTCTGAACCTCGTCTCCGCGAGCGACTACGTCGCCTCGGTGGAACTGGGATCCGAAGTGGTGTCCGGCGCCGGTTCGCTGACCATCAACAATCTGGACCTGAACGTCCAGACCAAGGCGGCCGACGGCACCTTGACCACCATGCACGTGGAAGGGTCCGACGTAACGACCACCATCTCGCACCCCCCCGCGGAGCAACCCGCGGAACAGCCCGCGCCGGCGCCCGACATCTCGGGCGACGACAGCGTCGTCTATGACGGCACGGCCTCGACGGTCCAAGGCGGTGACGGCCACGACACCTTGGTGCTGCATGTCGCCGCCACGGTCGACCTGTCCGCCACGTCCGACCAGATGGTCGGCGGCGCGGTCGTGACGGGCTTCGAGGATGTCGACGCTTCGGCCGCCACCGGCGCCGTCTCGCTCACCGGCGCCGCCGATGACAACAGCCTGACGGGCGGCGCCTATGCCGACACCCTGTCCGGCGGCGACGGCAACGACACGCTGCGCGGTCGCTCGGGCAATGACTCTCTCGACGGCGGGAACGGCAACGACATTCTCGATGGCGGGGCGGGCGTGGACACGGTCCAGGGCGGCGCCGGCGACGACAAGGTCGTCTATGACGCGGCCGACTCCGTCATCAACGGCGGCTCGGGACGCGACACCCTTATCCTCAAGGTCGGTGCGACGGTCGATCTCGGCACCTTCACGACCAACCAGGTCGTCAGCGGCGCCGCCTATGTCTCCGGCTTCGAGAACCTCGACGCCACGGGGGCCAGTGCGGGCGTCACGGCGGCCGGCTCCGAATTCGCCAACACCCTGGTCGGAAGCGCCTTCGCCGACACGCTGGCCGGGGGAGCAGCGTCCGACGTCCTGGCCGGCGGAGCCGGCGCCGATCTGTTCGTCTTCGGTCCGTACAACGCCGGCGACGCCGACAGGATTACGGACTTTTCGACGAGCCAAGGCGATCGCATGGACCTGTCCGCCATCGACGCGGTCGCCGGGGGCGTGGACGACCCCTTCGCCTTCATCGGTCAGGAAGCCTTCCATCACGTCGCCGGCGAACTTCGCTACAGCGTGGTCACGGGCGGCGTGGTGGTCCAGGCCGACGTCAATGGCGACGGCCTCACGGACTTCTCCATCCAGCTCTCGGTGACGTCGCTGCACAACACCGACTTCATCCTGTAGCCGCCCTCGCGGTCGCTCAGGCAAGCTCCATGGACCGTCGGGCGCGAAGCCCGGCGGTCCATTTTCTTGGAACGGGCCATTCGCTCCAAAGGCTGATGACGCATCAGCCGGAGACGGCCTAAGGCTTCCGTCCCAATCTATATTTCCCGAAACAAGACATACCCGCAAGACAACGCAAAAACGTACTTAACGACTTTTAAACCGTACCTATATCGCAACCGTTAATCTCGATATGAGAGTTCAATGGAACGCTGAACACTGACCGGTCTCAGACCCGATCGCAGTACGGATTATTGACATGACGACTATCACTTCGGGTCGTGACATGGTCGCGATGTCGCCGCCGCCGAAAGTCCGCGTGAACTGGAGCCGGATCGGCTTCCTCGCGCTGAACGTCGCCGCCTGGGCCGGCATCGTCACGGCCATCCGACTGCTGGGCTGATCGCCGCCGCAAACAGCGGCGCGTCTCCGCTATCCGCGCGGGTTCCGATGAGCCGCCGCGACCTTCCAGGCTTCCGTCAACAGCCCGCCGAGCTCCCGACGCCGGGCAGGGTTGTCACCAGCCATGAGGCCATGGCCGACTGGACACGACGGCGCCAATCTCGCCCAATGTCCGCATAATCCACATCGCGATCGATCGGAGACGCCAGGCGCCCGCGCGCTCTGGCGCGGCGGCGCATTCTGGGCGACAACCGGCCGCGGCCGGGACATGCTCGATCACGGCCTGGAAGCAGGAGCGGTGGAAGAACATGTCTGCGTTCGTCTACAAGCCTTCGCGCCGCTGGATATTGCAAGGCGCCGCGGCGACCAGCGGCGGCTTGCTGGCCAGCCTGAGCCCGCCCGTGGCGGGGCAAGCGCTGCAGCCGCGGATGGGGCAGCCCATGCACCCTGTCTCGCGCGAGGCGTTCGGCCTTCATCTGGTGGGGGTCACCGGTTGGGACCAGGGACCTGGAGCCACCCGAAACACCCCGCTCAACACGTTCGGCTGCCGGTCCGTGCGCATATGGGATACGGGAGCGACCTGGCGGCGTATCGAGGGGCGCGGCAAGGGGGACTACGACTGGTCACGGCTCGACGCGGAGATGGCCGTCTGGACCAAGGGCTTCAGCGACATCCTCTTCTGCCTGGGCCAGGCTCCGGACTGGGCGTCGACGCCCCGTCATGGCGCGAACGATTCGTGGAACCCGAACGCGCCGAACAACAGCCAGGACGCGGCCGACTTCGTCACCGCGCTTCTGCGCCGCTATCCTCAGATCACCGGTCTGGAACATTGGAACGAACCCGACAGACGCGACCAGTTCTACAGCGGCACGGTCGAGCAGTTGGCGGAGATCAGCGTGGCCCAGGCGCGCGCCGCGCGCGCCGTCCGCCCCAGCGTCGTCATGGTCGGCGCCGCGCCTCAGTCCTTCGGTGATCGCGGCGACTATCTGCGTCGTTACCTGCGCGCCTTGAAGGCGATCGGCGGCGCGGGGGCGATCGATGTCGTGTCGGCCCACACCTACGTCATGCCACGCCAGCCCGAGCAGATCGGCGTCCTGGCCGAGATTCTCCGCGGGGTCGCCGACGACGCCGGCTTCAACCTGCCGGTATGGTCGACCGAGTTCGGATGGGGCGGGATCAGAAACGCCCCCCAGGCCGGCGGCTTCGCCGACGCGGCGACCGGCGCCAAGGTCGCCGCCGCGGGCGCCGTCATGTCACAGGCCCAGGCGGCGTCGTACATCGCGCGCGCGTACCTGGTGTCGTTCGCCTCTGGCCTGGCGCGCCAATACTTCTACGCGGTCGACAAGCCGTTCTCGGCCCTTCGGCTGATCGATTTCTCCAACAAGGCCAGGATCTTGCCGGCCGGCCAGGCTTTGACCCACCTCGCCGGCCTGCTCGGCGGCGGCCAGATTTCGCCGCTTCAGTCCGAAGGCGACCTGCGCAGCGCCGAGTTCGCCTCCGCCGACGGCCGACACGGACAAGCTTTCTGGTGTCTCGACGGCCGGCAGGCCTATGTCGATTTGACGGGCTTCAAATCGGTGCGAGCGGTCACCGGCGACGCCGCCCAACCCCCGTCCTCGCACTATCTGGTCACGGACTCCCCAGTGTTCGCCTTCACCTGACATGTAGACCATGCCTAGGGTAACGGACGCCGACGTTTCGCCCCGAAGGGCGAAGCCGTCATGGCTGCATTCGTTTCAGGCCCGACTTTTCGCGGCCATGGTCCCGCCGCACCACGCCGCTAGAGCTTGATCGGGTGAGATCGAGCCTATCTTTGACGCACCCCGCCACCGACCCGGCCAGACCGACCTCGTCGCCCGGGCGCGCCCCAAGGGACGTCAGGGAGACCACCATGCCCGCGACAAGGCCGTCCCGCCGGCGATCCACTCGGCGACGCCGGCTGGCGATCGGCGCCGCCTCGCTGGCCTTCCACGGCCTGCTGGGCTGGGCTCTGCTCAAAGCCATTCCCGCACCGCCGGTCCTGGTCGAGCCGCGCAGCGTGGTGGTTCAGCTCTTGGCGGCCGACCAACCGCGTCCCGCGGAACGGTCCGCCGCATCCAGCCCTCGGACCGCGCCGCTCCATCTGCCGACGCCGCGCCCAGCCCCGCCGCCGCTCGTGTCGCCGCTCGCGCCCTCGCCGGCCCCCGGCGCCCCCGGCGCGATCGTCGCCCCGCCCGGTTTCACCGCCCGAGGAACCCTGACCGGCGGCGGCGAGGCCTTGCGCCAGGCCACGCGACAAAGCGGTTGCACCGAGGCCGACATCGTCAGGCTGACCAAGGCCGAGCGCGACGCCTGCGCCGAGGCCCTGGGCGCAAAGCACAAGAACGGCCCGGCGCTTTACGCGGCGATCGACCCCGACAAGAAGGCGGCCTTCGACGGCGACTGCAAGAAGGACGACGACTGGTGCCTCTACCGCACTGGCAAGGGCCCCTATCCGGGCCTGTTCGCCCTGGGCAAGAAGAAGAAGATCAAGGGCTGGGACTGACACCGGCTCGCTCGTCTCGCCGAAAGGACGCCCGAAGGCGGTTCGCGCGAAGGTCGCGTCGGGGCGAGGGTCAAGGATGGGAAGGTGGTGCCGCTTACAGGACTCGAACCTGTGACCCCCTCATTACGAATGAGGTGCTCTACCAGCTGAGCTAAAGCGGCGCGCTTCGTCTCCGGGTCCATCGAACAGACTCGGAAGACACTGGTGTTCCCGTCGCCAAATCACCGACCCGGCGCGAGGAGCGGCCTATTTAGCGGCGCGAGGGCCGCTTGCCAAGCGTCGGCGTGAACCGGCGTTGCGGCGAGGCGCCGCCCCGCCCGTTTCGGGCTCCGGCGGAGGGGCCGCGTCGAAGCCGCCGGGACCGGTTCCCGGCCCAATTCCGGGATCGTCCGGAATGGGCATCAGGGCGCCGCCCGTCTCGGCCGCCCGGACGAACGGCGTGGATTCGGCATAGGCCGAAGGCAACGGCGGCAACTCGCTCATCGTGCGTTCGCGGCGCTCGAAGCGCGGATGGATCAGCTCGCCGGTCTCGGCGTAGCTGAGGGTCAGCCGCGCCCAGTCGTCGCGGGCATAGGCGAAGGCGCGGCCCTCCGGATCGAGATCCGACCAGTCGGGCTCCTGCGGCGCGGCCGCGCCTCGGGCGACCCAGGCGCGGGCCTCGTCGGCCTCGCCATTGGCGTAGGCGACACGAGCCATCAAGCCGGCGAGGCGCGCGGTCAGGGCTTCTTCGGGAAGCAGCCGGGCGGCGGCGCGGGCGGCGACCGGATCGCCGCCGATCAGGGCGCTCTCCACCTTCAGCAGCCGGCTCTCGCGCACCTCGGGCTTCAGGCCGGCGAGAGCAGCCAGGCGAGCCGCCCGCAGCTTGGGGGTCTCGCTGGTCTTCAGGTCGCGATAGGCCAGCCACAGGGCCGGATGCGGCGCCTGTTTCCAGGCGGCCTCGATCAGCGCTCCGGCCTTGGCCGCCTTGCCGTCGGCGGCCTGCAGGCGCGCGGCCATCACCACGCCCGGCGCGAACTCGGGCTTGAGCCTCGCGGCCTGGGTCGCGAAGTCCAGCGCCTGAGCCAGGACCTTGGGATCGTCGGACTCCTCCAGGCTGGCGGCCGAGGCGGCCAGCAGGGCGGCCCGCGCGCGCTCGGCGACCAGGGGCGGGACGATCTTGCGCTCCAAGGCGCCCTGAACCAGGGCCAGGGCCGCCTTCCAGTCGCCGGCCTCCAGCCGGGCTTCGAGCAAGGCGCGCCAGGCCCAGCGGGCGGTCCGGGCCAGGCCGTAGGCGGTCTCGGCGTGCCGCAGGGCCAGACCCTTGTCGCCTTCGGCCAGGGCGGTCTGCATCAGGCCGCGCAACCCGGCCAGGCGCATCTCCGGAAAACCCAGCATGGCGTTGTAGGCCTGGCGGGCGGCGACATGGTCGCCCGCCGTCTCGGCCGCCTGGGCGGCCAGGACGCGGACCAGGGCCGGAGCGTCCTCCGCCAGTTCGGAGGCTTTCTGGGCCAGTCGACGGGCTTCGGAGCCGTCGCCGGCGGCCACGGCCAGGAAGCCTCGCGACAGGGCCTCGACGCCCTGCTTGCGCTTGGCCTCGGCCCGAGCCCGGGCGGCGCGCTTCGGCGCCTCGACCACCCAGAGCAGGCCGCGCCACAGGATCGTGGCCAGGAGGGCGGTGAACAGGGTCAGCAGGGCGGCGGCGGCGGCCGTCATCTCGACCCGCCAACCCATCCAGTCGAGGCTGGCCGCGCCGGGTTCGCCGGTCAGGGCGACCACCGCCACGGCGAGGGCGGCGACCAGGAAAAAGACGATCGCCGCGCGGATCATGGGGCCACCGGCGCGGGGCGCGTCACCTGGACCAGCCCCGCCAGGGCGTCGGCGCGGATGGCGGCAATATGGCGGTCGATCTCGACCCGGCGCTCGGCGGCGGCGCGCCAAGGGACCAGCACGGCCTGGGCCGATGGCGGCAGGGTCTCGACGGTGGCCAGAGCGCCCTCGATGTCGCCTTCGTTCAACAGTTTCTGCGCGCGGCCCAGCACGGCGTCGGGGCTCCGCCCCTGGGTCGAGCCCACCCGGCGGATCGAGACGATGCTGGACAGGGCGTGCCGCAGGCGCGCCAGGAAATCGGCGTTGCGGCCCGGATCACGGGCGGCGACGGCGGCGCGGCCAGCCAGGGTCTCGAACTCGTCGGCGAGGCCCGCGCGGGTCGGCGCCCCGTCCTGGGCCAGGCGGGCCAGGGCCCGCAGATCCGGCGACAGCGGCAGCACGCGCTCCAGGCTGGCCAATTCCTCGGTGAACGGCCGCGCGGTGCGCGCCGCGTCGGCCAGGGTGGCGGCGGCCAGGGCTGCGCCAGCGGCGTCCAGGGCCCGTTGCTGTCCGGTCTCGAGGGCAGCCACCCTGCCTTGCAGTTGGACCACGTCCTCGGGAGCCGGCGGCGCGACAGCGGCGACGGGCGCGGCGCGAAGCGGCTGGCTGGCGACCGACGGCGACGGGGCCGGATCGCCGGCCGGCTGCTGGACCGCGGGCGGCGCCTGGCCGCGCGAGAACCAGGTCGGGCCGAATCGCGCCAGGGCCGCGCCGGCCGCCACGCAGACAATCCCGAAGGCGATCAGCGCCCAGAAGCCCGGTCCCAGCAGGCGACGACGGCCATACAGCGCCGGGTCGCGCGGAGCGTCGGAGTCAACGGGATCGGGAGCGAGCGTCATACGCCATTCGTGCCCCACCCCGCCGCGCCACGCAATGTTCAGCTAGAGCGTGAGCAGGTCCAGCAGCGCGGTTTCGTTCGGGTGCGGCGCGGACGTCACGCCCCCCAGCTTGCCGGCTTGCGCCAGGGCTTCGAGCGGCCAAGCCACCGCCGCCGACAGGCAGAGGGCCCGCAGGCCCGGCGCGGGGCGCTCCGTGAGCCATCGGGCCAGGACCCGCGCGGCGCGCGGCGAATGAAGCAGCACCGCCTCCAGATCGTCCAGCCCGGCCAGGGTCGGGGGCGAGGGAGCGCGGTCGATCGTTTCATAGACCGCCAGACGCCGGGCGCTCAGTCCCCCGGCGACCAACGGCGAAACCAGATCGCCCGCCGGCTCCAGGGCCGAAGGATGCAGCACCCCGCCGTCCAGTCGCGCGGCCTGGCTCAGGATCAGCGTCACCAAGGCCTCGACGTCGCCCTCGGCCGAGGCGACCTCCGCGAACCCCGCCTCGCGGGCCGCCCGCGCCGTCCGGTCGCCGACCGCGAAGACCGGCCGCGCCCGGTCCGCCTGGAGGCGGGCGAAGGCGGCGACGCCGTTGACGCTGGTGAAGGCCAGCGCCGCGATGTCGGTGAGGTCGACGGGCGGAGAAAGATCGCGGACCTCGAGCAGGGGATCGACCAGGGGCGCCAGGCCCTTGGCCTCGAGCCGGGCGGCGGTGGCCTCCGCGCCCGGCGAGGCCCGGGTGACCCAGATCCGCCGCGCGCCGTCGGTCATCGGCTAGTCCGTCAGGATCAGGGCCGAACCGCCCTCGGCGCGGACGGCGCCGCCCAGTTCCAAGCCCAATGCCCGGGCCTCGTCGGCGGCATCCGAACTGGAAAGGGTGATGGCGCCCTCGCGCCGGAAACGCCGGGCGCCGTCGGGGGTCAGGGCCTCGACGATCATCGTCAGATTCAGGCCGTCCAGCCGGGCATGGGCCCCGACCGCCGTGCGGCACGAGCCCTCCAGGGCGTAGAGCGCGCCGCGTTCGGCGGCGACGGCCAGGGTCGTGGCCTGGCAGCGCACGGCCTGCAGCCAGGGCAGGTCGACGTCCTCGGCCCGGGTCTCGATGACCAGGGCGCCCTGGCCCGGCGCCGGCGGGGCGGCCAGGGGGTCGAGCCAGCTGCGGGTCAGGTGGCCCAGGCCCAGGCGGTTGAGACCCGACTGGGCCAGCAGGATGGCGTCGGCCTCGCCGCGCTCCAGCTTGGCCAGGCGGGTGTCGACATTGCCGCGCAGCATGACGATCTCCAGATCGGGCCGCACGTGCAGGGCTTGCGCCTGCCGTCGAAGCGAGGCGGTGCCCAGGCGCGCACCCTGGGGCAGGTCTTCCAGCCGTTCGGCCACGGGACTGATGAAGGCGTCGCGCGGATCCTCGCGCTCCGGCGTGGCCGCCAGCACCAGGCCAGGCGGCAATTCGGCGGGCATGTCCTTCAGCGAGTGGATCGCGCAGTCGATGCGGCCGTCCAGCAGGGCCTCCTCGATCTCCTTGGTGAACAGGCCCTTGCCGCCGATCTCCATCAGTCGGCGATCCTGGATCCGGTCTCCGCTGGTGACGATCGGGATCAGCCGGGCATAGGCGTCGAGGTCGTCGCCGGGACCGGCGCCGAGCGCCGCCGCGATGCGGGCCTGCATCAGGCCGGACTGGGCCAGCGACAGCTTGGAGCCGCGCGCGCCGATGCGGATGGGTTGCCGGGACACGGTGGGGGCGTTACCTGCAGAGCGAATAAGAGCCTTCGCTGCTACAGGAGCGGCGGGACCCCGGCAACCGAATGACGCCCCTTACGAAGTCGACGCTCACCATCCTCGGCCTGGAGACCAGCTGCGACGAGACCGCCGCGTCCGTCGTGCGCCGGGCCGAGGACGGTCGCGTCGAGGTTCTGTCGTCGATCGTCGGCACCCAGTTCGAGCAGCACGCCCCGTTCGGCGGCGTGGTGCCCGAGATCGCCGCCCGCGCCCACGTGGAAGCCATCGACGCCGTCGCCGCCGAGGCCATGCGCGCGGCGGGGATCGGCTTCGACGGACTGGACGGCGTGGCCGCTACCGCCGGGCCGGGCCTGGTGGGCGGGGTGATGGTGGGCCTGGCGTTCGGCAAGGCCGTGGCCTTGGCCCGCGACCTGCCGCTGGTGGCGGTCAATCACCTGGAGGGCCACGCGGTCTCGGCCCGGCTGGGCGCGGAAGTGGACTATCCGTTCCTGCTGCTGCTGGTTTCCGGCGGTCACTGTCAGCTCCTGGAGGTGGCCGGGGTCGGAGCCTGCACCCGCCTGGGCACCACCATCGACGACGCGGCCGGCGAGGCCTTCGACAAGATCGCCAAGAGCCTGGGCCTGCCCTATCCCGGCGGTCCGGCCCTGGAGAAACTGGCGGCGGCCGGCGACCCGAGCCAGTTCGACCTTCCCCGCGCCCTGCTGGGCCGCAAGGATTGCGACTTCTCGTTCTCGGGCCTGAAGACCGCCGCCGCCCGGCTGGCCGAGAAGATCACCGACGAGCAGCGGCGCGCCGACCTGGCCGCCGCCGTGCAATTCGCCATCGCCCGCCAGTTGTCCGAGCGCACCGACCGGGCGATGAAGCTCTATGCGGCCAGCCATCCGGGCCAGGCCCTGCGCTTCGTCGTGGCCGGCGGCGTGGCCGCCAACGGCGCGGTGCGCGCGGCCCTGCAAAAGAACTGCGCCGACAACGGCTTTTCGTTCGACGCACCGCCGCTGGCCTATTGCACCGACAACGCCGCCATGATCGCTCTGGCCGGGGCCGAGCGGCTGGCGATCGGCATCTCCGACGACCTGGACGCCGTGGCGCGTCCGCGTTGGCCGCTGGACGAGGCGGCGGCGTTATCCAATCCGAGCAACAGTTTCGGTCGCAAGGGAGCCAAGGCATGACCTTCAAGCACGCGGGCGTCATCGGCGCCGGGGCCTGGGGCACGGCCCTGGCCCAGGTCGCGGCCCGGGCGGGCCTCCAGGTCATCCTGCAGGCCCGCGAGCCGGAGGTGGTCGCCTCGATCGCCGTCGATCGCGAGAACAAGATGTTCCTGGCCGGGGTGAAGCTGGAGGACGCCATCATCGCCTCGGCCGACATGGCGGCGCTGGCCGCCTGCGACCTGATCCTGGCCGTGCCGCCCGCCCAGCACCTGCGCTCGGCCCTGGCCGCCCTCAAGCCGCACCTGCAGGCCGGCGTACCGGTCGTGCTGTGCTCCAAGGGCGTCGAGCAGGGCACGCTGAAACTGATGAGCGACGTGGCCGGGGAGGTGCTGCCGGGCCAGCCGATCGCCGTGCTGTCGGGTCCCAGCTTCGCCGGCGAGGTGGCCCGCGGCCTGCCCACCGCCGTCACCCTGGCCTGCGAGGACGAGGACCTGGGCCGCCGGATCGGGGAGGCGATCGCCATCCCGACCTTCCGCCCCTATTGGGCCGCCGACGTGATCGGGGCCGAGGCCGGCGGAGCGGTGAAAAACGTCCTGGCCATCGCCTGCGGCATTTCCGAAGGCAAGGGCCTGGGCCGCAGCGCCCACGCCGCCCTGATCACCCGCGGCTTCGCCGAGCTGACCCGCCTGGCCGTGTCCCTGGGCGGCAAGGCCGAGACCGTCGCCGGCCTGTGCGGCCTGGGCGACCTGGTGCTGACCTGCTCCAGCCCGCAGTCGCGCAACATGAGCGTCGGCCTGGCCCTGGGCGGCGGCCAGACCCTGGACCAGGCCCTGGCCGGCAAGGTCTCGGTGGCCGAGGGCGTCGCCTCCGCGCCGGCCGTCCGTGCCCTGGCCCGCTCGCTGGGGGTCGAAACCCCGATCTGCGAGGCCGTCGCCGCCATCCTGGCCGGCGAGGTCGACGTCGACAGCGCCATCCTCGGCCTCCTCTCGCGCCCCTTGAAGGCCGAGGCCTGATTACAGATCGGGGGCAGGCCCATGCGCCCGTTCCCACCCGCATTCTTGAAAGGAAACCGCATGCCCCTCTACGCCATCACCTGCAAGGACAAGCCCGGCGCGCTCGAGACCCGCCTGGCGACCCGGCCGGCCCACCTGGACTACCTGAACAACAGCCCGAACCTGAAGCTGGCCGGCGCCCTGCTGGACGACGACGGCAACCCGATCGGCTCGATCATCGTGGTCGAGGCCGAAGACAAGGCCGCCGCCCAGGCCCAGGCCGACAACGACCCGTTCACGGCCGCCGGCGTGTTCGAGAGCGTCGAGGTCCACTTCTGGCGGCTGGCGATCGGCTCGCTGTAGCCTCGACGTCGCCCGGACGAGCGCCCTGTTCGAGCCCATGTCCCGCACCGACCCCGCCAATCCCGCCCGCCCCGCCGCCGGCACGATCCTGTGTCCCCTGGACGAGATCGCCTCGCCCGGCGCGCGGGGCTTTCGCTTCCGGGCTGGGGAGGCCGTGTTCGCCGGTTTCGTCGTCCGGCGGAACGAGGCCGTGGTCGGCTATGTCGACAGCTGTCCGCACGCCGGCTGGCCCCTGGCCGGCCCGAACGGCCGTTTCCTGACCCGTGAGAACGACCTGATCCTCTGCGCCGGCCATGCGGCCCTGTTCCGGATCGAGGACGGGGCGATGGTCGCCGGTCCCTGCCAGGACGTGGCCCTGACGCCATGGCCGGTGCGGATCCAAGGCTCGGACATCGTGGTCGCCTAGAGCCTGACCTGACTGCGTCAGACCGGGCTCTAGATATTTGTTTTAACGCATTTTCTGACGACGAACCGGCGTCCACTTCGTCGAAAAATGCTCTAGAACCTCGTCTTAACCCGTTCGACCTAGGCTTGCGCCCGACACAAACGGGGAAGCCGCGCCATGGCCGACGGGTCCAATCCGAATTTCGACGCCGAGCTGACCGACGCCCAGGACGCCCGGGGTCTGGGCGCCAAGCTGCGCTCGTTCGCCAAGGTCAATCCGCGCTTCGCCCCCGACCTGGCCCGCACCATGCTGGCCCGGCGCGACCATTCGGTGGTCGAGGCCTTCAACGCCCATAGCGAAAAGACCGGCTACGAGTTCACCTCGGGCTGGGCCTCGAACAACATCCCGTTCGTCACCCCGCTGCTGCGGGAGTTCGCGAAGAAACGCGGCGACGCCCCGGTCCGCTATCTGGAAATCGGGGCCTATGAGGGCCGGAACCTGGCCTTCATGGACTGGCTGATGCCGGATCGCCTGGACGTCACCGTGATCGATCCCTGGTTTGACGAGACCCTGAACCCGGAAGAGAAGTACCACGCCGTCGAGCCGCGTTTTCACCGCAACATGGCCCGCACCTCGTTCCGCTCGATGACCGCCCGCAAGGGGTTCTCGACCTACGAGCTGCCCAAGATGCTGGCGGCCGGCGAGCAGTTCGACCTGATCTATGTCGACGGCAGCCACACGGCCCTGGCCGTGCTGATCGACCTGTGCTTCTGCGCCAGCCTGCTGAGCGTGGGCGGCATGATGGTGCTGGACGACTACTGGCACGACATCAGCGAAATCGGCGGCCCGGGCGTGAAACAGGCCACCGACCAATTCTTCGGCGCGTTCGGCCGATATTTCGAGATCACCGCCGTCTATCGGCAGGTGGCCCTGACCAAGATCGCCGAGATCCCGCGGTAGGGCTTCACGATTGGGGACAGGCGCATGCGCCTGTCCCCGTCCGGGGCCTAGATCCGTTTCTCCGCTGAGAACTCGGCCAGGTCCTCGATCAGCGACTTGGCGGCCTGGGCCACCAGCGCTCCGCCCTTCTCGGGCGTGGCCTGGGCCGGGTCCGAGCCCATGCGGCCGTCGGCGTAGCGGGCACGGAAGTCCAGCGCCTCGCGGATCGGGCCGGTGGGGGCGATCCTCGGCTCGTAGGCGGCGGTCTTGATGCTGTCGGGATAGCCCCACTGGGTCACCGCGATCTCGGACGGCGTCGCATGGCTGCCGTGACCGACCGGGAACTGCTGGTTGGCCAGGCTCAGCACGCCCTTGAGGTCCCACCAGTTCTTCAGCTTCAGGGCGAACGGCGCGCGTTCCTGGCGGAAGCTGTACTCGGCGTAGATCTCGGAGAAGGCCGCCTCGATCGAGGCGACATTGCCGCCGTGGCCGTTGAGGAAATAGATCTTCTCGAAGCCATGGGCGCCCAGCGAGCGCACCCAGTCGCCGATCGCGGCGATGAAGGTCGACGGCCGCAGGAAGATCGTCCCCGGAAAGGCCAGGTGGTGCTGGGCCATGCCGACATTGAAGGTCGGGGCCACCAGAACCGTCTCCGACAGTTTCGACGCCTCGTGCGCGATGATCTCCGGGCACAGCCAGTCGGTGCCCAGAAGGCCCGTCGGCCCGTGCTGCTCGTTCGAGCCGATCGGCACCACCACTGTCTTCGACGCCTTGAGATAGGCCTCGATCTCGGACCAGGTCGAAAGGGCGAGCAGCATGGCTGGAAACTCCGCGAGAAATCCTGGGCGGCGCGGGGAAAGGCGCCCGCCTACAACTTGGGCACGGCTTTACGCCCATCCAACGGTGAAGCCGACCCCCTTTGCGGACAGGAGAGCCATCCATGGCGCTGCAGCTTGGCGACATCGTTCCGGACTTCACCCAGGCCTCGACCGAGGGCCCGATCCACTTCCACGACTGGGCCGCCGGTTCGTGGGTCGTGCTGTTCTCGCACCCCAAGGACTACACACCCGTCTGCACCACCGAGCTGGGCGCGGTGGCCAAGCTGAAGCCGCAGTTCGACCAGCGGAACGTCAAGGTGATCGGCCTGTCGGTCGACGGCCTGGAGAACCACGGCGGCTGGGCGGCCGACATCGAGGAGACGCAAGGCGCCAGGCTGAACTTCCCGCTGATCGCCGATACGGACCGCTCGGTGTCGAACCTCTATGGCATGATCCACCCCAACGCCTCGGACACCCTGACCGTGCGCTCGGTGTTCATCATCGACCCGAACAAGAAACTGCGCCTTTCCCTGACCTATCCGGCCTCCACGGGCCGGAACTTCGACGAGATCCTGCGGGTGATCGACAGCCTGCAGCTCACCGACGGCCACAAGGTGGCCACCCCGGCCAACTGGACCCAGGGCGGCGACGTGATCATCGTCCCCTCGGTCGACAACGAGACGGCCAGGACGCTGTTCCCGGACGGCTGGGACGAGCAGAAGCCCTATCTGCGGGTGGTCAAGCAGCCGGCCTGATCCACCAGCCTTGGACGGTGCACGCCAAACGCGTTAGGCGAGGTCTGCGCCATTCAAAGCCGAGGCCCCATGACATCGATCCTGCTCGTCCTGGTCCTCGCGGCGGCGACCATCGCTTCACCAGCCCAGGATCTGGCCGGCAACCGGCTCGAGGCCTTCGCCGCGACATCGCCTCAGGGACCCGAGGGCGCGCCGCCGCTGAATTGCACCGCCGACCGTCGTTGGTGCGCGCAGATCAGCCCTGACGTCGATCAGAACACTTCGACGTTGTATGTCTTCGCTGGAACGCCAACCGGCCAGCCGCCCGCCGCGAGCCTGAACCTGGGCGACAATGACAACGACGACCTCGCCCTGTGGCCGTCCATCGTTCGCGTCGCCGGCCCCGAGACGGGCGTGATTGTCGGCGTCGAGCGGCATGTCGCCACCAGCTATTCCGGCGGCGGCGGCGGAGCGACCGAACTCCAGTTGATCCGGGTGCTGGGCGAGGAGGCCAAGTCGGTGCTGACGGCGCCGATCTCGGGCTCGCTGATGATCCGCGCCTGTTTCGACGAGCGGGACATGCGGGCCCGGCGTGGGGCCTGTCATGACGAATACAGCTTCGGCGGCGACCTGACCCTGGACCCGACCACCGCCTCGGGCCCGCCGCGGTTCGTGTTCGAGACCCAGGCGACCGCCTTTCCGGCCGGCGCCTCCCGCAACGGCGATTCGCTGGCGCACGGCCGTCTGCGCAAGAGGGACCTGACGCCGACCCGCGATCCCGCCTGCAGCTATCGGCGCGTCTTCGCCCTCGACGAGGCTTCGGACGCCTACGCGCCCGACACCCCCCTGCCCGACTGCAGCGACTACACCGTCCCCTGAACGGACGATCGTTTCGAGAAATCGCAGTGGTCTTCTTGCGCGACACGCCGCACCGCGCATAACTCCGCCGCAACAAGCTCTAGGGAGTAGACGGCGTGAGCGACGGACAGGTTTTTCCGGTTCCCGGCGAATGGGCGGGCAAGGCCCATATCGACGCCGCTGGCTACGAGGCGGCTCTGGCGCGGGTGGAGTCCGATCCGGAGGGCTACTGGCGCGACCTGGCCGGCCGGCTGGACTGGATCAAGGCCCCGACGCGGATCAAGGACGTCTCGTTCGCCAAGGACGACTTCCACATCCACTGGTACGCCGACGGGGTGCTGAACGCCTCGGCCAACTGCCTGGACCGCCACCTGCCGCACCGCAAGGACGAGGTGGCCCTGATCTTCGAGGGCGACGAGCCGGACCATTCCTACACCGTGACCTATGGCGAGCTGCACGAGCAGGTCTGCCGGATGGCCAATGTCCTCAAGGACCTGGGGGCCAAGAAGGGCGACCGGATCACCATCTACCTGCCGATGATCCCCATGGCGGCCGTGGCCATGCTGGCCTGCGCGCGGATCGGGGCGATCCATTCGGTGGTGTTCGGGGGCTTCTCGCCCGACTCGATCGCCGGCCGCATCCAGGACTGCGAAAGCCGCCTGGTGATCACCGCCGACCAGGGCCGCCGCGGCGGCCGGCGCGTGCCGCTGAAGGCCAATGTCGACCAGGCGCTGGAGCAGTGCCCGCAGGTCGACAAGGTGCTGCTGATCCGCTGGACCGGCGCCGAGGTCCCGCTGGTCGAGGGCCGCGACGTGGTCTGGGACGACGTCAAGGACGCCGCCTCGGCGACCTGCGCGCCCGAACCGATGAACGCCGAGGACCCGCTGTTCATCCTCTACACCTCCGGTTCGACGGGAAAGCCCAAGGGGGTGATGCACACCACCGGCGGCTACCTGACCTGGGCCAGCTGGACCCACGAGGCGGTGTTCGACTACCGCCCGGGGGAGGTGTTCTGGTGCACGGCCGACGTCGGCTGGGTGACCGGCCACAGCTATGTCGTCTACGGCCCCCTGGCCAATGGCGGGACCAGCCTGATCTTCGAGGGCGTGCCCAACTATCCGACTCCCGCCCGGTTCTGGGAGGTGGTCGACAAGCACAAGGTCGAGATCTTCTACACCGCGCCCACGGCTCTTCGCGCCCTGATGCGCGAGGGCGACGACCACGTGACCAAGAACGACCTGGCCTCCCTGCGCCTGCTGGGCAGCGTGGGCGAGCCGATCAATCCGGAAGCCTGGCTCTGGTACCACCGCGTGGTCGGCAAGGAGCGCCTGCCGATCGTCGACACCTGGTGGCAGACCGAGACCGGCGGCGTACTGGTCTCGCCCCTGCCCGGCGCCACCGCCCTGAAGCCCGGCTCGGCCACCAAGCCCCTGCCGGGCGTCAAACTGCAGCTGGTCGACGCCGACGGCAAGGTGCTGGACGGCGCCACCGAGGGCAACCTGGTCATCACCGACAGCTGGCCGGGCCAGATGCGCGGCGTCTACGGCGATCCCGACCGGTTCTTCACGACCTATTTCAGCGCCTATCCGGGCAAGTACTTCACCGGCGACGGCTGCCGCCGCGACGAGGACGGCTACTATTGGATCACCGGCCGGGTCGACGACGTGATCAATGTCTCGGGCCATCGCCTGGGCACCGCCGAGATCGAGAGCGCCCTGGTCGCCCACGACACCGTCGCCGAGGCCGCCGTCGTCGGCTATCCGCACGACATCAAGGGCCAGGGCGTCTACGCCTATGTGACGCTGAAGTCGGGCGTCGAGGCGACCGACGACCTGCGCAGGCAACTGATCCTCTGGGTGCGCCAGGAGATCGGCCCGTTCGCCGCGCCGGACGTGCTGCAATGGGCCCCCGGCCTGCCCAAGACCCGTTCGGGCAAGATCATGCGCCGCATCCTGCGCAAGATCGCCGAGAACGAACTGGGCAGCCTGGGCGACACCTCGACCCTGGCCGATCCGTCGGTGGTCGACGACCTGGTGAAGAACCGGGCGGGGGCCTGACCACCTCGCCCTCGACATCTGTCACCCCGAACAAGCAGGAATGACGGACAAAGAAGCGGGTTCAATCCGAGGCAGGAACGCTCTAGCCTCCTTCCATGTATGGCCAAGCCCTCGTCGTTGCGTTCGTGATGCTGGCGGCCCCCGCGGTCGCCCGCGCGCAGGACGCCGGCCCCGACTGGCTGCACCGGATCGAAAGCGGCGAGGTGGCCCTGGAGGCCCATACCGATTCCAGCGGCCGTGGCGGCCAGGTGCGGGCGATGATCGACATCGCCGCGCCGCCCCAGGTGGTCTGGGCCACCATCCTCGACTGCGAGCGAGCCGCCCGGATGACCCCCAGCGTCAAGCGTTGCACCGTGCTGTCGCGAGACGCCGCCGGCCGCGTCGAGCTGCGTGAGCACGTGGTCAAGTGGAGCTTCCTGCTGCCCGCCCTGCACTCGACCTCGCGGCTGACCCTGGAACCCTATCGGCGCATCGGTTTCCGCTGCGAGGGGGGCGACATCAAGGATTGCGAGGGCCAGTGGCTGCTCGAACCGCTCGATGGCGGCCGGGCGACCCGCGTCACCTACGAGAACCGCGCCACCGCCCCTTTTGGCCTGCCCAACGGCGTGACGACCATGGCCATGCGTCGCGATGTCCCCGCCGCCCTGCGGGCCCTGCGCCGCGAAAGCGTAGCGGCGTCGCGATGAGCGCGCCACGGCCTGACGGACTTTGGCTGTTCGACGGCGTCTGCAACCTGTGCTCGGGCTCGGTCCGGGCGGTGCTGGCCATCGACCGCAAGGGCCTGATCCGTTTCACACCCATCCAGTCGACCTACGGGCGGCAGCTGGCCCTGGACCACGGAATCGATCCGGACCAGCCGACCAGCTTCCTGTTCCTCGACGGCGGCCGAGCCCTGGAGAAGAGCGCGGCGATCCTGGCCCTGCTGCGGCGGCTGGGCGCGCCCTGGTCCTGGCTCGCGGTGGTCGGCGTCCTGCCGAGCGCCTGGCGGGACAGCGCCTATGACTGGCTGGCCGCCAACCGCTACCGACTGATGGGCAAGCGCTCGACCTGCATGCTGCCGACGCCCGAACAGAAGGCCCGCTTCATGCTGGAGCCGCCCGGCGCATGAGCCCACCCATGAACGAAGACCGAAAACGCATCATCCTGGTCGGCGCCAGCGGCGTGTTCGGCCAAAGGCTGGCGGCGATGATCGCCCGCTGGCCCGACGTCGTCCTGGTCCTGGCGGCTCGCAACCTGGCGCCGCTGGAGGCGCTGGCGGCCGACCTGGCCAAGACCAGGCCGGCGGCGAAGATCGAAGTCGCCCGACTGGACCGCCTGGATCCCAAGGGGCTGCCGGACCTGGGCGCCTGGGCCGTGGTCGACGCGGCCGGGCCGTTCCAGGGCCAGGACCACGCCTTCCCCCGCGCCGTGCTGGCAGCTCGCGCCCACCATGTCGACCTGGCCGACGCCCGCGATTTCGTGGCCGGGTTCGAGGCGACGCTCGACGGACCGGCGCGGACCGCCAAGCGCTGGGCGATCACCGGCGCCAGTTCCACCCCCGCCCTCAGCCACGCCGCCCTCGACGTCATGACCGCCGGCTGGACCCGGATCGACCGGATCGAGGCGGCGATCTCGCCCGGCGCCCGGGCCCCGCGCGGACTCTCGGTGATTCCCGCCATCCTGGCCTGGGCCGGCGGACCGGTGCGGATGTTCGCCAATGGCCATTGGACGCTCCGCCCCGGCTGGGGCGATCCGCGCCGCACGCCTTTTCCAGGCCTGGGCCATCGCTGGACCAGCCTGGCCGAGACGCCCGACCTGGACCTGCTGCCCGTCCGTTTCCATGTCCGTCGCGACGCGGTCTTCCGGGCTGGACTGGAACTCCCGGTCCTCCACCTCGGCCTGTGGGCGCTGAGCCTGTTGCGGCGCGCGCGGCTGATCCGCAGTCTGGAGCCGCTTGCCGTGCTGCTGGGCGAGGCCGCGGGCTGGGTCGCGCCGCTGGGCTCGGATCGTGGCGGCATGGTGGTCGGCGCCGAGGGCCTCGACGCCGACGGCGTTCGACGCCTGGCCCGCTGGTCCCTGCGCGCCGAAGCGGGCGCCGGCCCCCACACCCCGGCCGCGCCAGCGGCGGCGACCTTGCGCGCCCTGCTCGACGGCAAGCTGGGGGAACCCCGCGCCGCGCCGTGCGTCGGCCTGCTGGATCTGGACGCGGTCCTGCACGAACTGGGCGACCTGCCGATCCGCACCCAACTGGAGAGCCAGCGCCCGGACACGCCCGGCCTGTTCCCCCGCCTGCTCGGCGACGCCTGGGAGGCCCTGCCCGACGTCGTCCGCGACGCCCACGCGGGCCTCCAGCCCGCCGCCCTGACCGGCCGTGCCCGAGCGCGCGGCGCGCCCGGCCTACCCGCCCTTGTCCGTCGCCTGCAAGGCCTGCCGCCCGCCGGCCTCCACGCCACGGCGGTGACCATCACCCCGACGGCGAACGGCGAACGCTGGATCCGCCAGTTCGGCGACCGGACCTTCGGCTCGACCATCGCACCCGCTCGCGACGATCCCTGGGCGTTCGAGGAGACCGCCGGCGCCCTCACCTTCCGCTTTTCGGTCGCGGCCGATCCAGGCGGCTTCTCATGGATCTTCGAGAGCTGGCGCCTGGGGCCCATCCCCCTGCCCCGCGCCTGGGCGCCCCGCATCCGGGCCCGGACCTTCGCGCGGCCCCGCCAGGATGGGATCGGCGCCTACCGGTTCCGCGTCCTGGTCGCCCATCCCTGGCTGGGCGTGATCTTCGGCTATGCCGGCCGGCTCGCTTCGCCGACCCTCACTTCGGACGCGGCGTGACGGTCAGCTTGTAGGGCACGTACAGCGCCAGTTCGAGCGGTCCAGACTGATACCAGGACAGCGGCAGCTGCAACCCTTCGGCGGCGACGGCGTAGTCCGGCCCGAAGGTCCCCGCCACCCTGCGGGCGTCCTCCGCCACCAGAGTCAGCACCTCGCCGCGATAGCGCTGCGGGCCGATCAGGGTCAGGTTCCAGTTCTCGGTCGGCAGGATCTCGGTGCGGCCGGCCTTGGCGGTCTTCTCGGCGAAGACCTTGATGCGGCCGGTGGCGGCGTCGAACGTATCGGCCGGCGCCACGCGGGTCTTGACCACCAGCAGGGCGACGCTGGTGTCGGGCTTGCCGTCTGGGCGGATCACCGCGTCGAGCATGGTGTCGTCGAAGCGGCCGATCACCTCCTCGCCCTCCAGGCCCAGCTCGACCCCCGCCCCCGGCGCGGCCTTGATCATGTTGCGCAGGGTGGCCTTCAGCTCCTGCTTGCGCTGGGAGAGGTCCCGCGTGTCGCAGACCACCCGCACGGTGGTGATCAGGTTGTCGGCGCGCTTGCCGAGTGTCACGAACGGCGTCTTGACCGGATCATAGTCGGTCATCCGCGCACCGGTGACCACGACCTCGTCCAGCCCCGACTGGCGGGCCTGGGCTGGGGCGGAGGCGACGGCGAACGCCACCAGGGCGCAGGCGATGGGCAGAGACTTCACGACGCTTCCCCCTTTGACCATGTTTCCACCAGAGGATGCACGGCCACGGTTGCCAGGCAATGCCCGCGCTTCATGACAAGACGGTAATCTTGGCGCCCTCGACCCGGATGCTAGGGTCGCGCCTCAAGCTTTCGGAGCACCGTCCTCATGATCCGTCCCGCCGCCAAGGTCGTCGCCGTCGCGCTGGCCCTATCGACCACCGCCCTCTCGTCGATGACCTTGGCGCCGCTCGCCCAGGCCCAGACGAAGCCGGGCGCCGCGGCGACGGCCGGCGTGACGGTGCCGCCGATCGTCTACAGGGAGCGGACCCTGGCCAATGGCCTGAAGGTCTACACCTCGCGCGACGCCACCACGCCCAACGTGACGGTGCAGGTCTGGTACGGGGTCGGCAGCAAGGACGATCCAGAGGGCCGTTCGGGCTTCGCGCACCTGTTCGAGCACCTGATGTTCAAGTCGACGCGCAACATGCCCAACGAGTTCTTCGACCGGCTGACCGAGGACGTCGGCGGTTTCAACAACGCCTCCACCTACGACGACTTCACCAACTATTACGAGGTGGTGCCGGCCAATCACCTGCAGCGCCTGCTGTGGGCCGAGAGCGAACGCCTGGGCTCGCTGGTCATCGACGACGCGGTGTTCAAGTCCGAACGCGACGTCGTCAAGGAAGAGCTGCGCCAGCGGGTCCTGGCCAATCCCTACGGGCGGTTCTTCGCCCTGAACATCACCAAGGCCTCGTTCGTCGACCACCCCTACAAGCGCCCCGGCATCGGCTCGATCGAGGAGCTGGACGCCGCCACGGTCGACGACGTGCGGGCCTTCCACCAGGCCTATTACCGCCCGGACAACGCCGCCCTGATCGTGGTCGGCAATTTCGACGAGGCCCAGCTCAACGCCTGGATCGACCAGTATTTCGCCCCGCTGAAGGCCCCCGCCACGCCGATCAGGCAGGTGACCACGGTCGAGCCCGCCCGCACCGAACCCAAGGTGGTCACCACCTACGGCCCCAACGTGCCGCTGCCGGCCGTGGCCATGACCTGGCTGGCCCCCGCCGCCGCCGATCCGGACGTTCCGGCGCTGGCGGTGCTGGACGCCATCCTCTCGGCTGGCAAGTCGTCCCGCCTCTATGACAGCCTGGTCTACGACCAGAAGATCGCCCAGCAGATCTTCTCCTCGGCCCCCAACAACGCCCAGCCGGGCCTGTTCTACGTCGGAGCCATCATGGCCGGCGGCAAGACGGTCGAGCAGGGCGAGGCTTCGCTCAGCGCCCAGATCGCCAAGTTGCGCTCGGCCCCGCCCACCACCGCCGAACTGGCCGAGGCCAAGGCCGGCCTGCTGGCCGACGCCGTCCGCGGCCGCGAGACCATCGACGGCCGCGCCTTCGCGATCGGCTACGCCCTCCGCACCGAGGGCGACGCCCAGCGGGCCAATACCGACCTGGCCGCCCTGCAGGCGGTGACGGCCGCCGACGTTCAGCGCGTCGCCGCCAAGTACCTGGCCGACAACCGCAAGGTGACGGTCCGCTACCTGCCGGAGTCGGCCAAGCCGGCCGGCGCCAAAGACCCGTTCCAGCCCCCCGAGCTCACCCCGTCGGTGACCTACAGCGGCCCGGTCACCGCCCTGGCCCCCGAGGCCGAGCGCGTGGCCCCGCCCGCCCCGGGCACGCCGGTGTCGCCGGTCCTGCCCTCGCCCGTCGAGAAGACCCTGGCCAACGGCTTGCGGGTCATCGTCGCCAAGTCCAGCGACCTGCCGCTGATCACCGCCGACCTGACCGTGCGCGGCGGTTCGGGCGCGGACCCCGTCGGCCTGGCCGGCGTTTCCAGCCTGACCGCCGAGCTGCTGACCGAAGGCACCAAGACCCGCACCGCCACCCAGGTGGCCGCCGCCACCGAGGCCCTCGGCGCCAATCTGGAGGCCGGTTCGGGCTGGGAGGCCACCTCCCTGACCCTCAGCGTCACCGCCGACAAGGCCGCGCAGGGCCTGTCGATCATGGCCGACGTCGCTCAGAACCCCACCTTCAAGGCCGAGGAGCTGGAACGCGTGAAGACCGAAACCCTGGACGGCCTGTCGGTCAGCCTCCAGCAGCCCGGCTCGGTCGCCGGCTTTGTCACGCCGACCGTGATCTACGCCGGCTCGGGCTATGGCCACGTGGCGGGCGGTACGCCCGGCTCGCTGCCGAAGATCCAGCGCGACGCCCTGGTCAAGACCCACGCCGCCAACTGGCGCCCCGACAACGCCATCCTGGTGCTGACCGGCGACCTGACGCCCGAGCAGGGCTTCGCCCTGGCCGAGAAGGCGTTCGGTGGCTGGACCAAGCCGGCCGGTCCGCCCCCGGCCCCGGTCAAGGGTCCGACCCGCTACGCCGCCAGGAACGTGGTCGTCGACCTGCCCGGCACCGGCCAGGCCGCCGTCGTGGTGACCAAGCCGGCGATCCTGCGCGCCGACCCGCGCTACTATGCCGGCCTCGTCGCCAACGGCGTGCTGGGCGGCGGCTATTCGTCCCGCCTGAACCAGGAGATCCGCATCAAGCGCGGCCTCTCTTACGGCGCCGGCTCCAGCCTCTCTCCACGCGCGGCCATCGGCGGCTTCTCGGCCAGCGTCCAGACCAAGAACGAATCCGCCGCCCAGGTGGTGGGGCTGATCAAGGACGAACTGACCCGGCTGGCCGCCGAGCCGGCCTCGGCCGCCGAACTGGCGGCGCGCAAGTCGGTGCTGGTCGGCGGCTTCGGTCGTGACCTGGGCACCTCGGAGGGCCTGGCCGACATCCTGGGCAACCTGGCGATCTACGGCGTCCCGCTGAACGAGATCCAGGCCTATACCGGCAAGGTCGAGGCGGTCAGTGCCACCGACGTCCAGGCCTTCTCCAGGGCCGTGCTGGATCCCGCCCAGACCAGCGTCATCGTGGTCGGCGACGCCAAGGCGATGGGCGAAGGCGTCAAGACCGCCGTCCCGGCCGCCCTCCAGATCCCGATCGACCAGCTGGATCTGGACAGCCCGACGCTGACGAAGGCCAAGTAGCCCAAACGGTTGTCATCCCGGGCGTCGCGCGCGGCGCGAAGACCCGGGACCGACGCCTGAGCGCCACGCTTCCGGCGGTCCTGGATAACGGCTTCGCCGTTTCCGGGACGACAGGCTATGGAAACCTGGCGCGCTTCGGAGCAAGGCATGACGGACACCCCTCCAATCCATTCAGCCGCCGCCCAGCTCGCCTCGCCCTCCTATCGCCTGGCGGCGCTGGACCAGGACTTCCTGCTCGGCGAATCGATGCGCGGCGTGCGCTTCCTGCTGGAGTTCGCCAAGGCCGACGAGGCCCTGCGAGCCTGGGGCGTGCGATCGACCATCGTGGTGTTCGGCAGCGCCCGCGTACGCGAGGACGGCCCAGGACGGCAATCCCACTGGTACGCCGAGGCCCGGCGCTTCGGCCGCCTCGCCTCCGAGCGCGGCGGGGCGATCCACGCCTCGGACGGGGTGCGCGACAATGTCATCGCCACCGGCGGCGGACCGGGGGTGATGGAGGCGGCCAACCGCGGGGCCTGGGAGGCGGGCGCCCCGTCGATCGGTTTCAACATCACCCTGCCGCACGAGCAGCAGCCCAACCCCTACGCCACCCCCGACCTGTCGTTCCGCTTCCACTACTTCGCCATGCGCAAGATGCACCTGGCGATGCGGGCCAACGCCCTGGTGGTGTTCCCGGGCGGTTTCGGCACTTTCGACGAACTGTTCGAGATCCTGACCTTGCGCCAGACCGACAAGGCCCCGCGCATTCCCATCGTGCTGTTCGACGAGGCCTACTGGCGGTCGGTGATCCATTTCGACAGCCTGGTCGAGCACGGCATGATCAACGCCGCCGACCTGGAGCTCTTCCGCTTCGCCGAGAGCGCCGAGACGATGTGGTCCAGCCTGCTGGCCTGCGGCCTCAAGCCTGGCGAGTCGATCGAGCTGGAGCCCGAACAAGCCCCGCCGGAGGAGCCGGCCGCCCCATGACCGAGGTCGACGTCGCCATCGTCGGGGCTGGCGCCGCCGGCCTGGCCGCCGCCACGACCCTGGCGTCCGCGCCGCTAAGCGTGGTGGTGCTGGAGGCCCAGGGCCGGATCGGCGGGCGGGCCCACACCGTTTCACTGGCCGGCCTGCCCCTCGACCTGGGCTGCGAGTGGCTGCATTCGGCCGATCGCAACCCGCTGGTCGCGGCGATCGCCGCTTCGGGCCTGACCATCGACAAGACCCCTCCGCCCTGGGCCCACCCCGAGGCCACGATCAACTTCAGCCCCGCCGAGCGTCAAGCCTATGGCGAGGCCTTCGCGGCGTTCGACGACCGGATCGAGGCGGCGGCCCGCGAGGCGACCGACCGGCCCGCCTCGGACCTGCTGGAGGCCGGCAACCGCTGGAACCCGCTGCTGAACGCCTTCAGCGCCTATTACAACGGCGCGGAGTTCGACGAGGTCTCGGTCAAGGACTACGCGGCCTATGACGACAGCGAGGTCAACTGGCGGGTCGTCGAGGGCTATGGCGCGGGGATCGCCGGGCTGGTCCCACGTGGCGCGCGAATCGTCGGCGACTGCCCCGTTTCGTTGCTGCGCCACGACGGCCCGCGCCTGGCGCTGGAGACGCCCCGGGGCATGGTCCAGGCCCGGGCGGCCGTCGTCTGCGTCCCCACCGCCGTCCTGGCGGCCGGAGCCTTGCGAATCCTGCCCGAACTGCCCGCCAAGCTGGCGGCGGCGGAGGGCCTGCCGCTGGGCCTGGCCGACAAGGTGTTTCTCGGACTCGATGAGCCGGACGCCTTCGCGGTGGAGACCATGGTCTACGGGGCCAGCGATCGGATGGCGACGGGCGCCTATCACCTGCGCCCCCTGGGCCGTCCCATTATCGAAGCCTTCTTCGGCGGAGCCCACGCCCGCGCCCTGGAGGCTGAGGGTCCCGGCGCGGCGGCGGCGTTCGCCATCGACGAGCTGGCCGGGATCTATGGAACGGGGGTTCGGCGACAGGTCTCGGTGCTGGCGCACACCGCCTGGGCGGCCGATCGCTGGGCGCGAGGTTCCTATTCCCACGCCCTGCCCGGCCGGGCCGGCGAGCGCGCCGTATTGGCCGCGCCCGTGGACGGCCGACTGTTCTTCGCCGGCGAGGCCTGCTCGCCGCACGCCTTCTCGACGGCGCATGGCGCGTGGGAGACGGGGGAGCGCGCCGCGCGGGAAGTGCTGGCGGCGCTGCTCTAGGTCCTCGACCGCGCGCTCGCCCCGGTGGACGCCGAGGGCTATCGCATATGGATTTGCTCTGAAAGAACCTGTCATCCCGGACAAGCTCGGCGGAGCCGAGCGCCGATCCGGGACCACCGCAAACGCCTGCGTTCATGCCCCGGTCCCGGATCTTCGCGCTACGCGCTCGTCCGGGATGACAATCGTTTTGAGGCATGTGCGATGGCCCTGGGGTGGACCCCCGGGATGAGCGGACCGAAGGATCAGGCCTTTGGCTTCGGCTTGGCGGGCGCCTTGGCCGCCACCTTCGCCGCCGAAGGCGCGGCGCCTCCAGGCCCCGCCGAAACCGTGGTCGGCTTGGCCAGCAGGTCGCGGATCTCGGTCAGCAGTTTTTCCTCGGGCGTCGGAGCGGTCGGCGCGGGCTCTTCGGCGTCGGCGCGACGGACCTGGTTGACCAGTTTTACCAGCAGGAACACCACCACGGCCACGATCAGGAACTGGATCACGGTGTTGATGAAGGCGCCGTACTGCACGGCCACCTTCTCGACAGCCGTGGTCGCCGGGTCCTCGGGCTTGAGCACCCATTCCAGCTTGGAGAAGTCCAATCCGCCCATCAGCAGGCCGATCGGCGGCATGATCACTTGGTCGACCAGGCTCTTGACGATCGAGTTGAAGGCCGCGCCGATGATGACGCCGACCGCCAGGTCGATGACGTTGCCACGCGCGATGAACTCGCGAAATTCCTTGACGATGCTCATGCTGGACCTCTTCCGACTAGGCCGGAAGGCTGAGCGCGTTCGCCCCCGCGGGTCAAGCGCCGGGCGCGACCCTACTCGTCGGCGTTGAGGCGGCCGCGCAGTTCCTTGCCGCTCTTGAAGAACGGTACATGCTTGGCGCGCACGTCGACGGTTTCGCCCGTGCGAGGATTGCGCCCGGCGCGGGCCGGGCGTGAGCGCACCGACAAGGCGCCAAAGCCGCGAAGCTCCACGCGGCCGCCCTCTTCGAGCGCACCGATCATGCGCTCGAGAATGACGCCGACGACACGCTCGACGTCCTTCTGGGTCAGGTGCGGATTCTCGTTCGCGAGCCTGGCGATGAGTTCGGACTTGATCATCGATATCCCCGACGCGGCAAAACAGTCCTGGGGAGGCAGGACCCGACGCGCGTGCGACCTTTGCCCAAGCAAGCCTGAGTCTTCAAGGGGAAAGCTTGATATTGGGGTCGGGTTTGCGTCCGGATCGGTTAACGGCGGTCCCAAAGAAAACGGCGGCCGGATCGCTCCGGCCGCCGTTCTTTTGTCTTCGCGGTGAGGCGAAGGCTTAGTCCTTGGTGGCGCGCTCGCGCAGGGCCGCGCCCAGGATGTCGCCCAGCGAGGCGCCGGAGTCCGACGAGCCGAACTGCTCGATGGCTTCCTTTTCCTCGGCCATTTCCAGCGACTTGATCGACATCGAGACGCGGCGAGCCGCCTTGTCGATGTTGGTGATCTGAGCGTCGACGCGGTCACCCACGGCGAAGCGCTCGGGGCGCTGTTCCTGGCGATCGCGCG
>Ga0102590_1001614_pt1 | contig 32523 bp, 38 predicted proteins | sample AraplaMF_Col_mMF_FD_76859 | JGI IMG/M metagenome (GOLD analysis project Ga0102590, IMG submission 76859) | Arabidopsis root microbial communities from the University of North Carolina, USA - plate scrape MF_Col_mMF | ecosystem: Host-associated > Plants > Roots > Endosphere | place: USA... | reverse complement strand
CACGACGAGCCGGACGGGCGCGGGGTACGTCCGGTACCCGTCGCCGCCCACGGTCATGGTGATGCGCTTCGGGTCGATCACATCATCACCGTCGACGGGCCTGCTCAGCGGGTCGGGACGGCGAGGCGCGTCGCGGCGCGGGTCAGTGCGCCGACAGACCGACCCCCAGTGCGATCAGGAGAACGACCTTCACCGCCTCCAGAGCCACATAGTGCAGATGGCCCCTCGACCGGGGCAGGTCCTCGCCGGCCAGGACCCGGTCGGACCGCCGGTTGAGCCGTGGGCGGACGGCGCCCAGTTGCACGACGAGCAGGGCGACCAGAGCGCCCGTGAGCACGGCGAGGGAGCGCGATGGTCGCCGGCCCCCACGGTCACGGCGCCCGCTGCCGCCAGGACGGTCTCGGCGATGTTCAGTGCGCGGAAGACGGGTCTGCCGATGCCCAGCCCGAGGGGGATCGTCACCCCGGGCGCGCGGAACTTCAGCGGGGCTTCGAGGAAGGAGATCGCCAGGACCGTCCCGAGCCATACGAAGACCACCGCGCTCGCGATCGCGGCACCGGTCGTGTTCATCGTGTCCTTCGCCCTTTTTGCCCATCGGCCACGGCACCGGGTCTTCCCGGCCCCGCGCCCATCATGGGTCCCTGGCCGCCACGACGAACGCCATCCGTCGAACTCCGGGGCCGTTCCGACGCACGCACGGCCCCGCGGTTCCGCATCGGGCCGCGTCCAGCTCCACGATCTCCTCGAACGTGAGCCGGGATCCACGGATGACACCGCCGCCGGCGAACCGGACACCGGCCGCCCGGCCGCGGCGCCCAGCCAACGCACGGGCGATCCCGACCGGCTACGGCCCGCCCCTCACGAGCGCCAGGCCTGGCCGTGCCGCATCAGCCATGCGTCCGGGGAGGGCACGAGCCCCGACATGCGGAAACGCCCGACACGCACCGGACGCCCCCGCCGGATCCCGCGCCCCTCGGAGGAGTACTCGGTCCGGACGAGCGAGGGCCCGGCACCGAGGTGCCGGGCCCCGCGGTGCCGCATCAGACCGCGTCCAACTCCGCGATCTCCTCGGACGTGAGCTTGAGGTCCGCGGCGGCGACCGAGTCGCGGATGGTCTCCGGGCGGCTGGAGCCGGGGATCGGGACGACCACGGGAGACTTGGCCAGCATCCAGGCCAGGCAGACCTGCTGCGGGCTGACCCCGTGCGCCTCGGCGATCCGGGCGAACGGCGCGTATGCCGAGCCCAGTTCGCTCGCCCGGGAGATGCCGCCCAGCGGGCTCCACAGCAGGAACGCGATGCCCAGTTCGTCGCAGAGGCGGAGCTCCGGCTCGCTGGAGCGGAAGGCCGGCGAGAACTGGTTCTGGACGGAGACCAGGCGGCCGCCGAGGATCTCCCCCGCCAGACGGATCTGGTCCGGGTCGGCGTTGGAGACGCCCGCCATGCGGATCTTGCCCTCGTCGAGGAGATCGCGCACCGCTCCGACGGACTCCGCGTAGGGAACCTTGGGGTCGGGCCGGTGGAACTGGTAGAGACCGATGGCCTCCACGCCCAGCCGGCGCAGGGAGGCCTCGCAGGCCTCCTTGATGTGCCGGGGGGAGCCGTCGAGCGTCCAGCTGCCGTCGCCGGGGCGCAGGTGGCCGCCCTTCGTGGCGACCAGGACATCGGCGCCCCGCTCGTGGGAGGCGAGGGCCTTGGCGATCAGGGTCTCGTTGTGACCGACCTCGCCGGCTTTCAAGTGATAGGCGTCCGCGGTGTCGATGAGCGTGACACCCGCGTCGAGCGCCGCGTGGATGGTGGCGAGGGAGCGCGCCTCCTCCGGCCGTCCCTCGATCGACATGGGCATGCCGCCCAGGCCGATCGCGCTGACCTCGACGTCACCGATACGGCGGGTATGCATGGGCTCGTGACCTCTTTCGGCTGTCGCAATCGGGTGGCCGGACCGGCCTCCCCCGGGGCGGGGCCCCGCAGCGGTGCCGGCGCGTCCTCCAGCCTGACCCTCCACCGATCACAGGTCCAATAGAAGAATGCGAACGCATTCAGCAGTGCGCCGCATGAATGGGCGGCACGGTCGAGCGGCACCGCTGTGGAGCGTCGGGCCGGGGCTCCCTCTCAGGCCCACGGCCCGCAAGCGGATCCCCGACACGGAGGTGCGCGTCTCATGGAGCGGGGCACTAGAGCGAAGGCCGGTTCCATGATGCGGGCCACGCACAGGAGCCGGCCGACGCTTGGTGACACAACGTGAGGCAACCATTCACCCGTTCGATTCGTATAACTCCGTGGAAGCACAGCGCCCCGGCGGGCGGCGGTGACGCCGGAGCGTCACCGTCCGCTTGACGGGGCAGCACCGAACAAGGAGAGACGATGCGACCCTTCGCACTCAACTACGCTCGCAGTGCCGAGGAGTTGGAGGTCAGCGCTCCGTATAGCTACGACTCCAGACTGCAGTTGAACGTGCTTCCCGACGGGCGAATCGCCGCACACGAACACGCAGTGTTGCGTGAATGGGGGGCCACGACCTCCACCGCGGGCTCGAAGACCCACTTCGACGACTGAACGCGGAACGTCGACTATGACCGTGCTGATCCTCACCTGTGAACAGGACGTGACCGCGGACATGGTGGTGGCCGAGCTGAACGGGGCCGGAATCCCCGTCGTCCGGCTGGACCCGGCCGACCTCCCCGGCGGCGCCGCGCTCTCGGGCGAGTACGTACACGGCTCCTTCCACGGGCACCTGTCCACGTCCGGCCGACTGGTGAGCACCGACGGGCTGCGGTCGATCTGGATACGCAGGCCGGGAGAGCCGGCCGCACACGTCGCCGAGCCGTCCACCTGGCTCACCGAGGAGACCTCACAGGCCCTCTACGGCATGCTGCACGCCACCGGCGCACGGTGGATGAACCGCCCCGAAGCGGCCCGGCGGGCCCGCAGGAAACCCTGGCAGCTCCACCTCGCCCAGCGCAGCGGGCTCCCCGTACCGGCCACGTTGATCACCACCTTTCCGCAGGCCGCCCGGGACTTCGCCGCGCGCTTCCCCGATCTGGTGGTCAAACCCGTCTCCGGCACCCACCCCGAGGACCCGCCCAGGGCAGTGCCCACCAGCCGCATCGCCCCCGACGCCGACTTCGCCGCCGTCGCCTTCGGTCCGACCCTGCTGCAACGGCGGATAGCGAAGCGCGCCGACATCCGCCTGACCGCCGTCGGCGAGCGCCTTCTGGCCGCCCGCAAGCCGGCCGCTGCCGACCCGGATCACGTCGACGTCCGCTTCGCCCCGTCCGTCGGGCCATGGCAGCCCGTCGATGTCCCGGCGAGTATCGCGTCGGGTGTGCACACCTATCTGCGCGAGGCCGAACTGGCCTACGGGGCCTTCGACTTCGTGGAAGACTCCGACGGGATCTGGTGGTTCCTGGAGTGCAACCAGTCGGGTCAGTTCGGCTTTGTGGAGTTGGACACGGGCCAGCCGATCGCGGCCACCGTCGCGAAATGGCTGGCAGGTACCGAGCCGGAGTCCGAGCCCCATGCCACACCGGCGACACGTCCGACATGACGGCCACCGCTCTCCCCCGACGTACCGGCCCCGTGCGCCGCGCCGCACACCGCGCTCTGCGCCGTCCGCGGCCCGCATTCCGCGCCATGCTGAACCGCCGCGGCCGATGCCGGTCCGGACGACGTCCGGCTCCGCCTGACGGCGGGAATCCGGGAGTTCATCGAGGCGAACGCCGACTGGCTCACCTGCCAAGCGCGGTGCCGGCGTTGCAGTACATGCGCGGATCCGCCTTGGTACGGCCCAGTTCGGCGGAGATGGCGTACGCCTCGAAGAGGTGGTGGATGCCCAGTGCCGCGTGCAGGTCGGGCAGGTCGGGCCAGGCATCGGACACCACGGCCATCCGTATCCGTCGCCGGCTCAGCTCCTCCAGGGTCTGCCTCACGTCCGGGTACAGCTCCAGCACTCTGTCCTCGGGAACTTCGCGGCGCAGGTGGGCCAGGAGCTGCGCAGTGGCCTCCATCCCGAGGTTGCACAGCACCACGCGGTGGTGGTCGTCGTAGTCGGGGGTCGAGGACAAGACGGCCAAGAGGAGGTCTCCGGCGGCGATCGCCGCGGCGAACCGGTCATTCGTGATCGACGGATCGTCGGCGAGAACGGTCTCCTCGGAGTCCGCACGCGGGGTCCACCGGCCGCCGATCGGTCGCATCAGCACACCATCGGAGTCGAAGAGAACGGCGTCAACTGCTTGGCCGTGAACGACCGAGTTTGTTGACTCGGTTCGTACGGCTCTGCTTATGCTCCCGACTGCCCCCTACGACAGGACGGTCACGGGTCACATTTACCGGTCGCTGTCTATGCGGGGACCGGATCGGGCATGTTGACGAATACCCACGCCGTGGCCCCTCGCGTGGCGATGTTGGCCCCGGCGACGTGGTCGGCCGGCCCAGCGAGGCCGCACCGACGACAGTGGAAGTGGTCCCGAGTGAGCCGGTTGGCTCTCTCAGTGTGGCCGCAGCGCGGGCAGCGCTGCGAGGTGTAGGCCGGGTCCACCTCGATGAACGGCACGCCGGCGCGTTTGGCCTTGTAGGCGATGAACGCGCCGAGCTGGTGGAACGGCCAGGATGACTGGCGTGCTCGCTGGTCGCGGAAAACCGTAACCCGCTCGCGGATGCCGCCCAGCTCTTCGAGGGCGATACCGCGTTCGGTGCGTTGGGCGACAGCAACGACAGTCTTGGAGATCGTGTGGTTGATGTGGGTGGCGTGCCTCGCCTCGCGACGGGCGCGCTTGTTGAGGAGCTGCTTGGCACTCCTGGTCTGTCTGGCCTGGAGTTCGGCCCTCTTACGGGCCTGCCACCTGCGGTACCGTCCGAGGCGGCGCCCGGAGTGGTTGTCCCCGTCGGACGTGGTGGCCAGGTTGGTGATGCCCCGGTCCACGCCGATGAAGCCCTTCGGCTCGAACACCTCCGGCTCGGGCAGGTCGATCGTGGCGACCAGGAACAGCTTCCCGTCCCGCGCCGTCAGATCCGTTTCGCCCTTACGAGACTCGGCAAGCTGCTTGAGCGCCGCCGGGGAACATGCGAACCGTATGCTCTTGAGACGACCGTCCAGAGTCCAGATGCTCACAGTCCGCGCGTCGTAGTTCCACGACAGACAGCGATCGTCATACGTGTGCGCCGCGTCCGGGCGGAAGACGACCGGCTTGGACTCGGCCCTGCGTCGGCGTCTGGATCCCTCCGGCCCCAGGTTCCCGGCCCGGATGCCCGCCCGCAGTGCCGTGTAGGAGTCGCAACCCGCTTGATCACATGCTGGGCGGCCTGCGCCCCGAACCCGCGGGCCTTCAGTTCGCCGTAGCACAGCTTACGCAGCTCACGGACCGAGCCCTTGAGGCCGAAGTGGTCGAACGAGAGAGCCGACACCCAGTTCGCGGCCTCGTTCGCCCCGCGCAGGGTCCGCTCAACCGCCGGTGCCTGCACGGCATCCGGCGCGAGTTTCACCTGCACCACGAGTTTCACGCCAGCGATCATAATGGCCTATGTCACCTCGATGGGAACCAAACCCCGATATACGTAGCGGAAGGAGCGTCGCCTACACCCCGCTGCCTGCACTCCGGGCCAGCAGTCGGCGTGCAGCCGGCGGTATTCCTCTTCCTTCTCCGGCTTCAGCCGGATGACCGCTGCGAATCGTTGCATGTGTCAGCCCTTCGAGCGCCGCCTCAGGCCGGCCCCGCCTTCCGTCGACGGCCAGGGCCGTGCCGGTGACGGAGGCGGCCGCCGGGGAGGCGAGATGACAGACGGCGGCCTCGACCCGCCGCCTGGCGACCGGAACACGCCTCAAGTAATCAGACTCATTTGACGTCCGGAGGTTGGCCGGACCGGACGGACCATAGGCATCTCCGAGCTCGTCGCGCAATCAAGTGAACGTCACTCAGCGGCTTTGATCGGTAAAATCTCTTCATGATCCCCAAGTCGGGGAGTTCCAGGGCCAGATCGATGAGTAGGACTCTTGCCGGGCGCTCCCCGCGGTGCCATAGTGACCCCTCAAATGAGTCTGATTCATCGTGGACCTGGAGGGTGTTCCCGTGTCTGAAGAGCGCAAGGTCTCGGCCAAGAACGGCGGTGCGACCGGGCGTTACCGGCCGGGATACGAACTGGTCGCCGAGCAGCTGCTCGCCTATATCGGCGAGCAGGACCTGCGGCCCGGTGACCGGCTGCCCACGGAAGCCGGGCTCGCGGAGATCCTCGGAACCTCGCGCAACGTCACCCGCGAGGCGGTCAAGGTGCTCGCCGCCCTCGGACGGCTGAGCGTCCGACGAGGGGCGGGCATCTTCGTCGCCGAATCACCAGGCGGCCTGGCGGAAGATCACCTGACCCACTTTCAGCCCACCAGCATGGAGCACGTGCTGATGCTCCTGGACTACCGCACACTCATCGAGTCCGAGACGGCACGCCGGGCGGCGGCCCAGGCCACTCCGATCGAGGTGCGCGACATCAGGGAGCGCGCCGAACGTTCCCTGGACGCCGGCCGGGAGAACAACGTCGACGCCTTCGCCGCGGCCGACAAGCAGTTCCACGACGCCGTCGGTGTCGCCGCGCACAATGTCTTCCTGCGGTCCAGCGTCGCCAACGTCCGGCGCCTGGCCGCCCAGTCCGATGTGCTGCTCTTCCACGGTGACACACCCGGATCCCTGGAGGTGGCGGGCCATCAGCACGTGGCGATCGCTGGGGCCATCGCCTCCGGAGACCCGGACCGGGCCGCCGAGCTGATGGGCGAACACATCACGACCACACGGCACCAGTTCGAGCGCCGCATCCGCGACCGCCTGTTCAACGTGGCGCCCCGAAACGATGCCGCCGACGCCTCGGAACACCCGGACGGCGTCGGCCCCACCGATACCACCCCGCCGGTGACTTCCGCATCCTGACCGAAGGTCCCCGGCGGGGCCCAAGGAATGAGCCGTCCATTGCCTGGACGACCCTGCCGAGTTCCGGGTCGTCCACTCCCTTCACCTCGCCAGGCGATTGGATTCCCATGTCCATGTCCTCACCTCCTCCTCGCCGTTCACGACGAAGAAGCGCGCTCGCGGCCCTCTCGCTGGCCGTAGCGGCACTGCCGCTCACAGCGGTCCAGGCCCGGGCGGCGGCAGACCCGGGGCCGCCCCCGCTGAAGGTCTACGTCTCGCCCGACCACGGCCGTGACACCGGAGCGGGCAGTGCGCGGCATCCGTTCAAGACGCTGGAACACGCACGGGACTTCGTACGTGGCATCAACCGCGACATGCACCGCGACATCGATGTCGAGCTGTTGTCGGGCACCTACCGGCTGTCCGACACCTTCACCCTGACCTCCCGCGACTCGGGCACCAACGGCCATCGCATCGTCTACGAGGCGGCACCCGCGGCCGACCCCGTGATCAGCGGTGGCACCCAGGTCACCGGCTGGGCCCCGGTCGACGCAAGCCACAAGGTGTACAAGGCGCACGTGGGCGACCTCGACACCCGACAGCTGTACGTCAACGGCCAGTTGGAGACCCGAGCCCGCGGTCAGGAGAATCCGCCCGGCTTCTCCAAGACGTCGACCGGTTACAGGATCACCGACACCGGCCTGGACACGTACAAGAACCAGTCCGACATGGAGGTCGTCAGCAAGTGGGGCTGGATGATGATGCGCTGCCCCGTGCAGTCCATATCCGGCACCGCGATGACCATCCAGCAGCCCTGTTTCCACAATGCCAACCTCCACGAGGGTCAGGAGATCCAGAACCCGACCTGGCTGGAGAACGCCCGGGAGCTGATGGACACCCCGGGTGAGTGGTACCTCGACAAGAGCGAGGGCACCCTCTACTACATGCCCAGGGAGGGCCAGGACCTCGCGACGGCGACCGTGACCGTGCCCCGGGTGCAGGACCTCGTGGACCTGAACGGGACCGCGGGCCACCCGGTCGCCAACGTGTCCTTCAAGGGCATCACCTTCTCCTACTCGACGTGGCTCGCTCCGAGTTCGGACGACGGGTTGATCGAGGGGCAGGCCGGCTTCCGCATCGTCGGCGACGACAACCCGGACTTCGACTCCACCCGTCTGAAGTGGGTCAAGACCCCGGGCGCGGTCAACGTCAGCCACGGCCACGACGTCGACTTCGAGGACAACACCTTCACGCACCTCGGCGCGGTCGGCCTCAACCTCAACACCGGCACCCAGCGCACCGGGATCAGGGGCAACGTCTTCAAGCAGATCGCCGGCACCGGTATCCAGGTCGGCGGCACCGACGTCATCGACGCCCACCCCGACGACCCGCGGGACATCACCAAGGACAACACCGTCGACAACAACGTGGTCACCCATGTCGCCGACCAGTACAACGGTTCGCTCGGCATCTTCGCCGGCTACACCGACCACACCGTCATCAGCCACAACAAGGTGTACGACCTGCCCTACAGCGGCATCTCGGTCGGCTGGGGCTGGGGGCTGACCGACAAGGGCGGCGACAGCAACTACCCGGGCAACTCGGGAGTACCCGTCTGGGACGCCCCGACCACGGCACGGGCCAACAAGATCACCGACAACGAGGTCAGCGACATCATGAAGTCGCAGGCCGACGGCGGCGCGATCTACACACTCAGCGCAAACCCCGGCGGGATCGTCTCCGGCAACTACATCCGGAACATTCCCGAGCATGCCTACGGCGCGATCTACCAGGACGAAGGCAGCCGCTACTGGCACACCACCGGCAATGCCTTCTGCAACATCGCCTACCAGTGGCTGCTCCTCAACCACGGCATGGACATCACAGCCGACTACAACTTCACCACCACGCCGAAGTTCAGTGCCCAGTTCAACAGCACCGACGACACGATCCTCAACAACGCCACCGTCGACGGCTGCGATCAGCTTCCCGCGTCCATCGTCGACAACGCCGGTCTCCAGCCGCGCTACCGGCACCTCGACCCCGATCCGGAACCCGGTGACCACAAGGCACCGACCGCTCCCGGCAAGCCCGGCGCCGTCACCGACTTCCCCACCGAGGCCGACCTGACCTGGCCGGCGGCGACCGACGACACCGCCGTCACCGGCTACGCGGTCCACCAGGACGGCAAGCTCGTCAGCGCCTCCAAGGGCACCTCCGTGCGCGTGCCGAACCTGACGGCCGGCAAGAGGTACACCTTCACCATCACCGCACGCGACGCGGCGGGCAACGAATCCCAGGCGAGTCCGCCGCTCACGGTGACCATGCCGTCGGGCGAGGACCTGGCGCTGCACAAGCCGTTGACGGTTTCCTCCTACTCCGATCCCAACACCCCCGAACTCGCCGTCGACGGCGACCTGTCCACCCGCTGGGCCCAGGGCCTCGGCCTGCCCGACCCGTCCTGGATCCAGGTCGACCTGGGGGCGCAGTACGACGTCTCCGGCGTGATCACCACGTTCGAGAAGAGCAGCGGTTACAAGTACCGCATCGAGGTCTCCCCCGACGAGGCGCACTGGACCATGCTGGACGACCACACCGGCAGTGACACCACCGAGCAGACCAACTACTCGGCTTCCGCCAAGGAGACCGACGGCCGGTATGTGCGGCTCACCGTCACCGGATCCAACTTCAACGGCGGCAGCATCTACGAACTGCAGGCGTACGGTTCCGCCCTGCCGCCCAGCGGCGATCACACCGCACCGAACGCCCCGGACCGTCCCCAGGTCACTCCGCTGCTGCCCAGCGTCGCCGACGTGAGCTGGTCGGCCGCACCGGACGACCAGGGCGTCACCAGCTACGTCGTCTACCAGGACGGCAAGCGGATCGCCGTCACGGACAAGTCGCAGTTGCGGGTCAGCGGCCTGTCCCCCGAGAAGCAGTACACCTTCGCCGTCGTGGCGAGGGACGCCGCGCTCAACGCCTCCGAGCCCGGTCCCGGAGCAGCGATCACCATGCCGGCCGACACCGACCTCGCCCTCAAGGCGCCGGTCACCGTCTCCTCCTTCTCCGATCCCAACACCCCCGAACTCGCCGTCGACGGCAACCTGTCCACCCGCTGGGCCCAGGGCCTCGGCCTGCCCGACCCGTCCTGGATCCAGGTCGACCTGGGCAAGGTGACCACCGTCTCCGGCGTGGTCACGACGTTCGAGAAGCCCAGCGGCTACAAGTACCTCCTGGAGTACTCGGCCGACGGTGTCCACTGGTCGACGTTCGAGGACCACACGGCCGACTACACCGCCGCACAGGCGAACTACTCCCTCACCGACTCGCCGGTGGACGCCCGTTACCTGCGTCTGACCGTCACGGCCTCCAGTTGGAACGGCGGCAGCATCTACGAGCTGCAGGCCTACGGCGGCTTCTAGGCCGCCGCGGCCCCCTCCCGGCCTGTAGTACTCGACCACAGGAACAGAGAGCGCCAATGAAGATCACACATGTCGAAGTCCACCCGATCGACGTCCCCGCGGCCGACCCGCCCTTCTTCTGGCGGCAAGGCCTCAGCGGCAGCGCCCCGGTGGGCGACGGCGCGGTCCTGCACATCGGCACCGACGAAGGCGCCGAGGGGGTGGCGGTGTTCGCGCGGCCGGGAGCGGCCGTCACCCTGCGGGATCTGGTCGACCGGGTCTTCCGGGACGAACTCCTCGGAGCGGACCCCTTTCAGCGCGAATGGCTCTGGCACCGTATCTGGGAACTCGACCGCATCCATGAACTGCCCCTGCCCGCGCTGGGCCTGATCGACGTGGCGCTGTGGGACCTGGCGGGACGGGTGCAGAACCGCCCCGTGTGGCAGTTGCTCGGCGGCTTCCGCGACGCCATTCCCGCCTACGCCTCCACCTCCACCTTCGCCACCACCGACGAGTTCCTCTCCGTCGCCGACCAGTGCCTCGAACTGGGCTACCGCGGCATCAAACTGCACGCGTGGGGCGACGCCCGCAAGGACGCCGCTCTGTGCCAGGCCCTGCGCGACCGTGTCGGCCCGGACATCCCGCTGATGTACGACGGCTCCGCCGGCTTCGATCTCCCCGACGCCATCTACCTCGGCCACGCCCTGGCCGAGGCAGACTACCTCTGGTACGAGGAGCCGATGCGCGAGTTCAGCATCAGCGCATACCAGCGGCTCGCCTCCTCCGTCAGCGTCCCGCTGCTGGTCGCCGAGACCTCCGACGGCGCCCACATGAACTCCGCCGACTTCATCAAGAGCGGAGCCGCCACCTTCGGGGTACGGGCCAGCACCACCCTGCGCGGCGGCATCACCGGTGCCATGCGCACCGCCCACCTGGCCGACGCCTTCCGGCTGCGCGCCGAGGTGCACGGCTCCGACATCCCGAATCACCACCTGTGCATGGCCATCTCCAACACGACCTTCTACGAGTCGCTGGTCACCTCCACCACCGTCGTCCGCGAACGTCACGTCGACGACCGGGGACTGGTGCACGCACCTGCCGGGCCCGGCATCTCCCTGCCTCTCGACTTCGGCTACGGCAACGGGCTCCAGCGGTTCGTGGAACAGCCCCGCTGACTCCGCCCCACCCGACTCCGCACGATCCCGAACCACGAAAGGCAAGACGATGACGTCTTCCCGTTTTGCAAGAACCGGCCGGCATGCCGCATCGGTGCGTGTCCTGGCCGCGGCCTGCACTCTGGCCTCCGCCACCGTGCTGGCCGGATGCGCCAGCGCCGACCCCTCCACCGGGCCGGCCGCCAAGGGCGGCACGTCCGCGTTCAAGCCCGTCGCCCAGAAGGCCGGCGCGCAGATCACCGTCTGGGCCGACTCCACGCGCCTGCCGTCCGTTCAGGCGTACCAGAAGTCACACCCTGACGTGAAGATGAAGATCGTCACCTACGACGGCGGTGCCGACGGCTCGACCTACCTCCAGACGAAGGTCCAGTTGTTCGACCGTACCGGCGAGGGCTGGCCCGACGTCGTCTTCGGCACTCCCACGGATGTCACCTGGGCCTCCGCCCCCACCAAGCCCGGTGCCACCCCGTTCGCCGCGCCATTGGACGACAAGCTGGTCCCCAAGAACACCCTGGACGGCTTCGCCAAGGGCTCACTGACCCCGTGCCAGTTCAACGGACACACCTACTGCCTGCGCAACGACATCGCGCAGGTCGTCCTCTGGTACAACAAGTCCCTCATGGACAAGTGGGGTTACCGGCCCCCCACCACGTGGGCGGAGTACGAAGCCCTGGGACAGAAGGTCGCCAAGGACCACCCCGGATACCTCGTCGGCTCCGTGGGTGACACCAACTCCCACGAGTCGTACTTCTGGTCCAGCCAGTGCCCGGCGTTCAACCTGACCAAGGCCGACACTCTGCGGGTGAACCTCCAGGACCCCAAGTGCACCCGGATGGCGACGCTGCTGGACAAGCTGATCTCCGCGAAGGCCGTCACCACCCAGGGCTTCTTCAGTCAGGGCTTCGCCAAGAACAGCGGCTCGAAGGTCCTGATGGCCTATGGCCCGTCCTGGTACGGCCAGTATGTGTTCAAGGCCGCGTTCCACACGCCCGCCAAGCAGATAGCGGCGGCGCCGCCCCTGACCTGGCCGGGCGAGACGACCGCGAGCACGGGCAACGTCGGTGGCGGAGTCTGGATGGTCTCCTCGCACAGCGCCAACCTCAAGGCGTCCACCGACCTGGTGACCTGGCTGACCACGTCCAACGAGAACCAGGCCTCAGCCCCCACATACCCGGCCTATGCACCTGCCGCCAAGGCGTGGCTGGCCAACCCGGCCAACAGCAACTATTTCGCCGACGACGTCAGCGGGCCCTTCCAGCAGGCGGCCGACGAGGTGTGGACCGGTTGGTCCAACACCAAGTTCTCCGACGCCACTTCCTGGTCGAGCGTCGTCCTGCCGGCCCTGACCGGTGGCAAGTCGCTCGTATCGACACTGCCGGCCTGGCAGAAGGCCATCAGCGACCAGGCCAAGGCCAACGGATACAAGGTGACCGACCGATGACGCTGCTGGACTCCCAGCCCGTCGCCGTCGCCGCCCCACCCCGCCACGGCGTACTGCCGCGGCGGCGGGGCGGCACCGCGGGCTATTTCTTCGTCGCCGGCTACACCCTGCTGCTGCTCGTCTTCGGCGTCTTCCCCACCGGCTACGCCTTCTACCTGGCGTTCACCAACGACCATGGCCAGTTCACCGGCATCAACCAGTTCACCAGGGTCGCGCAGGACTACCGCTTCCTGCCCGCGTTCGGCCACATCCTGGTGTACCTGCTGCTCTGGCTGGTGGTACTCGTGGTGCTGACGGTGCTCACGGCCGTCGTCCTGCGCAGCCGTCTACGGACATCGGTCTCCGCGCTCCTGCGGTTCCTCTACTACATCCCCGGCGCGCTCGCGGGGGTGGCGAGCGTCCTGGTCTGGCTGTTCATGCTCGACCCGGACGTCAGCCCCGTCTCGTGGCTGCTGAGAGGGCTGGGGATGGACAGCTTCGCCGCCGTCCTGTCCCCCGGCAACCTCCCGGTGATCTTCATGTTGATCGCCTTCTGGACCGGTGCCGGAGGCTGGATGGTGGTGATGTACGGAGCGCTGAACAACATCCCCGACGAGGTGATCGAAGCCGCCCGCATCGACGGTGCGGGGCCCTGGCGCACCGCCTGGTCCATTCAGATCCCCATGATCCGGCAATGGATCACCTACATGACGATTCTCGCCTTCGCCGCCGGCACCCAGCTGTTCGTCGAGCCGCAGTTGCTGCAGACCGCCAGCCTGGGCAGGGTCAGCCCGACCTGGTCCCCCAACCAGCTCGCCTACGTCTACGCCTTCCAGCAGGGCGACTTCAACGGCGCCGCCGCCATCTCCGTCTTCCTCCTGGTGCTGGGCCTGCTGTGCGCCGGGCTGCTGGTGTGGCGTTCGAACATGTTCACCTTGGATGAGAAATGACCTGGAACCCGGCGCCCATGCGCCTCCGCACCACACCCTCGAGAACCGCATCCGCCGTGATCATCGGCCTGCTGCTCGCCGTCCTGCTGGTCTTCTTCGTGCTGCCCGTGATCTGGCTGCTCCTCGCACCGAGCAAGACGGCCGGCCAGATCGTCCATGACAATCCGCTGTCCTTCGGCTCGTTCGGCCGGATCGGGGACGCCTGGCGGCACCTGTTCTCCTTCGAGAACGGCGCCGTTCTGACCTGGCTGCGCAACTCGGCCGTCTATGCGCTCGGTTCGCTGGTTCTGACGCTGCTCACCAGCGTTCCGGCCGGCTATGCGCTGGCTCTGACCCGATTCCGCGGCCGCAAAGTACTGCTCGCCATCACCCTGGTGACGATGATCATGCCATCGGCGACGCTCGTACTGCCGGTGTTCCTCGAACTCAACAAGTTCCAGCTGATCGGCACGGCGTGGTCGGTGATCCTGCCGTTCTCGTTCTACCCGTTCGGGGTGTACCTGGTGTACATCTACTTCGCCACCAGCATGCCCCGTGACCTGCTCGCCGCGGCCCGCATCGACGGCTGCTCGGAATGGCAACTGTTCATCCGGATCGCTCTGCCTCTGGCCAAGCCCGTCATCGGACTCGTCGCCTTCTTCAGTTTCGTGGGCAACTGGAACAACTTCTTCCTGCCCTATCTCGTGCTCCCGAACAGCGACGAATTCCCCATCCAGGTCGGCCTGAACCAACTCCTTTCCTCCACACCGTCGTTCAACCCGGTGGCAGGCGCGGGTCTCGACATCACCATTCCGGAGCTCGCCCTCGCCATCATCATCGCCATCCTGCCGGTCCTGGTCCTCTTCCTCTTCTCCCAACGCGCGCTGGTGTCCGGGATGCTCGCCGGCGCGACCAAGGAATGAGCGACTGCTGTCGAGGAGGACGGTGACCACCTCGCCATGCACGGCATCACCAGCCTTCGCGTCCTCCTGGGAGCCGACGCCGCCACGCTGCACGCCGTACTCATCCACGGGAGGGGCAGCGCCGGCCCCTCACCCCGCGACCTGGCGGCCAACCGGCACCCGAAGAGCCCGGCTGTCCAGAGATGGCACCGAACTCAGGAGCCTTCCGGCAGCACCTCGTATCCGGCGAGACAGAGCCTCATACGACACTGGTCCTCGGCTTCGACGAACACCTGCTGCCCCCAATAGCCACTGAGGCGGTGTGCGACCTCGACCAGGCGTCGGCGGTCCTCCGGGGTGTATGCCGGAAAACGCGCCCAACCCTGGTCGGCGATCTTGTTGCCGAGTTCGCTGAACAACACAGCCTGGAAGCGCCGCTCTTCCTCTTCGGTGAGTGACGCGTCAGCGTCCTCCACTTGCCGCACCCGGACGTTGTAGAGGTCTCGAATCACGCTGCGGCTCACAATCTGCTCAAGGTCCGTCCACTCGAGCCTACCGACCCACGTCGAACGACGGACCCCGGTTCGGTTCGGTCTCGGACGCCTCCCGAACGGCATGTCGAACCCCGGGAGCTCAGGACGGCTGCGGCACAACGGCAGGCTGCGCCACAGCCGGGCTGCAGCGTGATGCGTCCGACGGAAAGGCGGTCTTGATCAGTCGGTCCCCACGCGGGGCGGGGTGGACGTGCCGTGGACCCGCTCGGCGTGCGAGGCGTAAAGGCGCGGGCCGATGATCGGCACGAGGATGCGGGCCGGAAGCGGGCCGTGGGCCAGTACCGCCTTGACGACCTCGGGGTCACCCTCGTACATCACCATGCCGAAGGCCAGCGGGAGGGTCTTCTTCGGGCTTTCTGCCATCCCGTGCTGCCCCAACTGCTCCCACTCCGCCGCCGTGACGTGCTGCGCGGCAAGAGGGAGGATCCCCTTCTCCTCCAGTGCCATATGGTCCAGGAGCACCGCCGGCAGACCTTCGAGGGCGTCGGCGAGTCAGCCTTACGAGCGACGCGGCGGCGCTCTGCGCGGCCCGCCTCAGGATGCAATTCCTCCCGGGTCTGAAGACCCGGTGCTGCTTGCAAGATCAGGCTGAAGTTCCTGTCGATTGGATTTGGTGAAACAGCTCGGCGGAGCCGTCACTCACTCCGCTGCGGTGGCGAACCACCGTTCACTCCCCCGAAGTCCGGAACGCGATCGACCCCTGGTACTGCGCGGGCGGAGCCACCGTGGACAACGTGATCGCACCTGTTCCGTGCGGCGCCATCTTAATAGATGCCTACGCAAGCAACTACTTACCCCTCCGAGCCGGACGCTGTCACAGATGCCCAGTCGCTCCGGGGGGACTCGAAGCGCGCCTAGGGCAGCCGCAAGTGAGCAAGCGAACGCCGACCCGCGAGGGCCGGCGAACCTCGTGTGACGACGCTCACTCCTCAAGCGGACTCTAGAGTCCGGTAGCATTCGACCAGAACCGGACCCTGAAGTCCGTTACTGTTCACTCCCCCCGAGGAACCCCTGATGAGTCACGCCCGTATCAGCGAAGCCCTCCGGGCCCTGGTCTTCGAACCAGAACCGGGGCTCGATCTGCAGCAGATCCTCGATCGGTACTACGCCCCCGACTACACACACCGCAGTGACGGAAAAACGCAGCGGCGTGACGAGTTCGCGGAGATGGTCGCCCATATCCGCGGCGAGGTCACCGAGGGCACGGTGACCGTGCTCGACGAAATACGCAGCGGCGACACCTACGCCGAACGGCACACTTTCCACATCACCATGAAAGACGGCTCCACACAGCACCGGGAAGTCACCATATTCGGCACTTTCGCCGAGGACGGCCGGTTCCGTCATCTGAGCGAGACCGGGTTCAGCATCGACCCGGACGAAACCGGCTACACCATCGGAGACTGACGTGCCCCGCCTGAACGATCCAAACGCTGCCACCTTCCCGGAGGAGGTCCGCGACCTTCTCACCGCCCTGCCGCCCGACCCGATGGTCAAGATGCTGTCCCACTCGGCGGGCACGGTGAAGCCGTTCATCGAGCTCGCGAAGGCACAATTCACGGCGCTCCAGCTGCCGGCCCGTTCGCGAGAGCTGGTGATTCTCACGGTGGCCGAATACACCGAAAGCACTTTCGTCACGGCCCAGCACGACCCCATGTCACATGCGGCCGGTGTCGACGAACGGACCCGGCAACTCATACGTTCCAGACAACTCGACGACGCCGAATTGTCTCCGCATGACAGCGCACTGCTCCGCTTCACAGCCGAAATCGTGCAGCACCCGCGTATCGCCGACGACGTTTTCGACACCGCACGACAGTTCCTCAGCGAGCGGGAACTGGTCGAGGCGCTCCAGGTGATCGGGTACTACTGGACGTTCGGCCGCATCTCCACCGTGCTGGACGTCGAGGTGACCAAAATATATGGTGACGAACCGATACTGGACACGCCCGACAACGGCACTTCCGGCTGACTCCGGCAGACTCCCGGCGGTCCCATCCCCGCCCCTGCGGAGCCCCGGGACCACTGGTCGGTCCTGAGGGTCGGAGCACCGGGATCCTGCACAGACAGCCCGACCGATGAAACCTTCGAAGGCTTCCATGGCACAACAAGCCGCCACGTCCCCGAAGCGGGCGGACGCACGCCGCAATCATGAGCGGGTGATCGCCGCCGCGGTGGAGGTGTTCCGCGAATGCGGCACTCAAGCGACCGTCCCGCAGATCGCGGCCAGGGCTCAGGTCGGTAAGGCGACGGTCTACCGCAGCTTCCCCACCAAGGAAGGTCTGGTCGAGACGATCACGCGGTTGTGCCTGCAGGAATTCGAGCTGCGCGCGGCGGAAGCAGTTCACGAGGCAGATCCCTACGAGGGCTTCCGTCGCTACGTCACGGAACTCTTCGAGACTCTGGCCGGTGACCGGCTCCTGGCGGAGCGGCTGGCGGACGCCGCGTCTCCGGCGGCCGCTTCCGTCCTGGAGAAGTTGGTGGACCTGATGGAGAGCGCGCGGACTGCCGGGGCACTTCGCGACGATGTCGGAGAGCAGGACCTCCGCGTGCTGCTGTGCGGCGCAGCGCTGCAATTGGTCCGGTACAACGAGCACGATCGGCAGACCTGGCGTCGCTACGGGGACATGGTGCTCCGCGCATTCCGTAACTGACCCGGCCCCGGAGTGCCGCTCAGAGGGTCCGCGGTCGGTGTCGATCCGGTCGACGAGAAATGAAACACGCAGACGTGAAGATATGGGACGACGCCGAATCGGCGCGGGTTTTCGCCAACTTTCGTCAGTACCTCACAGGATGGGACGAGGGTCAGCCCCACGAGCGTGAAGTCGACTACTTCCGCAGCGGGCTCGGCACCCCCCAGTTCAACGGTGTGGTCCGTGTCCGTTCCCTGAGCACGATCGAACAGGCGGTGGCCACGGCGCGAGCTCACCTCGCCGGAGTGCCCTGGTGGTGGTGGGTCGGCCCCGACAGCCCCGAAGGCACTCCGACCGCCCTCGAACAGAGCGGTGCGGCGGAGTTGACCGTTGTTCCGGTGATGGTGCGGCCGCTCGACCGAGTCACCCAACCGAGCGACGCACTGACCGACCTTCGCATCGTGGAGGTCAGGGACCTGGACCGGTTGACAGAACTCGTACGCACATACAGCACTTCCATGGGCATCCCGTCCGAGCTTGAAGCCGACATGGTGCGGATCGAGTCGAAGCGCCAGGACAACGCGGACATCGTCCGTCTGGCGGCTGTGCTGGACGGCCGAGTCGTGGGTACAACCGTGGTGATCACGGCGGAGGAGGTGGCGGGGATCTTCCTCGTCCATGTGGCCGAAGCCCATCGCCGGCGAGGCATCGGCGGAGCGTTGACGGCGGCAGCGCTTCAGGTGGGCCGCGAACGCGGGATGCGACTCGCCGCGCTCGTGGCGAGCCCCGCGGGTGAACCGCTGTATCGACGTTTCGGCTTCACGACGGTTTCCGAGTACCGCATCTTCACCGTCCCCGCCTGACCTTCGCTCTGGAGGGGCCGTCTGCTCCAGGGGCTCCGGAAGGGCTGACGTTCACGCGCTCGCCGACCCCGCGCGAGCCGACGCGGTCGGGCTGGGCAACGGCACCCGGGCGGAGCAGGACGGGCAGCCGACGGATGCGCGCGTCATCCTGAAGGGAACTCAGTCGAGCCGCGCGGCGACGGTCTCGAACTGCTCGGCCAGGGCTGCCATCGAGTTCTTGTCCAGGTGGTCGACGACGCGCTTGCGCGCGCTCGCCAGGTTTGTCGGATAGGCAGCCGAAAGCCGCCGCCGGCCTTCGTCCGTCAGGCTCGCCATGCTGCCCCGGGCGTCGTGGACATCGCGTCGCTTCTCCACCCAGCCCCGTGCCTGCATCGCATTCACCACTCGCGAGATACGACTGACAGACAGAACGGTCGCCGCGGCAAGATCTGTCATGCGCATCTCCCGTTCGGCGACCTCGGACAGGTGTACCAGGACCGCATACTCGGACATCGTCAGTCCGGTGGCTTTCAGGAGGTCGTCGTCCAAGGCCTTCGGTAGCGCAACCATCACCCGCATCAGCGCACGCCAAAAGCGCTCTTCTACGGGATTCAAGGGAACATCCGATGTCACTTGTGCAGACTACCTCCCCCAAGTGCCCGTCGACGCTGCCCGACGGCGCCCCCGTCGCCGGTCCCGTCGACGGCCATGGGGCGCCGCGAACGGGCCTGAGGCGAAAGTCACCTGAAGCAGTGACAGTGCAGGGACAAGGCGGTACATGCGCCGGCGATGCCCTGTGCCGTGAAGTCCCGCCGCGTGCTCTGTCGTCGAGGACGATGCCCGTCGGGTCCTGTGGCCCGTGGGGTGCTGTCGCCGCCTGGCGCGCTACAGGTCGAGTACAGCGCGCAACGCGTTGTCCACAAGCGCCTGCTGTTCTGGGCCCACATTGCCGTGCAGTGTGGCGGTGTCGAACCGCGAGGCGGCGAGCTGGAGCAGGTTGACGGCGACAACCGAGGCCTCGAGGGGGGAGGTCAGCCGCACGCTCATCGCCGTGTCGGGGTGCGCGGCCGGGGCATGGAGGACGAGCGCGACCACTGCTCCGTACGCCTCCGCAAGCCCGTCGAGGCTGACGACGAGTACCGTGCGCACACCCTTGCCGGTGTCGACGTCAAAGACGTCGCCCTTGCGGATGGTCACAGGGCGTCGCCTTCACCCTCGAGGTCGAGGGGTTCGACAGCCGCCAGCTTGCGTCCGGCGTCAAGGGTCATCTGCCGGCGTACCGCCTTGAGGATGTAGTCGTTCAGTGACGGAGCGTCCGCAGCGGCGTCACGCAGCTGCTTGTCCATGGCGTCGGGGATCCGCAGCGTGATGGCACTCATGACACCAAATTTAGCATCACTGGAGCCACCATGGAGCATCTCTCTCCCCCGGCACAGCTTCCCGGCCTGGCACAGAACGGCGGCGGTGCTTGACAAGGCTCGCCACTCGACCGGTGCAGTGCCGGTTCGCCGGAGACGTTCAGCCCTGCAAGAAGGGCCCGGATCCGCTCGCGATGGCGCCGGCCCAGCTCCCCGAAGGGCGTCGACCCCGTCCGCGCATGCCGACCGGTTCCTCGAAGCCCGTGCGCCACATGCACCCACACGACCCCTGGCCCGGCTCATCGGGTCTGCTCGTGTCCGGAAAGCAGTCCGATGAGGCTGCGGGGCACGTCGTCGCCGAGCAGAGCTCGAAGTCACGGGCGGCCTCGGCGGCGGCGGGCGATGCGGAGGAAGAGGGCCCGCTCGTACTGGACAAGCGCGGCCTCGACGTCATCGGGGTGCGCGGCGATGGCCGTACCGAGCTCCGCACCGTCGTACATGGCCAGGTTGGCGCCCTCGCCGTTCGGCGCGGAGAGGTGGGCGACGTCACCCAGCAGAGTCACCGCGGGTACCCGATCCCACCAGTGCCCGATCGGCAGGGCGTTGAGGGGACGCAGCACCGGTGCGGTGTCACTGTTCCTCGTCGGAATCGATCTCGTCCTCAGCGGTATCACCGCCCTCCAGCCGGCGGGTCGACGGCCGCACACCTCTCCGCCCGATTGAGCCGGGCAGAGCCGGCGGCGCCACCTGCGACGTGGGCTCAATCGGGGTCGTGAACTCCGAGCCGCACATGCTTGCGCGCACGCTCCCGGGAAGCACGACCTGAGCGACTGCCTGCCCGCAGAGGTCGTCCGGTCAGCGCGAGCGGTCGGCCAGGTTCACGCGGTCGATACCCGCGACGCCATGACGCTGTGTCAGCGACGACCAGCCGATGACGATCTGCGATGATGGTTCGGTGAGCGAGGCAAGGCTGCTGGCCGCGAAGGCCGTTGAGTCACATGTCCGGGCGTTCTTCATGGGGCACAGCGTGGAGGCTGTCGACTTCGATCTCGGGCCGGAGCGACGGGAGTCAGTGCCCGATCTACGAGTTCTCGTCGTGGGTCCCGGTCCCCGTAGCGACAGTTGGGCCTATGTGACCGCCGGATGCTGGGCCTCGATGAACAAGCACGGCCATGGACTTGAGTTCGTCATGACCGCGGGCACCCGTGATAAGCGGTTCGTCGAACTCATGGCGATGATCGCCTTTTACCACTGTGGAAGGCACCAACTCGACCTCAGGCACAGCATGCCGATCGGCGAACCATGGGTGCCGGGTTCGACCTGCGATCACCTGCTGATCAGCCTGCCTTATCTCCATGGCCCCGACCTTGAACACTGTCCGCTGCCCGAGGGTCACGTCCGGATCCTGTGGACCCTGCCCGTGACGACAGCCGAGATCGAGTTCCGCAGGCGTCACGGACACGAGGCGCTGGAGCAGCTCTTCGACAAGGCGGAGATCATCCCCACGGATCCCTTCAGGGAATCGGTCGCGTGATCATTGGCCGGACGACCCGTAGGCTCGGGGCGTGTCGAAAATCGGGCTCATAGGACTGGGGCGCATGGGTGCCCCCATGTGCAACAACCTGGTCGCTGCGGGGTACGAGGTGGTGGCACACGACATCGACCCAGGGCGAGCCGAGACCGCCTTGGCCATGGGAGCACGTTGGTCCCCCTCCTCGGCGGCGGCCGCCGAGGCCGAAGTACTCCTCACCGTGGTGCCGGGTCCTTCCGAAGTCGCGGCCGTGATGGACGATCGCGTGGTGGACGCCCTCCCGCCAGGGGCGACCTGGATCGACATGACGAGCAATTCGCCGATGGCGTCGGCTCCCATCCGGGAGCGCGTGCTCAAACGCGGGGTCGATGTGCTCGAGGCCCCGATAGGCGGGGGCCCCAAGGACGCCGAGGCGGGTTCGCTACGGCTTTTCGTGGGTGGTGATCCCGCCCTGCTTGCCAGGCACCGGCGAGTCCTGGAAGCCGTAGCCGATCCCGGCCGGATTGTGCATGTCGGGGGCCACGGCGCCGGCTACACGGCGAAACTCCTGGTCAATCTGCTGTGGTTCGGACAAGCCGTCGCCACGGCGGAGGCTCTGCTGGTAGGCAGCCGCATGGGGATCGACGTGGGCGTACTGCGCGACGTCCTCGCCGACAGCCCTGCTTCCAGTGCGTTCATCCGTACCGATCTGTCCGCGCTGTTCGCCGGGGACTACCTGGCGTCCTTCGGGCTCGACCACATCGAGGAGCAATTGGCGATGGTGGTGTCACTCGCGCGGGACAACTCGACGCCGCATACCGTGACCGAGGCTGTCCGACGCCTCTACGCCCAGGCGGGTCAGCGCTTCGGGACTGCCGACGGCGAGTTGCTCGCGGTGGCCCTGCTGGAAGAACAAGCGGGTCTGCTCCTTCGAACCTCGTCCAAGGGAAAGGGAGATGACACCCCCGCGCCCCCAGGGCCGGCGCTCCCGTGAACGGCCCTCTGCCGACCATCTGCAGCAGGTGGGGCCACGGTCACATCGTGACCGAAGGCTGGTGGGTGCCATCTCGCCCGAACACCCCTGCCTTCTCCACTCGTTGACCAAGTCATTCACCTCCATCGCCGTGGGGCTCGCGAGATCGCGAACAATGCTCATGACTTGTGGATCGGTTCCAGGAGGGCATGCGGGAGGCGTACCTTCCCGAATGATCCTGTGATGGTCACCGATTAGGCCCGCGTTCGCTGCGCGGGTGGGGAAGGCACGCCCGTGCTCAGCGCAGTCACTGACGATGGTTCCACCCAGTCCGGCTCTTTGATCGACGAGACCGTCCGGGAGGGCGGCCGACGTGGTATGCGCGACCCCGCACTGGTCGTCGGCGACGACGCGATGGGACTGTGGACCGCACTGGCCGAGGTGTTCCCCGCCGCCCGTCACCAGCGCTGCCGGGTCCACAAGGCCCGCAATGTCACGAACTGCCTTCCCAAGCCCGCTCAGCCGAGCGCGACGAAGGCGATGCAGGAGATCTACAACGCCCAGGACCGGGCCCATGCCGAGAAGGCGATCGAGGCGTTCGCCCGCACTTACGGCACCAAGTGGCCCAGGGCCGTCGCGAAGATCACCGACGACGCCGAGGAGCTGCTGGCGTTCTACGACTACCCGGCCGAGCACTGGATTCACCTGCGCACCACGAACCCCATCGAGTCCACGTTCTCCACGGTCAAGCTCCGCACCAAGGTCACACGCGGTGCCGGCAGCCCGGCCGCTGCCCTCGCGATGGTGTTCAAGCTCGTCGAATCCGCCCAGGACCGCTGGCGTGCGATCAGAGGCGTCCACCTCGTCCCCCTGGTCCGCGCGGGTGCCTGGTTCAAGAACGGCGTCCTGGTCGAGCGAGAGGGAGCAGCCGCGTGAGCGAGATCCCCGGCCCCGGCAGCGTAGAACTGCAGATTGACCGGGTCATCGTCGCGTCCCTCGAACAGGCCACTGTCAATGTGCGCTGCCTACGGGGACCGGTCCGTCGCGGGGCCCGCTTCAACCGGCTCAGCGTCTCAGCACAAGCGATCGACCTGACGCTGACGCAGGCCGTCGTCTACGGGCATCGAGTGGCAGCACTCGACACCGGCCTCACCGCCTTCGTGACGCTCCGGGGCGAGGGCATCCAGCATCTCAAATCGGGCACCTTGGCCTCCGGATGGCAGGTCATCCAAGGCACCAACCCCATTCCCTAGCCCAGCAGTCCACAGGAATTGACAATGACTCGGCGATCGCCGACGGAGGTCCAGCAAGGCTTCGCGCTCGTCGGTCTCGGCCCGTCTTCCGCTACGCCCACGCGGGCTGAGCATTTTCAGTGGTCGTGACGATCGCACCGGTCATGGCGCCTGTCGTGGCCGTCGTGCCCGCCGCCGTCACGCCCGTAGTGCTCGTGGTGCTTGATCGTCGTGGCGTCGGTGGCGGTGTGGGCGGTGGTGTCACCGCCTCCAGTGACGGTAGCGATATTGGTGACCCGCGCACGGGCGTTGCAGGAGACGTGGACCTTCAGGGAAACGGGCGGGTAGCTGTGCCCGGCAGGCAACACGTCGCTGCGGGTACAGGTGAGCGTGGCCAGAATGCAGTGCCATCCGCCGCCGGAGATCCTTTCGGCCCGCAGGCCTGCGGGGAGGATGTCATGAACGGTGACCGTGGAGCCATTGGTCGGGCCGGCCGCGGCGGCGGAACCCACGGTGACGGTGTAAACGCCGTCCTCGCCTTGAACGAAGGCGTTCGCGTGATTCTTGGTGATGGTCAGGGACGGTTGGCCGACTGGGATGACCGTGAATGTGAGACCGGTGCTGGCATCGTTGTCGGTGCCGCCGAGGTCAGTGGTGGCGGTGCCACTGGGTTCGGTTCGGCCCGTGGTGGTGACGGTGTCGACCGTCGGCACCGTCCGCTCGTCGGCCTGGTCGACGTAGGAACCCTGATCCGTGGCGGTCCAGGCCGTGGCCAGGACGATCGCCGGGACAGCCAGCCCGGCTGCCACGGCCGCCCCCGACTTGCGGGCCCGTACCCTCAGCGACGACCGAAACATGCCGCCCATGCCTCCCGTGCCGCGGCTTGCTCCAGCCCGCCCTCTCCCCTGCCTGAACACCGACATCTCCGCCTCCAAACCATCGATAGCAAGCCGTAGATACGCATCTTTACGCTTCCGCGAGTGGACTCGTGAATACGACACGACGGTGATCGCGGCGAGCACACGAGACTCGACAAACACAGCGGGTGGGCGAGTGGTACGCCGAGGTCGAAGCGCCGGCGAGGATGCCGTCGGCGCAAAAATGGTGACGCGCTCGATGACGACGTCATGCGTCGCCCGCGGAGCAGATCAGCCGGCTGCGGGGGCGCGGCTCGGTCGGAGTCGTCACCCGCGGCGCCTGAGGAACTTGGAGAGCAGATGGCACAAAGCGACGAGGACGAGGGCTGAAAGCCCTGCGACCACGGGGGTAGGCAAGTGCCCTTGTTGGGAGGCCGACGCGGCGACCGCTCCCGCGCTGCCAAAAGTCGTCGGGAAAGTGATGGTGGCACGCGTGGTGTGCTCGACCATGCCGCTTTTGAGCGTGAGCTTCACGGTCCATGGGCCGTCCGGCATCCGTGCGTCCAGCGGGACGACCGCCTCCGCACGGTCGCTCGGAGCCAGTGTGGTGCCCGTCTTGGCAGAGAACGGTCCAGCACGTAGGCCGCCCGGTCCGTCGAAGAGGGAGAGTGCCCCGCTGATGTCCAGGGCACGAGCCCCCGTGTTGTGGATCCGCGCGTGGAGCTCGCCCCGCCCGTCGCGGGCTCGGGTCGGATAGAGCCGCTCGATCTTGAAGTCCGAGGGCGGCTCACCACCGGGACCGACGTCGATGTACATCCGGACGCCCACCCGGCCCAGCATCGTCAGATTGTGCGAGCGGTCCGTGCCGGTGCCCGTCTGCGCCCAGATGACGCCGTATCGCTCCCCGGCGGCGGCGTCCCTGGGCACCCGGATGGTGGTCCGTACCCGCGCCGATTCGGAGGCCGCCAGGTCAAGGTCCGCCGTGTCGAGTGACGTCCAGCCGGTCAGCTCGTTGGGAGTGCGCTGCGGCGCGAAGGTGAACTTGTCCTTCGCGATGGTGGCCGCCGCGGCGTAGACGCTCACGTGCATCGGTGTGGCCGACTCGTTGGTCACCTCCACCCGCCGCTCGATGGTCGAGCCGGGTGCGAGGTGGTCGACGATGTAGGCATGGGCCCTTGGATCGGCACGTCGGCTCTCCGGAGCATCCAGCAGCCTGATACCGATGGTCCTGCCCGCCGCCGGGTGGCGGCCGGAGGGCGCTCCGGGGGCCTCGTGCCCCGCCGCCGGCACCACCCCGGCCGCCTGTACGAAGGCCAGCACCAGCAGTAGAACCCAGTACCGGCGCGCACCCTTCATTGCGTCAGGCAACGGACTGGGTCAGCGTTCCGGTGTAGTTCCCGCCGACGGCGCCGGTGGGCACGCTGACGGAGACTGTCGGGTTCCACGTCGCGGTGTTGTCTCCGACACCGGCGCTCCCGGTGACTACCGGCGTCGCGGTGCCGCTCAGCGTCACGGGTGTTCCGGTGGCGGTAATGGTGCCGGTCGTCGTAATCGACCCGGGATCGTAGCCGGCGTCGGTGGCGGGAATCGTCGACGCACCGTTCGTGAAGTCCGTCTCCGACGCGGTTACAGTCCAGGAGGCCGAGAGTAGGGCGCGATCGTCGGTGACGGTCACGGTACCGAGCGCGCCGCTGATCGTGGTGCCGGGCGCTCCCGAGCCGAGGTTGGCGCTGACCGGTGCCGACATCGACAACGCGCCGGACGTGACGGTGTACGTGACTGTGGTGTTGGGGTCGTCCGCCGCAACGGCGAGGCCCGGCTGGACCAGGACGATGGCAGCGGCAACGGCCGCGACAGATAGGCTTCGTGCAAGCACGACAACTCCCGAAGTAGCCGCCTGTCAGCGGAGATACCGGCCGACAGCGGACATGCTGGCTGACGCGACGCAGACAATCGGGCGTGGCCTGTTCACACAAGCCGACGCGCGCCGCACTCCGCCGTACGAATGACCACATTTCAGCCGGAGCGAAGCCCGGTCCGCCTCGTCGGCAGCCTCAGATCGCCCGGCCGCGATGACCAAGGATCACACGGAGTTCCACGCTGCCGACGTCCACTCCGAGGGTTCTGACTCGATCGCACCCCACCACTACCGCACAGGTCACAAGCGGGGCAGCCAGGTTGTTCACGGTTTCCGCCGCTTACGCTTCGGCGAAGGTGTCGTGGTCGTTCGTCTGCCGCGTTCCATCGTTGCAGCCCGGTAGTCACATGATCTTCCGGGCAGAACCCGGTTCAAGGCGTGTCCGGTCACCCAGGTCGAGTGGTCGTTCCCCAGAGTGTCGTGTTCAGTCGACGGTGAACGCCGCCGCCTTGTCGTCCAGGGTCGTCGTGCCGTCCTTGGCGGTGGCGAGTACAGCGACGTGCCAGGCGCCGCGCGGGGACGCGGCGGTCTCCGCGCCTGTCACGCCGGTCCTGTAGGTGCACCGCACCGTGTCCGCACCGGCGGGCTCACAGGTCGCCGGCTCGGCTCCGGCCATCTCCTTGGCCGTCGGTTCCACCTTGGCGAGGGACGAATCCACCGGCCAGGCCATGACCTTCAGGCTCCTCAGACCCGAGGACGCCGTCACCTCGGTGGTGAAAGTGAAGTTGCCTTGACGGTCGCCTTCGGGGGCGGTGTAGCGGGCGGTGCTGTGCGCCAGGGCGGGGGGCTGTTCCTCGGCGTAGGCCAGGGCGAAGGTTCCGGCGCCACCGAGGACGACGACACCGGCTGCCACTGACAAGGCGATACGTCGGGACATGGCGTGTTCTCCGTAACTGTCTCAGCTGGATCGAACCGGCGCCGTCGGTCGAGCGCCTGCACCGATACTGGCGACGCGGGAGGCGTCGCACGTGAGCACGGGTACTCAACTCGGCCTAGGGGTATCGCCCTGAGTCGTCACGTCCAGCCGGCGTGCGTCCCTTCTTCGAGCGCGATGAGTGGTACGTAAGCGGCGGCGCGCGACGGTCGTGATCTCCGGGCCGGCGGCCGTCAGCGGGCTGCGATCCCGGTCTCCGAATTGTTCTGCGACCAGACCGGACCAGACGAAGCCGAAGCACCTTGCGATTCCTCGCTCCGGACGCGCTGTCGGCGCTCCCCGCCGATGCCGGACGGTCAGTCTTCGCCGCGGCACCCCAACACCGCGCATGCCCACTCCAGGTGACGTCGCCGCCCACTTCACGCCGCTCATCACTTCACCTCCCGATCTGGCTTTGAGCCAGTGGTTCCACGCGCTTCCGAGAACGATTCTCCGCAGCGGAGAGGGGTTCGGACATGCAGGGTATGTCGAAACTTCACGACGAATTGGGCACGCGTGGCCAGGGATACATCGAAGTCCGGCTGCCGACCGGCGAGTTCCCTTTGCTGACGGCACCGGGGAGCCTCGCGATCCGGGTGAATGGTGCGAGTTGTAGCCACGGAATGATCAGTCGGCGCACAGCACATGATGGACGCCCCAAGAGGGCTTCGGCAGCATCGGAATCCGCGCGCCTGGGTAGGGCTCGCAGTCAGGGGCGGTCAGTCGGGGCAGCCGACACCGAGTGTCACCGTGCCCCGTCCGACGCTCTTGGCGTCGAGGGGCGGCTCAATCCTGAACGGAGTCCAAGAGATCCGCCCCGTTGCCTGCTCTCGCCACTCATGGAAAACACTCCCGCGGGGTGACCAAAACCGACGTACGTGCAGGTTTGAGGCCCGGGATTTCGTCTACGGGCACTGTATGGCCCAGTCGATACGAGAGACAGAACGCAAGTACACGGCACCCACGGACATCTCCTGGCTGCCCGATCTGACCGCGGTGGAGCCGGTCGCCACGCTCGCCGAGAGCGGGGTGCACGAACTGGACGCCGTCTACTACGACACCGATGATCTGCGATTGACCCGTACCGGGGCGTCGTTGCGACGCAGGACGGGCGGTCCGGACGCCGGTTGGCACCTGAAGCTGCCGCTGCCGGACGACAGCCGGGAGGAGATTCAGGCCCCACTGTCGTCGGAAAGCGTCCCCCCGGGCGAACTGTGCGAGCTCACCCTCTCCCGCACTCGCGGGGCACCATTGCGCCCGGTGATGCGGATCCGCTCCACCCGTTCCCTGCGCCATCTTCTGGACGCCGAGGGCGACGTCCTGGCCGACCTGAGCATGGATGCGGTGCGCGCCGACGCGCTGGTCGACGGCGGTGGCCACGGGGTGTGGACGGAGATGGAGGTGGAACTGGCCGGTGACGGCGACCCCGCCCTCCTGGACGGCATCGAGAAGGTGCTGCGGAAGAACGGAGTGGACCGTGCGCGGAACCCGTCCAAGGTGGTGCATGCTCTGACGGAGACGACGGGGCTTCTGGAACGCACGGCGGACGCCCGCGTCCAGGCTGCGCCGGGGTCGGCCGGCGCTCATGTGCTCGCCTATGTGGACCGGCTGGTCGACGACCTGATGGACCTCGACCCGGCCGTTCGTCGCGACCTGCCCGACGCGGTGCACCGGATGCGTACGACAGCCCGCCGTCTTCGCGGCTGCCTGCGCTCCTACCGTTCCGTCCTCGACCGTGAGTTCACCGACCCCGTGCGGCGGGATCTCGGGTGGCTCGCCGGGGAGCTCGGGGCGGAACGCGATCACGAGGTGCTCCGGGAGCGGCTGGCCTCAGGCGTGCGGGAACTGTCCCGCGAGCTGGTCCTCGGCCCTGTGACAGCACGGTTGCAGGCCTGGGATGTGGGGCGGCGGGCCGAGTGCCGTCGACGTACCCTCGACGCCCTCACTTCGCCACGCTACCTGGATCTGCTGGACAAGCTGAAGGGCCTGACGGACGCGCCGCCGCTGCGCGCCAAGGCGGCCCATGAGCCCGAGAAGGTGCTGGCCAAGGCGCTCGTCAAGGAGTACGGCCGACTTGAGCGGCGTATGGGCCGTGTGCTGCAGATGCCCTCCGGCTCCGAACGGGACGCCGCCGTCCATCACGCCCGTAAGGCCGCGAAGAGGCTCCGCTACGCCGCGGAGGCGGCCCGCCCCGCCCTGGGAAAGCCTGCGCGGCGTCTCGGCAAGCGCGTCAAGGCCGTCCAGCAGGTGAGCGGTTCGCAGCACGACGGCGTTGTGGCTTGCGACGCTCTGCGCCAACTGGCCGTCTCCGCCCACGCGGCGGGCGAGCCCGGCTTCACCTGGGGCGTGCTCTACGGCCGGGAGAGGACCGCGGCCGATGCCCGCGAACGGCAGCTTCCCGGAACGTGGGCTGATGCCCGCGCGGCGGCCCGCCGAAAGGCCCTTCTTCGCTGACAGGCTTCCGTAAGAACTCGGTGCGGCACCTTGCGCGTGCGGGCAGAGGTGCCGGTGGGTTCTGCGCCCTGAACGAAGACGAAGTGGCTCCCTCAGGGTCTTGGACCGCCTGCGGGATCGGCGCCGGCCCGTCGCCAACGGGCAGGGCTCATTCCGTGGACCTTGCCGAAGGTGCGGGCGAAGTAGCCGGCGTCGGGGAAGCCCACCCGCCTGCCGATCTCGCCGATCTGCAGATCGGTCGCCGCAAGCAGCCGCCGGGCCTGGACCATCCGGCGCTCGGTGATCCACTCCTGCACCGTACGCCCGGTGCGACGGCGCACCGTCGAGGTGAGGTGCCCCGGGGAGATGTTCACCGCCGCGGCGACGTCACGCAGGGACAGCGGTTGCGGATAGCGCTCTTCGATGACCTGGAACACCTCCGCGAGCAGTGGTTCCCGGTTCTCACGGAGGTCGCCCACAACATCTGCGGCCAGCCGTGACACTCCGACCAGCAGCAGGGTCAGGTGGGCCAGGGCCGCCTCCCGGTAGCCGTCCTGACGATGCGTCAGCTCGTTGTGAAGTGCTTCGAGGCGAGCGGTCCAATCGGGCTGCTCCGGCTCGGGCACCCGCAAACGCAGGGCGCCGATCGCCCCACCGCGGACGAACGGGAACAGCAAGGGGTGCGTGCGCCAGGCCAGATGGGCGCCGGGCACGTCCGGGCCGAAGGCGTCGGCGGTGAAGAAGACTCCCCAGCCGTGGGCCTGGGCCAGGTCGGTGGCGGTGATGTGGCCCATCACGTCGCCGGGCGCGACGACGAACAGGTCGCCGGCCTCGATCGACCAGGACTGCCGGCCGGTGCGCAACAGCCCGCCGGCGGTCGGGAAGTATGCCAGGCCCGGGAAGTCGTGGGCGTGTTCCTCGAAGGTACCGGTGTTCTCCCAGCTGTGGTCCAGCCGCCTGGTCGCCACGGGCAGTTCGCCGGGTGCCGGCAGCATCGAGTACGTCGCCGGCCCGTCCCCGGAGGGCGCCCTTCGTACGGTCCGCACCGTCGAATCGTCCCATGGAAGCCGCATATCGGTACAGGTCCGCAGCCCCGGGCGCGGTCAGAATGACGACATGACCGAAAAACTGTCTCAGTCGCGTTCCGAGCGTGACTACATTCCGGGCTTGGGCCGGCAATTCCTGACGCCGCTCTACGACGTGGCGCACCGGGTGTTCGGGCTGCACTCCGTCCACAACGAGATGATCGAGCTTGCCGAATTGAGGGGCGGGCACCGGGTACTGGATGTCGGCTGCGGAACCGGAAACCTGCTGAGGGCGACCGGTCGACGTCATCGGAGCGTGGATCTCGTAGGTCTTGACCCCGATCCGAAGGCGCTGATCCGCGCCGAACGCAAGGCACGACGGGCGGGCCTCACCATTCGCCTGGACCGCGGGTTCGCGCAGGAACTGCCCTATGAGGACGGCTCGTTCGACCGGGTCTTCTCCAGCCTGATGCTGCACCACCTGGACAGCACATCGAAGGACGCGCTGCTTGCCGAGGTGCGGCGGGTGCTGCGGTCCGACGGGCAGCTGGTCCTGGCCGACGCGGTCCTCGACGAGCAGGGGCACCACCACGGGCACCGGCAGGGCGGGATGCGTGGCCGGATGCGCGAGCAACTGCAGGACAACGTAGGCGATGCCGTGGCGCAGCGGATCGCCGATGCCGGCTTCACCGTGGAGCCGACCCGTACCGTGGCGCTGCGGATCGGCGGCTCGATCGGCATCGTGTCGGCGCGCCTTGACGGCAACTCCTGAGCCGGAGACCGGAAGTACTCAGCGATGCACAAACCCTGGCCCCGGCGCCACCCTCCGGCCGACATGGAGGACGGAGGGAACATGAACGGGCTTCTTGGATGTGTCGCCGGTGCGGTGCTGCTCTCGGCGGTGGCCTGTACCGCAGGGGGTGGCCCGTCCAGGGCGAAGCCGTCGTCGAGGACTTCTTCGACGCGCGCGGCGTTGCCGCGGGCCGCCACAGCCGACTCGGGCCAGGTGGTCGACGCGTCCAGAGCCAACCTCACGGCAAAACTGTCGATCATGGACCTTCCGGGCCCGCACGGGATGTTCACCGTCGCTGTCGGCCGGAGCGCCGCCACGTTCGTCTGGGAGTCCGCCGACGGGCGCCTTCTGCTCCGGTTCGGCCGCCACGGACGACGGGTTCACCTCGACGTCGTGCGTCTCCGACCGCCGTGACACCCCCTTCTCCGTCCGTCCCACGCTCGTTCCCCTGCTCAGTACGTACACGTTCGCCGAGGTCCATGTGTTCGGCGCGGACCGTGAGATCGTCCGGACGGTGACGTGCAACGGCAGACCTCTCGTGGTCCGCCGACTGCCACCCGTCCTGGACGGTCGGCGTGCGCTCTACGCCTTCGCCCTCTCGGAACCGACGGCCGGACGGGTCACCGTCACCGTCGTCCGCGGTCGTGCCACGGCCACGGAACACGTGGAGCTGTTGGGCGGGCACCTCCGGCACAAGGCGTCGTGCCGCTGACGCGGGACGGGTGCGGTGGCCGGTGGTGAGCGTCCGGGGCTCCGGACGTGCGCGGGGG
>Ga0102590_1001610_pt1 | contig 32573 bp, 5 predicted proteins | sample AraplaMF_Col_mMF_FD_76859 | JGI IMG/M metagenome (GOLD analysis project Ga0102590, IMG submission 76859) | Arabidopsis root microbial communities from the University of North Carolina, USA - plate scrape MF_Col_mMF | ecosystem: Host-associated > Plants > Roots > Endosphere | place: USA... | reverse complement strand
ATCGCTGCCGGGCACATCGAAGCTGCGCAGCCGGGGCTCGTGGCGGCGCCAGGCATCGAGGCCGACGGCCTCCGTCCCGTCGCCTGAAACCGCGCGCAGCAGCAACGCCAGGCCGGTGAACTCGCCCTCGGGTCGGTAGCCGATCGCGCACTGGCGGCAGAACATCTCCAGCACCGGCGCGAAGTCCGCGCGCCGCGCGCTGGGCGGCAGCAGGCGGGCGCGCCGCATGGCCTCGAAGACCGATGCCGTCTGCTCGCCGGCCGGCAGCGCGGCCAGCGTGCCGGCGTCGAGCCCGTGCTCCTTTCCGCCCTGCAGCCGGATCAGCGCCAGGTACTCGCGCAGCGCGTGGGCGCGGTCGCCGAAGCCTTCGGCGCGCGGCGCATCGGTGTCGACCAGCACCACCGGCGCGACCGTCGCACCGGCTCCGGCGAGTTGCCGCGCCGCCTCCAGCGCCACCCAGCCGCCGAAGGAATGGCCGATCAGGTGATAGGGCCCCTGCGGTTGCAGCGCGCGTATCGCATCCACATGCCGCCGCGCCGCCTCCTGCAGCGTCGGCGGCTCGCCCTCGCGACCCAGCAGCGCGGGCGCCTCCAGGCCGATGAAGCTTGCGTCGCCCGGGCTGCGCGACGCGAAGTCGAGGAAGGTGGTCGCGTTGGCGCCGGCACCCGGCAGGCAGAACACCTTGCGTGCCTGTGCGCCGCTGCCGCTCCTGATGGTCACCACCGCGCCGGGCGCCGGCTGGCGGCTGGCCATGGTCATGGCCGGCTTCGCCTGAGCGCCATCGAGCCGCGCGAGGAGCGAATCGATCGCCCCGCCGACGCGCGCCGCATGCCCGGCGTCCATCATGATGCTCCAGTGGTCGCCGCCGACGTGATGCACCTGCAGCCGGTTGCCCAGCACCGCGCTCCAGCCGTTGGCCGGATCGCCAGCGTCCCCGGGGAGTGCCGAGAACAGGTGCGCATCGACCTCCAGCGGCCGCGCGTGATAGCGGTGCGCCGCCGCGCGCAGATCGAACCACAGCTCCGCGCGCGCATCGAACTCCGCCGGGCTCATGTCCTTCTTCAGCCACCCCTCGGCGCGCGCCAGCGCGATCGCGGCGGGCAGCCCGTCGGCGGCGAGGATGCGCTCGATCTCGCTCGCCTCCAGCTTGCGCCCGTAGTACTCGGCGAAGGCCACCAGCAGCAGCTTGCGGTCCTGCTCACCCAGCTCGGACACACCGCGCTCGCCCTCGCCACGGTGCCAGCTGTCGATGAGGCCGAGAAACTCGACCTGCCCGCCCGCCGCGATCAGCTGCCGTGCGACCTCGAAGGCCAGCACGCCGCCGGCCGACCAGCCCGCGAGCCGGTAAGGCCCCTGCGGCAACGCCTCGCGGATCAGGCGCGCGTAGCCGGCGGCCAGGTCCTCGTAGCGGCTTTCGCCATGCACCGCCGCGCGGTCGGCGCGAATGCCGTAGAGGCCGATCTCCGGATCGACATGCCGCGCCAGCCGCTCGTACGACAGCACCTCGCCGCTGGGTTCGTGCACGAACACCAGCGCGCGCCGTGTGCCGCCGCCCTTGCGGATGGTCACCCACTGCGCGTTCGCACCCGCGTTCCCGTCCGCCACGTCCTCGCGCGGCTGGCCGATCAGCGCCGCCAGCGCGCTGAGCTGCTGCGCCAGCAGCACGTCCTGCAGCGCCACCTCGTAGCCCTTGCGCTTCAGCCCCTCGATGACCTGGAACACCATCAGCGAATAGCCGCCCAGGTCGAAGAAGTTGTCGTGGCGGCCGATGCGCTCGATGCCGAGCAACTCCGACCACAGCGCGGCGATGGCGCGCTCCGCCTCGCCCTGCGGCGGCTCGTAGCGGCCCAGCGCCAGGCCCTGCGCGTCGGGCGCGGGCAGCGCCTTGCGGTCGAGCTTGCCGTTGGGCGTGAGCGGCAGCGCGTCGAGGGTCACGAAGGCCGAGGGCAGCATGTATTCGGGCAGCTGCGCGGCGAGGCCCGCGCGCAGCAGTGCCGGATCGGGCGCTTCCGCACCGGCCACCACATACGCGACAAGCCGCCTGTCGCCGGGAACGTCCTCGCGCGCGACCACCGCCGCATCGCGCACGCCCGGCAGCCGTGTCAGCCGCGCCTCGATCTCGCCGGGCTCGATGCGGAAGCCGCGCAGCTTGATCTGCTGGTCGTTGCGGCCCAGGTATTCGAGCGTGCCGTCATCGCGCCAGCGGCCGAGGTCGCCGGTGCGGTACATGCGCGCCGGCGCATCTTCGGCAACGAAGGGGTCGCGCAGGAATCGCTGGGCCGTGAGCTCGGGCCGGCCCAGGTAGCCGCGCGCGACACCGGCGCCGCCGATGTGGATCTCTCCGGCCACGCCCACCGGCACCGGCTGCCCCGCCGCGTCGAGCACGTAGATGCGCGCGCCCGGCATCACCTGCCCGATGTGCGGGCGCCGCCCGTCGATCACGCCGCAGCTCGCGTCCACGCTGCACTCGGTGGGCCCGTACATGTTGAAGAAAAGCCGCCCTTCGACGGCGGCCAGCGTGCCCCAGGTGGCCGCATCGATCGCCTCGCCGCCGAGCAGCAGCTTTCGCAGACTCGGTGCGCGGCCTTGCAGGAGGCGCGCGCCCTGCAGCAGCCGCAGGTGCGAGGGCGTGCACTCCATCGCCTCGATGCGATGGGTTTCGAGAAAGCCGAGCAGCTCGTGCGCGCCGAGCCGGTCCGTTTCGGGCAGCAGGAACACGCTGCGGCCGAAAGCCAGCTGGCCCCATGCCTTCACCGCCATGTCGAAACCGAAGGAGGAGTTCCACGCCACGCGCCGGCAATCGGGCGCCGTGCCGTGCACGCAGGCTTCCATCGCCCGCAGGAAGAAGGCCACGTTGCGGTGCTCCACCATCACGCCCTTGGGCTCGCCGGTCGAGCCGGAGGTGTAGATCACGTAGGCCAGGTGCGAGGGCGTGAGGCCGACTGCGGCCGGGTCCGGGTTGGCGGATGGCGCCGAGGCCCACTTGGGCAGTTCGGCATCGAGCAGCACGCGCGCGCATCGTTGCGGCGCCTGCAGCCGTGCGTCGAGGCGCCGCTGCGTCAGCAGCACGGCCGCGCCGCAGTCTTCCAGCATCTGCGCGAGGCGCTCGTCCGGATGCACCGGGTCGAGCGGCACGTACGCGCCGCCGGCCTTGAGCGTGGCCAGCATCGCCACCACCAGTTCGAGGCTGCGTTCGGCGCAGATCGCCACGCGGTCGTCGGGCTTCACGCCGAGCGCGCGCAGATGGTGGGCGAGGCGGTTGGCGCGCGCGTTGAGCTCGCCATAACCCTGGCTTTCGCCCCCGTATTCGATCGCCTGCGCGTCGGGCTGGCGCGCCGCCTGCTGCTCGATGAGCGCATGCACCAGCACCGGTTCGGCCGCCGCGGCATGGCTTTCGTTGAAGCCTTCCACGATCGCCGCGCGTTCCTCGGCATCCAGCAGGTCGATGCGGTCGACCGGCTGGCCGTCGTCGGCGACCATGGCGCGCAGCACCGCCTCCAGGCAGCGCCAGTGGCGCCGCACCGTGGCCTCGTCGAACAGCGCGCTGGCGTAGTTGAGCTGGCCGGCGATGCCTTCGCCGTTCTCGCGCAGCTCCAGCGACAGCTCGAACTGCGCGCTGTCGGCGCCGCCGCCCAGGCTCTGCGCCTGCAGGCCGGGCAGGTCGAGCGCGGCCCCGGGCGTGTTGTGCCACGACAGCATCACCTGGAACACCGGGTGATGGGCCAGCGAGCGCGGCGGGTTCAGCGCCTCCACCAGCCGCTCGAAGGGCACGTCCTGCAGGCTCTGCGCCAGCACCGCCGTCTGCCGCGCCTGCGCCAGCAGCGCGCCCACGCTCGGGCCGCCCGAGATGTCGATCTTCAGCGCCTGCGTGTTGACGAAGAAGCCGATCAGCGGTTCCACCTCCACCCGGTTGCGCCCGGCGTGCGAACTGCCGATCACCACCTGCTCCTGCCCGGCGAGCCTGCCCAGCACCACAGCCCATGCCGCGAGCAGCGTCATGTAGAGCGTGGTGCCGTGGCGCTGGCCCAGCGCGCGCAGGCCCTGGCCGAGCGCCGCGTCGAGCTCGACCGCGATGTTGGCGCCGCGGTAGTCCTGCACCGGCGGGCGCGGCCGGTCGGTCGGCAGGTCGAGCAACGCCGGCGCGCCGCGCAGCTGCCGCACCCATTGCTGCAGCTGCTGTTGCAGCAGCGGCCCCTGCAGCCACTGGCGCTGCCACATGCCGAAATCGGCGTACTGGATGGCCAGCGGCGGCAGCGGATCGGGGCGGCCTTCGCGGAAGGCGCCGTACAGGGCCGAGAACTCCTTCGCCAGCACTCCGCCAGACCAGCCGTCGGACACGATGTGGTGCATGGTCACCAGCAGCGCATGGTCGTCGGGGCCGAGCGCGAGCAGCCGGCCGCGGATCAGCGGGCCCAGCGCCAGGTCGAACGGCCGCAGCGCCTCCTCTCGCACGATGCGTTCCAGCGCCTCGTCGTCGATGCCGCGCCGGTCTTCATGCAGCAGCGCGAAGCCGCGCGGCGCGTCGATGACCTGCCGCGCCTCGCCCGCCATGCCCACGAAGCGGGTGCGCAGCACCTCGTGGCGCTCGACGATGCGGTCGAAGGCGGCCTGCAGCGCCGCCCTGTCCAGCGGGCCGCGCAGCCGCACCGCGTCGGGCACGTGATAGGCCTTGCTGGCCTCGGGATCCACCCGCGCGATGAACCACAGCCGCTGCTGCGCGAAGGACATCGGCAGCGGCGCGCAGCGGTCGGCGCGCGCGATCGCGCCCAGCGTGTTCTGGCTTGCCTCGGCCACCTCCCGCGCCAGGTCGGCGAGCCGCGGGTGGGTGAAGAGCACCGGCAGCGGCAGCTCCACCCCGAGCCGCTCGCGCAGCTGCGAGACCAGCCGCACGGCGAGCAGCGAATGGCCGCCGAGCTCGAAGAAGTCGTCGTCGCGCCCCACGCGCTCCATGCCCAGCAACTCGCACCAGATGCGCGCCAGGGTGTCCTCGATCTCGCCCGTCGTCGCCTCGTAGCTGCGGTGGGCGAAGGCCGGGCTCTCCGGCGCCGGCAGCGCCTTGCGGTCGAGCTTGCCGTTGGGAGTGAGCGGCAGGGCGGCGAGCGGTACGAAGGCGCCGGGCAGCATGTGCTCGGGCAGGCGCGCGGCAAGTTGCCGGCGCAGTTCGGCGGGGTCGATGGGGTCGAGGGGGTCTTCGGTCGGCGCGCCGTCCGCGACGACGATGTAGGCGACCAGGCGTTTCTCGCCGGGCACATCCTCGCGCGCGACCACGGCCGCCTCGCGCACGCCGGGCAGCTCGACCAGGCGCGCCTCGATCTCGCCCGGCTCCACGCGGTGGCCGCGGATCTTGAGCTGGAAGTCGTTGCGCCCGAGGTATTCGATCGTGCCGTCCTCGCGCCAGCGGCCCAGGTCGCCGCTGCGGTACATGCGCGCGCCTTCGGCGTCCGGGAACGGATCGCGCAGGAAGCGCTCGGCACCAGGCGCGGGCTGGTTCAGGTAGCCGCGCGCCACCTGCGCGCCGGCGATGTGGATTTCACCCGCCACGCCGCGCGGCACCGGCCGGCCCAGCGCGTCGAGCAGGTACAGCCGGCAGTTGTCGACCGGCGTGCCGATGGGCGGCAGATCGTCCCAGTCCCGGGCCGGGCCCGCCAGCGTGTGGGTCGTGACCACGTGGCTCTCGGTCGGGCCGTAGTGGTTGTGCAGCCGCGCCGCGCCGCCGCCGTCGAACAGCCGCCGTATCGCCGGCGTGATGCGCAGCTGCTCGCCCGCGACGATCAGGTCGCGCAGTGCCGGCGGCAGCGCTTCCCCCTGCTGCGACCACAGCTCGCCCAGCGCATGGAGCGCGATGCAGGGCAAAAAGAGCCGCTCGATCCCCTGCCCGGCCAGCCAGCCGGCCAGCGCGGGCAGGTCGCGGCGCAGCTCCTCGGGCACCGGCACCAGCGTGCCGCCCGTGGCCAGCGTCGAGAAGATTTCCTGGAACGCGACGTCGAAGCCCGGCGCCGCGAACTGCAGGGTGCGCGCCGCGTCCGGCAGCTGCTCGCGCTGCCAGGCCAGCAGGTTGGCCAGCGCACGGTGCGGCATCGCCACGCCCTTGGGCACGCCGGTGGAGCCGGAGGTGTAGATCACATACGCCAGGTGGTCGCCGCGCAGGCCCATCGCATGCGCGTCGGGACGCGGCGCGGCGGCCTGCGCCCATGGCGCCCCGGCGATGTCGTCGAGCAGCACGCGTTCGCAGGCCGGCGCAGCGGCGAGGCGGTGCAACAGCCGCTGCTGCGTGAGCAGCACGCGCGGCGCGCAGTCGGCGAGCATGTGCGCCAGGCGCCCGTCGGGCAGCGTGGGGTCCAGCGGCACGTAGGCGCCGCCGGCCTTGAGCGTGGCCACGATGGCGATCGCCGCCGCCGCGCCGCCGTCCAGGCAGATCGCCACGCGCTGGTCGGGCACCACGCCCAGCGTGCGCAGATGCCGGGCCAGCTGGTTCGCCCGCGCTTCGAGCTCGCCATAGGTCAGCCGCCCGGTGGCGGATTCCAGCGCCGGTGTGGACGGATCGCCGTCGGCCCGGCGCTCGAACAGCGCGTGCACCAGTTCGCCTTCGGCAGCGTGGTCGCGGCGTGTGCCGTTGAAGCCGCGCAGCACCTGTTCGAGCTCGGCCGGCGGCAGGGTCTCGATGCGGTGCATCGGCGTGTCGGGTGCCCGGTCGAGCGCGCGCACCAGGTTGCCGAGGGTTTCGCGCATCCAGCCGGCGATGCGCGCGGCGTCCACGCGCTCGACGATCTCGGCGGTGATGGAAAAGTCCTCGCCATGGTCGTCCACGTGCAGCACGAAGGGGTAGTTGGTGCGGTCGCGGCTTTCCAGGTGATGGATGCCGGCGATGCCCTGCTCGCCTTGCGCCGCTTGTTCGCGGCTGTGGCGGTAGTTCAGCAGCGCCGAGAACAGCGGCGTGTTCGCGGGCAGGCCGCTGCAGCGCTGCGCGAGCGTCAGCGATGCGTGCTCGTGGCGCAGCAGTTCGGCAAGAGCCGCGGCAGTTTCGTCCAGCGCCGCGCCCGCGCCGCGCCCCTCCAGCCGCACGCGCAGCGGCAGCGTGTTGATGAACATGCCCATGGCGCGGTCGGCGCCTGCGCCACCCTGCAGGCGGCCCAGCAGCACGGTGCCGAACACCACGTCGCCGCCGCCGTTGCCGCTGCATCGCGCGAGCAGCTGCGCCCAGGCCAGGTGGAACACGCTGGCCGCGCTGGTGCCGCGCGCCCGCGCCACGCGGCGCAGGTCCGCGCACAGCGCGGGTTCCAGCCGAAGCCTCGCCTGCACCGCGTCGCTGCCGTTGCCCTGCACGTCGAGCAGGTCGAAGGGCGCGGTCGGCTGCTCCACGTCGCCCAGCATCGCGCGGAAGAACTGCTCGTGCTCCGCCTCGCGTGCGCCCAGCCGCGCCTGCGCGACGAAGTTTCGGAAAGGCACGGGCGGCGGCAGTTCCGCGCGGCGGCCCTGCATCACCAGGCCGACTTCCTGCGCCAGCAGCTCCAGCGTGACGTGGTCCATCGCGAGGTGGTGATGCAGCATCTGCAGCAGCCAGCGTCCGCGAGGTGCGTCGAACGCCGCGAAGCCGCGCATCATCGGCGCGCGCCGCACGTCGAGGCGGCAGCGCGCCGGGTCGGCATGGGCCTGCAGCCGCGCCTGCACATCGCTCTCGCTGCCGCCGTCACCGGCTTCCAGCATTTCGATTTCCAGCCGGGCCCGCCGCCACACCACCTGCACCGGCTCGGGCAAGCCATCCCATTGCACCGCGGTGCGCAGCACGTCGTGGCGCGCGATGGTTTCGTCCATCGCGGCGACGAAGCCGTCCAGCAGCTCGCGGCTGTCGAAGGCCATCAGCAGCCGGGTCAGGTAGGCGTCGCCCTGCCGCTGCAGCAGGTGATGGAACAGGATGCCCTCCTGCAGCGGCGCGAGCGGATAGATGTCCTGCACGTTGCCCGCGCCGCCGGGCGTGGCGGCCACGATGCGGTCGATCTGCGCCTGCTCCAGCCGCACCAGCGGCAGCATGAGGGGCGTGATGCGGGGTGTGGTGCGGGGCTCGTGCGGCTGCTGTTCCCGCGCAACGGCGTCGCCCTTCGCGGCAGCCCAGCTCAGCAGCGCCTGCTTGTGCAGTTTCAGCGAGGCCATCACGCCCGGCGTCAGCACGCCGCGCGGCGCCTTGAGCACCAGCTCGCCCTGCTCGATGCGCGCCAGGACCCGGCGCTGCTCGAGCAGGCCGATCAGCGCCGGCGCGTCCATGGATTGCGTGTTCGCTGCTTCCAGATTCACAGTCTGAACTCCTCGGTTTCCGATTCGGTGTCACACCCGGCTTCCGTTTGGGGCTCGTGGTGGGCGAAATGCGCCGGAATGGCGTTGTGCGGTACCTGCACCTCGTGCGCGCCCGGCGCGGTGCGCACGGCCGCAGCCATCGCGGCCAGCCCCGGCCGGTCGAAGACCGCGCGCACGTCGATACCCCAGCCGCGTCCGCGCAACTGCTCCAGCATCTGCACCGCCAGCAGCGAATGCCCGCCGAGCGCGAAGAAGCTGTCGTGGCGGCCGATGCGCTCCACCCCGAGCAGCCGCGACCAGATCGACGCCAGCGCTTCCTCGACCTCGCCCTGCGGCGGCTCGAAGTCGCGGCGGCCGAAGGCCTCGTCGCCGGGCGCGGGCAACGCCTTGCGGTCCAGCTTGCCGTTGGCGCCCAGCGGCAGCGCGGCGAGGCGCACGTAGGCGGCGGGCAGCATGTGTTCGGGCAGGTGCTCGGCGAGCCGGCCGCGCAACCGGGCGGGCTCCGGCGCGTCGCCGGTCGAGCCCGGCACCACGTAGGCCACCAGCGCCGGAGTGCCGGAACGGTCCTCGCGCGCCAGCACCACGGCATCGGCGATGCCATCGACGGCGCGCAGCCGCGCCTCGATCTCGCCCGGCTCGATGCGCTGCCCGCGCAGCTTGACCTGGAAGTCGGTGCGGCCCAGGTACTCGATGGCGCCGTCGGCGCGCCAGCGGCCGAGGTCGCCGGTGCGGTAGAGCCGGCCGTTCCCGCCGAAGGGGTCGGCGATGAAGCGCTGCGCCGTCAGCTCCGGCCGGCCCAGGTAGCCGCGCGCCACCTGCACGCCGCCGATGTAGAGCTCGCCCGCGACGCCGGCAGGCACCGGGCGCAGTGCGTCGTCGAGCAGGTAGAGCCGGGTGTTGGCGACCGGCCTGCCGATGGGCACGTACTCGCCGTCGCCATCGCCATCGCCGCAGGTCCAGGCGCTCACGTCCACCGCCGCTTCGGTCGGCCCGTACAGGTTGTGCAGGCGCGCATGCGGCAGGCGCTCGCGGCAGCGGCGCGCGAGGCCGGCGGAAAGCGCCTCGCCGCTGCAGACCACGCGCCGCAGGCCGGCGCAGGCGGCTGCGCCATCGGCATCGCCGTCGAGCCGCGCCAGGAAAAGCCGCAGCATCGAAGGCACGAAGTGCAGCGTCGTCACCCCGCTCTCGCGGATCAGTTCGCACAGATAGGCGGGGTCCTTGTGCCCGTCGGGGCGCGCCAGCACCAGCCGCGCGCCCGCCATCAGCGGCCAGAAGAACTCCCACACCGACACGTCGAAGCCCAGCGGCGTCTTCTGCAGCACCACGTCGTCGGGTGTCAGCGCGTAGGCCTGCTGCATCCAGTGCAGGCGGTTGACGATGCCCCGGTGCTCGTTCATCACGCCCTTGGGGCGGCCGGTGGAGCCGGAGGTGTAGATCACGTAGGCCAGGTGGCTTTCGCGGACTTCGGGGGCGCGTTCGTCCGGTTCGGTGGGCGCATCCGTGAGGGCGCAGCGATCCAGCGCGAGCGTGGGCACCATCGCCGGCAGGTCCGCCGCGAGCCCGGCGTCGGCCAGCACCGCCACAGGGCCGGCCTCGTCGATCATTTCCCGCAGCCGCTGCGGCGGATGCGAGGGGTCGAGCGGCAGGTACGCGCCGCCGGCCTTCAGCACCGCGAGCAGCGCCACCACCAGCATCTCGCTGCGCTGCATGAAGATGCCCACGCGCGCGTCGGGCGCCACGCCGAGCGCGCGCAGCCGCCGCGCCAGCCGGTTCGCATGCGCGTCGAGGCCGGCGTAGCTGAGGCTGCGGCCTTCGAACACCACGGCGGTCGCGTCGGGGCGTTGCGCGGCCTGGCGCTCGAAGAGCTGGTGCAGGAGCAGGCCGCGCGGATAGTCGGCGGCGGTGGCATTGAAGCCGCTCAGTACCCGCAGGCGCTCGCTTTCCGGCAGCACCTCGATGCGGTGAAGCGGCCGACCGGGCTCGGCCTCCAGCGCATCTGCGAGCGAACGCAGGGCCTGCTCGACGAAGCCGCGGATGCGCCGCGCATCGATGCGGCGGTCGATCTCGGCGGTGATGCCGAAGCCGTCGCCATGGTCGTCCACGTGCAGCACGAAGGGATAGTTGGTGCGGTCGTGCCCGCCCAGCGATTCGATGCCCGCCATGCTCGCGGCACCCGCGCTACCTTCGCGATGGCTGTGGCGGTAGTTGAGCAGGCTGGTGAAGAGCGGCGTCTCGGCCGGCAGCCCGCTGCAGCGCCGCGCCAGACTCAGCGAGGCGTGCTCGTGGCGCATCAGCTCCGCGAGATCGGCGTGCACGCGGCGCAGCGCCGTTTCGGCGCCGTCGTCGATGCGCACGCGCAGCGGCAGCGTGTTGAGGAACATGCCCATCGCGCGCGTCGCCTCGGCGCCCGCCTGCAGCCGGCCGAAGAGCACCGTGCCGAAGACCACGTCGCGGCTTGCGCCGCAGCAGCGCGCCAGCACAAGCGCCCAGGCCAGGTGGAACACGCTGGCCGCGCCCACCCCGTGCAGCCGCGCCTGTTCGCGCAGGCGCCGCGCCAGCCCGGGCTCCAGTTCGCCGCGCGACTGCAGCACGCCGCTGCCGTCGCCGCGCACCTCGTCCAGCCCGAAGGGCACGGTGGCCTGCTCCACGTCGCCCAGCACGCGGCGGAAATAGGCTTCATGCCCCGCTTCCGACCCGCCGCGGCGCGCCTGCGCCACGAAGCGCCGGAACGGCACCGGTACTGGCAATTCATCGCGCCGGCCCTGCAGGATCAGCATGACCTCGTGCACCAGCAGCTGCGAGGCCGTGTGGTCGAGGATCAGGTGGTGGTGCAGCAGCTGCAGCAGCCAGCGCCCGCTGCCCTCTTCCCCGATGGCATGGCCGCGCAGCATCGGCGCGCGGCGCACGTCGAGGCGGCAGCTGCGTGGGTCGGCCAGCGCGCGCAGCCGCTGCAGTGCTTCTTCTGCGGGCGCGGCGGCCAGCATCGCGATCTCCAGGTCTGCCTCGTGCTGCACAACCTGCACCGGCTGTTCCAGCTCCTGCCAGTGCACGCTGGTGCGCAGGATGTCGTGGCGCGCGATCACCTCGCGCAGCGCCTGCACGAAGCCCTCCAGCCGTTCGCGGCTGTCGAAGCGCAGCAGGGTCGGCATCACGTAGGCGTCGCCTCCATCCTCGCTCTCGCGATGAAGGCGGTGATGGAACAGGATGCCCTCCTGCAGCGGCGCGAGCGGATAGATGTCCTGCACGTTGCGCCGGCCGCCGGGCACCTTCGCCGCGAGGCGGTCGATGGCGTCCTGCTCCAGCGCCGGCAGCGCATCGACACCCAGGCCCTCGCGCAGCAGCGCGATCAGCTCGGCCTTGCGCTCGCGCAGTGCCCGCACGAGCGCCGGGTCGGCCAGCAGCCGCGCATCGCCCTGCAGCGCGAGCCGCTCGCCGTCCAGCCGCAGCGCGAGGCCGCGCGAGGCCAGCGCCTCGAGCAGCTGCAAGGGCGTCGCGTCGAAGTTGCTCACAGGACGATCTCCTCCAGCTGCACGGTGGCCGCCGCGAGCTCGGCCAGCGTCGCCGCGTTGAACACCATCTGCACGTCGACCTGAAGCTGCTGCTCGCCCATGGCGTGGATCAGCCGTATTGCGAGCGCCGAATGCCCGCCGAGCTCGAAGAAGTTGTCGTGACGGCCGACCTGCGCCACGCCGAGCAGTTCGCCCCAGAGGGCGGCCAGCCGGGCCTCGATGTCGGTCCGCGGCGCGGCGTAGGTGCGGCGGGCGAGGCCGCTGTCGCCGGGTGGCGGCAGCGCCATGCGGTCGAGCTTGCCGTTGGCGTTGAGCGGCCAGGCCGCGAGCACCACGCACGCGGCGGGCAGCATGTAGTCGGGCAGCTGCGCGCCGAGCTGCGCGCGCAGCGTGGAAGGCTCCGGCGCCGCGCCCTGCTGCGCGAGCAGGTAGGCGACCAGGCGGGGCTCGCCGGGCTGGCTGCCATCGGCCACCACGATGGCCTCGCGCACGCCTTCCAGCTGCGCGAGCCTGGTCTCGATCTCGCCCAGCTCGATGCGGTAGCCGCGGATCTTCACCTGATGGTCGTTGCGGCCCAGGTACTCGATGCTGCCGTCGGCGCGCCAGCGGCCGAGGTCGCCGGTCCTGTACATGCGCGCGCCGGCTTCGGCCGCGAAGGGATCGGGCAGGAAGCGCCCGGCGGTGAGCGCAGGCTGCCCCAGGTAGCCCCGCGCGACGCCGGCGCCGCCGATGTGGATCTCGCCGGCAACGCCGATGGGCACCGGCTCGCCATGCGCGTCGAGCAGGTAGACACGCGCGCCCGGCATCGGCCGGCCGATGTTCGGCACCGCGCCCGCGATGGGGCCGCAGGTGGCGTCCACGCTGCATTCGGTCGGGCCGTACATGTTGTGGAAACGGAGTTCCGTGCCGTTCTCCGCGAGGCCCTGCCAGGTGTCGGCGTCGAGCGCCTCGCCGCCCAGCAGCAGCTTTCGGAGCGAGGTGCCGCGCCGCTGCGGAAAGCCGGCCGCGCGCAGCATGCGCAGGTGCGAGGGCGTGCACTCCATCGCCTCGATGGCATGGCGCTCCAGGAAGTCGAGCAGCGCTTGCGCATCGAGGCGTGTGCGCTCCGGCAGCAGGAACACGCTGCGGCCGAAGGCGAGCTGGCCCCATGCCTTCACCGCCATGTCGAAGCCGAAGGAGGAGTTCCAGGCCACGCGGCTGCAGTCCGGCGCCAGGCCATGGATGCGCCGCTCCATTCCGCGCAGGAAGTTCAGCACGTTGCGGTGTTCGACCATCACGCCCTTGGGCACGCCGGTCGAGCCCGAGGTGTAGATCACGTAGGCCAGGTGCGCGGGGGTCAGCCCCACGGCTTCGGGGTCGGGGTCGTGCGAGGGCGCACCGGCCCATGGCGGCGGCGAATCGCCGTCCAGCACCAGCACCGCGCATCCTTCGGGCACCGCGAGGCGCTCCAGCAGGCGGGCCTGCGTCAGCACCGCCACCGGGGCGCTGTCGCCCAGCATGTGGGCGAGGCGGTCGTCGGGGTGAACCGGGTCCAGCGGCACGCAGGCGCCGCCGGCCTTGAGCGTGGCCATGAGCGCCACGCCGAGGTCCACGCTGCGTTCCAGGCACAGCGCGACGCGGTCGTCGGGGCGCAGGCCCAGGCCGCGCAGGTGATGCGCGATGCGGTTGGCGCGGGCGTTGAGCCCCGCGTAGTCCAGCGATTCGCCCTCGCAGGCCAGTGCCAGCGTCCCTGGCCGTCTTGCGGCCTGCGCCTCGAAAAGGCGGTGCAGCAGGCCATTGCCCCCGCCGGCCTCGCCGCCGTCGTTGAAGCCGCGCAGCACCAGCTCGCGCTCGCGTGGCGCCATCAGTGCGATGCGGTCCACCGGCGCGGCGGCATCGGCCGCCATGCCGCGCAGCATTGCCACCAGTGCGTGCCAGTGGCGCCGCACCGTGGCCTCGTCGTAGAGGGCGGTGGCGTAGTTGAACTGGCCCGCGATGCGCTCGCCGGCCGGCTCCAGGTCCAGCGAGAGATCGAACTGCGCGCTGCCCGCGTGGCTGGCGAGGTTGTCGAAGGCAAGTCCTTCCAGCTCCAGCCGGGCCGGCGGCGTGTTCTGCCATGCCAGCCGGACCTGGTAGACCGGGTTGAAGGCGCTGGAGCGCGGCGGGTTCAGCGCTTCCACCACCTGCTCGAAAGGCACGTCGCGGTGCTGCTGCGCTTCGAGCGCCACCTGCCGTGCCTGCTTCAGGAGGCCTTCGGCGTCCAGGTCCTCGCCGATGTCGAAGCGCAGAGCCTGCGCGTTGACGAAGAAGCCGATCAGCGGCTCGAGCTCGGCCCGGTCGCGCCCGGCGACGGCGCTGCCGAGCACCACGCGCGTCTGGCCGCTCAGGCGCGCGAGCACCGCCGCCCATGCCCCGAGCACCACCATGTAGACGGTGACGCCATGGCGCCGCGCCAGCGCGCCGAGCTCGCGCGTCAACGCCTCGTCGATGCCGACTTCGATGCTGGCGCCGCGATAGTCCTGCTGCGGTGGGCGAGGCCTGTCGGTGGCCAGGCCGATCAGCGGCGGCGCGTCGCGCAGCCGCTCCACCCAGTAGCCCAGCCGCGCCTGCGCGCCCTCGCCCTGCAGGCGCCGCCGCTGCCACGCGACGTAGTCGCCGTACTGCACCGGCAGCGCCGGCAGCGGGTCGGGCTCGCCACGGCCGAAGGCCGCGTACAGCGCAGAGAACTCGTGCGCCAACACCGCCAGCGACCAGCCGTCGCACACGATGTGGTGCATCGTGAGCAGCAGCACATGCTCGTCGGCCGCGAGGCGCAGCAGGCGCACGCGCAGCGGCGGCTCGCGCTCCAGGTCGAAGGGCGCGGCGGCCTCGGCCTGGCACAGCGCGCGCAGGGTGCTGCGGCCGAGCTCGTCGGGTCCGCCGGGTCCGCTGAAGAGGCCGTCGATTTCCTGCAGCTCCAGCGCGACGCCCTGCGCCGCCTCGATGCGCTGGCGCGGCTGGCCGTCGACCATGACGAAGCGCGCGCGCAGCGACTCGTGCCGCGCGACGATCCGCTCGAGCGCGCGCTGCAGCGCGACGCGGTCGAGCGCGCCGCGCAGGCGCAGGGCGGCGGGCAGGTGGTAGGCCGCGCCGGCCTGTGCGTCGATGCGCGTCACGTACCAAAGGCGCTGCTGAGAGTGCGACAGCGGCCACGTGCCGCGATCCAGCGCTGCCCGATCCGCCGCGACGATCGGGTCTGCCGCGCCGGGCGCCTCGCGCGCTATCTCCTGCGCGAGCTGCGCCAGCCGGGGCCGCGCGAACACCGTCGTCAGCGCCAGCTCGACGCCGAAGCGCTGGCGCAGCTGCGAGATCATGCGCACGGCCAGCAGCGAATGGCCGCCCAGCTCGAAGAAGCCGTCGTCGCGGCCGACGCGCTCGATGCCGAGCAGCGATTCCCATGTCTGTGCCAGCGCCCTTTCGTGCTCGCCTTCGGGCGCCCGGTAGCCGCGCCGCGCATGGGCTTCGTCGTCCGGCGCGGGCAGCGCGGCGCGGTCGAGCTTGCCGTTGGCGTTGAGCGGCAATGCATCGAGCGGCACGAAGGCGGCCGGCAGCATGTGCTCGGGCAGGCGCACGGCCAGGCGTGCGCGCAGTTGCGCCGGTTCGGGCGGCGGGCTGGTCGGGTCGGCGGCCACCACGTAGGCCAGCAGGCGCCTGTCTTCGTCCTGCCCTTCGCTGGCGATCACCGCCGCTTCTCGGATGCCGCCCAGGCGCATCAGCTCGGCTTCGATCTCGCCCGGCTCGATGCGAAAGCCGCGGATCTTCAGCTGCCGGTCGTCGCGGCCCAGGAATTCGATGGAACCGTCGGCGCGCCAGCGGCCGAGGTCGCCGCTGCGGTACATGCGCGGCGGGGATGCACCGGCGGGAGCGGCCACGAACGGATCGGCCGCGAAGCGCTGCGCCGTCAGCTCGGGGCGATGCAGGTAGCCGCGCGCCACGCCCGCGCCGCCGATCCAGATTTCGCCGATGGCGCCGACCGGCACCGGCTCGCGATGCGCGTCGAGCAGATAGACGCGCGCATTGGCGACCGGCCGGCCGATGTCCAGCGGCGAATCTCCGGCACGGCTGCGCGCGACGGTGGCGTTGATGGTGGTTTCCGTCGGCCCGTAGGCATTGGCCAGCGCCGGGCGATGCCCCCCGCGCCGCCACCACGCGTCTAGCGCGGCCGCGCCGACCGTGTCGCCACCGATCACGATCTGGCGCAGCGACGGCGGAAACACCGCTTCGGGCGACAGCGCGAGCCGCTGCCAGAACAGCGTCGGCAGATTGGCCACGCTGAGCCGGTGCTCGCCGCACAGCGCACACCAGCGCGCGGGCTCGGCGAGCCATTCGTCGGTGCGCAGCACCAGCGTCGCGCCATGGCTGAGCGCGCCGAAGATCTCCTCTCCCGCCACGTCGAAGCTCAGGCCGGAGAACTGCAGCACCCTGTCCTGCGCACCGAAGCCGTAGAGCGCCTGCAGCCCCGCGACCTGGTGGGAGAGCTGCCGGTGCTCGACCATCACGCCCTTGGGCGTGCCGGTGGAACCGGAGGTGTAGATCACGTAGGCCAGGTGCGAGCCGTCGCCGGGCAGGCCGCCTGCATCGGGCGTGTGCGCGGGCTCGTTCGCCAGCGGCTCGTGCCTGTCGAGCGCGATCGTCGTGCAGCGCGGCGGCGGATGCAGGCGCGGGCTCAGCGCGGAATGCGTCAGCAGCACGGCCGGCGCACAATCTTCCAGTTGCCAGGCCAGCCGCTGGTCGGGGTGGGAGGGATCGAGCGGCACATACGCGGCCCCGGCCTTGAGCGTGCCCAGCACAGCGACGACGAGATCGAACCCGCGTTCGAGGCACAGCGCGACCCGCTCGCCGGCCCCGGCGCCCAGGCCGCGCAGGTGGTGTGCGAGCCGGTTGGCCCGCTGGTCGAGCTCGGCATAGCCGAGGCGTTCGCCATCGTGCTCCAGCGCAACCGCCTGCGGCCGCAGCGCGGCCTGCCGTTCGAACGCCGCGTGCGCGAACGGGTGCGCGGGAACTGCGGATGCGCCCTGGGCGAAGACGTGCAGCAGGCGATCGCGTTCCGTGTCGTCGAGCAGCGCGATGCGCTCGACCGGCAGGCCTTCGTCGCTCTGCGCCATGCCGCGCAGCATCGCCACCAGCGCCTGCCAGTGACGGCGGACCGTGGCCTCGTCGAAAAGCGCCGTGGCGTAGTTGAGCTTGCCGACGATGCGGCCGCCCTCTTCCTGGGCTTCCTGCAGGTCCAGCGCCATGTCGAACTGCGCGCTGCCCGGCAGGCTCTCGACCCGCTCGACGGCGAGGCCCGCGAGCTCCAGCGCGATCGGCGGCGTGTTGTGCCAGGCCAGCATCAGCTGGAACACCGGGTGGTGGGCCATGGAACGCGGCGGGTTCAGCGTCTCGACCAGGCGCTCGAAGGGCACGTCCTGCCGAGCCTGCGCCTGCAGCGCGGTCTCGCGCACCTGCGCGAGCAGGCCGGCCACGCTCGGGTTGCCGTCCAGCGCGATCTTCATCGCCTGCGTGCTGATGAAGCAGCCGATCAGCGGCTCGACCTCGGCGCGGCCGCGGCCGGCATGCGAACTGCCGATCACCACCTGCCGCTGGCCGCCGTAGCGCGCCACCACCGCGGCCCAGGCCGCGAGCACGACCATGTACAGCGTCGCGCCGTGCCCCCGGGCGAGCGCTCGCAGGGCCCGCGTGGTTTCGGCATCGACGCCGACCTCGATGCTCGCGCCGCGATAGTCCTGCAGCGCGGGCCTCGGGCGGTCGTGCGGCAGCTCGACCAGCGCCGGTGCGCCTTGCAGATGCCCGGCCCACTCCCGCAGCCGGGCCTGTGCGGCGGGGCCCTGCAGGTGGCGGTGCAGCCACGCGGCATGATCGGCGTACTGGACGGCCAGCGCCGGCAGGCGAGGCTCGCGCCCCTCGCGAAGCGCGCTGTAGGCGGCGGCGAACTCGCGCATCAGCACGCCCAGCGACCAGCCGTCGGAGACGATGTGGTGCATCGAGACCACGAGCACGTGGTCCTGCGCCGCGACGCGCAGCAGTCGGCCACGGATCGGCGGGCCGGCCGCGAGGTCGAAGGGCACGGCGGCGGCTTCGCGGCACAGCGCCTCGATGTGCGCGGGGTCCGCGGCGTCCGCGGCGCCGACGCCTTGCTCGCGCAGCTCGAAGCCGCGCGGCGGGTCGATGTGCTGCCATGGCTGCCCATCCGCTTCGACGAAGCGCGTGCGCAGGGCCTCGTGCCGGGCGATGACGTGGTCCAGCGCGGCACGCAGGGCCGTGCCGTCGAGCGCGCCGCGCAGGCGCAGGGCGCCGGTGATGTGATACGCGACGCTGGCCTTGGCATCGACACCGGAGATGAACCAAAGGCGCTGCTGTGCCGGGGACAGGGGCAGCGGCCGGCTGCGGTCGGCGGGCGTGATCGCGTCCGGTGCGCCCGGACCTGCCTCGGAGATGGCCTCGGAGATGGCCTCGGCGAGCGCGGCAAGGCGTGGGCGGGCGAAGAGCGTGGCAAGCGGAAGTTCCGCGCCGAGGCGCTCGCGGATCTGCGAGATGAGCCTGATGGCCAGCAGGGAATGGCCGCCGAGCTCGAAGAAGTCGTCGTCGCGGCCGATCTGGCGGATGCCGAGGAGCTGGGACCAGATGCCGGCGAGGGCCTGTTCGACTTCGCCCTGTGGTGGCGAGGAGGTGCCGTGGCCATGGGCCCCGGGTGCGGGCAGCGCCTTGCGGTCGAGCTTGCCATTGGGGGTCAGCGGCAGCGCGTCGAGTGCGACGAAGGCCGAGGGGACCATGTAGTCCGGCAGGCGGTCGCGCAAGGCGGTGCGCAGTGCGCCCGGATCTGCGGCCTCGGTGAGGACGAGATACGCGACCAGCCGTTTTTCGCCCGGCTGGTCTTCTCGCGCGATCACCGCTGCTTCCCTGACGCCGTCGAGCCTCGCCAGCTGCGCTTCGATCTCACCGGGCTCGACGCGGTAGCCGCGCAGCTTCACCTGATGGTCGTTGCGCCCCAGGTACTCGATGCTGCCGTCGGCGCGCCAGCGGCCTAGGTCGCCGCTTCGGTACATGCGCGTGCCGCCGCGGCTGAACGGGTCGGGCACGAATCGGTCGGCGCTCAGTTCGGGCTGCGACAGGTAGCCGCGGGCGACCTGGGCGCCGGCCAGGTACAGCTCGCCGGCGACACCCACCGGCACCGGATTGCGTTGCGCGTCGAGCACATGGATGCGGCTGTTGCCGACGGGCTTTCCGATCGGCGGCAGGTCTTTCCACTTTTCGGGGAGGCCGCTCAGCGTGTGCGTGCTGACCACGTGCGTCTCGGTCGGACCGTAGTGGTTGTGCAGCCTTGCCTGCGGATGCCGCGCGAACATCCGGCGGATCGCCGGCGTGATGCGCAACTGCTCGCCGGCAGTGATCACATCGCGCAGCATCGGCAATGGCTCGACGCGCCGCGACCACAGTTCGCAGAGGTTCTGCAGCGCGATGTAGGGCAGGAACAGGCGCTCGACGGACTCCCGCGCCAACCACTCGGCCAACGCCGGGAGATCCTGACGCAGCCCTTCGCGCAGCAGCACCAGCGTGCCGCCACAGGCCAGTGTCGAGAAGATCTCCTGGAAGGCGACATCGAAGCCGGGCGCCGCGAACTGCAGGGTGCGCGCGGGCTCGGGCAGCTGCTCCCGTTGCCACTCCAGCAGGTTGGCCAGCCCGCGATGCGGCATCGCCACGCCCTTGGGTTCGCCCGTGGAGCCGGAGGTGTAGATCACATAGGCCAGATGCGATGCGGCGAGCCCTTCGACTTGCAGGTTGTCGGCGCAGGCTTCGGCCCAGGCCGCGCCTGCTTCATCGAGCGGGACCGTTGCCACGTCCGGCGCAAGCCGTTCGATCAGGGCTTGCTGGCCCAGCACGACAGTCGCCGCGCTGTCGCGCAGCATGCGGACCAACCGCTCCCGCGGATACGCAGGGTCCAGCGGCACGCACGCGCCGCCGGCCTTGAGCGTGGCCAGGATCGCCACCACCATCGCGAAGCCGCGCCCGGCGCAGATGGCGACGCGGGTATCGGGCCCGACGCCGAGGCCGCGCAGATGCCGGGCAAGCCGGTTGGCCTGCTCGCCGAGCGCGCGATAGCTCAGCTGCGCGCCATCGAGTTCGAGCGCGATGCGCTCGGGGTGCACCGCCACCTGCCGTTCGAAGGCTTCGTGGACCAGGGCTGTCGGGTCGTGCGCGCGATGCGTGTCGTTGAAACCATGGAGCACACGCCAACGCTCCTGCTCAGGCAGCACATCGAGCGCCATCAGCGGCCGCCCCGGTTCTTCTTCCAGAGCCTGCGAAACAGATTGCAGCGCCTGCTGCACGAACCCGGCAACGCGTTCCGCGCCCACCGAGGCATCGACCTGCACCGTCAGCCCGAAGCCGCTGCCGTCGTCGTCCACATGCAGGCCGAAGGGGTAGTTGGTGCGGTCGCGCACGTCGAGCAGGCGCACGCCGTCGAGCACCTCGGCGCGCGCGAGCTGGCCGTGCCTGTAGTTGAGCAGCGCAGAGAACAGGGGCACATGCGTGGGCATCGCGCTGCAGCGCTGCGCTTGCACCAGCGAGGCGTGCTCGTGGCGCAGCAGCGCGCTCAACGCCGCATGGGTCTCATGCAGCCCTTGCAGCGCTCCGCGCCCGCCCAGCGCGATGCGCACCGGCAGCGTGTTGATGAACATGCCCATGGCGCGTTCGATGCCCGGGCCGCCCTGCATGCGGCCGAACAGCACCGTGCCGAACACCACGTCGTCACGTCCGCTGCACGAGGCCAGTACGCGGGCCCAGGCCAAATGGAAAAGGCTCGCGGTGCTCACGCCATGCCGCATGGCGAGGGCGCGCAGCTGCGACGACAACGCCGCAGGCAGCATCGACTTCGCCTGCCCGATGCGCGAGCCATCGCCCTGCACATCGAGCAGGCCGAACGCAGCCGTCGGCTCGTCCACGTCGCCGAGCATCGCGCCGAAGAAGGCCGCGTGCTCCGCCTCGCTCGTGCCCTGGCGCGAGCGGGCCACGAAATCCCGGAACGGCACCGGCGCGGGCAGGCTGCCCGCGTCGCCGCGCTCGATGGCCGCGATCTCCTCCACCAGCAGCTCCAGCGCGGTGTGGTCCATCACGAGGTGGTGATAGGACAGCTGCAGCAGCCAGCGCCCGCTCGCGTCGTCACGGGCCGCAAAGCCCTGCAGCATGGGCGCGCGCCGCACGTCGATGCGAAGGCCCCGCACGCGCGGATGCTCGCGCAGGCGCTGCTGCGCGGGGCTCTCGCCCGGTGCCAGCGTCAATGTCTCGGGCGCGAATCCGGCGTTTCGCCACACCACCTGCACGGGCTCGGCCAGGCCCTCCCAGTGGATCGCGGTGCGCAGGATGTCGTGGCGCCCGATCACCTGGGAGAGCGCCGCGGCGAAGCTCTCCATGCGCGGCCTGCTGTCGAACTCGAGCAGCGTCGGCAGCACGTAGGCGTCGCCCTCGCCCTCGCCCTTGCTTTCGCGCTGCAGCAGGTGGTGGAACAGGATGCCCTGCTGCAGCGGCGCGAGCGGATAGATGTCCTGGATGTTGGCCGCGCCGCCCGGCGTGGCCTGCACGATTCGCGAGATATCGGCGGCGTCGAGCTTGGCGAGCGTCAGCATCGCGGGCTCGATGGCTTCGCAGCCCGGCGGGATCAGGTTGGGCGGCACCGATGCAGTCTCTTCGTCGCGCCGGATCGTGGAGGCGAATGCATGCAGCCTCGGGTGCGCGAAGAGCGACCGGATGTCGGTGGACCAGCCGCGCCGGCGCAGCTGTTCGAGCAACCGGATGGCGAGCAGGGAATGGCCGCCGAGTTCGAAGAAGTCGTCGTCGCGGCCGATCTGGCGGATGCCGAGGAGCCGGGACCAGATGCCGGCGAGGGCCTGTTCGACTTCGCCCTGGGGTGGCGAGGAGGTGCCGTGGCCATGGGCCCCGGGTGCGGGCAGTGCCTTGCGGTCGAGCTTGCCGTTGGGGGTCAGCGGCAGCGCGTCGAGTGCGACGAAGGCCGAGGGGACCATGTAGTCCGGCAGGCGTTCGCGCAAGGCGGCGCGCAGTGCGGATGGATCGAGGGCACCGGCGAGGACGAGGTAGGCGACCAATCGCTTGTCGCCCGGCTGGTCTTCGCGGGCGATCACTGCAGCTTCGCGTACGCCTTCGATGCGGGCGAGCTGCGCTTCGATCTCGCCCAGCTCGACGCGGTAGCCGCGCAGCTTCACCTGATGGTCGTTGCGCCCCAGGTACTCGATGCTGCCGTCGGCGCGCCAGCGGCCGAGGTCGCCGCTTCGGTACATGCGTGCGCCCGGGCCGCCGAACGGATCGGGCAGGAAGCGTGCTTCGGTGAGATCGGGCTGCGAGAGATATCCCCGGGCGACCTGTTCGCCGCCCAGATACAGCTCGCCCACGACTCCCTCGGGAGCCGGATTGCGCTGCGCATCCAGCACGTAGATGCAGCTGTTGCCGGCGGGCTTCCCGATGGGCGGCAGGTCTTCCCATTGCCCGGGCGCGCCGCCCAGCGTGTGCGTGCTGACCACGTGCGTCTCGGTCGGGCCGTAGTGGTTGTGCAGCCGGGCCTGCGGATGCTTGCCGAACATGAGCCGGATCGCGGGCGTGATGCGCAATTGCTCGCCTGCCGTGATCACGTCCCGCAGCATCGGCAGCAGTGCACTGCGCTGCGACCACAGCTCGCACAGGTTCTGCAGCGCGATGCAAGGCAGGAACAGCCGTTCGACCGATTCTTCGGCGAGCCATTCGGCCAAGGCCGGCAGGTCCTGGCGCAAGCCCTCGCGCAGCAGCACCAGCGTGCCGCCGCTGGCCAGCGTCGAGAAGATCTCCTGGAAGGCGACATCGAAGCCGAGCGCCGCGAACTGCAGGGTGCGCGCGGGTTCGGGCAATTGCTCCCGCTGCCATGCGAGCAGATTGACGAGCCCGCGATGCGGCATCGCCACGCCCTTGGGCTCGCCGGTGGAGCCGGAGGTGTAGATCACGTAAGCCAGGTGCGATGGCGCGAGCCCTTCGACGTGAAGGTTGCCGGCAGATGCTCCAGCCCAGGCCGCTTCATCGAGCGGCACCGACGCCACGTCGGGCGTGAGCCCTTCCATCTGCCCCAGGACGACCGCTGCCCCGCTGTCGCGCAGCATGTGGCCCAGGCGCTCGCGTGGATATGCCGGATCCAGCGGCACGCAGGCACCGCCGGCCTTGAGCGTGGCCAGGATCGCGACCACCATCGCGAAACTGCGCCCGGCACGGATCGCGACACGGGTGTCCGGCCCGACTCCGAGCCCATGAAGATGCCGTGCAAGCCGGTTGGCCTGCTCGTTGAGCTCGCGATAGCTCAGCTGGGCGCCATCGAGTTCGAGCGCGATGCGTTCCGGGTGCTGCGCCGCCTGCTGCTCGAAGGCCTCGTGCGCCAGCGCCGCCGTGCCGTACGCACCATGCGTATCGTTGAAGCCGTGCAACACGCGCTGAAGCTCTTCCGCCGGCAAGACTTCGAGCGCCATCAGCGCGCGGCCGGGCTCCTCTTCCAGCGCCTCGGCAACAGCCTGCAATGCCCGCACCACGAACCCGCACACGCGCTGCGCGGGCACCGAGTCGTGAATCTCGGCGCTGAGCACGAAACCTTCTCCCAGGTCGTCGACGTACAGGCTGAACGGATAGTTGGTGAGGTCGCGTCCGCCGAGGTAGTGCATGCCATCGGCGATCGCGATCCCGCCCTCCGCGGAGAAACTCTCGCTTCGGCTGTGCCGGTAGTTGAGCAGCGCCGGGAAGACCGGCACGCCCGGCCCAAGGCCGCTGCAGCATTGCGCCAGCGTGAGCGATGCATGCTCGTGGCGCATCAGCTCGCTCAACGCCGCATGGGTCTCGCGCAGCCCCTGCAGCGTTCCGCGCCCGCCCAGCGCAATGCGCACCGGCAGCGTGTTGATGAACATGCCCATGGCGCGTTCGATGCCCGGGCCGCCCTGCATGCGGCCGAACAGCACCGTGCCGAACACCACGTCGTCACGCCCGCTGCATGAAGCCAGCACACGCGCCCAGGCCAGATGGAAGATGCTGGCCGTGCTCACGCCGTGGCGCATGGCGAGGGCGCGCAGCCGCAGCGACAAGGCCGGGGGCAGCGTCGCCCTCGCCTGCTCGACCTGTGAGCCATCGCCCTGCACGTCGAGAAGGCCGAATGGCGCCGTCGGCTCGTCCACGTCGCCGAGCATCGCGCCGAAGAAGGCTTCGTGCTCCGCCTCGCTCGTGCCCTGGCGCGAGCGGGCCACGAAATCCCGGAACGGTACGGGCGCGGGCAGGCTGTCTCCGCGCCCCTGCAGCAGCGCCACCACCTCGTGCAGGATCAGCTCGGTGGTGGTGTGGTCCAGCGTCAGGTGGTGATGCAGTAGCTGCAGCAGCCAGCATTGCGAAACGGGGTCGAAGGCCGCATGGGCCTGCAGCATCGGCGCGCGGCGCAGGTCCAGGCGCACCGTGCGCGCATCGGCACGGGCCTGCAGCTGCGCCTGTACGTCGCCATCGGCCGGGTCGAAGCGGTGCTCCCGCAGCGCAAGGCCGGCGCTGCGCCAGACGACCTGCACGGGCGTGTCCAGCCCTTCCCACTGCACGGCGGTGCGCAGGATGTCGTGGCGGGCGATGACCTGCCGCAGCGCGGCCACGAACCGGTCGAGCCGCGCGCGATCGTCGAAGCGCAGCAGTGCCGGCAGCACATAGGCGTCGCCCCCGCCCCTGCTTTCGCCCCTGCTTTCGACCTGCAGCAGGTGGTGGAAGAGGATGCCTTCCTGCAGCGGCGCGAGCGGGTAGATGTCCTGGATGTTGCGCATGCCGCCCGGCACGGCGGCGGCGATCAGGTCGATCTGCGCCTGCGTCAGGCTCGCGAGCGGAAGCATCCGCGGCGTGATGCGCCCGCATTGCGCGGGGATCGCGTTCGGCGGCACCGTTGCAGGTGCCGCGGCCTTGTCCTGCACCGCCACGCGGGCTGCGAGCGCGCCCAGTGTCGGTTCGGTGAAGAGCTGGCGGATATCGGCCTCCATCCCTTCGCGCTGCATGCGCTCGACCAGCCGCACCGCGAGGATGGAATGCCCGCCGAGCTCGAAGAAGTTGTCGCCGCGCCCCACCCGCTCGATGCAGAGCACTTCGGACCACAGCCTCGCCATTGCCTGCTCGGTGGCACCCTGTGGCGGCTCATGCTCGCGCTGCCCGTGCCATGCGCGAGGCTCCGGCGGGGGCAGCGCCTTGCGGTCGAGCTTGCCGTTGGGGGTCAGCGGCAGGGCGTCCAGCGGCACGTACGCGGCCGGGATCATGTAGTCGGGCAGGTGCCTGCCCAAGGCGATGCGCGCGGCGGCGGGATCGAAGGCCGCCCTGGCCTCGGCATCTGCGTCGGCGAACACGAGGTACGCGACGAGGCGCGTATCGCCCGGCTGGTCCTCCCGCGCGATCGCCACCGCGTCGGCCACGCCGTCGAGCCGCATCAGCCGGGCCTCGATTTCGCCGGGCTCGATGCGGAAGCCCCGGATCTTGAGCTGCTGGTCGTTGCGTCCGAGGTACTCCAGGCTGCCGTCGGCGAGCAGGCGGCCCATGTCGCCGCTGCGGTACATGCGCGCACCCGGCACGCCGCCGAACGGATCGGGCACGAAGCGCTGCGCGTCCAGCTCGGGCCGGCGCAGGTAGCCGCGGGCCACGCCGGCGCCGCCGACGCAGATCTCGCCCGCGCAGCCCACCGGCAGCGGCCGGCCCTGCGCATCGAGCACGTACAGTCTCAGGTCGGGAATGCGCGTGCCGATCGGGCTCGCGCCGGCGCGATGGGCATCGTCGGGGCCGAGCACCCGGCAGCTGACGTGCACGGTGGTCTCGGTGATGCCGTACATGTTGACCAGCTGCGCGCGCCGGTTGTGCGCCTGCGCGTACCAGGGTGCGAGCGTGGCGGTTTCCAGAGCCTCGCCGCCGAGGATCACGTGGCGAAGCGCATGCGCCGGCAGCTCCTTCGGGGCAGACCGGCATGCGGCGGCGAACTGGCGGAATGCGCTCGGCGTCTGGTTGAGCACGGTCACCCCCTGCTCGCACACCAGGCGGTGGAACTCCGCTGGCGCGCGGCTGACCGCGTGCGGCACGATCACCAGCCGGCCGCCGTGGAGCAGCGCGCCCCACAGCTCCCACACCGAGAAGTCGAAGGCGAAGGAGTGGAAGAGCGTCCACACGTCGTCGCGGCCGAAGCCGAACCAGCCGCGCGTTGCGGCGAAGAGGCGGCCGACCTGCGCGTGCTCGACCATCACGCCCTTGGGCAGGCCGGTGGAGCCGGAGGTGTAGATCACGTAGGCCAGGTGCGAGGGCGCGAGGCCCTCGATTTGCGGATTGCCGAGGGGTGCGTCGCACCACGGTGCTTCTTCCCATGGCTGGTCGAGGCACAGCCGTTGGCACGAGGGCAGCGCGGGCAGGCGATCGAGCGACGCGCGGTCGCCGATCAGCGCCACCGGCGTGCTGTCGCGCAGCATGTGGGCCAGGCGTTCGTCGGGCTGCGCCGGGTCCAGCGGGACGTAGGCGCCACCGGCCTTGAGCGTGGCGAGGATCGCGATCGCCATGCCGGGCCCGCGCTCCAGGCAGATCGCGACGAGCGCGTCGGGGCCCACGCCCAGCCCGCGCAGGTGGTGGGCCAGCTGGTTGGCGCGCCGGTCGAGTTCGCCGTAGCTCAGCCGCTGGTCTTCGAACTGCACGGCGATGGCGTCCGGGTCGCGCGCGGCCTGCTGCTCGAACAGCGCGTGGATCAGCGAAGGGGCGCCGGTGTCGAGCAGCGGCCGGTTGAAGCCGTGCACGACCAGGTCGCGCTCGGCTTCGTCCATCAGCGGCAGGTCGCGCACGGGTGTATGCGGCGCATCGGTTGCGGCGCGCATCAGCGCCTGCAGTCGCCGCAGGTGCATGGCCATCTGCGGCGCGGAGAACAGCGCCGGGTCGTGGTTGAACTCGACGTGCACCGGGCGCCCGGGTTCGTAGTCGCGCACGTAGACCGCGAGCGGCTGGCGCTCGTGGCCGTTGTGCAGCGGGAACACCGTGCTGCGGATGTCTTCGAGCCGCAGGTCGCCCTGGAAGCTTTCGATCGACAGGGAGATGTCGAACAGGCCGCGGCGCTCGCCCGTGCCGGCCAGCAGCTCGCGGTGCAGCTCGGCCAGGGGATAGCGCTGGTGGCGGTAGCACTGCTTCAGTTCGGCCGCGACGCCGCGCAGGGTCTGCGCGAAGCTCTGCCGCGGATCGACCGCGATGCCGACCGGGATCGCGCCCGAGAACATGCCGGGCATGCGCCTGTGCGCGGCGCTGGTGCGGTTGTGCACCGGCATGCCGATCACGACTTCGTCGCCAGCTTCGCGTTCCTGATGAAGGCGCGCGAAGTACACCGCCAGCAGCGCGGCGAGGAAGTGCGTGCTCGACGCGCCCTGCGCGGCAGCCACTTCGGTCAGGCGGTCGTGGTCGGCGCGGTCCAGGTGCCAGACGGCCTGCTCCACCTTGCGGCGGGCCGCCTGGCTGCGCCGCGCGGGGGCGTCCTCGAACAGCGGCGCGGCCAGGCGTGCGTGGCGCTGCAGCCAGAAGGCGCGGTCGCGGGCGTAGCGCGGGGAGGCCCGGTACTCGGCATCGAGGCGGATGAAGCCGGCATAGTCGCCGCCTTCGTCTTTTTCTTCTTCCTCGAGCGCTGCCTCGCCGCGCCCGAGCCGGTTGTAGGCATCGGCGACGGCATTGCCGATCAGCGAGACCGACCACCCGTCCGCGACGAGATGGTGGAAGCACACCAGCCAGTAGCCGCGCCGGGGCGCGACCTGCAGCCACTGCATGCGCCACAGCCGCTGGCCGTAGAGCGCGAAGGGGGCGAGGAAGGCGGCGCGCAGGTGTGCCCATGCGCTCGCCTCAGGGTCGGCTTCGCCGGTGAAATCGAAGCGCTGCAGCGGCGCGCCGGCGGCATCGTCGTCGGGCGCGGCGAAGCGCTGCATGGCTTCGCCGTTGTTGTCGCCGTTGTTGCCGCCGCGCTCGAGCACGGTGCGCAGCGCCTGGTGGCGCGAGACGACGGCGCGGATCGCCGCTTCCAGCCGGTCGACGTCGGTGGGCCCGTCGAGGCTGGCCGTCACGCCGATGTTGTGGCAGGGCACATCGGGCGCCAGCGACTGCTCGAGCCAGACGGCCTGCTGGGGCGAACTCAGGGGGTGCACGTGCGGGCCGCTCACGATTGGCCGCCGTCCGGGACCAGCGTTTCCAGCCGGCGCAGGCGCGGGTGGAAGAGCGCGAAAACGGTCAGCGCGAGGCCGGCCGCGCCGCTCGCGAAGAACAGGAAGCCGATGCCGCGGCCCGGCCCCGTGCCGAAGAGGCTGCCCACCGGCGTGCCGTCGAGCGCGCCGCCGGGGCGTAGCGCGGGCTCGAGCACCGCGTCGGCGAGCCAGCCGCCGGCCAGCAGCACGGCGCACATCACGAGCATGTTGGACGCGGCGATCAGCGCGAAGACGCTGCCCTGCCGGCCGATGGGCGCCTTGCGCATCCACAGCGCATGCGAGCACGCGACCGAGGTGCTGCCGCAGAACAGGCAGACGAAGGCCGCGGCGCACCACAGCGCCGGCGTGGTCGCGCAGCCGGCGGCCAGCACCGCCGCGCACTGCAGCGCGTCGCAGGCCAGCACCCATCGCATCAGCCCGTGCCGCAGCCGCGCGGTGGTGACCAGGATCGAGCCGAGCAGGCCGCCGACGATGCCGACGGACATCACCAGGCCCAGCACGCCGCTGGAGTGCGTGGACAGCACCATCGGCGTCACCATGGCCGTGGCCAGCACCATGAGGCACTGCACCAGCGCGCCGTAGCCGAGCAGCGCGCGCATCAGCGGCTGCTCGCGCAGGTAGGCGAGCGCGCCGGAAAGGCTGGCGCCCGCGCCGCGCCAAAGCGCGCCGCCTTGCGCGGGCACATCGCCACTGCGGACGTCCGCGCCACCGCGTACGTCCGCGCCGGCGCGGGTCAGCGCGGCGAACACCAGCGCGGCGGCGGCCAGCAGCAGGCACAGCTGCGTCGCCATCACGCCCTGCAGGCCGCCCGCGTGCGCCATCAGGAAGCCGGCCGTGGCGGGCGCGCCGACCTGCACCAGCGCGCGGGAGATGCCGGTCAGCCCGCCGACCTGGGCGAAGCGGTCCTTGGGCACGAAACGGCTGACGGCCACCCGGATCGACGGCCGCCGCAGCGCGCCGACGGCGGCCGCGACCGCGGCATAGGCGTAGAGCGCGCCGATGCCGAGCCGGCCCGAGGTCAGCGCCAGCACGATCGCGAAGGTGCCGGCGATGGCGGCGAGGTCGCAGCACAGCACCACCCGGCGCCGGTCGTGCCGGTCGGCCAGCACGCCGGCGAAGGGCGTGGCCAGCATCGCCGCGAGCGCGGCGGCGAGCACCGAGAAGGAGTAGTCCTGCGCGGAGCCGGTGCGCGAGAAGATCCAGACGCCCACCGCGAAGCTGACCAGCGTGGTGCCGAGGTCGAAGGCGGTCTCGCTGAGCCACAGCAGGGCGAAAGTGGAGCGGGTGCCCCGGGCCTGTTGCTGCTCCTGTTGTTGCAGGGGCGGCGGCCTGGCCGGGTTGTCACGGGTTGGAGTCGCAGCGGCTTCCACGGTCACTTCCTGCATAACGTGCGCTCTCCAGGGTCCGCGCTCTGTCAATTAATAAAAAAGCGCAGGTACTTCGGGTGGCGGGATGAATATTTGCGCGGCCGGGCCGCGGGCGTTGCACGATTATTCCGCGCTGCAGCACTGTAATTGGGGTGCTCGCACAAATGACGCATCAGTTAAATTTGTTGACGTGGAAGCACGAGAACTTCGGAATTGAAGCGTATTTGGAATTACGAAGATCTGTTCCGTTTGCAGGCGAACGGGGCAATGCGAATGGCATCGGACGACCCGGAAATACTGTGGCGCAGACCCTAAAGGGCACGGAGAGTCAAATCCGAAGTGCAACACCTTGTCTCCCCTGAGGTGTTCAGGTGGAGGACAGGTTGACGCATCGGGCCCGGAAATCGGTCGGACCGGCGTAGTATTTCTGTTTAGAAATTCATTTGTAGAAAAAAGAAAGCGTTGGGAGTTTTTGAACCGGGCGCCCGAAAAAATCAGGCAGGGCAACCACGGCAAAGGGATTGCCGCACTGCGGGTAGGGGAAAAAGAAAAAGGCCTCCGGCAATGCCCGAGGCCTTTTTATTAATGAATTCGTTGGCAGTTTTTAAATGGACCGGCCCGAATTCCGGGGCCGGCACCTTGCGCGGCCGGGAGAGGCGCCGGACGCCCGCAGCCATAGGAGAATCCCTGGCTGTTCGGGGCCGCCACATACCCCAGGCAAGTCGGCCAGCGGGCTTCTACAGGAACGATGTCATGCAACTGGAATGCCGCATTTCGCGCAAGAAGAAGAGTTCTCCAGGTACCGGACCGGGTGCCGCCATGCTCGTGGCGCTGGTTCTCTCATCGGCACCGATGCTGGCGGTCGGGCAGGAAGGCGGCGGCGGCATGAAGTGGTCGCAGGACCCCGCTACGGGATGCCGCTTCGTGGCGCCCTCCTCGCTGGGCACGGCACCGACCTACTGGATTGGCGCCTGCTCCGGCGGCAAGGCCGCCGGCCTCGGCATGCTCCGCACGCGCGTCGGAACCACCGCGGGCCACGCGTTCTACGGCGAACTGCGCGAAGGCGTTCCGGTGATCGGCACCGTCGACCTCGATGGCGGTTTCCAGGTGGGCAGGTTCGTGCGGGGAGACATCGGCACGCGCGACACCGAATGGCAGGAGCGGCACGACGGCTTCGAGACGGCGCTGCGCGCGGCACGCGCTGTCAGCGCGCACTATGCCGGACAGAAGAACGCGGCCTCGGCGCGGCACTACAGCGGCGTCGCGAAGAAGCTGGAGACGCAGCTCGAGGGCGATTGATCGACGAAGCTGCGCGCGCCCGCCGCTATCCGGCTACTCGATCAGCGCGCGCTTGACGTCTTCCTGCAGGCTGCGCAGGTGGTCGCGCATGGCCACGCGCGCGCGTTCGGCGTCGCGCGCGCGCAGGGCGCTGATGATCTCGCCGTGCTCGTCGTGGTTCTCCGAATGCCTGTGCAGCGGGCTGTGCAGGCGGAAGAGCCGTGCGTTGACGCGAAGCTCCTCCACCAGCCGGGGGAACACGACGTTGCCGCTGGCCTTGGCGATCAGCAGGTGGAAGCGGTCGTCGAAGTGCCAGTGCTCGGTTTCGCTGTGCTCGCCGCCGCCCAGCGTGGCGATGTCGGCTTCGAGCGCGTCGATCTCCGCGTCGGTGATCTTGCCCACCGCCAGCGCGATGGCCTCGCACTCGATGACCTCGCGCGCGCGCATGCAGTCGAAGTACTCCTTGGTGCCGAGCGCTCGCACGGCGTAGGAGCGCGCGTCGCGCCGCACCAGCAGCCCCTCGCCCGCCAGCCTCACCAGCGCTTCGCGCATGGGCGTGCGCGAGATGCGCAGGTCTTCCGCCAGCCGCGCTTCCTGCAGCGGGCTGCCGGCCGAGATCTGCCGATCGAGGATCAGGGTGCGCAGCCGTTCGTAGGCCTGTTCGGCCAGGCTGGCGGAGCGCACCTCCAGCGGAGCGATCGTGATGGTGGCGGGCTGCGTGGGGCTGGGAAGGCTGGGCATGCGGGGATGGGCGAAAGCCACGAGGGCGGGTGAGCTTAGCAGGGGCGGCCAGGCGCGCTCAGAGCCATTCTTTCAGAGCCACTTGTCCAGCGGATTGCCGTCGTTGGGCGCACGAGGACGCAGGCACGGCAGGAACTGGCCGGAGCCGGGCTCGGCCTGGAACACGCCGTCCTGCCACACGATGCGCCCGCGCGAGACGGTGAGGCCCGGCCAGGCGCGCAGGCGCATGCCCTCGTAGGGCGTGTAGTCGGCGTCGTGGTGGAGCATGTCGTTGGCGAGCAGCTTCTCCTGGCCTTCGGGGAACATGTCCCACACCACGAAGTCGGCGTCGCTGCCCACGGCGATGGTGCCCTTGCGCGGGTACAGGCCGTACAGGCGCGCCGGGTTGGTGGCGGTGAGCTCGACGAAGCGGTGGATGTCGATGCGCCCCTTGAGCACGCCCTCGCTCATGAGCAGCGGCAGGCGGGTTTCCACGCCGGGAATGCCGTTGGGGATGCGGTCGAAGGAGGCGTTGTCGCCGGCCACGCGCTTGCCGTCGCTGCCGTTCATGTTGAAGGGCGCGTGATCGGACGAGAAGATGGTGAAGAGCCCGCTCGACAGCCCGTTCCAGATGAACTGCTGGTTCGCCTTGTCGCGCGGCGGCGGGCTGCAGATGCAGCGCGCGCCGTGCATCGGGTCGTCGGGGTCGATGCCCAGGTCCTCGGCGCTCAGGAACAGGTACTGCGGGCAGGTCTCGGCATGGATGGGCAGCCCGCGCCCGCGCGCCCAGTGGATCTGCTCGACCGCCTCGCGGCCCGAGACGTGGACGATCAGGATCGGCGTGTCGACCAGTTCCGCCAGCGCGATGGCGCGGTGCGTCGCCTCGCGTTCCACCGCCATCGGCCGCGAGCTGGAGTGGTAGCGCGGCGCGGTGAGGCCCGCGTCGAGCAACTGCTCGGTGAGCCAGGCGATGCAGTCGCTGTTCTCGGCGTGGATCATCGTCATCGCGCCATGGCGGCGCGCGGTGGCGAGCACCTCGATGATCTGGCGGTCGTCCAGCTTCAGGTCGTCGTAGGTCATGTAGATCTTGAAGGAGGTGTAGCCCTTCTCGATCAAGGCGGGCAGCTCGCGCTGCGTCACGTCGCGCGTGGCGTCGG
>Ga0102590_1001123_pt2 | contig 32670 bp, 26 predicted proteins | sample AraplaMF_Col_mMF_FD_76859 | JGI IMG/M metagenome (GOLD analysis project Ga0102590, IMG submission 76859) | Arabidopsis root microbial communities from the University of North Carolina, USA - plate scrape MF_Col_mMF | ecosystem: Host-associated > Plants > Roots > Endosphere | place: USA... | reverse complement strand
TGCCTGGCCGCTTTGCTTTGCAGCTTTTTTAAAAGGTCTGTGGCCTGGAATACAGGACTATCCAGTACTGCGTGCTCCTGTGCAAACTCCAGTCCTCCTTCCATCCCGAAGTGCGTGAATTCCTTCAGGGCGGTCTTTACCTGGTGCGCGTAGCGTTTTACATACTGCTCGCCTTCATCCAGTATTGATAAAGCCATTCTGCAGCCGATGTCTACACCAACAGCATGGGGTATCACGGCATTGCGCGCAGCCAGCACGCCGCCTATCGGCAAACCGTAGCCCATGTGGGCATCCGGCATTAAGGCGCCCTGTATGGTAACAGGTAATGACATGGCCAGTTCCATTTGTTTTTTGGCAGCATGTTCTATTTCCTTGCCGCCGTATATTTTTAGCTGGCCTGTTTGTTCCAGCAGCTCAAATGATTGAAAATTGCATTCGGCTTCCTGGTCCACAAAGGTGCCGGCAATCCTGCCCAGTAGCTCGTCTTGCAGGTATGCTTCCGGCTTGTCTTTGATATTGCTGAGCAGTGTAATGATGTCTGCCTTTGCAGTGTGTTTGAAATGTTTTGAGATGATATTGATAACCAGGCTTCTTGTCTGGTCATTCGTATATCCTATTTTACTGAGTTCTTTTGTTTTTAAATTGCTCATAGCTTTTTTGATGTTAGCGATGGGAAATGGCAATAGCCCTCGCTGCGAAAAAGCAGGCAAAAGATAACCGTCATGATCATCATGGATGATCAGGCAATACTATTCCGGTAAATAAAAGGAAAAGGGGTAGCTTTTGCCGTTTAGGCAGCTAATGAAAGAGATGATATGTAGGTACGTTCAAGCATAATTCCTATAATTTTAAAAAGTGAACAATTAGGAATCGGACGCAAATGTATACATTTATTTTAAATTCACAAATGCCCGGAAGCGTACACCCCGGTTTCAAAAGCGGACAATTGATAAAAATCATGATGTATAAATAGTTGGTAAGGATCATCGCGATAGTATGGTGCCAATATTGCAAACAGCTTTACGCACAAATAACATAACATGAAATTCAAACTGGTTTGCCTTTTTCTCATTGCCGCAATAAGCGGTACTGCAGCTGCACAGGATAAAGCAAAAACACTCGCTCAGTATTTTACTGCGCTCGCTGCGAACAACCGCTTCAACGGAAACATCCTGGTAGCTGAAAACGGGAAAGTGGTATATGAGCATTCCTTTGGCTATGCAGATCTTTCCACTAAAAGACCCAACACGGCCTTGTCTACCTTTCCGATCGCTTCTATTACCAAAACGATCACGGCGACGGCTATACTGCAATTGAAGGAAAAGGGCAAATTGCAAATCAACGACCCGGTCACCAAATTTCTGCCGGATTTTCCCTATCCCAATATCACTATCAGGCACCTGCTTTCACATACTTCCGGCTTCCCTGATTATGTACAGCTCTTCTTTAAGATAATAGATCAGCATCCGGATACTGTCTTTACCAACAAGGATATCATTCCCGCTGCCATTGCAGGCAAGCTGCCGCTCAACTTTCAGCCTGGTGATGAGTTCAGTTATAACAATGCCAATTTCAATATCCTGGCATTGATCGTAGAAAAGCTCTCCGGGGAACCCTATGAAACGTATCTCGCCCGTCACATCTTCCAGCCTGCCGGTATGCGTAGCATATCATCGTCTGAGTTCTTCTCACGGGAGGATAAACATCTTTCCAAACTGTACCGCTACCGCTATACCTGGTCGCCTGCGCTGGAAAAGCCGGATACGGCGGCAGAGTTCCACAGGCTGTATAATCTTAATCTCAAGGGGCATGGAGATATGATTACCACCGCAAGAGACTTGCTGCAATATGATGAAGCGCTTTACAGCGGAAAGCTGTTAAATGAGGCCACCCTGAAAGAAGCATTTACCCCTGTAAAGCTCTCCAATGGTAAAGACAACGCACAACACTATGGTCTGGGCTGGGGAACAAGATACGACAGCGCCTTCGGCGAATCCGTGCTGCACACAGGCGGTATAGCGGGATTACGCTGCATACTGCTCCGGGACATCAGCAAGCACCAAACGGTCATCGTGTTTGATAATACCGGTAACGATACTTATTCAATGGCCTTCCAGGCCCTGAGTATCCTGAACGGAATAACGCCCCTTAAACCTGCAAAGAGCGGCGTCAGGGATTACGCCATCGCACTGGCAAAGGATGGAAGCACAGGTGGTAATAAGATGCTGGCCAAAATAGAAAAGGATACTGCCCACTACGTGCTGGAGGAGGAGGCGCTCAATGAACTGGGATACGACTTCCTGAATGCAGGCATGGACGCCGCTGCTTACGAGGTGTTCAAAAACAATGTACGCCTGTACCCCGGCAGCTGGAATGTATACGACAGCTACGGAGAAGTGCTGGCCAAAATGGGAAAGAAAGAAGAAGCCATCAGCATGTATAAAAAGTCCATTGACCTGAACGGCGATAATGATAACGGCAGAAAGGTATTGACCAGGCTTACCGAACAAACGGATACCACCTGGCGTCCTGAACCTTATGTGCCGGACGATAAAAAATTATATGATGAAATTGTAAAGATGGACAGCATCTTCTTTACCGCCTACAACAACTGTGATTTAGAAACCCAGCGTAATTTCCTGTCAGACACCCTGGAATTCTATCATGATAAATCCGGGCTTTCCACCTCTAAAAAAGATGTGATGGATGCTATCGCCAGAAATATCTGTAACAAGGTAAAACGCGAACTGATCGCCGGGAGTGTGGAAGTTTATCCCATCAATAATTACGGCGCTGTGGAAATTGGGTATCACCGTTTTCATAACCTTGTGGAAAAATCTATATCAAGACCGGGTAAGTTCATCACCATCTGGCAAAGGAAAGGCGATGGCTGGCAGATCACAAGGATTGTCAGTTTACACTGATGCGGACTGCTTTTTCTTTCTGCGTTTATCTATGATGATGTAAGCGATCAGTACGACCAGTGAGATAGCTGCGATCCAGATCAGCGCCTTTTCGATTTTACCGTTTTCTCCATATATGGCCAGCAGTACCACCAGCGGCGTAATGCCGCCCATGGTGGCCAATATATACCGGTAGTATTTCATTTTCAGGATGCCGGTAACAAAGCTAAGTGAGTCATTCGATAAAGAGGAAAGCCGGGTAATGGCAATGGCGGGCACGCCATATGTCTTGATAAAGTCGCTGATCTTTTCCCGTGTCTTTTTGCTGACAAATTTATCCACCGTAGAAGGGCCCAGGAGCCTTCCTATCATATATCCGACTGAAGAGGAAGCAAATACACCCAGCAGGGAGATAACGGAGCCCCATATGGGCCCATAGCAGGTAATGGCCACCATCATTACCAGTACATTGGGCACAACAAAAAGGAACATCTGGACCACCATCATTAATATCAATATCAGGGGCCCGCCCAGCCCGAATTGTTTTACCCATTCCCGGATGCGCTGCTGGTCTTCACTGGTAAGCAATTCATATAGGTTTTTTACGACCTGCTGAAACGAAGGTATCAGCCAGTAACACAAGCCCAGTACAGCCAGTATGGAGACGGAGATAATGAAGGGGAGCTTGCTTGTTTTCGTGTCGTGTATCCGCTTTGCCGAAGTCATAGATGCGTCTGTCCTTTTCACGAACTGCTTCAAAAAGCATACTAAAGATGTTTTGAAGAGCCTGGCAGGGATCAGTTGCTGCTTCCTGTAAATGGCTGTTTGATCCAGCCACTCAGGGTTTTATACTGCACGTACTGGTAATCTCTGTATGCGCCCAGCACATGGATGCTGCTGCCCTGCGGCATGGTGGTCATCACGGCGGTGATACTGTCGGGAGCATCCAGCAGGGGTGCTGCATCTTTTAAGGTCAATGTACGGTAAGCGCGGTCTGTAACGGCGGTGCTTTCAATAAAGCCTTCCCTGGTATCGGGCAGCACTACTTTATACCAGTCGCCCGTGGCCGCCAGTACCTGCATCACCTGGTTGGAAGGCAGCTTATCCAATGTCATGCCCGTTTTGGCAGGCGTTAAGCGCAGGGGGACGGCGGCAGGGTTATGTACATGCCGTTGCAGTAGTTCCAGCGGCGCAGTAACAGCAGCTGGTATTGCTTTATCGGGGTTCACAAAAGGCAGGGGGTCAATGGCGCCTGTTGCAGTATAAACACCGAAATGCAGGTGGGTAACGGTATTACGGGCATTACCGGTATTGCCCATCAGCCCAACCGGCTCTCCTTTGGCTACACGCTGGCCTTGCCGTACCAGCTGTTCATCCAGGTGCGCATAGTACAAGGTATAATCTTTCCCGTCTGCTTGTATAAATACTACTTTGCCGCCCAGACTGTTTTCGCGCACACTGTTTACATACCCGCTGGCCGCCGCTACCACCGGCGTTCTGAACTTACCGGAAATATCAATGCCTTCGTGTTTACGGCTGCCTTTGTCCCTGCCATCGCCCCAGAGGCTGATGATCTTATAAGCGGCATTGGCCTGCACCGGGAAGCCCAGGGTAGGGGTGCTGCTGATCGACAGCGTATATTCTCCGCCACGTAACAGCTCCGGCTGTACGCGCACCAGTAAACGGCCGTCTTTCTTTACTTCGTATTGCAGCTGCAATACGGTAGTATCAGCGGCAGCCAGTAAGGAAGGGCCGCTGCCTTCCGTTGCGCTTTGCCACAGTTCTGTGAACAGCAGGAAACTGCCGCGTGGTTGTATGCTTACCTGCACATTGATCTGCTCTCCGCGTTTCACCGGAAAGATATAACCGGCTGCATCCGGTTTTTCAGCAGCAAAGTAACCGGTCTCCCGGTAAGGTAATGTGATGGTGAGCGGCCGTACCAGCGCTTTCTCCGCAGCTGCAAACCATAGTCTGCCTACGGTAGTGTTTTGCAGTCCGGCATCGGCAATGCGGCTGGCATATTGTTCACGGGCGGCCTTCCTGCCGGTCATGGTCTTCTTTGAAGAAGAACAGGCAAAAAAGCTAAATGCTGCGACCGGAAGTAATAGTATCCTGGGGTTGAACTGCTGCTTCTTTTTCATAATTTTATACAATATAATCTATTTGTTATGAAATTCAGGAACCTTGCATTCGCCCTCCTTTTAACCAGTATGCACGCCCTTGCGCAGAGTGGACCAGATACGGTACAAACCGCAAAAGGCGTGCTCACCATTCAGCCCGTTCAGCATGCCAGCCTGGTATTGTCTTTCAATGGCGCTACCATCTACGCAGATCCCGACGGCGGTGCAGAGAAGTATAAAAGCTTCGCTAAGCCCGATGTGATCCTGATCACCGATATCCATGGTGATCATTTCAACCCGGGCACCTTGAACGCTGTTAAAACGCCTAATACTATTTTGGTGGTGCCACAGGCGGTAGCCGATAAACTGCCGGCTGAAGACAGAACAAAGGCCATCGTGCTCAGAAATGGGGAACAAACTACCCAGGCTGGTATCTCCATCAACGCCATCCCGATGTATAATCCACCCGGTGGTCCCGATGCAAAACATCCTAAAGGCAGGGGCAATGGCTATGTGCTGAACATCGGTGGTAAGAATGTCTATCTTTCCGGTGATACGGAAGACATCCCCGAAATGCGCGGCCTCAAAAATATCGATGTAGCTTTCATTTGCATGAACCTGCCCTATACCATGGATGTGAACCATGCGGCAGATGCCGTGCTGGCATTCAGTCCCCGCATCGTATATCCTTACCACTACCGCGGACAAAGTGGCCTGAGCGATGTGAATGAATTCAAACGCCTGGTAGATGCAGGTAACAAGCACATAGAAGTGCGCCTGCGTAACTGGTACAAATAAACTCATATCACATGCTTGCCAGAAGAACATTTATCACTAACATCGCAAAGGCAGCAGGAGCCGCTGCTGTATTAAGCATTCCCGGCGTTGCCACAGCTGCCCGCAAAACCTATACGGTCCGCGAGGTCATTGACATCATACTGAAAGAAATTCCGGGCGCTCCCTTCAAGGAAACGGTAGATACCCTTAAAAGCGGCAGTGAAACACAGGTGGTCTCCGGTATCGTCACCACCATGTTCGCCACTGTTGCCGTGGTGGAGGAAGCGGCTAAACGAAAGGCTAATTTCATCATCGCCCATGAGCCCACCTTTTATAACCATCTCGATGATACGAACTGGTCCGGACAGAACGACATCGTACGCCGGAAACAGGAGCTCCTCAAAAAGCACAACATTACCATATGGCGCTTTCACGATTACTGGCATACGCACCGTCCGGATGGGGTAGGGTATGGGGTGCTGCAAAAAACAGGCTGGCTGCAATATTACAAGCCTGGCAATATGATCCTGAACCTGCCGGCTGCTTCATTGCAAGACATCGTTCACACGCTTAAAGAGTCCCTGGGCATTGAACAGCTCCGCGTGATCGGCGACCTTTCCCAATCCTGCGAACGTATCGCCTTGTTGCCCGGCGCCGCCGGCGGACAAAGACAGATCGCCATCGTAGAAAAAGAGCATCCCGATGTGCTCATCGTGGGTGAAGTGCACGAGTGGGAAACCGCAGAATATATCCGCGACGCCCGCCAGCTGGGATCAAAAACTGCCCTGATCGTACTGGGGCATTCCCAGAGCGAAGAGCCGGGTATGGAGTGGCTGGTAGACTGGCTGCAACCTAAACTGCAGGGAATGCCGGTGAGGCATATTGCCTCCGGTAACCCTTTTAAATTCGTTTAAAAGGAGCAAACGCCCTTATATTTTTTCCATACAGCTTACTTACTAACGTGATGAATACCAGGGGGAAGATGTTTGAAAGAACATTTTCCCCTTATATTTTTTGGATATTATTATACAGACCAGGAGCATCTCCCTATTTTTCGCACTGAAAAACCTATTCATCACTTAAATCCCTCTGAATGAAAACCATCTCCTGGATCTGTTGTTGTATCCTGTTTTTGTCGGCATGCACTAAATCATTACTAAAGGAAGATCCCTTATCGCCCGATGCGGCCGCTCTGCGGGAAGTATCGGCCAATGCCCTCACAGTGAACAAAACAACCAACAAAAAGATCTTTATCCACTGGATGCCCTGGTTCGAAACCCCGGCCTCAAGAGGCGCCTGGGGATACCACTGGAAAATGAACACCCAGAACCCCGACATTATCGTGAACGGTAAACGTCAGATCGCCGCTTATTGCTATCCTAAAACCGGCCCCTATGCCTCCGGCGACCCGGATATCATAGAGTATCAGCTGCTGCTCATGAAATACGCAGGCGCTGATGGTGTGTTCATCGACTGGCCGGGTACCCGCCAGCGTTACGATTACCCGGATAACCTGGCGAATTCCAATGCCCTGATCAGCAAGCTGAACGCCGTAGGCCTGCAATTCTCCATCGTACAGGAAGACCGGAACTGGGACCCTGGTCAGACCTCCGGCGCCAACGGCGACTTCGTGTACATGCAGAACAATTACTTTGGTCAGAGTAATTACCTGAGAACGAACAATGTGCCGGTAGTGCTCAATTTCGGTCCTATTACCTTTCACCAGCCTTCCGAATGGGACCAGATCCTGAATGGCATCAATCCCCGTCCTAAAGTGATACCGCTGTATGGTTTTACTAACCAGGTAGGGGCTAATAATGCAGGCGGCGAATTCCCCTGGATCTACCAGGACCATCCTACAGTAGTGGATAATTACTATCGCCAGGTAAGCAACTTCGCATTGCCCATTGGCGTAGTATACCCTGGTTTCAAATCTTTCTATGCAGCCGGCGGGGCAGACGGCCCTACCTGGCAGATCGCCCACAATGGTACAGGCACTTTCTCTACCATGCTGGACAAAGCCCTGAATTCCGGCGTCAGCATCATCCAGTTCGCTACCTGGAACGACTATGGCGAAGGCACTATGATTGAGCCCACCGAAGAATTTGGCTTTTCCTTCCTCACCACCATGCAGCAAAAGCTGGGCGTTCCTTACGGTCAGCATGAGCTGGACCTGATCTTTCGTCTTTACCAATACCGTAAACAATACAGCGGTAACAACGGCGTACAGCAGCAGCTGAACCAGGTGTTCAGCTACCTGGCCAACCTGCAGGTAAGTAATGCAGAAACCTTGCTGAACAGCATTGGTGGTGGTAATCCGCCTCCCACCGCTACCGGCGTAATGATCAAAAACAAATGGCTGAGCACCTACCTGTATGAAGATAACGGCCAGGTGAAATATAACAGCAGCAATACCGGTAACCAGTACAGATGGGTACAGGAACAGGTGAACGGCCACACGCGTTTCAAGAACGTTGCCACCGGCCATTACCTGAACATAGAGCATCGCTACAGCTACGCGGAAAGCACCGACCTACCCAATACCTTCTGGAGCGGTTACTGGGTGCTGGAGAACTATAACGGTAACGTACGCCTGAAGAACGAATGGCAGGGTACCTACCTGAACCTGGAAAATCAAAGCGGGTTTGCACAGTGTACGGCAGTACCGGATTTCTTTGAGAGCAGCCAGTGGGTGTTGCAGAATTGATTGGTCGCGAATACGCCATTGGCGTATTCGCGATGTTCTTATGCATAACATAAACAAACACTTATTCTCTGTCAATCGCGGTTTCCCTCTTTCCGGCTTCTGAAAACCTGGCCTTCCTTCCTGGTAAATTTGTAACTAAAGCTAAGCCTGAACCTTGCAGCATTAAAATTGTCGGTTTGGTCTATGATGTAATTTTCCCCGGTAACCACTGACCTTATCTTGCGGGAGTTCAAAACGTTGGTTCCGTCCAGGGTTAGCGTCCCCTTATCTTTGAGCACGTTTTTGCTTAACCCTGATGAGAGGGAGTGGTAAGGTCTTGTATGTCTTTGTGCATTGTTACCAGGGCCCTGCAAATCATATCTGGCCTGAAACGCAGATCTCCAGGGTAGCTTAACACGTATATTGATCCTGCCATTCCAGGAAGTGTTTGTAAAATCAAAATCAGTTTCTTTATAGTAACCCGTCTGCCTGAACCCGTAAACGCCGAACTGACCGTTAAAGGTTATCCATTTTACAGGATCATAAATAGCGGATAACTCAAAACCGTAACGGTTCTCCTTGTCCAGGTTGAACGGCATTGTTATAAAGGTGCCCTTATCGTTATGATAGGTGTATTGCTCAATGGGTGCCGTCGTGAAATGTGCATATATCATCGGGTTAAAAGTAAATTGATCCCATTGCTTCAGCAATGCCAGTTCAATAACATTGGTGTAAGAAGGGTTCAAGTCAGGGTTTCCCACAAATTGTGCATTGAAATCCGTTAGTTCATTGAAGGGGTATAAATACCATAATTCAGGCCGGTTGATCCGATTTGCATAACTCATTTGAAGCGTCGCTTCTTTACCCATTGCATAGCTCAGATGTATGGTTGGGAGTATCCTGCCATAATACTTCCCTTTATTAAAAATGCCTTCCCTGTCCCGGATTCTGATTTGCGTCCATTCGTATCTTAAGCCCAGCAGGTAATTGAATTCGCCAGGTTTGCTCCGGTATTGCGCATAAGCGCTCCAGATGTTTTCACTATAGCTCAGCTTATTGTCGATATTATCAAATGTTACCCAATCCTTGTCAAGGCCTTGCTCCGCCCTGAAATCGCTTGACACAGATCTGTTTTCCCCTTTAAGGCCTGATTCCAGAATCGACTTATTTTTAAAAGGGTTTACTATATCCGACTGTATGACCAGGTCTTTGCTGGCCCCGATAGCAATTGTTCTGATGGGATGGAGATCGGTAACTACGGGAAATGTTTTTTGGGTCAACAGATTCCAGGTTTTATCACTGTTCCAGAAGTCGTACTGCAGATCAATCGTGAACTTTTTGCCCTCTTTATCAAAAGTCCTCGTATAGTTTGATTCCAGTTGATTATAACTGCGAACTTCTTTGGATCTCCCGTTTCGGGTTATGCTGCTGTCGATGCCTGTACTCCCAAAATCATAATCCAGGGTCGTCCCGTCTATATCCTTTGTGGCATTTCTAAAGAATGCCAATGTAAACGTGTTCCGCGGATTAATGAAGTAGTCCCCTCCGAAATAAACAAGCCTGCCATCATCATGCCTGTTTTCATGTTGTACCTTGCTGAGCGGGGCAGCAGTAATACCTGTTGTCGTTTGTTTCGTGGTATACAACCCTACATAATCCGAATAGCGGCCGCCCAGGGTAGCAAAAAGGTTTAGTTTGCCTGTTTTGTAGTTCAGGTTAGCATTCAGGTTATAATCGTTGGGAACACCCAATACCAACCTGGCCTGGCCGCTAAGCCCTTCTGTTATATTTTTTTTGAGTACTATATTGATAATTCCCGCAGAGCCGGCAGCATCATAACGGGCAGAGGGGCTGGTTATAATTTCTATCTTTGCAATGCTGGCAGCCGGAATTTGTGTCATCACGTTGCTGAGCGTAAGCCCCGAGCGTCTCCCGTTTATCAGGACGGTCACGTTGCTGTTGCCCCTCAGCCTGACAGCGCCGCCTGGTTCAACCGCCACGGAAGGTATGCCGTTCAAAATATCACCAGCAGAGCCGCTTTGGGATAATATGTCTTTACCGATCAAATATACTTTCTTGTCAGGTCTCAGCTCCAGTCCGGGTTTTTCCCCGGTCACTACCACCTCTTTGAGGGAGGCAGTGGCCGGTGGCAATGAATCGATTTTAAAATGCCTGTATGTGGTCATACCTATCATCAAAAGGAAAGGGTATAAGGTGGACATAGTTGTTCTGAAATGTTTCAATGCAAATGAACACCATTAAAACAGCCGCTTCACAGGATTTTGCCAAACAACAAATTGCAAGCGTTATAAAGCCTGGTTGAACCGTTTTTTTTTGAATACAGTATGAATATGTGCTGAAAACGCTTCAAAAACGGTTGTTTGTCGAAAAGTTGCCATGTAAAATGTCAAAACACTAATTTTGGTCTTATAAGAAAGTTACGCGAACAGACTAATAACAGTAATGACAAAACGTTTTTATATAGCGGGGAACCGCTTACTTACCCATATCCTTTTCTGGCTCGGCTATCTTTTGGTGTACACCAGCGTACATGCGGATGGGGAAGACGGCATTTTCAATTATTTCCTGGAAGAATTACAAAGGTTGCCGGCAGCAATGTTGGTAACCTATATTAACATTTATGTATTGTTTCCCCGCCTCTTTAAGCAAAAAAGATATATCGCTTATGCTATAGCTGCGATAGCGCTCCTGTTTATGGCTGCTCTGCTGGACCGCATATTAATAGAACGGTTTATCGAGCCTACCTTTTTCCCGGATACAACCTACTATGAAGCCATCTTTGTATGGTATTTGATTTTCAAAGTGATGCTTTGGTTTCTGGCGCCTGTACTGTTGTTTACCCTGCTGGTTAAAGTGCTGGAACATTGGTTTGACCAGGAACGGATCCACCAGGATACGCTACGTGAAAAATTGGAAGCGGAATTGAATTATTTGAAAGCCCAGGTACATCCACATTTCCTGTTTAATACCCTGAACAATCTTTATGCCCTTACACTCCAATCTTCCACCGATGCGCCAAAAGTAGTGCTGAAATTATCGGGGCTGATGAGCTATATGCTTTATGATTCGCAATCGGACGGCATCTCGCTTGATAAAGAAATAGCGCATATCAGCAATTATATCGAACTGGAAAAACTGCGTTATGGCAACAGGCTGGATGTTTCTCTTAATGTATCCGGCGAAATGGAAGGGAAAAAAATAGCACCTTTACTCTTGATCCCGTTCGTGGAAAATGCCTTTAAACATGGAGTAAGCCATGAAACAGACAACGTATGGGTTACTATTGATCTCAAAGTAAAAGATGAGTGGTTAAGCGTAAAGGTAGAGAACAGTCATACGGAGACGGATAGCAGCCCGGCCGATAACGCTACCCATGGGGGCGGGATTGGCTTGCTTAATGTAAAGCGAAGGCTTGACCTGCTATATCCAAACACGCATAGATTGATCTTACAAAAGGAACCGGAATATTATACTGTTGACCTTAAAATAAAATTGCAATAATTCGATGGCAGCAAGCAAAATCAGGTGCTTGGTTGTAGATGATGAACCCCTGGCAATAGCTATCCTGGAGGGTTATATTAGCCAATTGGAAACTTTGACCCTGGTGGGCAAATGCGACAATGCCATTGAGGCATTGCTATTTTTGCAAAAGAATAAAGTGGACTTATTGTTCCTTGATATCCAGATGCCGAAACTGACAGGTATCGATTTCCTGAAAACGCTATCCAACAGGCCGAAAGTAATTTTTACTACCGCATTCCGGGAGTATGCGCTGGAAGGTTTTGAGCTCAATGTCCTGGATTATCTGCTCAAACCCATTCCTTTCGAACGGTTCCTGGCGGCAATTAATAAATACCATTCCGCAAATGAGTCATTAAATCCTTCACCGCAAATTTTAATTCCTCAGGATAGCGGAACACCTGGCGAACAGTTTATTTACCTTAAGTCAGATAAGAAGATGGTGAAGGTCTTTTTGAAAGACATCCTTTACATCGAAAGCCTGAAAGATTATATCAAAGTAAAAACATCCGACCAGGAAATAATTACCTACCAGCGGATTAGTTACCTGGAGGAAAAGCTGCCTGACATGCAATTCCTGCGTATCCATCGGGCCTATATCATTGCAACAGATAAAATCAAATCATTTAGTGCTTCTGTTATTGAGGTGGGGGACCTGGAGCTTCCGATTGGCCGCCAATATAAAACAGCTGTCATGAAAGCCCTGGGGATGCAGGCATGACAGTTAACTTGGCCGGATACCACTGAAATAATGGTTCCCGCCTTCATCATGGAACTCTTCATCGATGGATAATCCTGAAGCTGAAATCAGCATTCTATATTCTTCAGCTCCTAAAGACCTCGAGGCTTGTTCCGTCATCGCATCTTTCCACTCAATTTTTTCAAGAGGAGCGGTGAATAATAATTTTCCACCGGGATTCAAAGCCGCAGCCATTTTGTGGATGAAGGCCCGCTGAGTTTCTTCAGAGAGCAGAAACATCAATCCAACGGAAATAATGCCATCGAAGGAGCGATTAAAAAAAGGAGACCGCTCAACTGATTCACAAGCAACAGGCACATCGGGAAAATTTTGCCGGAAGTCTTCAACCATTTTTGGAGACGCATCCACTGCATAGGCATTCAATCCTGCCTCCAGCAGGATCTTAGTGACCGGAATACCGGTTCCGCATCCAAGATCCAGCACTACGGAACCTGCCTTTAAAGTTCGGGCCCAGGCGCGGGCAGTTGAAGAACCTATTCCATTAATCGCCCGGCCTCTCCCCTTAATATATATTTCTGCAATGCTTTCGTAACCATTTGATTCGTCTGGCATAGTTTGGTTTTGAAGTTTAAAATAACTCTTTTCTTGCTAAATATTCAATATGCACAGTGCCCCACCTGGTGATTACGTGAATAACGTTTTTTAACTTTTTGCCTTGTGCTGTTAGTGATTAGCCCTGTGCCTATGGTTCTTCTGAGTTGATAAAGGAACCACCATCTTTGTTTTTACTGATATCCATATTTGAGTAAAAATGCACTCCTGAGTTTTGATACTTGTCCACTATATCTTCTGTCAAACCAAATATAATGAGGGGCTCCTTCCATTGTATGAAACTCGAAGTCATTACCCAGTTCCTTCATTTTTTCTGCAAATTCTTTTGCTGAAGCGTAATCTACACTCTGGTCATTAGTACCGTGAAAGATAATCATTGGCGGAAGCCCTTTTCTTAACAAATGAAGGGGGGATATATTTTTGACGATACTTTTATCTTTTAAATGGCTTGTAATCCAATCTGTAGCATCGTCAGACAGTAAATTATAAACACCGGCATTTACTATAGCTAAATTGGGTGCTGCACTATAATTGAGGTTGTCGGTAGACTCATTCCAATTATTTGCCAGAACAGTTGTTAATACAAGGTGACCTCCTGCTGAATTGCCGGATGCTACAATCCGGTTTGTATCAATATTATAGATGTCGGCATTCATCCGCAGCCAACGAATAGCAGACCTTGCATCTTTTACAGCTTCAAAGGGTGTGGTTTCATATCTGTCTGCAACCCTGTATTCAACAGCAACGCCCACCCAACCTTTCTTTGCATAAACGGCACAATTATAAAAATCCCATTCCGGATTCCCTTTCGTCCAGCTACCACCGGTGAAATACACGATTACAGGGCTTTTTGTAGACTTATTAGTATTTTCTGGTAAAAACAGGTGGATATCAAGATCAAAACCATCAACCGTTTTATATGTTTTTATAAGATGATCTTTTCTTGCTGTTGTACTTTCGGTATATAATGAATCAATCTCTCTTTTATATGTTTCGTTTTTGCATGTAGCTTTAAAATTTTCGATAGCAGATGCGATATGTTTACTTCCCCAATCGTCGAGATGAGCAAAAATGTAAAAGTATTGCCAATAATCCTTACACGCCTGATTAATAAAGTATTTTGGTATCAGGTTAAGATAGGCATCAAGCCTTTTGTTATCTGATTTTTTATAAAGCGTTTTTTCTACTTCAATAGAGGACTGGTGTCTGAGAAAAGCTGCAATATAATCTTTTACATCACGGCTGTTTAAGAGAGCAGGATTGTTAAAGTCAGTCAAATGCTTATTCAGTCTTTTTTGTGCTACATTAGATAGCTTTACTTTTACTCCGGTGTGCGTTTCATGAAAATACGGGAAGTCCAGGATCATCCTGTCAAAAAAGAAGTCAATATCCCTTTGTTCTTCCAATATGAATTTTACATCTGTATTGTTGCTCTTTTCCTTATATTTTACAAGGTTTTCTATGAAAATAGAACGCAAAGAATCGATCTTAAAAAGGAATTGTTTTTCAGGTAGGGAATAGATGTTGGCACGGTTAGGATAATAGTAATCTGAAAATTTATTGCTGATCGACTTTTGTATCGAATAGTAATTTTTACGCAATGAGTCTATAGCTGATGGTTGTTGGGCATAGCCTGACAAAGAGACCGTTAACAGGAGTATAAAACAGATTCGTAGCATTTTGTATAATTAGTCATTACCTACCGTAATGCTTAAACGTAAGATATATTATTGCTGCCATTAAAAAAAGGATCCCGCCATTTTTTTAATGGCAATTCGTGAGTCATCCGATAAAAAAGTGAACCTTTCAGATCGTTGGATTTGAAGGGTTTTTGAATGATGTAATAATCCTTAACATTTTCTTTTTTAGATTTACAATATTAAATAAACCTATGAATTCCGCGTATGCAGAAGGATATTTTGATATTTTGACGGCATCTCAATATAATGACCTTAAAGATTTATACAATTCGGTAAATGAGGCAATATGTTTTATTCTCAATAAAGTATTTGACATTGGTACGCGTGACCTGTACTCATCGATTGTAAACAACTCTGCAGATACAATGAAATGTACTCAGGAAGTTAAGATGATGATGGAAACAAATAAGATCCCATCGCCTGATATTGAATTACTTAAAAAATTTCCAATTTCAGAGAATTACGGCTGGGGACGGGAATTTACAAGAGAAGATATCTTTAAATGAACAATCCTCTTGCCTTTCGAGGTTCAACAGATCAGCAACAACCTGTTCTCTCCAGGCTTTTCCTTTGGTGCACGATGAAGACAAGGAGGAACCTGGCTTTCAGGATGATCAACCGCCAACCTCCAAAGGTTACCAATACCTAAGCTTATTGGACGGGCATCAGGTGTAGCCTGATAATGCAGATCAAAGAAATGTTCACTTAAGAATGATTCAAAACCTTCATCTGCTCCATGATATAGTTTTTTTAGCTCGTCGCGTATTTCCGGAATAAGTACTTTCTTTTGGCCTTGTGAATTTGGCAATATTTCACTGGATTCGCCATAGTAAGTGCATAAAAAGGTGTCGGTTGGTATGGGAGAGCGATCTACGTGAAAAGAATAAACATCGGTTGAAAAAAACGGGTAGGTATCGTCCCGATCATAGTGGTTGATCACGTTAAGGACTGGCGATGCACCATGAGCTTTCAACAACTTCAGGTCATTTAGAATAACTTCACGGGCAAGCTGCCCTTGTTCACTCAACTGAAGTTCACAAAGTTCCTTCTGGTCAATCTCCGTTATATTTCCGCTTAGCGCTACCTTTTTAACAATCTCAGAAAAATCACCTGCTAGTTTACGGGTCCAGCAAATCGCATTAATTGCTCCATTAAATGGGGTAGAAACAAGATCTTGAAAATTCGTGACATAGTGAATGTGTTGCTCTGTATGAAATAAATCTACCATAATCACTCCGTTGCTTTTTTTTCGCCGTTTACATATTCCAGAATGTCGCCCGGTTGGCAGTCCAGCGCTTTACAAATGGCGTCTAATGTGCTAAAACGAACTGCTTTTGCTTTCCCTGTCTTTAAGATGGAAAGGTTAGATAATGTCAAATCAACTCTTTCAGAAAGTTCATTTAGAGAAATTTTTCGCTTTGCCATCATCACATCTAAGTTTACAATAATTGGCATAGCTTAAATTGTTAAGTCATTTTCAGATTTCATATCTATCGCATTTTGCAATACTTTTTCAAATATTGCCGCAGCAGTCGCAATTACGACAGCAACAAAAGTAGTCACGATACAAACAGCAAGAAAACCCGCAGGATCGTCCTCTTTATTATGGAATATCCGTATGAATAGTCCTGCTGCCACAATTAAAGCACTTATTACGATCGCGCAATACTTTATGCTCTTTAAAGCCTTAACAGCGTTAGATGAGAACACTTTATTTTGCCCGATATATCCAAGTAATTTGAACGCCTTGTACAGCGCAACAAAAAAAACGATGGATGATGCATATCCATACAGGATGAACGGGTCAAAGTAAATGCTAAACAAGTCTAAGTGGGCGGCTCTTCCTTCGGTTAAGGGAAATCGAATCAGAATGGCAAGTGCCACAATGCCGATAAGCACGACAACTGCCTGCAAAAATATTATTGAAATTCTTTTCATAATGGCTTTGTCAATTTAGGATTATACTGCAATAATAATAAATAATTATTGAAAAACAATAAATATTTAGCGTTTTACAGCGGTCCCCTTAACCAGCTCATTCTTTTTTGAAAGTCTTATCTAATTTGATCGCCTCTTTTAGTAGCTTCTTAATTGGCTTGTCATCAAGCTCTTCCGGAGTTTGGTAGATTTTATAGAAAATCTGCTTGTTCGTGCCACGAGATAGAAAGCCATCAGCGTCATTTAGTTTGTATCCATACCAGAAACCTAAAAGAACGCCATTTTTGATGCCTCCCCGCGGAACAGTTGAAGGCCAGATAATGCATATACCTTTGTTGCCATAAAAAAATGGAACATTGTACGATATCTTTTCCTTGCAATATTCCGGAAGAGTTTCAATAATGATCTGCCGTAGTACATCTACAATTATTCGTTCGTCTTCAGGAAGAATAGAGAACAGTTCAACCAGGTTTTTAATTTTCATCGGGATTGAAATTGAGTTTTAAAACCACAGGCTTTCGGGGAGCGTTAGCCATGCAAATAACGAAATTTCTCCCTTTACCTGTCCTCCGGGTACCACCTGCCCCATACCCCATCCGGAACTGATACAATTTAAACCCGCATCAAGTCCACCTCAGGTCCACCTTAAGTCCACCTCACCTCCGCTTCTACATGGGTTTTACTGGCCTTTTACACGCCGAATGCCTTTAGTGTTAATTTAGTACTAGTAACCTCAGGGCTTAGTGAGTGCTTAGTAAGCGTATAGTCAGTGCTTAGTCCGTGCCTGGTGATAGTATACTAACGGTAACCCCAGCCCTTCAACAACCTTCCATAAACCCGCAGCAACGGCAACACTATAAATGCTTGCAGCACGCCCGTTACTTCAAACACCAGGTTGTTCGGCGTCTCATAGGTAGGAGGAGGGAACAGCATCTTAAAGAAAGCCGAATTCCCGCTGAAAGGAAAGATGATGTTCTTGGCAAGATGATTGTACAGCCCCTCATAGATCCCGATCAGCATCACCGGGAACAGTAATACCATCAGCGCATACGATATAAAAAGGGCCCTGTTGTTAATGTGCTTCGCATAAAAGTAATGCAGCAGCCAAACCGCTGCCGCCACCGGTACTGCTATAAAAACAACGTGTAGTCTCCAGTGGGTATGATACACAATAGCGCCGTAAACGTGATGAATGCAGGTCATCAATAACAAAAGCAATGTAAAAAAGGTCGTTCTTTGTATTGTATTCATGATTTTTGTTTTGGCAAAATTGAGGATCGCCGCTATCAAAAACGATAGGTTACCAGGAAGTGACTTAGCGGATTTTATGGTTACCTTTTTGTAAATCAATGGGTAATGAAAGCTGAAATCTTGGAAGAAGGACTGATCTATCCACCCGCAGTATGTCCCTTTGCGCTCACCTTGAACGTCATCGGTGGCAAATGGAAGCCCATGATCGTTTACCTGGTTTCAAAGGGAATAAACCGGTTCAGCACACTGGAAAAGCAGCTGCCGGGTATCAGCAGGAAAATGCTGGCCGCCCAGCTCCGCGAGCTGGAACGTGATAACTTACTAAGCCGTGAGATCTTCGCCGAGATACCGCCGCGTGTAGAGTATAGCCTCACCGCCCTTGGCAGCTCCTTACTGGAGGTCCTGATGCCGGTAGTGGAATGGGGCGCCCAACACCTGATGCCGGAGAAATACCGGCATTGATGCCGTTTGACGGGTATTCTTTAACTTTATCGTAAATTATCCTGTCATGCAAAAAGTAGTTCATTTTGAAATTCCCGCTGATAACATCGAGCGTGCTAAGAAATTCTATAGTGACATTTTTGGTTGGCAATTGCAAGACTGGCCCCTGCAGGACGGTTCAGTCTACACAGGCGCCAGGACAGTAGAAGTGGATGAAACCACCTTTATCCCCAAAGAACCGGGCGCCATTAACGGCGGCATCGTAAAACGCGATGAATTCGTTAAAACACCCCAGGTAACCGTGAACGTGCCCTCCATCGATGAATATGTGGAAAAGATCACAGCAGCCGGCGGTAGCGTCATCAAAGCGAAACAGGAGATAGAAGGCGCCGGGTACTATGCCTACATGGCCGACAGTGAAGGAAACCTGCTGGGCCTTTGGGAAGACAAGAAGTCGTAAGTAAATTCCATAAATGATACTTTTTTACGGGCAGTACAAGACCTGCAGGTTATATCGCTTGATATTACTGGGCATATTATTAGCGCCTTTCGCCTCCCGCGCACAGGAGCACAGTGCAAATGACAGTGTTGAAGTGGCCATTGCGCCCTGGTATAACAAGGTAGGCGCCATGCACCGTTTCTTTTTCGGTGCCAACTACAGAGAGCTCTGGGCCATTCCGGTAAAGGTCCGCGTCATCCATTTCGCTACGGAGAAAGGAGGACTTACCGTCCTCCAGGAAGGTGGCGGTCAGCAAACCAGGTCATTACGGCTGCGCGATGCCGCTGGCAGGCAATGGGTGTTGAGAAGCGTACAGAAATACCCGGAACGCCAGCTGCCGCCAAAACTGCGTAAGACAGTAGCCCGCGACATCCTGCAAGACCAGGTGACCACCGCCAATCCTTTTGCCTCCGTTACCGTGCCGCCCCTGGCAGATGCGCTGCATATACCGCATTCCAATCCCGAAATAGTATACCTGGCCGCAGACCCTGAACTGGGCCAATACCGCGAGGAATTCGGTAATAAACCCTTCCTGCTGGAAGAACGTGAACCGCTGGAATCACATGATACAGACAATACGGAGAAGGTACAGGATAAGCTGAAAGATGACAACGATGTATCCGTAGACCAGAAGATAGTGTTACGGGCAAGACTCCTGGATATGGTGCTCGGCGACTGGGACCGGCACGAAGACCAGTGGCGCTGGGATAAAGTCAAAGAGAACAAGGAAACAAAATACACGCCCGTACCGCGCGACCGCGACCAGGTGTACTATAAAACCTCCGGCGTACTGCCCTGGATCGTTTCCCACCAATGGCTGAAATCAAAGTTTCAGCCATATAAGAATGAGATCCGTGACATCAAAGGCTGGAACTTCAACGCCCGCTATTTTGACCGCTACTTCCTGAACCAGCTCAGCGAAGCCGACTGGCGCGAACAGATCACCTACGTACAAACGCATCTTACAGAGGCTGTGGTGGTAGACGCATTGAAGCGCATGCCCGATAAGATCTACCAGGCAGCCGGTGCAGAAACAGCCCGCACCCTCATGGCCCGTCGTGATAACCTCATGAAACAGGCGCTGGAATACTACCGTTTTATTTCCATCTACGTAGACGTGCCCATGTCCAACAAACGGGAACGCTTTACCATACAGGAAGACAAGGGCCGGCTGGATGTCAGTATCCTGAAGCTGAAGAAAGACGCCTCCCGCAACGAGGATACTATCTACCATCGCATTTTCGAACCCTCCGTTACTAAAGAAGTAAGGCTCTACGGCTTTGGTGGCGAAGACGAATTCAATGTGAACGGACCAGCCGCTTCTCCCATTAAGATCCGCATGATAGGCGGCGGGGGAGAAGACAGCTTCAATATTGACAGCACCACGCACGATAAAAAACACCTGTACATCTACGACCGTTCAGACAAGAAGAACCAGCTGCCGTCCCGGTCCCTGGCAAAGATCAGGACCTCCCAGGATACTACAGTGAATGATTTCGATGCACAGAGCTTTAAATATGATCGCTTTGAGCCGGTCACCCTGCTGCATTACAACAATGACTACGGTATCAGCGTCGTAGGCGGATTTGCGTTCACCAAACATGGTTTTAGAAAAGAACCTTATGCCTTCCGGCATCAGCTGCTGATCGAATACTCCTTTGTACGCAAATCATTCCTGATCAACTATACCGCTGATTATAAAAAGGTGTTCGGCAAGAATGATCTGAACATTAACGTCTTTTCCCGCGGGCCCAATAACGTCAGCAATTTCTTCGGTATTGGCAATAATACCTATTTCAGGGAGCGGGATGGAAAGATCTCCTATTACCGCAACCGTTACGACTATGTGCAGGGAGATGTCAGGATCAGCCGTACCCTGAAGAACTGGACCATCAGCGGTGGTCCGGGCGTTCAGTTCTATAATAGTAAACTGTCCAGCAACGACGAAAAGTTCCTCAAGGACTTTAACCTCCTGGCGCCTGATGAAGAAGTATTTTCCGATAAATGGTACGCAGGAGCAGTAGGCTCCGCTGTTTTCGATACCCGTAATGATAAATCATCTCCTACCAGTGGCGTACATTGGCGTACTTCCCTCACCGCCATGCAACAAATCACCCATGGCAGTAAACGTTTCGGTGAGCTGCTGTCAGAGTTCAGCTTTTACGTGAATCCGGACCAGCGCAATATAGTAGTGATTGCCAACCGCACTGCCGCTGGTACTACTTTTGGTGATCCTGCCTATTTCCAGCTCTTAAAGGTGGGCGGCCCGCAAACACTGCGTGGTTATCATACCTGGCGTTTCTCCGGCAAGACGATGGTGTATAATAATTTTGAGCTGCGCCTGAAAGTGCTTGACTTCAATTCTTATCTCTTCCCCGGCTCTATCGGTGTCATTGGGTTTAACGATGTAGGACGGGTATGGATGCCCGGAGAATCCTCTGGCGACTGGCACGATGGCTATGGCGCAGGTATCTACTTCATCCCGAATGAGCTGGTACTATTGCAGTTCTCAAAAGGGTACTCAGTAGAAGGTTCTATTAACTACCTTACATTAGGCTACCGCTTCTGATAAAAAAGAAGGTGTTTCAAATAACGAAACACCTTCTTTTTTTATAGCTACAATTACTTCCTATTCATTCACCACAACACGCTTAGTACTCCAGGTTTTCCCGTCAAATACCGACAGTAAATAATATCCTGAACGGATACCCGCCAATGATACATTCAGCGGCGTTGCCCCGGATCTGTTCTCAATGTGTTTTAATACCCTGCCCGAAAGATCCATGATCTTCACCGCATAGATCTGCTCCGGTTGGGTACTTGTTTTTGCATTTGCTGCAAGCCCATTCACCTTGAACGTTTTTGGATCTGCAGCAGAAGCGCCGCTTCGGATGGTAAGCTGGCCCCTGGCAGGGTTCGGTGAAACGCTGAAGCTCATCGATCCACGGATCATAGACAGGAATGCATACTCTTTATGAATATGTCCGCAAACACCGTCTGCATCCAGCACCACCCAGGTCAGCTGCCCGTTGGTCATATGCTCCAGGAAGAAGCCGTCGCTATAAGTCTGCCATGCATACGGCGCATCATAGTAATAAGACCAGGAGATATTAGACAGGCCGCTGGTATTGATATGGCCGTAATACGCCAGGAAATTCAAAGAAGAAAAAGTAGGCGTAGGGCTTGTTGGGAACGGCGTAGGACTGGACGGCCCATCCGGACTGGCCGTGAAATAGCCATCCACCGAATTACCCGCTACTACCTCTTTCGAAACAGTTACTGGACTGGTCAGACATCCTCCGCTAACAGTAGCATAGATCGTGCACTTATCATCGAATACCCAGGAGGCCGTAGCCGTGTTATCCGGGTTGGAAGTAACGTTGAGAACAGCGGGTGGCCATACAGACCAGCTGACGGAATTACCGCATACAAGATTATTTACTGAAAAGTTCGAAGAAGTACATACCGTAGATGGCCCTGAAATGGAGAAACCGGGATTGGTCACACTGGCTGTAGCGCTGCCTGCAGCATAATCTTTGCCATTGATCTCTACCTTACAGGAAACATTCTGTATCGGCACATTGCTGCACACATCTGCCGTTAATGTCAGCGAATTGTTGGTAGTGGTGATGAATTGCGGCGCCGGACCGCCATTATATGACCAACCGTTGGGCGCAGCACTGAGATTCCATTTATAGGCAGTAATGCCGGCCACATTGTTCACATTGGTCACCGTGAAGGTGGGCGTGATCGCATTACCGCATGTCTGGCTAATCGTAGTGGGTGAGAAGCTCAGCGGTACATTGTCCGTGATCACTACCTTGGTGATCTTCAACGTATCAACGTCTGTTCTGGGTGTAAAGCCTGTAGCCACCAAAATAAGATAATTGTTATCTGCACCGAAGTTATCATAGGTAAATTTAACGCTCTTGTTGCTGCCTGATGGAAAGACGTCCATTGAGGCGATGGGAATGCTCACCCAGTTGTATACTGGTCCGCAGGCAGAGGGGTTCGTATCATTGGGATCCGGTAAGGAGGTGCCGAATGATACGATCAGCCTTTGGTTCGCTTGCCCGTTCGGCACAGGGGAAGTGCCGGTGACCTCCACTGTATAGTTATGTCCCCGCTTGAACGGATATGCCATCGCATAGGCGGTTCCGAGGTTATCCTTGGAATTGGAAGACCAGCGTGTGACCAGCCTGAGCGCAGACGAATCAGATCCATACCTGACGCCGCCGGAAACCGGATAGTGTGTTAAGCCGCCGATCACAGGAGGAGTAGTGATGGCCAGCGCATTACAGATGCTCGTGTTCAGCCCAACCTTACTGTAACTGACCGTAGTAGTTACCTGGGAATAACTGTTGGCAACAGACAATACAATGCACACGAAAAGGGTAAATAGCTTTTTCATAGCGTGGGTTTTAAAGATAAATAATTGATGACGTATTAAACTGGTTATTTGGGTCGGGTTTACATATTGGGTAATTAAGTTAGTAAATAGTTTAATATTATCAAAACAAAAAAAGGGTGCCTCTTTGTTGAGACACCCCATTTCTCGTTTATCGTGTTTATTACCAAATACTTTTCAGCTCATACACCGTCATATTTTTTAATGCTGCAGTGCCGCCTTTTACAGATAATCCCAGTGAACGGTTCTCACTGTCTATATTTACATTCACCGGCATGAATAATAATCCGTCTGCAGTAAACACTTCCACACCTATACGGTCTGCATAAATAATGAGACTTAATTTGCCTTTGATCAGCGGCGCAGGCGCACGTACACCGTCTATTACCAGTTCCTGTTTGCTTACATCATAGGTCACTGCTAAACCGTGTATATCCAGTACCACTTCTTTTGCTTTACCTGGTTCGATCTCCGTTCTTATTTCTACCGGTCCTGCCTGGATGTTTGCCAGGGGATTGGCATCGCCTTCTTTCAGTCGGCCGGCGTTTACAGAATGAGCAGCCCCGCGTAAGGACTCCAGCTCTTTCACCGGTGTACGGCTCAGACGTATACCCTTCGCCGTGCGTACCAGCTTTAGCTCCATGGGAATGCTTTGCGATTGATTAAAGGACACGCCTTCCTTATTGGTATGTGTTCTCCACCAGCCTATTTCTATGCGGCGGCCGCTGGGCTCATCACTGATGGTTTGAGAGGCATAGTAGTCCCTGCCCAGTTGTCCGTTCAGCCGCTCTTCTTCAGGCGTAAAGGTGGTACCGTCAAAGGTCCCCACCGCGTATTGGCTGTTGGCGGCAGTCAGTACCCATTTCTTTTCCTTGCTGCCTTCTACGGGTAACTCATAGAATTCAGGGCATTCAAAGAGGTAGTGATCATCTCCTATGCCGCCTTTTACTGCGCTGACAGCGGTCCAGTGCTGCAGGTCGGGCGAAGTGAGGAACTGTATGGTATGTTGTCCGTTATCACGTTCCACCCACAATACCATCACCCATTTCTGCGTAGGCGCGTGCCATATTACCTTCGGGTCGCGGTTGTCTTTATTGATCCGTGGTACAACGGCATGGCCCAGCTTTTTAAAGGTACGGCCGTCTGTGCTCCAGGCAAGGAATTGTCCCCAGGCGCGGGCAGCGGTGTAAAACATCACCATGGCAGGTTTACCGGTTGTTCCCAGTCCGCTGGTATTATTGCTGTCTACTACGGCGCCACCGCTGAACATAGGTCCTGAGTGGTCAGGGTGCAGCACGTCGCCCAGTTCCTGCCAGTGGATCAGGTCTTTGCTCACTGCATGTCCCCAGGTCATATTGCCCCAATTCACACCATAAGGGTTGTGCTGGAAGAATAGGTGGTACTCTCCATTATAATACACCAGGCCGTTGGGATCATTGGTCCATCCTCTTTTGGGAGAGAAATGGAACTGTCCCCGCAGCTTTTCCCCGTACAGGGTACCGGCATTGGTATCTTCATTGCTTTGTTTGATAGGATGAAAAGCCGTTGATGCGGTGCTCAGTTTGTCCACCCGTAATTCAATCTCCTTTCCTTTCCAGGCGCTGATATCGATATAGGCCAGCCAGTCAGGCGTTCCGTCTGCCAGCTCGATATCAAACCAGCGTTCCTCCACGCCGTCTATCCATAATTCAACATTCTTTTTAGGTGCGCCATTCTTTACCGGTAACACCAGCCATTTATCGGTGGCTTTGAACACCTGGCTGAAGCTTGCTTCCGGCGCACTGCTTTGTGCCTTCACGGTCGCAAGGGAAAGAAAGAATAATAGAAACCCTGTCAGTACAATCTTCATATTTTTTCTTTTTACTGTTTTATTGGTTTTACCATCCCACATTCTGCTGATACAAGCCCCTGCTATAATTCACCTGGTTCAGCGGAATCGGCAGATACTCATCCCTGCTCTTCCTGAAAGCCGCATCATTCAAATGCGCCGATCTCTTTTTTTCTACTGTAAAATATCCATTAATATACGTTGCAGCAATACCCCAGCGTACCAGGTCAAAGAAATGATAACCTTCCGTAGCAAATTCCAGGCGCCGTTCCCAGCGTAATGCCTGGCGGGCATAATCCTGTGTCCAGGTACAATTCACGCCCGGCTGGTAGGTAGTCATGCCATAATTAGCGCTGGGCATGCCGTTTAATTGCTTCAGCATACCAGTGCTCGCGGCGGCGCGGGTACGCAGCTGGTTGATCAGCGGCAATGCTTCATTCTGACGACCCAGTTCTATCAGGGCTTCTGCCTTGAACAACAGTACATCGTCATAGCGGATAATATCCCAGTTCTTGGAGCTGGACATAAAAGGCGGCACCTTCTGGAAAGAGGGATCATCCGGTGTTACCACCTCTTTCAGACTGGCAAATGCATCATATACTTCCGGTGCACGTGCCCAGGAACGCTGGAATACAAAACCCTGTGCATATTTATAAGGCTTGCCGGGAATAGCCACCGTATGGTTCAGGCGCGGATCAAAGGTATTGGTCTGATAATCGCCCGATTTCGCTATGTCATTATCGTTATAAGTACTGAACATCGGCAGACCATCAGTACCTGTTTTGAAGGCATTGATCAGATCATGACTAGGCACATGGAAACCACAGCAGCCATACTCCTGGTTCATGGGGTAATTCAATGCATGCCCGTAATCCAGCCTGCCTTTGGGCGTTCCATCGTCCTTGGAGAACTGGATCGCAAATACAGACTCTTTGCTGTTCTCATGCGAGGTAAGGAAATTAAAACCATAATCCGTGTTCAGTACATAGTGACCAGATTGTATGATCTCATCGCACAGACTGTTCACTTCCGTCAGCTTGCCGGTATTGATACCGGTCACGTTATTGTTCTCATCCTGTTCATAGGCCTGGTACAACAATACTTTGGCCAGATATGCCTTGGCAGATAGCTTGTTGGCTCTGCCTACCTGCGCCTGCTCTGCGGCATCAGGCAATTGCGCCGCCGCGGCACGGAAATCATCTGCTATCTTTCCCCAGAGCGAGTCATTGGATAAAGCCTTATTGGAAATAGTTTCATATGCGGTTTGCGGAATCGTCTCATCTATAAAAGGCACATACTTAAAAAGGATCTTAGCCAGGAAGTAAAAATGTCCCCGCAGGAAACGCATTTCCCCCTGTCTTTTTGATTTGTTGGGATAAGTGCCTTCATCCATCTTGTCTATCCTGCGCAGCGCGTCATTGGCCCTGCCTATGCCCACATATAAACGGAACCACAGCTCATCTGCCAGCCCATTATCCACCCTGTTCAGAGAGAAGGTTTCAAACAGGTGAAATTCACTGATGTCGCCGGGACCATCACCGCCTTTGTAAGTATCTCCGCCGCGTACACTGCCATAGGGCCACATGCTGGTGTAAGGAGAAGTGTAGTGATCATTGCCAAGGGAGGAGTATGCGGCGATCACCATTTTTTCTACATTCTCCGGCGTGTTGAGATCCTCGTCGGATACTACGCCCTGCGGCGTTTCATCCAATGCTTTTTTACAGGATAACAACAGTAAAAAGGATATTGTTAATAATATGACGTTTTTCATAACAGACGTGTTTGCTTGATTAGAAGGATACATTGAGCCCTGCGGTAACAATAGCCGGAATAGGGAAGGCATTATCCGGTGTTTCCGGATCAGCCGCTGTAAAGCCCTTGCTCTTAAATGTAAGCAGGTTGCTGCCCTGGATATATACCCTGGCTGCCTGCACCTTGCCATTGCCGAAAAGATGTTTAAAACGATAGCCCAGCTGTATATTGCGCAGCTTGAGATAAGAGCCGTTCTCGTAGAAATAGGTGGAAGTCCTTCCCTCGTTGTTCCTGTTCACCAGTGTCAGCGCAGGAATCGTGGAGTTGGGATTTTCCGGCGTCCAGGCGCTCAGTGTTCTTTCGCCCCAGTTGCTGCCTACCCAAAGGGAAGAGAAATCAGTAAAGGTCTTGAATGTATTATTCACATCAATACCCTGTACACCCTGTAGGAAGAAGCTGAGATCAAAGTTTTTATAGTTCAGTTCCACATTCAAACCATAAAGAAAATCAGGATTGCCGTCTGCAATGAAATCACGGTCCTTATCGTCGATCACCTTATCGTTATTCAGATCGCGGTACCTGATCCTGCCCAATCCTTTACCCACCTGGGCCGGCGATTCATCCAGCTCCTGCTGTGAAGTGAAAAGTCCGTCGGCAACATAGCCGAATACGGAGTTGATCGGCCGTCCCAAAATGGTTTTATCCGTACCGTTACCGGGATAGGAGGTCAGCACCTGTGTTGGCAAACTGGTCACCTTGTTGCGGTAAGAAGAGAAATTGCCCGTTACCGTAAAGCCCAGTTCCCGGCTTACATTACCGGTGTAAGAGAGGATCACCTCAATGCCTTTGTTCTGCATGGAGGCGCCGTTGAACCAGTAGTTACCGCCTTCTCCCTGTACGGCCAGGTAACCTGGACTGATCAATATATCAGAAGTCTTTTTGACAAAATAATCTACAGAGCCGGAGAGCTTGTTATTGAATAAGCCGAAGTCCACACCAATGTTAGATTCTTTTGTGCCTTCCCATTTCAATGAATCATTGCCTTGCTGTATACGCGTAAACCCCGATGGCAGCTGTCCTGATCCACTGCCACCTATATCATAGGCGCTGCCGTTATCAAAGCCCCAGGTAGGATCCACCCCATAGATGGCGGAATACAAAGCATAAGTAGCATTGTTCGCAATTTCCTGGTTACCTGATTTACCCCAGCCAAACCTGAATTTCAGATCAGAGATGAGATCCTGCCGTTTCATGAATGCTTCCTCACTTACGCGCCAGCCTAGTGAGAAGGCAGGGAACATACCATAACGGTATTCCTTACCGAAGCGGGAAGAACCATCGCGGCGCAGGGTAACAGATGCCAGGTAACGGTTGTCATACACATAGTTCACTTTACCGAAGTAGGAGAGGAGCGCATAACCGCTGCCGCTGCCGCCGTTGTCTTTATTGGTAGAGCCGGCATCCAGGTAGGCATAATCTATATTCTCCAGCGCATAACCCTGGCGGGAGGCGGAGAAGCTTTGGTTCAGGTATTTGATATATTCATGTCCCAGTAATGCATCAAAGCGGTGTTTGCCGAGGTCCAGCTTATAATCCAGTGTGTTCTGCCAGAGATAGTTGCCGTCATAGATCTGCTGGGTAGCGGTCTGGTTGGAAGGATCAGACAGGAAGCCGGAAGTATAGGATTTACGCAAAGTGCGCTGATAGCTGCCGTTGAAATCCACGCCCACGCTGGTGCGAAAATGCAGGTTAGGCAGGGGATAAGCATCTGCATATACATTTCCGAATACGCGATAGAAATGATTCGTATTCTGTTTATTGTCTTCAATCAGGCGCACGGGATTATGGCGGTCCGTCATGCCCGGTGCAGGGCCGCCCCAGCCGCCGTCTACAGTATGTACGGGCACTACCGGCTGTTGTACCAGGGAAGTGAACATCACATCACTGATCGGTATCAGCCTGTTGCGTATATACGATACGTTGAGGTTCTCACCGATCTTCAGTTTGCCGTTCAGGAAATTATAGTCCGTGTTCAGCCTGGCGGTAAGTTTCTTGTTGTTAGATTCTTTTACAATGCCCTTGTTGTCATAATAGCCCAGCGAAAACAGGGTGCTGCCCCGTTCACTGCCGCTGCTTACAGAAACATTGTATTGCTGGATAATGGATGTCTGTGCTATTTCATCATACCAGTAAGTATTGGCGGGCCGCATGGTTTTAGCGGCGTCTATGAATTCCGGGTAAATGATCTTGCTCAGCACCGGATGATCATAATCACCGTTCCAGTCATACTGGTAGATCTGGTTGTTGTTTGGATTGGTACGGTCGTTTACAGATGCTTGCCAGTAGGCCCTTCCGCGCCCGTCTGCATCCAGTGTTTTTTGTTTTTTGGTATAGAACTGTACAGACGTGGAGGCATCCACATCTATTCTGGTGAATCCTTTACGCCCTCTTTTAGTGGTCACAATGATAACACCGTTGGCTGCACGCGATCCGTAGATAGTGGCGGAAGAAGCGTCTTTCAGTACCTGTATGGTAGCAATGTCATCCTGGTTCAGTTCCTGCAGGCCGCGTTTGGTGGGCACGCCGTCAATTACGTATAGCGGATCATTATTGCCCAGTGTACCGATGCCGCGTACACGTACCGTAGCCTCACCGGAAGGTGCGCCGTTACTGGTGATGAATACGCCCGGCACACGTCCCTGCAGGGCCTTTACAGGATTGCCCAAAGGGATGTCTTTGATGGCGCCTACATCCACTACGGATACGGCGCCGGTAAGGTCCGCCTTCTTCTGTGTCTGGTAACCGGTTACCACAACGGCTTCCAGGTTACTGGCGTCTCTTTCCATTTCAAGACTGATGTTTCCGTTGGATGGCACATTAGCCGAAGCCCTTTTCATGCCTACATAAGAGAAGGAGATCGTTTCTCCCGGCGCAGCAGCGATGGAGAATCTGCCTGCGCTGTCGGTAATAGCCGACTGATTTTTGACCTGTACAGTAACGCCCGGTAAGGGGATCTGTGTGCTTTTTTCGGTGACAGTGCCAGTCACCTTTTTCTGTTGCGCAAAACTGCTGAAACCCGTCAGCAGGATTGCCAGAATAAGTAGACAATCTTTCATAGCAACGTGGATTTTTGTTTAAGAAAAGTTGAAAGCTTTGAACGTTGAACGTTTTAGAGTTTGAGGGTTTGAAAGTTTGAAGGCCATCTTACCTATTCCCGATACCTTCAAACCCTCAAACTTTCAAACCTTCAAACTTTTTGCTTCGCTGATGTCATAATCCGGACAAGCGCCCTTGTAAGTGGTGATAGTTGCAGCCAGTCTGTTGGCAAAATCCAGCATGGTATCGGGATCGGCCTTTTGAATGAGCATGGCAATGATAGCGGCCAGGAAAGAGTCGCCGCTGCCCACCGTATCCGTTACAGGCACCCGGTAGCCGGGATGCTGATACGATTGGCCTTCCATATTCAGTATGGCCCCATTGGCCCCCCTGGTGATGACGATCGTGGAAATATGGAACCGGTCCTGCACCAGCTTGATACGGTCTTCAATGCTCTTATAGTTGGTGAACCAGCCGGTGACCAGCTCCAGTTCATCTGCATTCATTTTAAGGATATGCGCCTTTTCCAGCAGTCCTTCTATCAGCGGACGGCTGTAATAGGGCGCCCGCAGGTTGATGTCCAGCACCTTGGTGTTGGCGGCTTCCAGCAGCTCAAACAGCGTAGCCCTGGATGTTTTGTTACGGGTAGCCAGGCTGCCGAATATAAAGTAGCCGGTAGCTTCCACCATCGCGGTAGTAGCAGCATCTGGAACAATATGGTCCCAGGCCGCAGGCGAAACAATATCATACTGCATATCGCCCTGTGCGTCCTGTTCCGCATGAACAATGCCGGTGGGCACGTCATAGTCCAGCTGTATGTAGTCGGTGCAAACGCTTTTCCCTTTCAGGATATCCAGCAGTTTGCGTCCCCGCTCGTCAATGCCTATACGGGTGATCATGGCCGGGTGGCAACCCAGCTTGTGCAGGTGATAAGCCACGTTCATGGGCGCGCCGCCGGGTTGCGGACCAGAGGGCAGCAGATCCCACAGCAGTTCTCCGTAACATACGGCCTGGTGCGCTTGCATTGGTTGATAGTTCATGGCGATGATATTAGTGCATGATAAGAGTAGTCTCCAGTTGTTCCAGCGATTTACCTTTCGTCTCCGGCATCACTTTCCATACAAACAACAGCTGCAATACCATCATGATACAGAAGAACAGGAAAGTGTGCCCGCCGCCCAGGTCCTCTGCCAGTATGGGGAAGGAGAAGGCCACCACAGCGGCCATTACCCAGTGTGTAAGGCTGCCCAGCGTTTGCCCCTTGGCCCTTACCTGGTTAGGGAAGATCTCTGAGATGAATACCCAGATCACAGCTCCCTGCGAAAAAGCAAAGAAGGCGATGTATACCAGCAGGGCAACGGTAACGGCTATGCCGCCCAGGTCATTGGTGTAGAAGGCCCGTGATACAAGTCCCAGTGTTACGATCAGTCCCAGGGAACCTATCAGCATCAGCGTTCTCCGCCCGATGCGGTCAATAAAATTGATGGCGATGAGGGTGAACACGAAATTCACAAAGCCGATCCCCACACTGGAGAGCAGGGAGGATTGCTTACCCAGTCCCGTCATTTCAAATATGCGGGGAGCATAATAAATGATGGCGTTAATCCCAGACACCTGGTTGAACACAGCAAAGGTTACCGCCAGGAATACCGGGAAGCGGTGTTTGCGGGAGAACAGCGACTCGCCGGCGGTATGCTGGTTGCTTTGCATATCATTCCGGATAGCAGCTATTTCTGCTTCATAATTTTCCGGGCTGATGATCCGCATAGTGTTCGCGGCCTCCGCAATCCGTCCCTTCTTTACGATCAGCCAGCGTGGGCTCTCCGGCACAAAGTTTAACAGCAGCAGAAAGAGGGCGGAGGGAAGCACCTGCACACCCAGCATCCAGCGCCAGGCCGTTTCGCTTTCCTGCCCGATAAGGTAATTGGACAGGTAAGAGATCAGGATACCCAGCACGATATTGAACTGGAACAATGCCACCAGCTTGCCCCTTGAACGGGCCGGTGATATTTCTGATATGTAGATAGGTGCGGTCACGGAAGAAGCGCCCACCCCGATGCCCCCCATGAAACGGAAAAGCAGGAATACGCCCCAGTTGGTAGCCAGTGCAGTGCCAAGTGAAGCAAGCAGGTAAAGGGCCGCGATCAGTATTAAAGTCTTTCTCCTGCCCAGCCTTTCAGAAGGAATACTGCCCAGCAGGGATCCCAGGATGGTGCCTATTAATGCAATAGATACCGTAAGGCCATGCTGGAAATGATCCAGCTGCCAGTATTGCTGGATAGATTGTTCCGCCCCGGAAATAACTGCTGTATCAAAGCCGAAAAGAAAACCGCCTAGCGCTACCACTATGCTCCAGAAGAAGACTTTTTTCATCATAACGTGAATGGATTTGTTGCCAAGCTATCGTAATGACATACAA
>Ga0102590_1001608_pt1 | contig 32682 bp, 25 predicted proteins | sample AraplaMF_Col_mMF_FD_76859 | JGI IMG/M metagenome (GOLD analysis project Ga0102590, IMG submission 76859) | Arabidopsis root microbial communities from the University of North Carolina, USA - plate scrape MF_Col_mMF | ecosystem: Host-associated > Plants > Roots > Endosphere | place: USA... | reverse complement strand
CAGCTGGAAAGGGGCATCGTAGTGGTGAACAACCTGGCCAAAAGAGGCCGTCGCCTGGGGCTGGACGTATTCAGGGAAGCCTCCCGCCAGGTACCGCTTGACCTGGTAGGCATGGGCGCCGATGAACTGGGCGGACTTGGAGAAGTTACCCATACAGAACTGCCGGAATTCATCTGCCAGTACCGTTTCTTCTTTAACCCGATCCGCTACACCAGCCTCGGGCTAGCCGTATGCGAGGCCATGATGATGGGTATACCGGTGGTGGCGCTGGCTACCACAGAACTGGCCACCATCATCTGCAACGGTCAATCAGGATTTATGGATACCGATCCGGCCGCGCTGATCAAAAAGATGGAGCTGCTGCTGCGCAAACCCGAACTGGCCGCCCGTATAGGCGCAGAGGGACGGAAGATAGCGGAACGGCGCTTTAACATACAGCGGTTCACGAAGGAATGGGAGGAATTGTTCCGCACAGCCGTAGCGAGCGCAAGGCCGATCAGCTACATCACCGGTCAGGCCTCCGGCGTAGAGAAAGAGATCTGAAAACATTAAACCACACAATACCCATGCAGAACAAAAAGGTAGTATTAGTCACCGGAGGCAGCCAGGGCCTCGGTAAATCCATTTGTAAGGAGCTGGCAGAAGATCACATTGTGATCATCGGGGATATACAGGACGCCAAAGCGGTAAAGCTGGCCGAAGATATCCAGGAGAACAACGGAGAGGCTTATCCCCTGCACCTGGACGTAAGCAAAGAAGAGAATGTACAGGAAGCGTACCGGGAGATCATTGATAAATACAGCCGGCTGGATGTGCTGATCAACAACGCCGGTGTTGATTTTACCAAAGCGATCACTGAGATGAGCGTAGCGGAATGGGATGTTGTCATGTCTGTAAACCTGCGCGGGCCTTTCATCACCAGCAAGTACGCCTTGCCCATTATGTCGGAGCACGGGGGCGGTCATATTATCAATATCGTATCCACTGCCTGCTTACGCGCCTGGCCCGAAGCTTCTGCCTACCATGCCAGCAAATGGGGACTACGCGGCTTCACACAGGCGCTGTTTACAGAAGCGCGCCAGCACGGCATTAAGGTAACCGCATTAATTGCAGGCGGCATGAAAACGCCTTTCCTGCTGGACCGCTTCCCGGATATTGACCAGACCAAACTGCAGGACCCGGAGAATGTAGCGGGCAACATCCGCTTCCTGTTGGAAGGACCAGCAGATACGGCTGTTCCGGAGATCATGGTTATACCATTACAGGAAACTTCCTGGCCATAAAGAACAGCTGTTGGCTATTAGCTATTGGCTATTAGCTAACCGAACAGACGCTGTGCTAATTGCTAAAAGCTAATTGCTAGTCGTTTATGAAAAAGATCGCTGTACTGCGGGCCAACGCCCTGGGGGATTTCATATTTGCATTGCCCGCCTTAAGAGCATTGAAAGAAGCCTACCCGGATAACGAGATCGTATACCTGGGCAAAAAAATGCACCAGGCCTTTCTTACAGACCGTCCGGGGCCTGTAGACCGGGTGGTGGTAATACCTCCCTACCCTGGCGTGGGCGAAGCTGCGCACTACGAGGCGGACGCCGCAGAGCTGGCGCTCTTTTTTGAACAAATGCAAAACGAGCAGTTCGATATCGCTATACAGATGCACGGCGGCGGCCGTTTTTCCAACCCTTTCGTACAAAAGCTGGGAGCCCGGCTGAGTATAGGATTGCAGGCGCCAGACGCGCCTGCCCTGGATATCAACGTACCATATATTGTTCACTACAGCGAGATCCTCCGTTACCTGGAACTGGTGTCTTACCTGGGCGCCAGCACCCGTCATATGGCGCCTGCCATTACCGTAACAGACAAAGACCTGCAGGAGGCCCGCGCGGTTTTACCCGAGCTCCATAACGGGCGCATTGCGGTGATACATCCCGGCGCCACAGACCCGCGGCGGCACTGGCCCGCGATCAATTTTGCAGAAGTGGCCGATCACCTGGTGCAGGAAGGATATACCGTTTATATCAACGGACTGGAAGAAGAAAGCTACCTGGCAGATGCGCTGATGCAGAACATGCATCAGCGTGGCGGGGTTTACAGCCTTTGCGGAAAGCTTTCCGTATGCGGGCTTACCGGACTGCTCTCTATGGCCGATGTAGTTGTATCCAATGACTCCGGCCCGCTGCACCTGGCTTACGCATTACGCGTTCCGGCCGTGGGCATCTATTGGGTAGGCAACCTGATCACCGGCATGCCCATGACCAGCGCACTGACACGGCCGCTGATCTCATGGACCACTACATGTCCGCTGTGCGGACTGGAAACAAAAAAAATGGAGACGGACATTATTGCTGAATGCAAGCACAACGCCTCCTTTGTAGCAGATGTAACTGCTGCAGATGTGATACAATCAGTACAGGAACTGCTCAGCAATATGCATGAGCTTAAAGCGGTGATATAATGGAGAACATCAACAAAATAGCGATACTGCGTGCATTACAGCTGGGCGATCTGCTTTGCATGATCCCCGCCGTACGCGCTATCAGAAAGGCCTATCCGCATGCAGACATCACCTTGCTTGGCCTGCCGGGAAAAGAAGATTTCGTGGAACGATTCCCTCACTATTTCAACAGCTTCCTTACCTTTCCCGGATGGCCGGGGCTGCCGGAGCAGGAGGTGATCCCTTCCAGGGTAGCTGGTTTCCTGCTGCATGCACAGCAACAGCAATATGACCTGGTATTACAGATGCAAGGTAGTGGCACCTATACCAACGATTGCTGCTTTCTGCTGGATGGCAGGATCACGGCGGGGCTCCGTGCTGCCGGGGTATGGGCGCCCAATGAACAGCTATTCCCGCTAATGACGGAAAGTGAGCATGAAATACTACGCTTACTGAAAATAGTACAGGCGCTGGATATACCGGTCGACGGCACTACTTTGGAGTTCCCGATCACTCCGGAGGAATATGCAGGAGCAGGAATGATCCTGGACCTTTTACAACTGGAGCCGGGCAAATATATCTGTATGCACCCCGGTGCACGCGATCCCAGGCGCCGCTGGCCTGCGGCGAACTTTGCCGCCCTAGGCGACGCACTGGCCGCAAGCGGGCACACGATATTAATTACAGGATCCGAAGAAGAAGGAGCGCTCACCGCCGCTGTTGCTGAACAGATGCAGTCTCCTGCCATTGATCTCGTTGAACACGCAGGGCAAACCACTATCGGCGAAATGGCTGCACTCATTCATCGGTCACAGCTGCTGTTAAGCAATGATACCGGCGTATCACATATCGCTGCTGCACTGAACGTTCCCAGCGTTATTGTCTTCTCCAATTATTCAGACCCGGGGCGCTGGGCGCCGCTTGATCAAAGCCTCCACATTGCAGTACCGCCCAACAAAGCCAATGACCTGAGCTATATACTGGAAGCATCAGAGCATATGATGAGCTTTTTATAGTTCTTCAAAGCGCGCGGTGAAATGCCTTAACAGCGGCGTTTCATATGCGATCTTATATCCTTTGATCTTATCACGGTTTTTGAATACTTCTACAATCACTTCCGCCACATAATCAATATGGCTTTGGGTGTATACCCTGCGGGGAATGGCCAGCCGCACCAGCTCCATCTGGGCGGGCAGCAATGATCCGTCTGCCGCATATTTACCAAACATCACAGAGCCTATTTCCACGCCGCGCACGCCGCCTTCGATATACAACGCAGCACACAGCGCCTGACCCGGATACTGATGTACCGGGATGTGCGGCAGAAATGCCTTTGCATCCAGGTATACTGCGTGACCGCCGGTTGGTTTGATGTAGGGCACGCCAGCCGCATCCAGCTTCTCCCCTATATATTCAATACTGCGGATACGGTATTGCAGATAATCTTCGTGCATCACTTCTTCCAGGCCAATAGCAATTGCTTCCAGGTCGCGCCCGGCCAGTCCGCCGTAAGTGGGGAACCCTTCTGTAATGATCAGCAGGTTGCGGCATTCCATAGCCAGCTGCTCATCGCGAAGGGCCAGAAAGCCGCCTATGTTGGCAAAGGCATCCTTCTTGGCGCTCATGGTACAGCCGTCTGCATAGGAGAACAATTCCTGTGCAATGGCCAGGATGGTTTTATGCTCATAGCCCTTCTCCCGCTTTTTGATGAAGTAACAATTTTCTGCAAAGCGGCAGGCGTCAATGAACAAACGGACACCATATTTATCGCATACCTGCCTGGCGGCGCGTACATTCTCCATGCTTACCGGTTGTCCTCCACCGGAGTTGTTGGTAACTGTGATGATCACCATGGGAATATGCGCTGCGCCTTTTTCCCGGATGAACTGGTCCAGCGCCTGCACATTGATATTTCCTTTAAAAGGCGCTACCAATGCGGGCTGCTTGCCTTCATCACATAAGAGGTCCACTCCTTCTGCACCGGAGAATTCTATATTGGCCCTGGTGGTGTCAAACAGGGTATTGCTCACAAAATATTTTCCTTTGCCACCGGTAATGCTGAAAAGGATCTTTTCTGCCGCCCGGCCCTGGTGTGTGGGGATAATAAAAGGCATACCGGTGATATTCCGCACACTGTTCTCAAAGCGAAAGAAGCTTTCACTGCCCGCATAGCTTTCGTCGCCACGCATCACGCCGGCCCACTGCTCGCTGCTCATGGCGCTGGTGCCGCTGTCTGTTAACAGGTCAATGATCACATCCCTGGCGTGGATCAGAAAGGGATTAAAATGCGCAGCTGACAGGATACGTACACGCTCTTCACGCGTAGTAAAGTAAATAGGTTCTACTGATTTTATTTTAAACGGCTCTATGATCGTTTTCATTACAGGTATTAGTTTAGGGAATGCAGCATTGGACACTTCGCCCGAGGGAAGCATCTTTTCTCAAAAAATTAAGTTATAAAATAAGGGGAATGACGCCTGTTACAGGCGTATTGGTGCGACCAAAAGGTCAGGTAGGACTTTTGATGATATTTTTCCAAAGGTTCATCAGAACAAAAATAACAAAAAAGTTTGAAGTCTGAAGTCTGAGGTCTAAAGTTCGTTGGATGTTAGATGTTCCTGACCTGTAACCAGCCCTGAACCTGTAACCTTTAACGAACTTCAGACCTCAGACTTCAGACTTCAAACGTTAGTAGCGCATACGGGCGGCCATCGGACTACCCGCAGGCATCTGTTCTCTATTGAGCATGAATACTGCGGCACCTGTTTCCACTGCCTTTGCAGCCGCGGCGTTTATCATACATTCATCGCCCGGCTGTTCTGAGGAGTGCAGTACCAGTTTATTATCCTGTTCATTAAAATTACCCCAGAGCTGCGCATCTTTCCGGATAAACAGCGTATCAACCCGTGAGTAATAACAGGCAGGTATGATATCATCCGGTATGGTAGAGGTCAGGCCATTGCCGCTGTTATTGCCATACTGTTCCAATGCGTCCCGGCGATCCTTATCAAAATACGGCTTCATTTTTTCGCGGGCTTTCTCGTACAGCGAATTGACACTTTCATATTCAAAGTTGCCTGTCAGCGCATCGTCTACCAGGTGTTTATAATGCGTTCTCTTCCTGAAGATGGGGATCATATATTCTACCGCGGCCAGCATCAGCGGGACGTACTTAGTGGACAGCACTTCCTTCCATAAGGTTTCATCCACTTCATCCATATACATGGAGATATTGGCTTTTTCGTCCGGCTTGCCGGAGCCGATACCGTGATAATTAGCGCCATGTCCTGCACCTGAGCTGCCTGTACGGAAAAGCTGCTGGTCATCTTTTTCCTCAAAATGCACCACATCGTCAATACCACGTGGCATTCCCTCAACGGGTACTTCCCGCATACCAAACGCATCGGCTTCGTATAGGGTAGCCTTACGTTTGCTGATGACCAGCAGGTAGAAATTTTCTCTGTTGCTCAGCAATGGCAGCAGTGGACTTGTATAGAATGAGTGATTAACATAACATTGGCGGTCTACACTATACGGCAATTGTATATACCTGAAATAATCCTGGGCAATAAAAACACCCAGGCCCCGTTGCTGCCTGCGCCAGAAAGCATCATCCTGCTGCAGGTCAAAACCAGCTTGCAAAATGATCTCCAGCTGATCCCGCGCAACGCCTTTCTGCTGTAATTCCTGTTGCGCCTGTTGCAGCAGCTGCTTAAACAAAATAGCGTCCTGCCGCTCATTTACTTCTACACCATATTTATGTGCAGGCATATAGAGCGTTACACAATTGTCTGCATGGTGATTGGACAAGCTCATAAAATCATCCCTGGATAAACGTTCATTCATTGCTTCAGCCTGCCGTGACTCAACAGGCTTGTGCAGGGAATCAATACGTTTCCTGGACATGACATCCGGCTCCTCTCTTAAAGCATTTGCGAGATGTTCTTCTTCATCCCCTTTTTCAGTGTTCCGGTTAATATGCCGCATGTGCACATTGGGGGCCAGCTCATCTTCGCCGGAGGTATATTTTTCCGTTATTTCCTCATCTCTTTTCAGCGCTGCAGGATCCATCCCTTCGCGTAAACCCAGTTTGCTTTCGCGGCCTGATCCTGAAGGTTTCCCCTTCTTCGGGTGAAATTTTCCTTCCCTGTCTTTTCCCATGATACAATGATTTTACTAAAATGGGCACAAACACTATACCATTCGGCCCTGTTAAAAAAGGCAGATCATTTGTATATTTATTGCATGCTTGAACAATTCCAACAATTTCTCAGTCATCTACCGCCATTGGTCGGAAACATTGTACTGGCGGCCTGTGCGCTGATCACCGGCTTGGTCATTAAAGGGTTGCTGGCCCTGTTCTTACGCAAGTCTCCGCAGGCGCCGCCAGAAGATTATTCTGTTATCAGGTCTATTCTTAAACGTATGGGCAAACCCGTGAACTATTTTCTGCCCATACTGGTACTGAACATGGTAATACCGTTAATGGAGCTGAGACCGAAACAGCAGCATGTGATCAGCTCGATAGTAGAAGTATTGCTGATCATCGGGTTCGGCTATATACTGATCGGCATCGTAAAAGTATTTGAAGACTACATTGAGCATACCTACGATCTGCGCAAGGCCGACAACCTCCGCGAACGCAAGATCAGGACACAACTGTCCTTCATCCGCAAAATAGCCATCAGCCTGATCGTGATCCTGGTAGTATGCGCTGTATTGCTGAGCTTTGACAGCCTGCGTAAGATCGGTACCGGTCTGCTCACCGGTGTAGGCGTTGGCGGTATTATTATAGGTTTTGCGGCGCAGCGTTCGCTGAGTAATTTCCTGGCCGGGCTGCAAATAGCCTTTACACAGCCAATCCGTATTGATGATGTATTGATCGTGGAAGGAGAATGGGGAAGAGTGGAAGAGATCACACTCACCTATGTGGTAGTAGGCATCTGGGACCAACGCAAGCTGATACTGCCCATCAATTATTTTATTGAGAAACCCTTCCAGAACTGGACCCGTACCGGCTCCGCCATATTAGGCACTGTATTCCTGTATGTGGATTACTCCTGCCCGGTAGATGAAATAAGAAAAGAGTTTGAAAGACTGCTGGAAGATCATCCGCTGTGGGATAAAAGAGTAAAAGTGGTGCATGTCACCAATACCAGCGAAAGGACCATGGAAGTACGTCTGCTGATCAGCGCGACCAGCTCAGGAAAGGCATTTGACCTGCGCTGTGAACTGAGAGAAAAAATGATCGCTTTCATACAAAAGAATTACCCGGAGAGCCTGCCGAAAGTAAGGGCGGAATTAGAAAAATGATGTGCGGATATGCTAATGTGCAGATATGCTGATGAATTTCGCGAAGGTTATCATCAGCACATCTACATATCTGCACATTCGCATATTATTTGATCGTTTCCTGCACTTCTCCGCAAGTCAGCATGTCATCACCGAAATACGGATTCTTGATATCCTTTGCGGCGGATAACCAATTCGCGCCTTTATCGTTATTGGCCATCGGGCAATAATCCACATATAGTTCGCCGCTGCTTAAGCCGCTGGATTTAACCAGGGTGATCACATCATTGCTTAACAAGGCATACAGCTCACGCTGTGCTGCCAATGTAGACGCGGCGGCTATTTTTTGTGCGTTGTCTGCAATGGCGCCAGCATTAGTAAGTTCTTTAGCGCTTTCAGCGATGGCAGTTCCTGCTACCTTTGCTTCGGCAGAATCAGCATTGATCAACGCGGTAGTAAGGTGTACGTAGTGCTGATAGATACCATTCACTTTTTCATCTTTCAGCTTTACAGGGACAGCGGGAGCGGTTGTTGCATGCTCTTCATGTGCTGCAGTGTTTTCTTTTTCTGCATTGCTGCTGCCGCCGCCGCAGGCCGCCAGCAGGATCATTGCGAGTACCGGTATACCGGCTTTCATTGCTTGTTTCAACATAATTGGTAGTTTGATAGTTTTATTGAATAGCTTTTAAAATATTAGTGTGTATGCCCTGCCATGGGATTGGCGCCTTTCTTCAGCACGAATTCGCTGTATAAAAGATAAGCGCCGGTGACCACTACCGTTTCTCCTGCCTGCAGGCCTTCTTTGATCTCTACCTGGTCTGCATTCTCCGAGCCTGTCTTTACCATACGCGGTACAAATCGATCCCGGCCCTTCCTGATCCATACATGTGCGCCTTTTTCATCCCGGATCACGGCCCCGGCAGGCAGTGTGATCACATTGCTACGCTCTCCGGAGGGCAGGTAAATATTAGCCTGCATACCGGGTTGCCATAACTGTTTGCTGTTGGAAATGGTTCCTCTCAGCTGGGCCACCTGCGTGCCGGTTTGCAGCGCGGGGGTAATAAATTCCACCTGCATGTCTACCAGCTGATCGTCCCATCCGTTCACTGCCACCTTTACTTTTTTACCAATGCTTACCTGGTTCAATTCAGCAGGATATACATCTGCTTCCACCCATAACTGATCATAATTCTCCAATTGCAGGATCGTGCTGCCTTCGGATACATACTGCCCCTCTCCTGCGGATACAGCCGCTACAACGCCATTTGCGGAAGCGGTATAAGTGATGTAGGGATCTGCTTTCTTAGTTTGCCTGATCTGGTCCAGCGTATGTGCAGGCACATCATACAATTGCAGTTTCTGCCGCGCGGCGCTTTCTATCTGCTGAAAGCGGGCGTTATCGGGGAAAGCGGCGCTTTGCGCTGCCGCTACCAGGTATTCCTGCTGCAGGCCGGCCAGCTGTTCAGAATAGATCTTATACAGGGGCTGTCCTTTGTGCACCGGTACACCGGTTTCTTTTACATACAGCTGTTCTATGCGGCCCGGTACACGGCTGCTGATATACACAGTGTGCTGCGGGTTCACTGCCAGCTTACCGTTCAGTCTTTTGAAATTACCGAGGTCACCTGCACCTGCGCTAACGGTAGTAATGTTGGCCAATGCGACCTGGTTCTGATCCAGCATCAGCTCATTACGTTTGCCTGCGGCGCTTACTGATACCAGGTCCATTCCGCAGATAGGACAGGTGCCTGGCCCCTGCTGCACGATCTGCGGGTGCATCGGACAAGTATAGGTCTGTTCTCCCTTGTCTGCGGTCTTCTTCCCGGTATCGCATGCACTGAGCAGCAGTGCGGGCGCCAGTAAGGCCATTGATATATTCCGGATAAAATGTTTTCTTTCCATGTCTTGATCATTTTATAAAGCTTTCACTGTCTACCAGGTAAGACGCATTGGCTGCAACATCCCATGTGGCAATGCTATCGGGCACCTGGATATATCCGCCGGCTTTCATGCCCGTATGGATAGTAAGGGGCTTGTACACGCTCCCTTCTTTCTTAAATACTACATCACGATCGCCCAGCTGTAGTACTGCCGCTGCTGGTAACCATACACCTGCTGCTGTTTTCACAGGAATGCCTGCTTTCAACAGTTCGCCTGCTTTAAAAGGCTGGCCCTGCAGGTATACACGCAGCAGCATAAAATTCTCTCCATTACGGAAAACAGGTTGTATAAGGCCGATGGTGGCTGCAATACTTTTGCTGCTGTCTGCAAGGCTTTGCATATCTAAGGCCTGTCCTTTCCGGATTGTTGCTGCGAGGGATGGTGCTACAGCAAACTCCCCTACCAGTTTATCTGCTTTGTAAATGGTAAAGAGATTCTCCCCGGCGCTTACATATTGTCCTTCGCGGAGCATGAGTGGTGTACCCGCGGCAGGCGTTGCAGGCTGCGAAGATGACGCTGCAGCTACGGCATTCATTCCTCCCATTTCGTCTCCACCTGCGGGAGCAGCAGCTGTGGTAGCGCTTACTGCAGCTTTGGCTGCCTTGTCAATAATATACCCGCTGGCATTACTGTACACCGATACGTTGTAAGCCGGCTGACGGCTATCCAGTACCTGCTCCAGTTGCTGCGCCGTCATCCCGAGTAAAAAGAGCCGTTGCTTTGCTGCATTGAGGAGCGCGGGATCATCATTGCCTGCGGCGATGAACAACAGTTCTCTTTGCGCCGCCACCAGCTCAGGCGAATAGATCTGCATGATCAGCTGCCCCTTTTTTACAGGCTGATAATTGTATTTGATATAGAGCTTTTCTATGCGGCCTGCTACCCTGCTGGCGATGCCTGTTTCGCTGCGGGTATCGTACACCGTTACCCCTTGCAGGGTACGGGTAAGCGGTTGGTCCAGCTTTCCGGGCCGGATGGTGGGCATCTGCGCAATGACCTGTTCGTTCACCGGTTTGAGCAGCGGCGTGAGAGCGCTGTCCTGGTCGTAACGGTGCGCAGGCTCTTTATGGCCACTGTGCTGCTCCTGCTGCGCTTCTTTTTGCTTGCAGGCAAACAGCAAGACTGCCATGAGCGGCAGGAATAATATGTTAACGATATAATTCTTTTTCATATTCCACGATCATTTCGTAATATCTGAGCTTTTCATTCAGCAGGTCTGCCTGCGCCATGGTAAGTGCTTCCCAGTCGTTGATGATCACCGGCAGTTCCAGCTTATTTTCCTGGTAGGAAAGGAAGTCCGCATCCAGTGTACGCTGCAGCAGAGGCAGGATCTTTGATTCGGTAGCAGCAATATGCTCCTGCATGGACAGGATCTCTGTTTCCATACCATACAGCATGCCTTGCGTTTCCTGCAGCATCCCCGCTTTTTCCATTTGCATGGATTGTACGTTCAGCTCCATGGCCTTTACTTCGTTTTTATACATTTTAGAGGCCCAGGGAGCAATAGGTATGCTGATCATGCCCATCAGGCTGTATTGTTTTGGCATCTCCTCACCAAGGGGCGCCATATGATCGAAGCGTACCCTGAAGTCAGGACGCTTACCTAATTTCATGGAATTGATGTTCAGCTGCATGGATTCGATGTTCGCATCCATTTTGCGTATATCCTTCCGGGTAGCTGCCAGGGTAGCGGTATCGTAGTTAGCAGCAGGTGTGAACGCCGGGGCGAATGTGGTATCGATCTCAAAGGCTTCCAGGCCCGGACGGTTCATCAAACTGTTCAGCCAGGCCCTGGCCTTGTCGATCACGCCGTGCTGCATATGGATCATGTTGTAATTCTCAGATACACGGCCGGTCACTTTGTAGATGCCGCCTAATTGCGACTGATTATAGGGATATCTTACTTCTGCGATCTTCTTCATCGTTTCCATGATCTCCTGGTTGCGCTCCAATACACGGATGCGCTCTTCCGCGATCAGCCAGTTATAATACAGGCGTTTGGCCTGTGCTTTCAGATCGTTCAGGGTTACTTCCCTGCCTGCGCGTTCTATCTCCCCCTGCGAAGCGATGTAACGCTTCTTTGCACGCAGCTTGGAGGTGTTGGGAATATCCTGTTCTATCTGGAACATGATGGAGCCTTTGTCTGCGTCCATCACCTTTTGACCCGGATAAGGCGTCATGAAAGTGCCCACGCCCACCATGGGAGCCATCCAGGCGGTGGCTGCTTCGGCGCTGTATTTATAGGCATCGGCGCGCAGCGCATAGGATTTCAGCTTCACGTTGTTCCGCTCGATGCGCTGCAGGATGGTATCCAGCGATAATACGGGTTGCTGCGCCAGGAGCTGTAAAGGCAGCATGCACAACAACCATATGACTATTTTAATGTTGCGTGGCATATACTTCCAGTTTACCGTATTTGCGTAATTCATATTCTTTCGTCATTAAGAAGATCAGTGGCGTTACCAGCAGGATATGCGTGGAAGAGGTCAGCACGCCACCGATCATGGGTAATACGATAGGCTTCATCACATCAGTACCTACACCGGAAGCCCATATTACCGGCACCAGGCCAAACAAGGACACACATACGGTCATCAGTTTGGGTCGTAGCCTTTTTGCAGCGCCGGCCACAACAGCCTCCAGTAAATCGGCCCGGGTAATAGTTTCCGCGGAGTTGCCCTTTTGTTTTACCAATTGCTGCATAGCATCATTCAGGTAGATCACCATCACAATGCCCGTTTCCACCGCGATCCCGAACAGCGCTATAAAGCCTACTGCCACTGCTACTGAAAGATTCACGGCCCAGAAATAGATGATATAAGCGCCGCCTATCAGTGCAAAAGGCACGGTGATCAGGCTCAGGAAAGCTTCCCGGATGGAATGGAAGGCGAAATAGAGCGAGAAGAAGATGATCACCAGCACTACCGGTGCAATCCACATCAGGGTTTGTTTACCGCGGATCAGGTTCTCGTATTGGCCGCTCCATTCCAGGAAGTATCCCTGCGGCAGGATCTGCTTTTCTTCATTCATCTTATTGATCGCTTCCTGTACTGTGCTGCCCAGGTCGCGGCCCCTGACGTTGAACATCACGGCGCCACGCAGGATAGCGTTTTCAGAAGTGATCATCGGCGGACCGTCCTCAAAGCGTACCTCCGCTACCTCACTCAGCGGGATCTCGCCAAAGGCGGGAGAGCGCAAGGGTATACGACGGATCTGTTCTACACTGTTGCGGTAATCCTGTGCCAGGCGTACACTGATGGAAAAGCGCCTGCGCCCTTCAATCGTATTGCCGATGGGAGCACCGCCCAGGGCGGTTTCCACGGTCTGGTTCACATCGTCTACACTCAATCCATAGCGGGCCAGTGCATCTCTCTTAATATCTATCGCCAGGTATTTGCCGCCGGTAACAGGCTCCACGTAGAGATCCTGTATGCCGGTGGTACCTTCCAGCGCCTTCTTTACTTTCTCCGAAACAGCAGCGATGGTGTCCAGGTTTTGTCCGAATACTTTGATGCCTACATCTGTACGCACACCGGTGGACAGCATATTGATACGGTTGATGATGGGCTGTGTCCAGCCGTTCACCACGCCGGGTATCTGCAGTTTGGCATCCAGCTCTTTGATAATGTCTTTCTTGGTGATGCCTTCCCGCCATTGCGATTTAGGCTTCAGCATGATGATGGTCTCGATCATGCTGATAGGTGCGTTGTCGGTAGCGGTGCTGGCCCTTCCGGCTTTGCCGAGTACCTTGTCTACTTCCGGTACGGCGCGGATGATCTTATCCTGCACCTGCAGAATGCGTTTGATCTCTGCATTGCTTACATCCGGTAAGGTAACCGGCATGAAGAGGATGCTTTGTTCATCCAGGGGCGGCATAAACTCTGTGCCCAGGCTTTTCAGCAGGGGGATGGAGATGAGCAGCGCCAGCACGTTAATGGCCAGTGTGGTTTTGCGCCAGCGCAGCACCCAGCGGATCACCGGTTCGTACATACGTTCCAGCAGGCGGTTCACCGGGTTGGCGTTGTCGGGCCTGAACTTTCCTTTCATAAAGAAAGAGATCAGCACCGGCGCCAGGGTGATCACCAGCACAGCGTCTACCAGCATGATGAAGGTCTTGGTAAATGCCAGCGGATGGAATAATTTCCCTTCCTGCCCTGTCAGCATGAACACCGGCAGGAAAGAAGTGATGATAATGATAGTGGCAAAGAACACGCCTCTCGACACCTGTTTGCTGGATTGCTCAATCACAGCCAGTCTTTCTTCCTCACTGATCCAGGACGGTTCTTTACGGAATATTTTTCGAAGCCAGTTCATAGTTCTTTAGTTTTCCCGTTTGTTTTGCTGCCAGGCTGCATAGCGCTCTGCCAGGTGTTTATAGGCGTTCTCGCTCATGATGATCCCGTTGTCTACGATCACACCGATCGCCAATGCAATGCCTGTTAATGACATGATATTGGAGGAAATCCCGAATGCATTCAGCAGGATGAAGCTGGCCGCCAGGGTAATGGGGATCTGTATGATGATACTAAGCGCGCTTCTCCAGTGGAAAAGGAAGATGATCACCACGATAGATACTACGGCCATTTCTTCTATCAGGGTCCGTTTGATGGAATTCACGGATTCCTTGATGAGTGTTCCGCGATCGTATACAATATCGAATTGTACACCGGCGGGCAGGCCTTTGGCCACTTCCTTCATCTTAGCCTTTACACGGTCGATTACGGCGTCTGCATTCTCGCCATAGCGCATCACGACGATGCCGCCCACCTTTTCACCTTTACCGTCCTGGTCAAAGATGCCCAGTCTTGTTTCGCCGGTCATTTGTACACTGGCGATATCTGCCACCCGGATGGGAATGGAGTTTTGGTTCTTGACCGGGATGTTCCTGATCTGTTCAACAGACTGCAGGTAACCGCTGGTTTTGATGATATAGCCGATATCGCTCAGCTCAAATTTGCGGCCGCCGGATTCGTTGTTGTTGGTGCGTACGGCATTGATCACATCAGCCACACCGAGTTTGTAATAGAGGAGCTTATTAGGATCGAGGGTGATTTGGTATTGCTGCTGGGCGCCGCCAAAAGAAGCGATCTCGCTCACGCCCGGAACGTTCTGCAGGGCGAATTTCACATACCAGTCCTGTATAGCCCTTTGTTCTCCCAGGTCTATATCCGGCGCGTCCAGTGTGTACCAGAGGATATGTCCGACACCGGTACCATCAGGTCCCAGGGTAGGCGATACGCCCGTGGGCAGCTGCCGGGTAATGGTGCTGAGCTTTTCCAGCACGCGTTCCCGGGCCCAGTAGATATCGGCGTCATCATCAAAAATGACGAAGATGAAGCTCATACCGAACATGGAATTACCACGCACATATTTCACTTTGGGAATACCCTGCAGGTTGGTGACCAGCGGATAGGTAACCTGGTCTTCTATCAGTTGCGGGCCCCGGCCCATCCACTCTGTAAATACGATCACCTGGTTTTCAGAGAGATCGGGAATGGCGTCGATAGGGTTCTTTTTTACGGCAAAGAATCCCCATGCAAACAGGCCGGCTGCCAGTACGATCACGATGAAACGGTTACGTAAGGACCATTCAATGATCTTATGTACCATAAATAGTAATTGTTAGTAAATAAAATGGAAAGAAGAAATTGCCTTTGCAGGATGCAAAGGGGTATGCGGGGTTATCTTATCAGATGCGGAAATTACAGTGCAGGAGGAAAACAGGAACATTAGCAATGCCGGGTGGCGCAGCAGCTACAGGAAATTCAGTAGCCAGGGATACCGCCTTGATATCCGGCAAAGCGTATACTGTTACGGGAGCGGTTATTGAAGGCACCAACAGGAAGGGCTGCACATTTTCGGATACCCGCTGGTCTTTCTTCAGTTTCAGCTCTTTATATTCATCTTCACAGCATTTCTTTTTAGCGATGCTGGTCCCGGAAAGGTCTTTCTTCATGCCGCAGAAGTCACATAGGTCCTTCTTATTGCTACCCAGCTCCCATTTCACGAGCTTGCCCATGCAATAATGCAATTGCACATTGGCGCCCATGGCGGTGCTGAGGTAGATGAAGGTTAATATGACGGCAATGAAGCGTTTCATATGTAGCAAAGGTAATGGTAAAAGTTGGATCGGAGTTTATAGAATTAGAGGATTTTTTTATATTTAATTGGGTGGCGGGCTCCTCCCCGTTATTCCGGGGAGGAAAAACCAGCTCCAACTATATCCCTTCCGCTTTATACCCTGCCTTTTGCATGGCGGCAATAATATCAGCTTCAGATACTGCTTTTTCAGAGGCTACTACGAGCGTCTTCTCCGGGCTTTGCAGATCCACTTCCCAGCCATCGCGTCCGGCCACTTCGTTCAGGAAAGGCGTAGCGGTAGCTACACAACCGGAACATTTGATATTGGTTTTAAACTTTAACGTTTTCATATATCCAATCTTTTAAGTTTAGTCAAAGTTAGGATGGAAAGAGGGCGGAGGCATTACACTATAGGGGATTGTTTTTATATAATTAAGGTATTGTGCTTATGAGGCGAAGAAGCTTGCGCTAGCGTTTTGGTCATTTAATAATTTTATTACTTTTTAAACTGCTGACAAACTTATTGATGCTCTCTTCATTTTGTCCATAAACATGCAAATAGAATTCTGGCCTCTGCAACCAAGTTCCCTTGTCAATTGTTAATTGTCCATTTGTAAACCATTGAGCGTATCTGTCACTACATTCCTCAATTTTAATAAAGTTCAGTTCCAACAGCCTTGTCAATTCCTCATTATTTAACACCTCATAATAATATCGGCCATTTATCTGCGAAACTAATTCATCCTGCAGAGCATATTGCTCTATATATTTTTCGATGGACGAGCAGACAATATTGGGCATGTCGCCGTCATGGTCTCCCAGCGTACAAAGCTCACCTAGCTCAGTGATGTAGAAATAAAACGGCGCTGTGTCATGTTCACCAAAATCAACAATATAAGTCTCGCCGAAGTGATAAACCTCAATTTTTCTATCTTCGTCAAAATCACATTTTGCAAATAGTCGAAGCAAAAAACCATGCCCTTTACCATTTCCAATTGTCAACTTGTAGCCGGAAAAATTTACCTGTACGTCAAGAAGTGTCTCAGTTAGTGGAAAATTCTGTCTCTTACAATATTCAATTGTCTTTTCCTTATCCAGAAAATATTTGTCGATTCGTTGTAGATTGTTGAAGTATCTGGTTGCTCTGTCTGACAATTTCATGAGGTTCCTTTTAAAACGGCAGCTTGCGCGTAAATATACACAAAACCAATAATATCTTTACTACCACGCAAGTTCGAAAATTCGCAGCCATCACAAGCAAAAGTCCGCTGGAAAGAATCTTCCAAACGCAGGCGAGGGCAATCGCAACAGCGTTATCTGTTCTTTGGAAAGATCATTATTTTCGGTATCATGCTGTGGTCGTACAGCCATCGGTTTTTCACACTTGGTTTTGACTGGTATATCTGGATATTGGCTTACCTGGTATATGATTTTATGCTTTGGTTGGTCCATTTAATAGGGCACCAGGTCCGCTTCTTCTGGTGTATTCATGGCGTCCATCATACTCCGGAAGAGATGAAAATGTCTGTTACTATCAGGGGATCATTTCTCGGGTTCCTGCATTCTCCGCTCAGTATAGTGTTCCTGCCTGTATTGGGATTTGATCCTTTTATGGTATTGTTGCTGGACCTGATCAGGAGGTTGTATGTGCTTTATGAGCATGCCAGCGAGCATGTGGATACTTTTATAGGAAAGTTGAGCTGGCTGGAGAAATTGTTTATTACGCCTTCTTTACACAGGGTGCATCATGCCAGAAATCACATCTATTTAGACCGGAATTATGGAGAGACTTTTTCCATCTGGGACAGGATGTTTGGCACCTTTCAATCAGAATTCCATGATGTCAAACCGGTGTATGGTATTCTCAATGATAAGATCGACAGCAAGAATTTTCTGCAAGTGCAGTTTCAGCTATGGAAGGATCTGTGGGCTGACATCGTCAGTGCACCCAGGCTTGTTGATAAGATAAGATATGTGATCAAGCCTCCCGGCTGGAATCATATAGATGGCGGGAAAAAGGCCAGCGCTTACCGCGCCGATGCAGTAGAAACACACAGGTCAGCGTCCAGTTAATCATCCACTGCCACTGTCACTTCGTTGTCCAGCGGAAAGCTCTGGCATAAGAGAATATATCCCTCCTGCAACAATTCTTCCGGCAAGGCGTAATTTGCTTTCATATGTACCTTACCGCAGAGCAGCTTACCGGCGCATCTGCCACAGGTACCGTTCTTACAGGAATAGAACATGGGGATGCCTTCTTCCAGCGCGGCCTCCAGGATGCTTTTGCCAGGCGATACTTCCAGCAGGTTGCTGCGTTCAAGAAAATGCAGCAGCACTTCATTGCTGGTATCCGGTAATTGTATCTCCTGCACTACAGCTGCGGGGTTGAAATACTCTTTACGCAATTGCTGCGATGGTATTTCCAATGCCTCTGCCACTGTCTCCGCCAGCGTGATCAAACCTTCCGGACCGCAAACAAACCATTCTGCCTGTTGCAGCTCCTCTCCCATCATGGAACGGATCATCTTTCTCAGCAGCAAGCGGTTCAGGCGCTCGTTGATATACAAGCGGCAGTCTGCTTCGTGATCCTGGTCATGCCTGCTGAAGGCGTAATACACCTGCAGGCGCTCGGGGAATGCCGTTTCCAGTAAAGTCAGTTCGTCAAAGAAGAGCGTATTTTCCTGCAGGCGGCTGGCGTAAACAATACTCACCTTTGCAGCAGAGCGGTGTAAGATGGATTTTGCGATGGAGAACAGCGGAGTAATGCCGCTGCCTCCTCCTATCAGCAGTATTTGTTCTTTCTCAAAAGCATTTGCATCTGTTGAAAAAATGCCTAGTGGCCCTTCTATTTCCCATTCCATTATTTCATGCGCATGATCTGCCAGGTAGTTGCTTACCAGGCCGCCTGCTATCCGTTTTACAGTAATGGCGGGCGCTTCATCCAGATAAGGAGATGAGCACAAGGAATAAGAGCGCTGTTCTGTTTTTCCGTTGATGGTTATATATACATTCACGTATTGCCCTGGTAAATAATCAAAGGCCTGTCCGTTGGTATCAAAATGTATGGTCACTGCATCTGTTGCCGGGTATTCAATCTTCCTGGTCTTCCAGGTATATCGCTGTATCATCATGTACACTTAAAATTTGGATAGCTTCAGGCGCAGGCTGTTGCTCACTACTGAGACGGAACTGAGCGCCATGGCTGCCCCTGCTATCATCGGATCCAATAAGAACCCGTTAAAAGGATAGAGTATGCCCGCAGCCAGCGGGATCCCTACCAGGTTATAAATAAATGCCCAGAACAGGTTCTGGCGGATGGTGCGGACGGTGCTGCCAGACAAGCGCAATACCTGTGGGATACTGTTCAGGTCTGAAGTGATGAGTGTGATCTTTGCTACATCCATAGCGATATCCGATCCTTTGCCCATGGCGATGCTGACATCTGCTTGTGCCAATGCATGACTGTCATTGATGCCATCGCCTACCATGGCTACTACTTTGCCCTGTTGCTGCAGTTCTTTTACAAAAGCGGCCTTGTCGGCAGGCATCACACCTGCTTTATAATGCCGTATACCGGTTTCCCGGGCTACTGCCGCTGCTGTTTGCGCATGGTCGCCTGTCAGCATGTACACGGCGATACCGCGTTGCTGCAGGGTAGCAACCGCCTGCTGCGAAGTGGCTTTGATCTTATCGGCGATGGCAATGATCCCGATGGCTTTTCCATCGGCGGCAAAAGCGATCACGGTTTTGGCGGCTTCCTGCCATACGGCAGCTTTGGTTGCCATAACGCTATCCAGCTGTATACCGTTCTCTTCCAGGAGGCGGCTGTTACCCGCCAGGAATTGTTTGCCCTTATATTGCGCTTTGATACCACGTCCGCTAAGACTGTCTATCTTGTCTAAGGTTGCGGCCTGTATGCCTTCCTCCTGTAACACCTGTACCACCGCAGTGGCCAGCGGATGTTCAGATTGTAATTCCATCGCCAGCAGTACGGGCTTCAGCTCATCCGAGGTAAAATATACATCGGTGACGGCCGGCTTGCCTTCAGTGATAGTACCCGTCTTGTCAAGGATCACGGCATTCACGCGGTGCGCCAGTTCCAGGCTTTCAGCATCCCGGATCAGCATATGATGTTCAGCGCCTTTACCAACGCCTACCATAATAGCCGTGGGCGTTGCCAGGCCTAATGCACAGGGACAGGCGATCACCAGCACCGTCACTGCAGCCAGCAAGGCATGGGTAAACGCATGCTCGCCTCCTGCTATCATCCAAACGGCAAAGGTAAGCATTGCAATGCCAATCACCACGGGTACAAAAATACCGGCTATCTTATCCGCCAGTTTTTGCACCGGCGCTTTGCTGCCCTGCGCCTCCTGCACCATTTTGATGATCTGCGCCAGTACGGTATCTCCGCCTACTTTCTCTGCCCGGAACTGGAAGCTGCCCTGTTGGTTAATAGCACCGGCAAATACTTTTGTCCCGGCAGTTTTCTGTACCGGTACCGGTTCTCCGCTGATCATGCTCTCATCCACATAAGACGATCCTTCAGTTACTTCGCCGTCTACCGGGATCTTTGCGCCGGGCTTTACGAGGATCACATCATTTACCTTTACCTGTCCGATGGACACCTCCTGTTGGTGGCCGCCCTGGTGTACTACCGTTACAGTTTGCGGCTGCAGGCCCATCAGCTTTTTAATGGCGGAAGAAGTATTGGATTTCGCCCTTTCCTCCAGCAGTTTGCCTAGAGAGATAAAGGCGATGATCACTGCTGCGGCCTCGAAATATACGTGCGCATGCAAACCACGCTGATGCCAGTAGGCAGGATATATGGTGTTAAATGCGCTGAACAACCAGGCAATACCGGTGCTCAAGGCCACCAGGGTATCCATGTTGGCTTTACGGAACCTCGCCTGTTTTGCGGCATTGACAAAGAAAGAGCGGCCAAAATAAAAGACCACCGGGGTGGCCAGGGCCATCATGATCCAGTTGGCGTTAGGTATATTCATGAAGAACATGCCGATGATCACTACCGGTAATGAGAGCAGGGATGACCAGATGGTTCTTTTCTTCAGGGCCTCGTATGCTTTACGCTGTGCGGTCTCTTTTACTTCCTGCTGGTTTTCGGTATCTATTACCAGGTCATACCCGATGGCGCGGATAGCGGTTTGTAATGTTTGCGGTGTGGCTAGATCCGGATCATAAGTCACCCAGGCGCTCTGGTTGGCGAAGTTCACGCCTGCATCCAGTACTCCTGCTGTAGATTTCAGCATGGATTCTACACTTACGGCACAGGCCGCGCAGGTCATTTCCAGTACCGGGAAGGTGGTTTTCTTTATCTTATCCTTTATGATCATTGTTGCTGTGGTCATATCTCATCTATTTCTGCAAATTTACTCACAAGGGTATGGCGGGTTCTTACACAATAAAGGGAAAGATGTATATAATTTCATTTAGGAGGATGTTGGACTAAGAGTTCTTTCTCTTTGCGCAGCTTGATGAAATAGGAAGGATTGAGGCCGGTTTGCGCTTTGAACTGGCGTGACAGATGGGCTTCGCTGCTGAATCCCAGGCGGAAGGAGATATCTGCGAGTGTGGCGGGGGTGTATACGAGCAGCTCTTTTATTTTCTCTATACGGTAAGCGATGATGTATTTTTCCAGGGTGGTGCTTTCAGCAGCAGAGAAAGCGCTGCTCAGTATTTCGTAGGACTTGTGCAGTTGTTCTGCGGCATATTTTGAAAAGCGGAAAGCTTCGGGGAAATCGAATTCTCCGGAGTAGACGGTGGCGACTAATGCTTTGATGCTTTCAACGAGGAGTTGTTGTTTATCTTCCAGCAGGCTGAATCCCAATTCCTCCAGCTTTTGGGCGATCAATTGACGGTCCGGGGTTTTGTTGGAAGAGATGGTCACCATTCCCAGGTCGATGTGTAGTACTTCCAATCCTAAGGCTTCCAGCGCCTCCTTTACGGAGGATATACAACGCTGACAAACCATTCCTTTGATATGTATCGTGTATTGTGGCATAAACGGGCCAAGTTCGGTTGTTTTGGGGGAATAAGGGTTACATAATAAGGGGGAAGATTTACATAATTAACGGGGGCGATAATCGTAATATTACGAGTGATATAGGGGGGTGGTGTTTCACCGGGGTTTCATAGGGGTTTCAGTGGGAGAAAAAGGGGGTTTATTGGGGTATTAGGGGGGAAAGAGGGTGGTAAAGCATCCTGGTTCCTGTTAAATCGAGAGGCGTGTAGCCTTTAGTCAATCCGACTTTTTTCAGGTAAGCTCCAAATTGTTGGAGTATTTCTGTGTCTGTGGGTAAGTAAAATTCTAATTGCTGGATTAAAACCCAGCATGTTTTTTATAAAATTATTATACTTTGCGGTCAACGAATAACACACATTAGAGTATACTTCCTCTTTTACAGCCTTTATTCGTTATCGTAATAAGCATACTTTATGCGAACCAAATTTATGGTTTCTAATGGAGCTATTTAGAGCTCCGGGGGAAACTATATCTGTTACTTTTATTATCCCATTGTTGTTAAAAAATTATTCATATGTCCCAACCCGTTTTTACTACGGTATTTGAAGCTTTAAATGAAAGGATACAGGAACTTCCTGAGAATTTTAAGGATTTTGCTATAAGTGAATGTAAATGGAATGAGGCCTGGTATAATCTTTATCGGCAGTATCCGGAGATGTGTAGTATAGAGGATCAAATGACCTTACTTAAGGTAGCGAATGATATTGCGTATGATTTGGTGGCTTTGATAGTTCGTTGTAAGCGGTCACTTGCAGCGCAACAGCGCAATAATTTCGAGGTATCGTAATTCTATTAAGAATATTGGGCGATCTATTTGTTTGCTGGGGCCGTATATCAACTTGCTTGCATGGCACGACAGTCATGTTACGGGCTACATTAGTCAACTTGTGCGACACATCTGCCAGGTGGAGAAGCAAATCTGTTATCTTACATGGAATTTCTGCCAGGTGGATCGTCTGTTCTGTTGTCTTACTTCACTGTTAAGTGAAGTGGCGGCATTGTTCTGTTATCTTACACGGAAGTTCTGTCAGGTGGAGCGTCTGTTCTGTTGTCTTACTTCATTGTTAAGTGAAGTGGTGGCGCTGTTCTGTTATCTTACACGGAAGTTCTGTCAGGTGGAGCGCCTGTTCTGTTGTCTTACATCACTGTTAAGTGAAGTGGAGGCACTGTTCTGTTATCTTACATCGAAGTTGTTCGATCTGCATCGATTTTCTTCAATCTGTCGCCGAAGTTTTGTCAGTTGCGGCTGATTATACAAGCTTAAATAATTTTGTCAGGGGTGATATTTTCTATACATTTAATTCCTGATTACATTAATGTGCTTGTTCGCAAGTACTATAAGCCCCTATCTTTTGTTGATCACCGGCCCTAACATTCCGATTAATCTTGTTGAACGTTTAAAAATCATACCTATGGATTTCAAAGACCAAAATGCAGCAAAAAAGTATAATCAATTAGATGCTCGCATAAAATATTACTCCTATATAAAACAACAATCCCGCTTCCTGAGCGGGACTACTGTATAAGTTTACACTACGGAATAATCCTTATTGTGATTTACTTCTACATGAAGATAAGACCTTTTTGAAAATAAAAAATAAATTCCATGAAAAAAATTCTCGGACTTGACCTGGGGACCAACTCAATCGGATGGGCATTAGTACAACTGGGTCAATTTGGCAAAGAAGGATCAATAGTAGGCATGGGTAGTCGAATCATCCCAATGGACGGAGATGCTATGCAAAAATTCCAATCTGGAAATCCAGTATCAAAAAACGCAGACCGCAGAATGGCACGTACAGCAAGAAGGCTTAAGCAACGATTTAAATTAAGAAGGAGTCGGCTTATTGAGGCGTTAAAAACCTTACAATGGCTTCCTGCCGACTTTCCATCAGATTTCAAGTCCTATGCGGAGAACAATCAGGATAAGCCTTTCTCCATCAGCCATTATCTCCCATTTGCCCCCTCCACAATTGGAGAAGCCCAAAAAGCCCTTGGTACATCTAATATTCCTGAAGACTGGGTAGTTTACTATCTACGAAAAAAGGCTCTTTCAGAAAAGATTTCATTAAATGAGCTAGTTCGTATCATTTACATGATGAACCAGCGGAGAGGCTTCAAGAGCAGCAGAAAAGACCAAAAACGGGAAGACGATGCTGATGACATTAAATACCCTCTATTCGAAAAATGGATACAGCTGCTGTTTGTAGAAGATATACGGGAAATATCAGAAGAGCGGGGACTTAAACTATTGGAAATTAAAACGGCTGAAATTACAGGGCAGATCAAGAGAAGGAATATACCTAATTGGAAAGGAACCACCATCGAACTGGAGGTAACCAAAAAAACACTAAAATCAGGAGAAATAAGCTATTCATTTTCAGCTCCCGACCCCAATGACTGGGTTAACAAAAAAGCTGCGCTTGAAGAAAGCATCAAAAACTCAGGTTATTATGTCGGGGAATACCTTTTCCATCAACTGGCCAAAGATAAAAATTATCGCATCCGTCAACGAATTGTTGATCGTTCCTTATACATAGAAGAATTTAGGGCTATATGGCAAAAGCAGTCTGAGTTTCATCCGGAACTCAACGATGTGTCCAAAATACCCGATGTCTCCAGGGTGTTATATAGACACAATTTAGAGAAACAAAAAGAACTAAATGCAAACGACATTCTATATCTCCTTCAAAACGATATTATTTACTATCAGCGTCCACTAAAGTCTCAAAAGCATAGTATTGCGCATTGCAAGCTGGAAGTAAAGTACGATGATCAAGGCACTTCTTACGGCATTCGAGTGGCTCCGAAGTCTAGCCCGGAATTTCAAGAATTTCGAATATGGCATACTATACATAACCTTCGGGTATTAAAACAGGAAAGTGAAGTAAATGGTAAAACTCAAATTGATGTAGACTGCTCCAGCCTGGTGCTTAGCAATGAAGCAAAGGGCCGCTTATATCAGTTATTTGACAGCAGAGCGAAAGTCTCAACTTCATCGATACTTAGAGAATTAAAATTGTCTGAAAAAGAATATCGTCTGAACTACGCCTCCGAAAAGGAATTTCTTGGAAATGAAACCAAATCAATATTCCGAAAGATATTTAAAGAGCATGGAATAAAAGAGGCGGGAGAAATACTACTGGCTGACAGTAAAAAAAGGGCCAAATTATGGCATATCATTTATTCGCTCGATGATACTAAAAACATTCAATCAACGCTACGCAATCCGAAACATGGGTTTAACTTACCAGAAAGCGTGATTGCACATCTTTCAAAAATACCAGATCTCCCAAAACAATACGCTGCATTTTCCTCTAAAGCCATTAACAAAATGTTGCCGCTAATGCGTTGCGGTCAATATTTTGATCCAGAAAACATAGGTGAACCTATAAAAGACAGGATAAACAAAATAATAACCGGTGAATTTGATGTTAATATAAACGACGAAACCAGGAAAAAATTATCTGCTCTTACAGACATACAATTTTTACAGGGCCTCCCTACCTGGCTGGCTAGCTACGTCATATATGGTCGTCACTCAGAGAAAGAAACTGAAGGCAAGTATACCGTTTCAACCGAAATGGATATCTTGAAACTTATCCCAAATAATAGCTTACGCAATCCCATTGTTGAACAGATAATTAAAGAGTGTTTAAGCCTCGTAAAAGATATTTGGGAGCGATATGGGCATCCCGATGAAATACACATAGAGTTATCAAGGGACTTGAAAAAAACTGCAGAGGAACGGAAGAAAACGGATGACCAAAACAAAATCAATGAAGCAGAAAGGAGAAGGATACGGACTATATTACGGGAGCTTCCCTACGGCAACCCTGATTCATTAGCAGACATAGACCGGCTCAAACTTTGGGAGGAAACAGGAAATGAAATTGCCAGAGTTGGTGCGGTAAAGTTTTCGAAGGAACCTACTAAATCAGAAATAGAAAAATATAAATTATGGGGAGAACAAAACCATATATCTCCTTATACAGGTAAGGTCATACCACTGTCTAAATTGTTTACACCGGAATATGAGATCGAACATATTATACCGCGTTCAAGATACTTCGATAACTCATTTGTAAACAAGACGATCTGCGAAACCTATGTAAATGACTTCAAAGGCCACCGCACAGCGAGGAATTTAATTGAAACAGACGGCGGACGGACTGTTACCCATAAAGGTCACACATTCACTTTATTAACACCAGAAGCATATTATGATCATTGCAAACAAACTTTTCGGGGACCTAAACATAGAAATCTAATGCGGGAAGATATCCCGACTGACTTTATTCAAAGACAGCTCAATGATACAAGGTACATAACCCGTAAGCTTGCAGAGCTGCTATACCCGATAGCTAAGGAAAAAGAGGGAATTGTATTCACTATCGGACAGATAACCAACGAACTAAAAGACAAATGGGGGCTTAACCGGGTCTGGAAAGAAATATTACGACCCCGTTTTGAAAGGTTGCAGGAAATAACCGGGGAACAGCTTATAGATCTTGATGAAAAAACAAATAATATTCATTTTAAAAAGGACTACAAGCGCGTAGACCACCGTCACCACAGTCTCGATGCACTGGTAATCGCCTGTACTACAAGAGAGCACATAAGGTACCTCAACTCGCTAAATGCTACTGAGGAATCAAGTAAGTACCGATACCTTGTAAAAACGCGGTACAGTGATTTTGTACTTCCGTGGGAGACCTTCACAAAAGATGCGCGCAGGCAGCTCAACGAGATTATTGTATCCCACAAAAACCGGAACCGTCTGGTTAATAAAGCCATCAACAAATACACAAAATGGGTGCAAAAGCCGGATGGACGCTGCGTAAAAGAACTAGTCCGTCAAGAAAAAGGCAAACTACTATCTGTCCGAAAATCTATGTTCAAAGAACCATTTGGAAAAATACATCTAAGGGAATATTCTGACGTTAGCATCAAACAAGCGATAGCACTACAACGAGAGTTCCTTATATCGAAAACCAGAAATATTGCGCCACAGGTAGCCGACAAGCATCTACGGCATACTATTAATGAAATTATAAAAAATTCGGAGTTTGATTTAAATGAAGCAGACAAGTTCTTAAAGAAGCACTCAATTAAAGATATTGAAGGAAATACTATTACTAAGATAAAAATTCTTGAGTTTAAGGAATATGCTGCTAAGCGAGTTGCTTTAGACTCTAGTTTTACCGAGGATAAGATCAAAAATAAAATACCTAATGTTGAGCACTCCTGGCTAGCAAAATTACTACTGGAGCATCTACAGGAGTTCAACAATGATCCTACTGAGGCGTTTCGGGGAGAGGCGATGGATCTTCTAACGAGAAAAGCTGGCAGGCCTATTAACAAGGTTACTACCTACGAGAAGATAGGTAAAAAAAGCAACTTCGCGGGCAAATTAGTTGAAGCAGACAAAGGAACCAATATTTTCTTCGCAATATACGAGCATCTTCAAACAAAGGAACGAATTATCAATGAAGATAGTTCTGTTCCAATGCTTGATGCAATAGAGCGCTTGTCTAATAAGTGGCCGGTAGCAGACGATAAGCTAGGATACAGGACAATTATCCTTTCTCCCAACGATCTCGTTTATGTCCCTGAAGAAGCAGAAAATGTAAGTATTATTGACTGGACAAAAGAAAAGGACCGCCTGCAACGGAGGATCTACAAAATGGTAAGCTGCAGTAAAAACACCTGTTACTTTATCCCACACTTCATCTCCGGTCTCCTTTTGCCTTATGACAGCAAAACCCAAAAGGGAGAATTTGGCAGTCCAAACAAATCTGAAAAATCTCTTGATGAAATAATGATCAAAAATGTCTGCATAAAAATAAAAGTAGATCGCCTGGGAAATATAATCGAAGCAAATGGAAAGAAGATCGTACAACCAGCATTAACAGAACAACGGTCATATGAAAGTGTAATTTAATAGAATTGTAAAATGATCAAACGCACGCTGTATTTCGGCAATCCCGCGTATCTTAAAACAAGTAATGAACAGCTTGTCATTGAGATGCATGATACCGGTGAAACCAAAACTGCACCTATTGAAGATATCGGGCTGTTAATCCTTGATCACCAGCAAATTACCATTACACAGGGCTTAATGGCAAAATTGCTAGCTAACAACGTAGCATTGATCACTTGTGATAATACCCACCATCCTGTGGGCTTATTTCTAAACCTGGAAGGCAATACCTTACAATCGCAAAAATTTAAGGCCCAAATAGATGCCTCTGTCCCGCTGAAGAAGCAACTTTGGCAACAAACAATAACCGCCAAAATAGAGAACCAGGCAAACTTGTTACAGCAGCAGCGGGAAGATGCTAAATTTCTTTTTGAGCTGGCCAGGAATGTTAAAAGTGGCGATAGTGAAAATATGGAGGCCCAAGCCGCAGTTTACTACTGGAAAACGGTATTCCCAAAATTCCTTGCATTTAAAAGAGATCGGGAAGGGCCGCCGCCCAACAATCTGCTTAACTACGGCTATTCAATATTACGTGCCACAGTGGCGCGAGCGCTTATAGGGAGCGGGCTGCTTCCTACCCTAGGCATCTTCCATCGCAACCAATACAATGCGTACTGTCTGGCAGATGACATTATGGAACCATACCGTCCATTTGTCGACAAAATAGTTTGTGATATTATCAGGATGAATGGAAAATTCCTTGAGCTTGGACCTTCTATGAAAAAACAGCTTTTAGGTGTACTTGCTATGGATGTAGTGCTAGATGGTCAAAAAAGCCCATTATTAAATGCCGTACAACGCACAACTGCCAGTTTGGTAAAATGTTTTGAAGGAAAAAGCAGGAAGATCCTATATCCTGAATTGTTATAAAAGGTGCACCCGATGTTCGATCGTTTAAATGCCTACCGGATCATGTGGGTTTTAGTATTGTTTGACCTTCCAACTGAAACAAAAAAGGATAGGAAAAATTATACAGATTTTCGAAAAAAGATACTTGCTGATGGGTTTCAGATGTTCCAATTCAGCATGTATATCCGGCATTGCAGTAGCAGAGAGAATGCCGATGTACATCAGAAACGTGTAAAATCAATATTACCTCCCAAAGGACATGTCGGCATTCTTGTTATAACGGACAAGCAATTCGGAATGATGGAAATATTTCGTGGAGCAAGCCCTATTGAGCCTCCAGGAACTATTCAACAGCTAGAACTATTCTAAAGGGCGTTCTAGGATAAAGAATTTTGGAGATTTCCCATTTTTTTTATCGTAAAAACAAAGCTAAAACAGCAACTGGACTGAGTTTCGGACAATCCAGTTGTTGTAGACCTAATGTACTGAAAAATTTGAAAGTAAATCACAACAAAATATTAATATGAACCACAGAAATATATGTTGTTGTAGACCTAATGTACTGAAAAATTTGAAAGTAAATCACAACAATATCCTGTAAAGGTATCATTCGTTGTTCGTTGTTGTAGACCTAATGTACTGAAAAATTTGAAAGTAAATCACAACTTATATTCGCTATTATGAAAACTGTTACATGTTGTTGTAGACCTAATGTACTGAAAAATTTGAAAGTAAATCACAACATAAATGTAATTGTCATCCTTCGCTACATCGTTGTTGTAGACCTAATGTACTGAAAAATTTGAAAGTAAATCACAACAGCTTGCTACGAAGCTCAGTGATAACCGCCGTTGTTGTAGACCTAATGTACTGAAAAATTTGAAAGTAAATCACAACGTGATTGTCACCCCGTCCAATGTGGTACTCGTTGTTGTAGACCTAATGTACTGAAAAATTTGAAAGTAAATCACAACGGAGAAACCCCATTATATACGTATCTTAAAGTTGTTGTAGACCTAATGTACTGAAAAATTTGAAAGTAAATCACAACAATAGCCGCCCTCTGTGATATCCGCTAAGCGTTGTTGTAGACCTAATGTACTGAAAAATTTGAAAGTAAATCACAACAATGCCCCAGGAAGGGTGCAGCAATGAGAAGTTGTTGTAGACCTAATGTACTGAAAAATTTGAAAGTAAATCACAACTCCATGCCTACCCTGGACATATGTGCATGGGTTGTTGTAGACCTAATGTACTGAAAAATTTGAAAGTAAATCACAACCCATCTGGAGTTGGCGAAAAACATGAAAATGTTGCTGTAGACCTAATGTACTGAAAAATTTGAAAGTAAATCACAACCCAGTAGAAACTACCTATGATGCCTGCGAGTTGCTGTAGACCTAATGTACTGAAAAATTTGAAAGTAAATCACAACAAACCCAGTTTCTCGGCTTCTGCGTGGTTTGTTGCTGTAGACCTAATGTACTGAAAAATTTGAAAGTAAATCACAACACATGCAGTACCGGCCTCCTAAAATATATCGTTGCTGTAGACCTAATGTACTGAAAAATTTGAAAGTAAATCACAACGGATCCGTCGGGATTAAATATAGTGCACGGGTTGCTGTAGACCTAATGTACTGAAAAATTTGAAAGTAAATCACAACGTACTCATGTTTAATATGGATTTTTGTTGGTTGCTGTAGACCTAATGTACTGAAAAATTTGAAAGTAAATCACAACGATCTGCAACTATTTCCTCCACCTTCTCCGGTTGCTGTAGACCTAATGTACTGAAAAATTTGAAAGTAAATCACAACCGATCAGCCAGACCCATGTCCATTCAGACTGTTGCTGTAGACCTAATGTACTGAAAAATTTGAAAGTAAATCACAACGGATGTCTTCAAATTGCTGGCGGGTTTTAAGTTGCTGTAGACCTAATGTACTGAAAAATTTGAAAGTAAATCACAACTTTGATTATTCCTGAATGGTTTGGTCATTAGTTGCTGTAGACCTAATGTACTGAAAAATTTGAAAGTAAATCACAACCTAATGCTGTCTATATTATTATCTGATACAGTTGCTGTAGACCTAATGTATTGAAAAATTTGAAAGTAAATCACAACAATTAGAGTAGTACCTTTTTTGGTTTTCTCGTTGCTGTAGACCTATGTACTGAAAAATTTGAAAGTAAATCACAACTTGCTTCGCATATCCTTATTAAAAGAGGTCGTTGCTGTAGACCTCATGTACTGAAAAATTTGAAAGTAAATCACAACAGCATAACTCAAAGGATACGTGTTAGAGTAGTTGCTGTAGACCTAATATACTGAAAAATTTGAAAGTAAATCACAACGGAATTGGCGAAACGATTAGTGACCTTATTAAATCTTAGTCCAAGTTTTATCGAAATTTCCCGGGGGAAACGCTTTAGACACATTATCTGAGTAATACTATATTATCAAAACACCAAACCAAGCGTTATTACACTCGGTGATTTCTCCGGATTCTCAAACAACTCTCTCCCATTGATTGTTGGCTTATCTGCATACTTGAATTTGTACTGTCTGTAAGTATACGAAGCAAACACTCCAATCTTACTAAGCTTATACACTACTCCGGCGCCAGCCCCGTAGAACATTTTACCCTGTATTTCGGTCTTTTGAATTTCAAGAGACCCATCTACGTATTTGAACTCTTTATTATAAAGCGGAAAGCCGAACTGACCGAATACCATGGGCTCTATATTATTGATCAAATAACGGCCCCTAACGTCTAAGTATAGAGGAACGATCAGCCTACTGTCCAAGCTGGAAATATCTACACCGGCTCCGATGCCGAAGTACTGATTTATCCCAAAAGAATTGATAAGTGAAGCGCCTAGCTCTGAATCGTGCAACATAGCGCCTACATATGCGCGAGAATGCCTCTGAGCATTAATAATGGCTGGAAGGTATAACAGGGTAAATAGAATCAGTTTCTTCATATAGGTGTATTTTGGTGGTTATTTATTACGCATATAGGCTGGTTGCTGTAGACTCAAAGTACTGAAAAATTTGACTCAACTTCAATACCGTTAACCTAAGATTAACCATCTGCTTTCTAATTATCATTAATTTACGCTCAGGTTAACAATTTTTTTGCAAAAAAAACATAGGCGTCCACATTCCACGGACGCCTATGTTTTTATAACGTTTCCATCATTCCTAATGCGTCACCGCCTTCCCCAATTCCTCCAAACTCCTCTCCTTCGTCTCCGGCAATACCTTCACCGCAAACACTAAATGCAATATCATCGCCACGCAGAAGAAAGTAAACGCCAGCGTACCGCCATAAGACAATTCCGCCACCATCGGGAACAACCAGGTCATCACCGCCGCCCAGAACCAGTGCGTGAAACTACCCAGCGCCTGCCCTTTGGCACGCACCGAGTTCGGGAAGATCTCCGACAGGAATACCCATATCACCGCGCCCTGCGAAAAAGCAAAGCTGGCAATAAATCCTACCAGGTATACCAATACCATATACCCGCCGAAGTTCTGTGTATAAAATGCCCATGCCGTTAAGCCAAGAAATACCACCATACCCACAGAACCTGCTATCAACAATGTTTTTCTGCCAAACTTATCAATCACGAACATCGCGATGATGGTGAACACCATATTAGTCACCCCTATCAACACCGCCTGGAACAATGCCGTATCCCGCGCCAGTCCTGTCATAGAAAATATCCGGGGCGCATAATACATAATCGCATTGATTCCCGAGAACTGGTTGAAAGTAGCTAACAGCACCGCACACATAATCGGGAAAGAAAACTTGCGGGAGAACAACTTTTCCGAATGTCCGCTACGCTCCTCTTTCAAAGACTCCGCAATATCCGCCACGATGGCATCCGCATCCGTATTGCCCAATGCCACCAGTACTTTCCGTGCCTCCTCTGTTCTGGCGCTTTTCATCAGCCAGCGCGGGCTTTCCGGGATAATAAACAGCAGGAAAAAGAACACGATGGAAGGAACCGCCTGTACGCCCAGCATCCAGCGCCAGGCATCCGTTGA
>Ga0102590_1001606_pt1 | contig 32730 bp, 31 predicted proteins | sample AraplaMF_Col_mMF_FD_76859 | JGI IMG/M metagenome (GOLD analysis project Ga0102590, IMG submission 76859) | Arabidopsis root microbial communities from the University of North Carolina, USA - plate scrape MF_Col_mMF | ecosystem: Host-associated > Plants > Roots > Endosphere | place: USA... | reverse complement strand
CATGCCCTTGATGCGGCGCGCCTGGCGGCGCTGCAGCGAGAGGAACGACAGGCCGCTGCCGGCGGCGATCAGGAAATAGGCCAGCAGGAACTTGAACGAGAAGATGTTGGCGGCGATCGGCTGGGCGATGATCACCTCCTGGATGCCTCTGACGTCGCCGACCTTCCAGTCCTTCTTCGGGCTCTCGGGGTGGCTGTTATGGCAGCTCACGCAAGCCGGGCCCATGGTCACGGGCGCGACGAGACGGACCTTGTCGTTGAACAGCGACGTCTCGGTCTCCACGATCTTCTGCTCGGGATCCCTGCGCAGCGCGTCCAGCGCGTCCTTCTCGAACTTGTCGAGCTGGTGCGGGGCGCGGTTCTGGAACGGGAAGTCGGAGACGAAGCGGTAAGTGATGTTCTCCTGCTGCGCGCCGATCACCCGGCCGAGCTCGAGCGACAGCGTGGCCGGGATCGGGATCGCGCCGGGAACCGACTCGTAATTGTGCACCACCCTGGTCGTGCCGTTGGGATTGGCGAGGATGCGCCCGACCACATTCGTCGCATAATAGCTGCGCACGCTGGTGATCACCGAATTGAGATCGATCGCCTGGCGGCGCAGCGCGGTTTTGGAGAGCTCGGTCAGGTCCAGCCACACGGCGAGCGGCAGAGCGAGCAGGAGGAAGGCGATCGCAGCGCCGGTCAGAAGGCCGCTCTTGCGCTGTTCTTCGGAGATCTCTTGTTTCACTCTATGGCTCCGTTGTGTGCAATCCTGGCGCAAGTCGGCGGGATTTGCGGCACAGCCTGCGGCGGCACAGAGCCAATAAACCCTGGTTTGCGCAACCCCATTTTATGGGGGGACAGCGGCCCATCCGCCGTCATGTCCGGGCTTGTCCCGGCCATGACGTTGCGGCGGCCGCGGCACCCCAATTGCGATCACATGATTTCTCTGCATCTTATGGGAGTCGCGGCAGGCGGCTTTTCGTTTCATGACGAATGCTTTACGAACCTGCATTCACTCCGCCGGGAGACCTGGACATGACCGAGACCATCCGCATCAAGCGCTTCGTCGCGCGCCCCGTGATCGTGCCGATGAACCTGCCGCTGAAAACCTCGACCGGGGCCGTGGCAAAAGCGCCGCTGGTGCTGATCGACTGCGAGACCGACCAGGGCGCGGTGGGGCATGCCTATCTGTTCTCGATCACGCCTTCGGCATTGAAGCCGCTGACCGCGATGGTCACGGAGATGTCGGAGCTCATCGCCGGCGATGAGCTGCTGCCGTTCGAGATCGAGCGCAAGCTGAGCCAGCGCTTCACCCTGCTCGGGCTCGCCGGACTGCAGCGGCTGGCGCAATCCGGCATCGACATGGCGGCGTGGGATGCGCTGGCACGCAGCAGAGGGCTGCCGCTGGCGCGGCTGCTCGGCGGCGCGCCGAAGCCCGTCAAGGCCTACAATTCGAAGGGCCTCGGCATCATGCCTGTTGGAGCCGCGGTGGAGGAGGCCCACAAGCTGCTGGCCGAGGGTTTTCACGCCGCGAAGATCCGCGTCGGCCGCAGCGATGCGCGGGAGGATCTCGCCGTCGTCCGCGCGGTGCGCAAGGCGGTCGGAGACGACGTGACGCTGATGTGCGACTACAATCAGGCACTCACCGTCGCCGAGGCGATCCGCCGCGGCGAGATGCTCGACGACGAGGGCCTGAGCTGGATCGAGGAGCCGATCCGGCACGACGACTACGCCGGCTGCGCCCGCATCGCCGATGCGCTGGGTACGCCGGTCCAGATCGGCGAGAATTTCGACAGCGCGTTCGCGATGCAGTCCGCATTGTCCGCGGAAGCCTGCGACTACGTGATGCCCGACGTGCAGCGCATCGGCGGCGTCACCGGCTGGCTCCGCGCCGCTGCGCTGGCGCACGCCGCCGGCATCGAGATGTCGACGCATCTGTTCTCGGAGGTCAGCGCGCATCTGCTCTGCGTGACGCCGACCGCGCACTGGCTGGAATATGTCGACTGGGCCGACGCGGTGCTGTCGACGCGGCTGCAGATCAAGGACGGCTATGCGCTGCCGGGCGAAGAGCCCGGCAACGGGATCGCGTGGGACGAGGCCGCGGTGAAGAAATATCTGGTTGCATGAGACTGCCGGCCGCCGCGTCGATCACCGACCGACGGGCCTACGAGCGAACAGCGGCGATCATGCTCAGCTCGACGGGAGCCCCGCGCGGCAGCTCGGCGACGCCGACGGACGTCCGCGTGTGACGACCGCGATCGCCGAGGCGTTCGATCAGCCGGTCGGAGGCGCCGTTCATGACTTGCGACTGCTGGGTGAATCCAGGCGCCGAGGCGACGTATCCGACGAGTTGCAGGACCTGGACGATCCTGTCCTCTCCGCCCGTTGCGTGGTTGATGGCGGCAACACAGAGATCGGCGCAAAGGGCCGCGGCTTCCTGCGCGGCCGCGATATCGACACCCGCGCCGACCTTGCCCGCATACAGCAGGTCTTCGCCGCGACGCGGCAGCTGACCACTGACATATGCAATCCCGCCATGGATGATCACCGGCAGGTAGTTGCCGCCGGGCTTGTTCACACTGCTCATCTCGCCAGCCTGCCTTCTCTTCGCCTTTGGGGATGACCGGACAATGGCAGGCGGCAAGTCATGGATCAAGACTGCGAAGCTTTCGCGTGCCGTTGCGCAGCCGCGCCGCGCGCGATAACGATCCTCCATGACTACATGGCGCCCACATCCCCGCATCCGTGTCGTCGCGATCGGCCTGCACTGGCGGGACGGGCGGCTGCTGGCGGCCGAGGTGCGCGACGATGCGGGCCGCATCAAGGGCGTGCGCCCACTCGGCGGCGAGATCGAGTTCGGCGAAAGCTTGCGGGCCGCCCTCGTGCGTGAGTTCAACGAGGAGCTCGGCATCGACATCAGCATCACAAGCGAGCCCTTGATGCTGGAGAACATTTTTGTGCACGAAGGATCGACCGGCCACGAGGTGGTGTTTGTCGCCGAAATCGCGTTTCCGGACGGCGCCTTCGCGGGCCGGGACCGCATCGACTTCCGCGAGGACAATGGCGAAGAGATCGTCGCGCGCTGGTTCGACCTTGCCGAGCTCGACATGGATGGCGGGCCGCGCCTCTATCCGGCCGGGCTGAAGGAGTTGTTGCTGGAGGGCAAAGGCGGGAGGACTTGAACACGTCGCCGCCTCCACGCCGTCATTGCGAGCGCCGCGAAGCAATGACGAAATTTGGGGCAGCAGCGCCGCGTGGCCGCAATGCTACCACACCTCCGCGCCCGGGATCTTCTTCCGCACCGCCATGCGCTGGATCCAGATGCAACGGCGGACGGATCTGTTGGAGCGGCCGACGGCGGATATCCCCTCGCCGGCCTGAAGCAGCGGCGCCACGTTCTGGCGCAGCTCGCGGCAGCGCTGGAGCTCGGCCTGCCAGTCGATGATGGCGGCGTCGGCGCGCGGCGCAAGCAGCGGCAGCATCGCCAAGGCGAGGCAGATGGTCCGGAGCATCGACATTCCCTTCATGGCGCACCGCCGCTCTCGCGCCGGTAGCGGAAGTCGCAATGGTCGGCGCCCTGCATGATCGTCTGCGTGCGCTTGAGCCTGACGTCGGGGCCAAACCCTTCCGCGGTCGCGAAGTCCGCGGTGCAGACCAGGAGAAAGCCGAGCTCGGGCTCGCCGAGCGCCTTGTAGAACTCGGCATAGGCGCAGCGCTTCACGTCGAATGCGAAGGTGTCCCGCGCCTGCTCGATCACGTCGTAAGCGAGCGCGTCGTCACGGGCATAGGTCCTGAAGGCCGAGGACACGGCCTTGCCGAGATCGGCTTCGTTCTTGGCTTTCCAGAATTCCTCGCCGAAGCCGCGATAGAGATCGCCGAGGGCCTTGCGCACGATCGCGTTGGCGCGCGCCGCGCCGAGCTCGGCCTGCAGCGCCTTGACCAGCGGCACCAGCACCTGGGCCTGGATCTTGGCCTGTTCGATGACGGACACGGTCATGGGCGGGCTCGCGATGACGGGGCGTAGCCCGGATGGAGCGTAAGCGTCATCCGGGACAGCGCGGTCGCCAGGATGCACTTGCCCCGGATTGCGCTTCGCTCCATCCGGGCTACCAAGGCACGGGATGATAGCGCAGCCTGATGCCGACGGCGAGCGTTTGCCTGTTACATCCGAAGGCCACGCGTCCGTGATGTCACGACCACTGCCGATCGTGCAATCCTGAAACGTCACCGCGTCCTTGGATGGTATGACGACCACCATTCAAATGCCGACGGCAAATGACGAGAGGTGAACATGATCCGACCCGAGATGTCTCAGGATAGCGCCCGGCCCCGACCCTTGCTGCGGCATCGCCGTCTTGCGGCCGTCGCCGCAGCGCTGTTCCTCGCGGCGACGTTCTGGCCGGCCGCGCCCGCGCTGGCGGCAAACGAAGCAGAGGCGCGCGCCATCTTCGAGAGGTTCATTACCGCGCAGAATGCGCACAACGCGGACGACGTGAAAGCCCTGCTCTGGAATTCGCCGGCGACGCTGCTGTTTGCCCGGAACATCGAGACGCGGGGACGCGACGCTGTCGCCGACCGCTTCAAGACCTATTACGAGGGCACCTGGCACCTCGAACCCGACATGTCGAAATTCCACGTCGCCGTCATGTCGAACGAGGTCATGCAGGTTCTCGTCCCGATCGTTTTCACGCGCGCCCTGCCGGGCAAGCCATCGCAACAGAACACGTTCCTGATCAGCCAGACCTATGTCCGGGATGCGAACGGCTGGTCGGTTGCCTCGATCATGCCGATCGCGAATACGGAACTGAAGTAGAGGGATGCGGCATCCGGGCTGCGGACTCAGGTCCGCAGCAATCGCAGCGCCCGGCCCTTGTGCAAGGCGACGTGGTCGGTCTTGTCGCTCTTGATCTCGTATTGCGGATCATCGGGCGAGGCGTGATGCGTGTAGCCCTTGTAATCGACGTCCTTGGTGTGGACGCGCAGGATATGGCCGCGCACGCGGCCGGCCTCGGAATTCCAGCTGACGTGGTCGCCGCGTTTGAAGGTTTTTTTGGAGGTCCGTGTGGGCCGCTTGGGCATGGCGGAACAATGCCGGTGCGAGCGGGGGGTTCCAGGGGGCGCGGAGTTGAACGCCGAGGACAGAACTGGACGCACCAGTCCGTCTACGCTCTGCGAGCTTCGCCGGACACGCTTCGCCTTTTTTGGGCGTGGCTGCGCCACGCGAAGCCTTTTGGCGAAGCGTGGTGGGCACGACAGGGATCGAACCTGTGACCCCTACCATGTCAAGGTAGTGCTCTCCCGCTGAGCTACGTGCCCTAATAGTCCACTTACGTCGGGTGGGGTCCCTATAACGGCTCAGGGGACCCTGCGCAAGGACGGAAGGAGGCCGATTTAGGCCGCCAGCATCTTGTTCACTTCGCTGACCAATTCGCGCAGATGCACGGGCTTGGACAGCACCTTGGCGTTCTTGGGGGCGTCCGAATCCGAGTTCAGGGCGACCGCGGCGAAGCCGGTGATGAACATGATCTTGATGTCGGGGTCGAGTTCCGAGGCCCGGCGGGCGAGCTCGATGCCGTCCATTTCCGGCATCACGATGTCGGTCAGCAGCATCTCGAACGGCTCTTCCCGCAACCGCTGATAGGCGGCCATGCCATTGTCGTGGGACGAGACCTGAAAACCGGCGTTTTCCAGCGCCTTGACCAGGAAACGGCGCATGTCGTTGTCGTCTTCGGCGAGCAGGATCTTTGGCATGGCAGGAAACGTCGAATCCCCAGAGGATATCAGCAGAGGTTACTAAGCCCGACAGAGGGTAAATTTGGGGTGAAAATCTTAACCCCAGGCCGGCTCGCGCTGCCGGTCCCTTGTGGACCCGAATGGGCTCCGAATCAATCGAGCCCGACCGGCCCGTCCCCGCTTGCCTGTCCGCACGGTTAAGACCTGTTCCAGGGGCCGATCACATCTTTTCGCTTGGCAGAATGGTTGCGATTCCGGACAATGACGACACATAAGAGCCGCTCGACCGGCCGAATCATTCGATCCGGGTTCATGCCGGATCGCGCGGCGCGAAGGGACGAAGCCTGAGAAGATGACCCGGTTTGACGGCGAGGTGTCGCCAGCGTTCGAAATCTTCGAGCCCGCCGAATGGCGCGCGCCTGTCATCTTCAACTCGCCCCATTCCGGCTCGACCTATCCGGACGAATTCCTCGCGGCCTCGCGGATCGACCTGCCGCAGCTGCGGCGGTCCGAAGATTCTTTCATGGACGAGCTGACCGGCCATTTGAGCGCGCGCGGCTTTCCGACGGTGCGGGTCAACTTTCCCCGCTCCTATGTCGACGTCAATCGCGAGCCCTACGAGCTCGACCCCCGCATGTTCACCGGCCGCCTGCCGAGCTTCGCCAACACCCGCTCGATGCGGGTCGCGGGCGGCCTCGGCACCATTCCGCGCGTCGTCGGCGACGGCCAGGAGATCTATCGCGACCGCATCCTGGTCGACGATGCGCTGGGGCGGATCGAAACGCTGTACAAGCCATATCATCGCGCGCTGCGCCGGCTGATCAACAAGGTGCACCAGATGTTCGGCACCGTGGTGCTGGTCGATTGCCACTCGATGCCGTCGGTCGGCGTCTCCAGGGACGAGCCGCGCCGGCCCGACATCGTGATCGGCGACCGCTACGGCACGAGCTGCACGCCGCTGCTCCCCGACAGGGTCGAGGAGACCATGAGCGGGCTCGGCTATTCGATCGGCCGCAACAAGCCCTATGCCGGCGGCTTCATCACCGAGCATTACGGCAATCCCGCGAGCGGCCTGCATGCGGTGCAGCTCGAGCTCAACCGCGCCATCTACATGGACGAGCGGCGGCGCGAGCGCGGCCCGCGCTTTGCGCAAGTGGCCGCCGATTTCGGCGTGCTCGCCGACGTGCTGGCGACCACGATTCCGTTCGCCGATCTCGGCCCGTTCCAGGCCGCGGCGGAATAGACCAAGCTTTTTTCTGATCTTCGGTCTTTGCGATCGGACCGCGAGCGATGCGCGCGAACGCGTTTTCGCTTTGCGTTGCTGCGCGCGTCAGAACGAAGATAGAGGCGCACAGAAAAAAGGGCCGCTTCTAATGAAGAAGCGGCCCAAGTCTAGGGAGGAAACGCCCAAGGAGGGCAGCGGTAACGCAGAGCGCTACCGCACCGCAACAATATGCGGCCGCGCCGCACAAAGTGCAAGGGCTTTTGAGCCGTTTCCCATGCAATATGCACATGGCTCAATTGCTTTAAGAGAAACCTAGATTCAGTTTCTTTGATAAGGAATTTCAATGGGTTGATAATCATTTGCATACGAACAAGGCATGTTCGGAACTAAGTTTTCAAGTCTGTGATCGATATTTGGCCAGCATATGACTGACAGAGGGCAGCCGGTTGCGGCATCCAAAATACCAGGGTGCAAAGCCAAGACAGCGCTGCACGCGGGAGGCGAATTGAGCTAGGCAGGAGCGAGCTTCACCTGACTTTCGCTTTTGGGGATTTGCCGTGACGGTGATCGACTTCTCCGCCTTCATCGGACGGCTCGCCACCGCCTCCGGCGAAACCATCCTGCCGTTCTTCCGCACCTCGCTGTCGATCGACGACAAGAGCAAGACCAAGGATTTCGACCCCGTCACCGAGGCCGACCGCGCCGCCGAGGCGGTGATGCGGCGGCTGATCAAGGCGAGCTTCCCCCAGCACGGCATCGTCGGCGAGGAGTTCGGCAATGAGCGCGAGGACGCCGACTATGTCTGGGTGCTCGATCCCATCGACGGCACGAAGTCCTTCATCGGCGGCTTTCCGATCTGGGGCACGCTGATCGCGCTGCTGCACAAGGGCACGCCGGTGTACGGCATGATGCACCAGCCCTTCATCGGCGAGCGCTTTTCCGGCGACAACGGCTCCGCCACCTACAAGGGCCCTTCCGGCGAGCGCCGGCTCCAGGTCCGCCGCTGCGCCTCGCTGTCGGAGGCGACGACCTACACCACCTCCCCGCTGCTGATGAACGAGCGCGACCGCGCCATTTTCGGCCGGATCGAGAAGGGCGCCCGGCTGTCGCGCTATGGCGGCGACTGCTACTCCTACTGCATGCTGGCGGCCGGCCATGTCGACCTCGTGGTCGAGACCGAGCTGAAGCCCTACGATATCGCGGCCCTGATTCCGATCGTGACCGGCGCCGGCGGCGTCGTCACCACCTGGGAAGGCAAGCCGGCGCAGGGCGGCGGCCGCATCGTCGCCGCCGGCGACGCCAGGGTTCACGAAGAAGCACTGAAGCTGCTCAACCAATAACAAACGCGAGCGGGAGGCTTGCATGACCATCTCACGCAGGCTTCTACTCGGATTGTTTCTGCTGCTGCCGTCATTGGCGTCGGCGCAGAATTTTCCGGCAAAGCCGATCAAGCTGATCGTGCCGTTCCCGGCCGGCGGGCCCAATGACATCATTGCCCGCGTGATCGGCCAGCGCATGTCGGAGCTGTCGGGCCAGCCGGTGCTGATCGACAATCGCGGCGGCCAGGGCGGCGTGCTCGGCACCGACGCGGTCTCCAAGGCGCCGCCCGACGGCTACACCGTCGCGATCTCCTCGGCCGGCGCGCTCGCGATCAGCCCGAGCATGGAACGCGTCGCCTACGACACCCAGACCGACCTCGCGCCGGTGACGCTGGTTGCGACCGTGCCGGAAATGCTGGTGGTCGCCACCAACGTGCCCGTCAAGGACGTCGCCGAGCTGATCGCGCTGGCGAAGGCGCAGCCGGGCAAGCTCAACTTCGCCTCCTCCGGCCCCGGCAGCCTGCCCCACCTCGCCGGCGAATTGTTCAAGCTGACGGCCAAGATCGACATCGTCCACGTGCCCTATCGCGGCGCCGCGCCTGCGGTGAACGATCTGCTGGGCCAGCAGGTGCAGATGACCTTCCTCGATCTCCCGGTGCTGCTGCCGCAGGTCAAGGCGGGCGCCTTGAAGCCGATCGCGATGGGCTCGGCCGAGCGCGCTCCGACCGCGCCCGAGGTGCCGACGCTTGCGGAGGCCGGTTTCCCCGATCTGCGCGTCGAGAACTGGTACGGCATGGTCGCGCCCAAGGGCACACCGAAGGAGATCGTCAGCGCGCTGCATGCGCTGGCAACCAAGGCGATGGCGGATCCGGCCGTGAAGGAGAAGCTTAGCCAACAGGGCGCAACGCTGATCGGCGACGAGCCGGAGCATTTTCGCGCCTTCATCGCCGACGAGACGAAGAAGTGGGCCAAGGTGATCAAGGACGCCGGAGTCGAGACGGCGAGGTAGTCTCACTCTCCCCTGGAGGGTTAGAGCCGACCACTCTCAACGCGACAGGTGCGTTCCCTCCCCCCTTGCGGGGGAGGGCTAGGGAGAGGGGTTCACACGGGGACACCATCGATCCGCGCTAAACGTCTCGCGATATTCACTCACACCTTTTCTTAGGCCCCCCCTCTCCCCTACCCTCCCCCGCAAGGGGGGAGGGAGCGCAGTTGTGTGCGCGGCCGCAGCAGGGCTCACACCAGCGCGCGGCAACAACCGCTCACACCGCCTCTGCCCTCAGATGCTCCACCAGCATCTTGGCCGGCCGCGGCAGCGTCTTGAAGCTGCGTGCGCAGATCACGAGCTTGCGGTTGGCCCAGGCGTCGCGGAGGCGAACCATGGCGAGCGGCATCAGCCTGGCGCAGCGGCGGGCGGCGGATATCGGCACCAGGGCGATGCCGACGTCGGCGGCGACCATCTGGCAGATCGCGTCGAAGTCGCGCAGGCGCGCCCGGTAATGCGGGCGCATGCCGAGCCGGGCGGCGTGCTTCGAAATGTGCATCTGAAGCGCGGTGGCACTGGTGAGCCCGACGAAATCGCAGGCGCCCGCCTCCTGAAAATCGATCTGGCGGCGGCCCGCGAACGGGCCGCGCTTCGACGTCACCAGCGTCAGATGATCCTCGCTGAAGACGAAGCGCTCGATATGATCAGGCAGCGCGTGCTCCGCGGCGAAACCGAGATCGGCGGCACCGGCGGTGATCGCGGCCGCGATGTCGGTGCTCTCGCGCTCCTCGATGTCGATGGCAACGTCGCGATGCTCGCGCAGGAAGCCGGCCAGCGCCTTCGGCAGATGCTCCGAGAGCCCCGAGGTGTTGACGAGAAAATGCACGCTCGCGCGCACGCCGCTGGCAAAGCCGGCGAGATCGCCGCGCATGGCATCGACCTGGTGGATCACGACCCTCGCATGATCGAGCAGGCTCTCGCCGGCCGCGGTCAGCTCGACGCCTCGGCGGCCGCGCTTGAGCAGGGCGACGCCGAGCGCGTCCTCGAGGCCCTTGATGCGCGCGCTCGCCGAGGCCAGTGCGAGGTTCGACCGCTCCGCGCCGCGGGTGATGCTGCGCTGGTCTGCGACCGCGATGAAGAGCTGGAGATCGACGAGATCAAAGCGCATGGCAGGTTTCTCCAAACCGCATTGTTTGAGCATGACCTCTCCGGAAGGCGCATTTTTCCGGATCATGCTCATAGCCTTCGTCAAGGCCGAAGGCTGCCTCCATAACCTCCAGATTGTGCCGGAGTGCGGCTTGGGTCAATGTGCGCGGCATGTTCGACCCGCTCCTCCTCATCATCGCCGCGGTCTTCCTGCTCGCCGGATTCGTCAAGGGCGTGATCGGGCTCGGCCTGCCGACCGTCTCCATGGGCCTGCTCGCGGTGAGCATGGCGCCGAGCCGTGCCATCGCCATCGTGATCGTGCCCGCCATCGTCACCAATATCTGGCAGACGTTCGCCGGCCCGTATCTGCGGGACATCCTGCGGCGGCTGTGGCCGCTGATGATCGGCACCGTGATCGGCTGCTGGCTCAATGCCGGCGCGCTGACCGGCCCGCATGCCCGCTACGGCACGATCGTGCTCGGCGTGCTGCTCGTCATCTACGCCGTGATCGGGCTGAACAAGCTCCAGTTTCGCGTCGCGCCGAAAAACGAGAAGTGGGTCGGCGGCGTGGTCGGCGTGATCACCGGCGCGATCTCGGCCTCGACCGGCGTGCAGGTGATCCCCTCGATGCCGTTCATGCAGGCGATCGGCATGGAAAAGGACGAGCTGGTGCAGGCGCTCGGCGTGTTCTTCACCACCGCGACGGTGGCGCTCGCCTTCAACCTCACCGCCGGCGGATTGCTGACGCCGGCCAACGCCGTGCCGGGCGCAGTCGGGATGGCGATGGCCTTTGCCGGCATGTTCATCGGCCAGTCCGTGCGGGCGCGGATGCCGGCCGAAGCGTTCCGCCGCTGGTTCCTGATCGCGATGATCCTGCTTGGGCTCTATCTCGCCGGCAGCGCGCTGGCGAAGGAGTTCGCCTGAGGCCTACGATTTCGGCTCAAAGCCCGGCATCCATTTTTCGTGCTGGGGCAGCTCGTCCTGGATCGTCCACCACGGCGCGCGTGACGCGGTGAAGACGTGCAGGCGCGGCCTCACGTCCGGATCGTCGTCGAGCAGGCCTGCGGGAATGCTGACGGTCGGCAGGTAGCTCGCCTTGCCCGGCGTCAGGCAGCCGCAAATCTTGCAGCGATGGCGGAAGCTTCCTGGCGCGGATTCGTAGGCCACCGTCATGTCCTCGCCTGCGACAAAGCGAAACTTGTCGGCATCGACATGGGCATAGGTGGCGAACGCCGCACCGGTCAGTTTGCGGCAATTGGCGCAATGGCAGTGCGTCAGTGCGCGCACCCGGTCGACCTCGAAGCGCACGGCGCCGCACAGACAGCTTCCACGAACCATCGAAACCTCCCTCGCGCGGCCTCTGTCGGGCCGATTGCGCGCCACTCATTCGTTCGAACGAGCTACCGCGTCTCCAGCATGGCGACGCGGATGCCGAGATAGATGAAAAGGCCGCCGAGGGCGCGGTTGACCCAGGCGATCGCACCCTCGGATTTGCGCAGCCGGTGTGCGGCTTTCGCCGCGAACGCCGCCAGCACCAGACACCACAGCGTGCCCGTGAAGATGAAGATCAGGCCGAGCGTCAGGAAGGCGAGCGGCTTGTGGGGCGCGTCGGCTGCGACGAATTGCGGCAGGAAGGCCAGGAAGAACAGCGCGACCTTCGGATTGAGCGCGTTGGTGAACACGCCCTGCAGGAAGACCCGCCGCAGCGAGCTTCGCTCGGCCTCATCCCGGACCGCAGTCAGCACGGGGCGCGACCACAGCATCTGCAGGCCGGTGACGACCAGATAGGCCGCGCCGACCAGCTTGATGATCGAGAAAGCCGTCGAGGAGGCCATCAGCAGGGCCGAAAGGCCGATCGCCGCGGCCGCGACATGGAAAAAGCAGCCGCAACTGATGCCAAATGCCGCGGCCGCGCCGCCCCGCCAGCCCATCTGCATGCTGCGGCCGATCACATAGACGCTATCAGGCCCGGGCGTGATGTTGAGCAGCACGCCCGACAGGATGAAGAGCCAGATTTCGTGAATGCCCAGCATGTGAAATGCCCCGCCCGGCCCGCCTTGCGGCCCTGAAAGCCGGGCTTAATCGGTTCGCTCCGCCCCGTCCACCGCCGGGATTGCGTGGGATTTACGTCGAATTTGCAATGCGGATCATACTTCCGCTCGGCCTCATCTGCTTTATAAAGGAAGGGTTCTTGAAATGCGGGATTCGAGGCGACTGCCACGCCGTGGCCGGTCCTTGGTCCGTTGGAGCTCCCGGGATATGGAAAGACGTCTGGCTGCCATCGTCTGCGCCGATGTCGCCGGCTATTCGCGTATGATGGGGAGCGACGAGGCCGGCACCCATGCCGCCTTCAAGGCCCATCGCAGCGCGATTCATCCCATCATCCTCAATCACGGCGGCCGCGTCGTGAAGAACACCGGCGACGGCTTCCTGCTCGAGTTCGCCTCCATCGTCGGCGCCACCGAGGCGGCGATCGCGATGCAGACGCTGATGGCGGAACGCAACCACCATCTGCCGGCCGAGCGCGCGATGCAGTTCCGGCTGGGCATCCACATGGGCGACGTCATCGCCGACGAGGACGAGGTCTTCGGTGACGATGTCAACATCGCCGTCCGCCTGGAATCGGTGGCAAGCCCCGGCGGCTTTGCGATCTCGGCCAAGGCCTATCGTGAGGCCAGCAAGCATCTCGCCGTGCCGCTGACCGATGCCGGCAACCATCGCTTCAAGAACATCAAGGATGCGGTCGGGGTCTGGACCTGGACGCCCGAGGGGGCGCCGGCGCTGGCCCCCGAGCTGAGGGAGGCGTCGGCGCTGTCGCAGCAGTACCGCACGGCGATCGTCGGCGTGCTGCCCTTCGCCAATCTCAGCGACGCCCAGGACGAATATTTCTCCGACGGCCTCACCGAGGATCTGATCCACGCGCTGTCGCTGCAATCCTTCTATCGCGTGCTGAGCCGCAACTCGACCTTCGCCTTCAAGGGCAAGAATTTGAGCACGCGGCTGATCGCGCGCGAGATCGACGCGACCTATCTGATCCAGGGATCGGTGCGGCGCGCCGGCGCCAAGATCCGCGTCACGGCCGAGCTGATCGCGCCGGAGACCGGCGAGCAGCTCTGGACCGGGCGCTACGACCGCGACATCGGCGATCTCTTTGCGATGCAGGACGAGATCACCACCAACCTGTCCGCCGCCATCGCCACCGAGATCGTCCGCGCCGAGGCCTCGGCGCCGGCGCGGCTCTCGACCGACGTCACCGCCTGGGATCGCTTCCTCAAGGGGCTGTCGCATTACTACCGGCAGACCAAGGAGGATCTGGCCGCCGCCGTCGACCTGTTCCGGGAGGCCATCAAGGTCGATCCCAAACTGTCGATCGCGCATGCCTATCTCGCCACGATCCAGATCCAGAGCATCCAGTTCGGCTGGGTCAAAGGCACGCGCGAGATGTGGGCCGAGGCGATGAACCTCGCCGAGACCAGCGTCCGGCTCGACCCGCGCTCCTCCTTCGCGTTCTCGATCCTGTCCTGGGCCCACGCGATGGAGGGACATTACGAGGCCGCGATGGACGCCGCCAAGCGTGCGGTCGCACTCAACCCCTACGACAATGGCGCACGCGGCGTGCTCGGCATCTGCCATTTCGTGATCGGCGAGCATCGCGAGGCGATCGAGCTGTTCTCGATGGCGGCGCAGCGCGACAACAGCGACCCGCGCTACCAGTGGGCCACGCTGAACGCCTTCAGCCATTACCTGTTGCGCCAATATGACGCGACCCTGTCGTGGGCGCGCGAGCAGCTCTACATCAACCCCAATCACATGCAGGCGCTGGCGATCCGCGCCGCGGCGCTGGCGCAATTGGGCCGGACCGCCGAAGCCGACGAGGCCGCCGGGGTGCTCATGAGCAACTACCCGACCCTCAACGTCGACCGTCACTTGCGCAATTTCAACTGGAAGCGGCCGGAGGACGTCGCGCACTACCGCGCTGGGCTTCTCAATGCGGGCGTGCCGCTCGGCAAGCTGACCCTGGTCCAGAGCGACGTCAAACGCGCCGCCGAATCCTGACCGGCGGCCCGCGGTCCTTCACGCACTCTTCACATCCCCGTGGCGATCGGCCGCCCGCCCTTATTGACAGGACAGTGAATTCGGCCACACTTCTCTACACGCTGAAGTAGTATAGCCTGCTGTCGGTTTGTTAGGATTTTGCGCGCTTGATCGGCGCCGCCATATTTCGCGATTCGCTGTTTTTCAGGATTTTGGGCCATGCATGATCCCGCTTCGAAGCCGCCGCTCGCCCCCTCGATCCAGGTCTCGCCGGACAATCCCTGCCCGTTCCTGCGCGGCCTCGTCGGCGAGGGCTTCGTCGACGGCGGCACCGTCCCGCTCAACACGCTATCGCAGACCATCGCGAATGCGAGCGGCGAGACGGGACTGAAGAAGACGTCGGCCCGCATCCAGACCCGCGGCATCGCGATGATCGCCAACGGCTTCAGTCATATCCTGAAGAGCTGGTGGTCCGGCGCGCAGCTCGATGCGTTGCGCAACGGCCCCCTCGACAAGCACGGCGCCGGCTCGCGCATCCTCGGCATCGATGGCAAGGTCAATGAGGAGGAGATCGCCCGCCTCGCGAGCTTCGGCCGCAGCTACAACGACCCGAACACAGGCATGAGCGAGACCGGCCTCAACGCCGCGGAAATCAAGACGTTCATGCAGGACAATCTCAAGCGCGCCGGCAGCACCGCGCGCTGGTACTACCCGCTGCTGATGAAATTTGAATGGCCGATCCTGCTGAAGATCATGGGCAAGGGGGGCAAGGACAAGCCCGAGGACCGCTATCTCAGCGTGGACGACGTCCGCACGCTGTTCAACGAGCGCAGCTTCCCCGATCGCATCAACCAGCGGATCGTATCGCAGCCGCTGCTGTCGACCTGCGCGCTCAGGTTTCGCTGGGCGCTCGGCCTCGCGGCGGGCGCTTTGGCGCTCGTTCTTGCCGTCCTCGTTGCTGTCGCCGAATTCCCCAACCAGGTCCGCGCCATGCTGCCGCAGGAGGGTATCCTCGCGCAGCTCCTGCCGCCGCCCTTGCCCACGCTGCCGCAAACGAATGCAGCCTATTGGCTCGAGCAGAACTGGTCGCTGAAGGACCGGCACTGGTTCCATCACGCCAGCCAGGGCACCGCGACCTTCCCGGTGCCCTATGAATGGTTCATGGCGCTGGAGCAGCCGCGCCTTCGCCTGGTCTCGCAGCCCGGCATGTTGAAGGACAGCGCCTATCTCGAGCGCTTCGGCTTCATCCCGAGCCCGAAATCGATCAACACCGACACGGCCACGCTCCGCCAGTTCGGCTACGCCAATGTCTACGAGACGACGCAGGTAGGGGACTGGTCGACGAGGTGGACGCCGGCCGAGAACGTCGACGGTCTGCCGGTCGGCTTCGCGCGAATGACAGGCGTGGTCGACCCCGCGACCGGCCGTCGCGAGGAGGACAAGATCGGCCTGACCTGCGCGGCCTGCCATACCGGCCATATCCAGTATCAGGGTATCGACGTGCGCTTCGACGGCGGTCCGGCGATGACCGACCTCAAGAAGCTCGAGCTCGTGACCGGGCTGTCGATCGCCTACACGGTGTACGTCCCGTTCCGCTTCGACCGCTTTGCCGATCGCGTGCTCGGCCGCGAGGCAAGCAAGGCGGACCGCAAGGCGCTCAAGCAGAAGCTCACGGCGACCATGGATTTCCTGCTCGACTGGCAGACCAGGTACAACGACACGATCAAGCACAAGAAGACCTGGGACGACAGGCGGCAGAAGGACACCGAGGAAGGCTTCGGACGCCTCGACGCCCTCAACCGCATCGGCAATCAGGTCTTCGCTCAGGATCTCGCCTTGAGCGGGGTCAAGGGATTCGAGAAGAACCTGCATGCCCAGGACGCGCCGGTCAGCTATCCCGCGATCTGGACGGTGCCGTGGTTCAAATTCGCCCAGTACGACGCGTCCATCGAGCAGCCGCTGATCCGCAACGCCGGCGAGGCCCTCGGCGTGACGGCCCTGCTCAATCTGTCCGACGCCTATCCGGAGCAACGGCTGTGGAGCTCCTCCGTCGATATCAGGACGCTCGGCTGGATCGAGGACATGCTCAGGGGACCCGATCCGTTCAAGGCGCCCGATCCCGCCAAAGGTCCGAAGTTCGGCGGCCTGCTGTCGCCGAAATGGCCGTCGCAAATCCTCGGCGACGCCTGGCGGATCGACCAGACGAAGGTCGAGAACGGCCGCAAGATCTACGCCGAGATGTGCTCGGGGTGCCATTTGCCGGCCATCGACACCCCCGCGTTCTGGTCCTCGCGGCATTGGGAGCCGAGCGGCGACAGCAAGGTGCTGAACGCGGTCACGATCCCGCTCAAGGAGATCAAGACCGATCCCGAACAGTCGCTTGTGCTCGGCAAGCGCGTCGTCGACGTGCCCGCCTTCCTGAAGGTGAATACGTCGGACCTGCAGAAATGGTGGCAGTGCGACATCCCGACCGCGAGCACCTCGCCGACCGAGATGGTCTATGCGCTCGGCCTCATGACCGTCGTCGATCTCGTCGCCCAAAAATGGATGACCGACCAGAACGTCCCGGACGCCGAACGGGCGAAATTGTGGAACATGGCGCGCAAGAACTGCCTCAATCCCGCGCCCGATCCGCGCTACCGCGCGCGGCCGCTGAACGGCATCTGGGCGACAGCGCCCTATTTGCACAACGGCTCGGTGCCTTCGCTGTACTGGCTGCTGAAGCCGCAGAACGAGCGCCCGCAGAAATTCTGCATGGGCCGCCGCGACTACGATCCCGTGACGGTCGGCTTCGCGGTCACGAACGACGAGCGCTGCAAGACCGGCGAGACGCAATTCCTGATGACCGGATCCGACGGTCGGCTGATCCAGGGCAACAGCGTGCTCGGGCATTCCTTCGAGCGCAAGGAAGGCGAGCCGAAACGCGACGGCGTGATCGGCCGCATCTTCAAGGACGACAACGAGCGCTACGACCTGATCGAGTATCTGAAGACGCTGTGAGCCGTTTTCTTACCTCGCCCCGCTTGCGGGGAGAGGTCGAATTCGATCGCAGATCGAATTCGGGTGAGGGGGACTCTCCGCGAGTCCAACTCTCACCGCCCCTGCGGAAACTGCCCCTCACCCCAACCCTCTCCCCGCAAGCGGGGCGAGGGAGCGGACCCTCACTTGAACAGCGGCGTGCCCGGCACGAAGGCGTCGAAGGCGGCCCAGAACTGGGAGCGGTAGCGGTCCTGCTCCTGGAGGATCTCGTGCTTGGCGCCCGCGATCACGAGATGCGAGCCGGCGCGCAAATGATAGGCGAACTCCTCGATCGCCGCGGTCGAGACCACGGCGTCGTTGGAGGCCGCCAGCATCAGGATCGGCTGGCGGATCTCGGACGGATAGTTCATGCCCTTGAAGGTGTGCATGGCGCGGAAGGCCGTGTCGGCCCAGGCGACCGTGGGTGACGCCAGCCCGAGCGTCGGATCCTCCTCCAGGATCGCGGCGTTGCGCGCATAGCGGACGGGATCGCTGGTCAGGGGATTGTTGATGAAGGGGTCGAGCCCGGTGATGCGGTCGCTGCCGCCGGGGACATAGCGGCCGCCCATCCCCATCAGGCGCATCGTCTTCAGCAGCGCCCGCGCCGGAAACGAGGTGGTGCGGCCGGGCAGGTCGATCATCGGCGCCGACAGCACCATGCGGTCGAACCAGCGCTTGCCCGCATGCGCCACCCGCAGCATCACCGTTCCGCCCATGGAATGGGCGAGCGCGAAGAAGGGCGGCGGGCAATCCGGCAGCACCACCTGCTGCACGAAGGCCTCGACGTCGATCTCGAAATCGGAGAAGTCGCGGACATAGCCCTTGCGCGGATCGCGCAGGCGGCGCGACGAATGCCCCTGCCCGCGCCAGTCGATCATCGCCACGGCGAAGCCGCGGTCGCGCAGATCGCGCACGGTCTCGAAATATTTCTCGATCTGCTCGCTGCGCCCGGTGAAGACGCAGACCGTGCCCTTGCGGTTCGCCGGCGGAGCCCAGCGCGCAAAGCGCAGCTCGACGCCATCAGGGGTCTTGATGGTGCCGCTGACGACGTCTTCGGGAACGGGGTTGGAGGGAATCGAGACCAGCGTCATGATCGGGAGTGCTTGGGCGCCAAGTGCTGTACTCAAGTGCTGCAAATCAAGGGGCGGGAGCGCCGAAAAGGCGCTGTTGCCGCCCTCTTGAACGCCGTCTCGTTCCACCCATATCACCTTCGTGCAGGCCGCTACCAGTGTTTCGGAACCGGAACATCAGGCTGCACACAGACTAAAGCCCGGCCCGATTGGCGGGCGGGTTACTTGAAACAGTCGCTCAATGGAGGACTTGACCATGCGTAGCTACGATCTCACCCCGTTTTATCGTTCCACCGTCGGCTTCGACCGTCTCTTCAACCTGCTCGACCAGGCAAGCTCCGACGGCAGCCCCGGCTATCCCCCCTACAACATCGAGCGCACCGGCGAGAACGCCTACCGCATTACTGTCGCGGTCTCGGGCTTTGCCAAGGATGAGCTCTCCATCGTCGCGAAGGAAAACACGCTGACGATCAAGGGCGAGAAAGTCGCCAACGAGAACAGCAAATCCGAAGTGCTCTATCGCGGCATCGCCGCGCGTGCCTTCGAGCGCGCCTTCCAGCTTGCCGACTTCGTGCAGGTGAAGGACGCCTCGCTCGAGAACGGCCTGCTTCACGTCGATCTCGTCCGCGAGATTCCCGAAGCCAAGAAGCCGCGCCAGATCGCGATCAACGCCGGCGCTGCCAAGGCGCAGGTGATCGAGAACTCGGCCGCGCAAGCCGCCTAAGCAGCACACGACTTCCAGGTTGCGAGAACGCCCCGGTGCCCCGGGGCGTTTTTTGCCGTCGTCCCGGCGCCTCACTAACGTCGTCCTGGCGAAAGCCAGGACCCATTACCCCAGGAAGCTATTTGGCGAAGACTGGTCAGTCGGTACGTCTGCCGCGCACAATCGATAGACCTCGCGGTATGGGTCCTGGCCTTCGCCAGGACGACACCGATTGCTGGGCTGCCTTCTTCCATGATCATTGAAATACCGCACCGCATCACAGACTGGTGAGCCGCGTAACGCCGCCACCACCAGCTCCGTCCTTTGGGCATCGAACCCAAGACAACGGAGACCGATCTTGACCCTTTGGCGCAGCCTTTTCGTCGCCGCGAGCCTGCTGGCGGCCCCTCTCAGCCTCGCTCATGCGCAGACACCGCAGACGGTGAAGGCGAAGAACGTCGTGCTGGTGCACGGTGCCTGGGCCGACGGATCGAGCTGGTCCGAGGTGATCCCGATCCTGCAGGCCGCCGGCCTCAACGTCACCGCCGTGCAAAATCCGCTGTCGTCGCTCGCCGATTCCGTCGATGCCACCAAGCGCGCGCTGGCCGAGCAGGACGGACCGACCGTGCTGGTCGCTCATTCCTGGGGCGGCACCGTGATCAGCCAGGTCGGCACCGATCCGAAGGTCACCGGCCTCGTCTACATCGCCGCGCGCGCCCCTGACGCGAACGAAGATTTCGTTGCGCTGTCCAAGCAGTTTCCCGCAGGCCCCGCACGCGCCGGCATCGTCGAACGCGACGGCTACACCAAGCTCTCGGAAGACGCCTTCCTGAAGTATTTCGCCAATGGCGTGAAGCCGGAGCAGGCCAAGGAGCTCTATGCGGTGCAGTGGCCGACCGCCGCCTCGATCTTCGCCGGACGCACCACGGAAGCGGCGTGGCATTCGAAGCCGAGCTGGTACGCGGTGTCGAAGAACGACGGCACCATCAATCCCGATTTCGAGCGCTTCCTCGCCAAGCGCATGAACGCGACCACGATCGAGCTCGACGCCGGCCACCTCTCGCTGGTGTCGCATCCGAAGGAGGTGGCTAATCTGATCCTGGACGCGGCGGGGTATCCGCGGAGCTGAGGCGGTTGCTGAACTGCAAAAGGCGCCTGACTGCTCAGGCGCCTTTTGTTTTGCTCTGCGGTCGTCCTGGCGAAAGCCAGGACCCATTACCCCCGAAAGGCATTTGGCGAAGACTCATCGCGCGGTGCTCACACCTCGCTGCAACCGATAGACCTCGCGGTATGGGTCCCCTGAGTTCACAAACGAAGTGCAACACTTCCTGGAGGAGGTGTTGCCATGGGGCGGACTTACAAGCAGCTGTCGCTGGACGATCGATGCGAGATTGCCCAGCTTTCGGCCAATGGCATCTCGGTCCGGCAAATCGCGGCAGCTCTGGATCGCTCGCCATCAACGATCTCTCGGGAGTTGAGCCGCAATCGAGGCGTCCAGATCGGCTACAAGCCGACCTATGCCCAGCAACGGACGCGAGCGCGGCGCTGGACGGGCGGACGCCTCACACGGGAGCCCGGCCTGCGCCGCGCGGTGTTGGAGGGGCTTGGCCGGGGCTGGTCGCCCGAGCAGGTCGCCGGTCGATTGGCCCGCGAACACGGACGCAAGGTGATCTCCCACGAGACCATCTACCGCTTCATCTATGCTCAGCTCGCCCGCACGACGGACTTCAACTGGCGGCGCTATTTGCCGCGCGGCAAGAGCAAACGCGGCCGCCGTGGCAAGCGAGGCGGGAGTCCGGCAAGCTTCATCGAAGGCCGTGTTTCCTTGGCAAATCGGCCCCTCGAGGCGGCCGATCGCAGCGTTCCCGGACACTGGGAAGCCGACCTGATGATGTTCTCCAAATACGGCCAGGCCGTGCTGACTGTGCATGAGCGCACCTCGCGCCTGCTGCTCGGCATCCGCCTCGCCAGCAAGGTTGCGCGTGGTGTCGCCCGTCATTTGGTGCGCTTCTTCTCTCATCTGCCGCAGCAGCTGCGCCAGAGCGTGACCTTCGACAACGGCACCGAGTTCGCCAGTCACTTGGCGTTGCACCGCCTCTCGATCGAGACCTTCTTCTGCGATCCGCATGCGCCTTGGCAGAAGGGTGGCATCGAGAACGCCATCGGCAGGATGCGGCGCTTCATCCCGCGCAAGACTGATCTGGCCACTCTCTCGACCGCCCGGTTCCGCCAGACCATCGCCGCCTACAACAACACCCCGCGCAAATGCCTTGACTACAGGACCCCCGCGGAGTCCTTTGCCGGTCAAGTGTTGCACTTCGAGTGTGAATCCACCTCCCGGCCTTCGCCGGGACGACGCTGGGGAGACATCTCTCCCAGCCAACTACTCCTCCGGCGCGTTCTCGATCGGGTCGAACCGGCTGGCATCCAGCCCGAGCAGATTCCACGACTGCTGCATGTGCGGCGGCAGCGGTGCGGTGGCGTCGATCACGCCGCCGCGCGGATGCGGGATGACGATGCGGCGCGCGAGCAGGTGCAGCCGGTTTTGCAGGCCGCCCGGCAGTTGCCAGTTCTCGATGTTGAAATATTTGGGATCGCCGACGATGGGGTGGCCGATATGCTCCATGTGGGCGCGCAGCTGATGCGTGCGTCCCGTCACCGGCTTCAGCGACACCCAGGTCAGCTTGTTGCCGGCGGTTTCGACCACGGCGTAGTACGTCACCGCGTGGCTGGCGCCCTCGTCGCCGTGCTGGGCGATGCGCATGATGGTGTCGTCCTCGCTCTCCTCTTTCGCGAGGAAGGTCGAGATGCGGCCCTGCTTCGGCTTCGGCAGGCCCGGCACCAGCGCCCAATAGACCTTGCGCGCGGAGCGCGAGCGGAACGCGCCGGTCAGATGCGAGGCGGCGAAGCGCGTCTTGGCGATCAACAGACAGCCCGACGTCTCGCGGTCGATACGGTGCACGAGGCGCGGCTTCTGGCCCTTGGCATCGCGCATCACCTCCAGCATCTGGTCGATGTGGCGCGTCATGCCCGAGCCGCCCTGCACGGCAAGGCCGGCGGGCTTGTTCAGCACGAGGACGTCGTCGTCCTCATAGATCGTCATGTCCTTGAGCGCCTTGAGCGTCTTCTGCGCGGCCTCCGAGAGCTCGCCGACGACCTTCGGGGCATCAATCTTGAGCGGCGGAATGCGAACGCTCTGCCCCTCCTCCAGCCTGTCCTTGCTGTCGACGCGCTTGCCGTCGACGCGCAGCTCGCCTTTGCGGACGACGCGCTGGATGTGGGAGAACGACAGGCCGGGAAAGCGCGCCTCCAGGAAGCGATCGACCCGCATGTTGTTCTCGTCGGCCGAGACCTTGACGGTCTGCACCTTGGTCGGCAGCAGCGCCTCAGCCGGCTTCTCCGGTGCAGGCCTTTCCTGTGCAGGCCTTTCCTGTGCAGCCTTGGGCGGACGCCGCTCGGCACGCTCGGGGGCACGCCTCTCGGCGCGCTCGCCGGCAAAGCGTGGCGGCTTGCCACCGGGCTTGCCGCCCGGACGCGGCCCGGCCTTCTTGGCGTTGCGCGCCTTCAACGGGCGCGCGTCATCGCGCTCGTCACGCGAACGGGGCTTCGGATTCATTCTCTTGATGCGGCGGCTCATGATTGCCTGCGTACCCTAAAAGCGGCCTTCCGTCACGACGAAATGGCCACTTCTAGCGCGAGCCGCCCCGTTCCTTGCGCAGCTTGGCCCAGTAATCCAGCCGCTTCCTGATCTCGCGCTCGAAGCCGCGCTCGGGCGGGTCGTAGAAGGTCTGGCGGCCCAGGGCTTCCGGGAAGTAGTCCTGGCCGGAGAAGGCGTCGGGCGCGTCGTGGTCGTATGCGTAGCCCGAGCCGTAGCCCTCCGACTTCATCAGCTTGGTCGGGGAATTCAGGATGTGCTTCGGCGGCAGCAGCGAGCCGGCCTGTTTTGCGACCTGCATCGCGGTGCCGAAGGCGGTGTAGACCGCGTTCGATTTCGGCGCGGTGGCGAGATAGACCACGGCCTGCGCGATGGCGAGCTCGCCTTCGGGGTGGCCGAGGAAGTCAAAGGCATCCTTGGCCGCGTTGGCGATGACGAGCGCCTGCGGATCGGCAAGGCCGATGTCCTCGACCGCCATGCGCACGACGCGGCGGGCCAGGAACAGCGGGTCCTCGCCGGCATCGAGCATGCGCGCGAGATAGTACAGCGCGGCATCGGGATCGGAGCCGCGCACCGATTTATGCAGCGCCGAGATCAGATTGTAGTGGCCATCGGCCGACTTGTCGTAGATCGGCGCGCGGCGCTGCAGGATGTCCTGCAGTTGCGCGGCGTCGAAGATCTCGTCCGCCCGCGCCGAACGCCAGACCTCTTCGGCGAGCGTCAGTGAGGCGCGGCCGTCACCATCGGCCATGCGCACCAGCACCGCGCGCGCCTCGGCATCGAGCGGCAGCTTCCTGCCTTCGACCTCCTCGGCATGGGCGAACAGCTTTTCGATCGCGGCGGCATCGAGCGAACGAAACACCAGCACGCGCGCGCGAGAGAGCAACGCCGCGTTGAGCTCGAAGGACGGGTTTTCCGTGGTGGCGCCGACCATCACCACCGTGCCGTCTTCCATCACGGGCAGAAACGAATCCTGCTGGGCGCGATTGAACCTGTGCACCTCGTCGACGAACAGCAGCGTGCCCTTGCCCATCTCGCGGCGGGCGCGCGCGGCGTCGAAGGCCTTCTTGAGGTCGGCGACGCCGGAGAACACCGCGGAGATCTGCTCGAAATGCAGATCCGTCGCGTCCGCCAGCAGCCGCGCCACGGTGGTCTTGCCGGTGCCGGGCGGTCCCCAGAACACCAGCGAGCCCAGCGTGCGCGTCTCCAGCATGCGCGTCAGCGCGCCGTCGGGGCCGAGAATATGATCCTGGCCGACGACCTCCGACAGCGCGCGTGGGCGCAGCCGGTCCGGCAGCGGATGCGGAGCCTCGTGGTCGAGCCCCGCCGCGGCAAACAGCGTCGGCGTCTCCTGTGGTCGCTTCGGACTCATCCGCCCAGCGTGACGTTGATCTGCTGACCGCCGCGCACCACCGTGATGCGCCAGAGCCGCGGCGTGTCCTTGGCAGCCTTCTCGAGATCGGCGGTCCTGGCGATCTTCTGGTTGTTCACCGCGAGAATGATGTCGCCCTTCTGGAAGCCGACATTCTGCGCCGCCGTGCCGTCGCCGATCTCGGTGACGACGACGCCATCGGTGTCCGCATCGAGATGCAGCTCGTCGGCGATCGCCGGGGTGATGGTGGAGATCTTTGCGCCCTGGAACGGCGAGCGCGTGGTGATCACGAGCTCGTTGCGGCCGCTGTCAGGGGCGGTCTCGAGCGCGATGCCGAGCTTGAGCGGCTTGCCGCCACGCTGCACGTCGATCTGCGCGGTGCCGCCGAGCGGCCGGGTGGCGAAGCGGTAGTCGAAGGCATTGGGGTCGTCGACGGTCTGGTTGTCGATCCCGGTGATGAGGTCGGAGGATTTCAGGCCGGCCTTGGCCGCGGGACCATTCGGCACCACGCTCGCGACCAGCGCGCCGGTCGGCGAGCGCAGACCGAGGCTCTCGGCGATCTCGGGCGTCACTGCCTGCAGCTTCGCGCCGAGCCAGGGACGCTTCACCGCCTTGCCGCCGCTCTTGGCGGAGGCGACGACGACGCGCACCATGTTGGCGGGGATCGCAAAGCCGATGCCTTGCGAGCCGCCGGAGCGCGAATAGATCGCGGTGTTGATGCCGGCGAGCTTGCCGCTCATGTCGACCAGCGCGCCGCCGGAATTGCCGGGATTGATCGCCGCATCGGTCTGGATGAAGAACTGGTAGTCGGTGATGCCGACCTGGGTGCGCGCCAGCGCCGAGATGATGCCATGCGTCACCGTCTGGCCGACGCCGAAGGGATTGCCGATCGCGAGCACGACGTCGCCGACCAGGAGCTCGTCGGAGTTGGTGAAGTCGAGCGTCGGAAACTTCTCCTTGGTGTCCTTCAGCCTGAGCACGGCGAGATCCGTGCGCGGATCCTTCAGCAGGATCTCGGCCTCGAACTCGCGCTTGTCCGACAACGACACCTTGACCTGGTCCGCGCCCTCGATGACGTGGACATTGGTGACGACGAGGCCGGAGGCATCGACGATGACGCCGGAGCCGAGCGAGCGCTGCATCTGCTCGGGCTGCTGGCCCGGCACGCCGAAGAAGCGGCGGAAGATCGGATCGTCCAGCAGCGGATTGCGGTTCTGCACCACCTTGGCGGCGTAGACGTTGACGACCGCCGGCTGCACCCGCTGCACGATCGGCGCATAGGACAGCCGCAACTCGGCCGGCGAGGCTGGAACACGGCGGTCCTGCGCGGCGGCCGGATTGAAGTGGGCTGAAAACGCTATGCACAATGCCGTGACGACCACGGCGGGACGGATCGATCGAAACATTCCTACCTCTTGGAAAAGACGACGGAATATAGGCGTGTTCGCAGGGCAATAGAAGGGCGCCGGGCGGCAATATTGCCCCCTCTTCGGGTGTGTCCGGACTGCAAGCACCGCGTGCGAAATGGCAATCCGCCGCCTGCGATGGATTGGCATGATGCGCGTCATCCCGCATGCTGCCCAATGGCGGATTCGGTTGCGGCGAACTTACATCAGTAGGAACCCGCGCAGCCGGGGCGCTCCGTCGCGGGGCAGTCATCGATCGTTTCTAGGCTCCCCGCCTGAGACTTGGGGAAGTTCGTCAAACGATGGAGTCATGACGTGAGCAGGACAAGACTTGCAGCCACGGCGATTGGTCTCGCCGGTGCGCTGGCGGCCTCACAGGCCCAGGCCCAATCCGCGAGTAGCAGCGAGCAGGAGATCGCGCTGCTGAAGCAGCAGTTGAAGTTGCTGGAGCAAAAGCTCGACAAGCTCCAGAGCCAGACTGCGGCGAATACGGCTGCCACGGCGAAAGCAAAAGCCGAAGCCAAGGCTGAGGCCAAGGCCGAAGCGCGCTCCGAGGCGAAGGCCGTGGTCGCCAACGCCAATGCGGCGATCCCGGTCAAGGGACCGGTGCACCCCTCCGGCGTCGTGGTCACGATGCCGAATAACCGGCCGACCATCTGCACCGCCGACGAGGCCAATTGCGTCGCGATCACCAGCCGCGTGCATTGGGATGTGGGCGGCTACGACTACCGTCCCAACACCGCGGCCACCGCGCCGCAAAAGCTCGACAGCGGCGAGAACGTCCGCCGCGCGCGCATCGGCGTCACCGGAAAATTCCTCAACGACTGGAATTTTGCCCTGATCTACGATTTCGGCGGCTCGTCCGACGGCTTTGGCGGCACCGGCGCCGCCGGCGCGACCCCTGTCGGCTTCCTGCCCGGCGGAGGCACCTCCGGCATCGAGAATGCGTATATCAGCTACACCGGGCTGAAGCCGTTCGGCGGCAAGATGGCAATCGAGGCCGGCGTGATGGATATCGCCTGGACCATGGATGAATCCACGAGCTCCAACGACATCGCCTTCATGGAGCGTGCTTCGGTCGGCCTCATCGCGCAAAATATCGCCGCCGGCGATTTCCGTTCTGCAGCCGGTGCCCGCTGGTACAACGACGTGTTCTATGCCGGCGCCTACGTGACCGGCCCGACCACGGGTGCCATTCACTCCGCCTCGAGCGTTTCACCTCCCGGCACCAGCGAGCAATACGGCGCGACCGCCCGCGTCGCCGGCCAGATCGTCAGCGGCAAGGACTACTCGGTGCACCTCGGCGGCGACGCCCAGTGGCTGATCCAGCCGCCGCGCAATCTGGTCGCAAACACGCAAACGCTCACGCTCAGCGACCGGCCCGAGCTGCGCATCGACCCCACGACGCTGATCTCGACCGGCGCAATTGCAAATGTGTCGGGCGCACAGGTCTACGGCGTGGAAGCGGCCGCCACCTATGGATCGCTCTGGGTGCAGGGCGAATACTACTGGTTCAACATCGATCGCGGCGCGAATACCGCCGTGCCGCCCATTGGGACTTCGAGCCTGAAATTCCAGGGTGGCTACGCGCAGGCGGCTTATGTCCTGACCGGTGAATCGCGCAAGTACAATCCGGGCAATGCCGCCTATGGCGGCGTCAAGCCCAATCATCCGTTCTCGATCGACGGCGGCGGCTGGGGCGCCTGGGAGATCGCCGGCCGCTACTCCACCGTCGATTTGAACGATCAACTCGCGACCGCCGCCGGCATCGCCGGCGGACACCAGACCGTCTACACGCTCGCGCTCAACTGGTACGTCAACGGCAACGTCCGCTTCATGCTGGACTATCTGCATGGCACGGTGTCGAAGCAGGCCTCGGCGATCTCGGCGGTAAACACCGGCTCGAAGTTCGACGCGGTCGCGATGCGCACGCAGTTCGCGTTCTGACGATCCCGTTCCGGGAGCGGCAGGAACCGCTCCCGGAAACTCACGCCGCCCGCTTCGGCTTCTTCACGACCACCGGCTCCGGCGCGCACGACAGCCGCTGCTGGTGGCTCTCGCCCCAGGCCTTCAGGATGTCGATCACCGGCTTGAGGCTCTCGCCGAGCTCCGAGAGGCAATACTCCACCCGCGGCGGCACCTCCGCATAGACCTTGCGGATGACGAGCTTGTCCTCCTCCAGCGCGCGCAACTGCTTGGTGAGCATGCGCTGGGTGATGCCGGGCATCCGGCGGCGCAGCTCGCCGAAGCGCTGGGTGCCGCTCTGCAGGTGATAGAGGATCACGCCCTTCCATTTGCCGTCGATCAGGTCCAGCGTCGCCTCGACCGAGCAGCCGGGCCGGCGGGTAAAGTCGCGCCGTTTCATGCGAGTTTTCCCATTAGTATCCAAACAGGGACTATATCCCCAAATTTACAGTACTTGCCAAATGGACGCCAGCGGGACAGTTAGCAGCCTGGGCGCAGGTGACAAGCTATCGCGCCAACTGATGGAGACACGCCATGAAGGCCGTCGGCTACAAGAAGTCGCTTCCGATCGAGGACGCGAATTCACTGATCGATTTCGAGACCGCAAAACCCGAGCCCAAGGGACGCGACATCCGCGTCGCCGTGAAGGCGATCTCGGCCAACCCGGTCGATTACAAGGTGCGCAAGCGTGCCGCGCCGCCCGAGGGCGAGACCAAGATTCTCGGCTATGACGCTGCCGGCGTCGTCGATGCGGTCGGGCCCGAGGTCACCCTGTTCAAGCCGGGCGACGAAGTGTTCTACGCCGGATCGATCCTGCGCCAGGGCACCAACGCAGAATTCCACCTGGTCGACGAACGCATCGTCGGCAACAAGCCGAAGAGCCTGTCGTTCGCGCAGGCCGCCGCCCTTCCCCTCACCTCCATCACCGCCTGGGAATTGCTGTTCGACCGGCTCGGCGCCGTGCCCGGCAAGAGCGTCGATCCGCGCACTCTCCTGATCACGGGCGGGGCCGGCGGCGTCGGCTCGATCCTGATCCAGCTCGCCCGTCGCCTCACCGGCCTCACGGTGCTTGCGACCGCGACGCGGCCGGAGTCGCAGAAATGGTGTCTCGACCTTGGCGCGCATGCGGTGATCGACCACGGCAAGCCGATGAAGGAGCAGATCGACAAGCTCAAGCTGCCGCCGGTCGCGCTGGTGGCGAGCCTGACCTTCACCGACCAGCACTATAAGAGCATCGCCGACTTCATGGCGCCGCAGGGCCGGTTCGGCCTGATCGACGATCCCCCGGAATTCACCATGAGCACCTTCAAGGGCAAGGCGATCTCGGTGCACTGGGAATCGATGTTCACGCGCTCCTCGTTCCAGACGCCGGACATGATCGCGCAGCATCACCTGCTCAACGATGTCGCCGATCTCATCGACAAGGGGGTGCTGCGCACCACGCTCGACCAGACCTTCGGGACGATCAATGCGGCCAACCTCAAGCGCGCGCATGCGCTGCTCGAGAGCGGCAAGTCGCGCGGCAAGATCGTGCTGGAGGGGTGGTAGGAGCCCCGACCTCGGTGCGTAGGGTGGGTTAGCGCAGCGTAACCCACCTCTTCTTGTACGGCAGAGACACCCAGTGGTGGGTTACGCGAGCGGACTGCGCTTCGCACAGCCGCGCGCTAACCCACCCTACATTTCCGGCACACCCTCGACGAACAGCAGCCGCCGCTCGAGCGCGCCGGCGCGGATCTTCAGCGCCTCGGCATAATCAGGCGAAGCGTACCACTCCTTCAGCCTCGCCATCGATTCGAATTCGACGATGACGATGGCCTTCGGCGGCAAATTGCCTTCAGCGAGCTCGGGCTTACCGCCGCGAACGAGATAACGTCCGCCGTACTGTGCGATCGTCTTAGCGGCGAGCGTCCGATAAGCCTCAAAACCATCGGGATCCCGCATCTCGACTTCGGAGATCACATAAGCCGACATGCGCGCGACCTTTTTGCTTTGAGCATGATCTTCTCGGAAAACCGCTTCACACTTTTCCGGATCATGCTCTAGGCGATCGTATTGACGATGCCGCCTTCGGCGCGCAGCGCCGCGCCGTTGGTGGCGGAGGCCTCCTTCGAGGCGACATAGACCACCATGTTCGCGATCTCCTCGACACTGGCGAAGCGCTGGATCAGCGAGCTCGGACGATGCTGCTTGACGAAATTGGCGGCGGCTTCGTCCACCGACTGGCCGTTTTGCCTGGCGAGATCCTTCACGAAAGTCTCGACGCCCTCCGACATGGTCGGGCCCGGCAGCACGGAGTTGACGGTGACGCCGGTGCCGCGGGTGAGCTGCGCCAGACCGCGCGCGACCGAGAGCTGCGCCGTCTTGCTCATGCCGTAATGGATCATCTCGACGGGAATGTTGAGCCCGGACTCCGAGGAGATGAAGACGATGCGGCCCCAGTTGCGCTTGAGCATGCCTTTCATATAGGCGCGCGAGAGCCGCACGCCGCTCATCACGTTGACCTCGAAGAAACGTGTCCAGTCCTCGTCCGGGATGTCGAAGAAATCCTTCGGCTCGAAGATGCCGGCATTGTTGATGAGGATGTCGACCTCGGGCAGCGCGCCCACGAGCGCCTTGCAGCCCGCGGCGGTCGAGACGTCGGCGGCGATGCCGCGCACCTTGCCGCCCGCGCCTTCCAGCTTGCGGACGGCAGCATCGACCTTGTCCTGGCCGCGCCCGTTGATCACGACGCTGGCACCTGAAGCGGCAAGCCCCTTGGCGATGGCGTGGCCGATGCCGGCGGTCGAGCCGGTCACGAGTGCGGTCTTTCCGGTCAGGTCGATCTTCATGAATCAATCTCCATTGAGGCTGACGGAGATATCGTGCGCTGCACAAGCAGCTTCAATCGTCCCTCACCGACGCGTGAGAAGTCAGTTGCGCGCCGGTAGCGTCCGGAGAAAGGTGACGATGGCATCGAGATCCTGGGCCGTCATGCTGGCATAGGCAGCATAGGCCATCGGCGGCTTGAGCTTGTGACCGTCGCGCGCGATGCCTTGCGTAATCGCACGTTTGATTTCGTCGTCGCTCCACTGACCGAGGCCTGCGGCAGGATCCGGGGTGATGTTGGGAGACACGGACTCGCCCCACGGTCCTCTGAAGGTCCGGCCGCCCTTGCCGCTCGCCCCGGCGAAGTCATGCACGGCGGACGGGCCTTCCGGCGTGTGGCATTCCAAGCAATGGGCGATATTCAGCAGGTAACGGCCGCGCGCGAGCTTGTCGGCCAGCTCCTGCTCGCTCGCCTGCTTGCCGGCATAGGTCGGCACCTCGCCCTTCAGCGCGATCCTGTATTCCGGCGCAGGCGTCTCATGGCGTATCGCCGGCACGGACCGCAAATAGGCCGCGAGCGCGTCGAGATCGCGGGCGGTGAGCACCGTGTAGAATTCGGTCGGCATGATCGGCGCGGCCCTGGTGCCATCAGGCTTGATGCCGCTGACGAGGAAGTGCTTCAGCTCTGCATCGCTCCAATTGCCGATGCCCGTGTCCTTGTCCGGCGTAATGTTGGAGCCGGAAACCCTGAAGGCGGGCTCGTCAAAGACCTGGCTGCCGCCCGAGAGTGCGCGTGACAGATCGAGCCCCTGCGGCCCGCGCGGCGTGTGGCAATTGTGGCAGACCATCACGCTGCCGACGAGATAGGCGCCGCGCTCGACCAGCGTTTCGCCGGAGGCCGGCGACATCGCAAGCGCCAGCACGATCCCAAACAGCGTCCTCATCGAAAGCCCCCCGGCCCGGATTCGCGATCGGCAAGCTAACAAGCCGATCCTCCCTCGGCAACGCGCGGCGCGGATGCGGGCTGGAACGGCGTTAACAAGGAGTACAGTGTCTCCCCCTTGCTCATGTGAACACGGAAGAACGAAGCGATGAAGCGTACGGCTCTCACGATCATCCTTGGACTGGTCAGCCTGATCGGCGGCAATTCGCTTGCATCGGCCCAGGCGGTCTATCCGGACAAGCCGCTGCAGCTGATCGTCCCCTTCCCGCCCGGCGGCGCCTCGGACGTGGTCGCGCGCATCATCGGCAGCGAACTGGAGACGCGGCTCGGCAAGCCCGTGATCGTCATGAACCGTCCCGGCGGCGGCACCACGATCGCGGCCAAGGAAGTCGCGCGTTCGGCGCCTGACGGATACACCATTTTCTTCAGCTCGAACTCGAGCTTCACATTGCCGGCGGCCGTGAAGGAAAGCGTGCCCTACGACGCCGCCAAGGATTTCGAGCCGCTCGGCCAGGTCGGCAAGATCACGCTGGCGCTGGTCACCTACAAGGACAACCCGGTCAAGGATCTGGCTGCGCTCGTCACTGAAGCGAAAGCCAATCCCGACAAGCTGTCGCTGGCCTCGTTCGGTGTCGCCACCGTCTCGCATTTCGCCGGCGAGCTGTTCAAATCGGCTGCCGGAATCAAGATGGTTCACCTGCCCTACAAGGGCAGCGCGCCGGCGATGAACGACCTGATCGGCAAGCACATCCAGTACCACGTCGACACGGTGATCGCCGTGAAGCCGCAGATCGAGGCCGGCACGGTCAAGGTGCTCGCGGTGTTCTCGGGCAAGCGCACGCCGTTCCTGCCCGACGTGCCGACGCTTGCCGAACTCGGCTACACCGGCATCGACTTCGCGTCCTGGGGCGCGGTGGTCGCGCCCAAGGGGCTGCCGCCCGCCGTTCGCGACAGGCTGACGGCGACGCTGGAGGAGATCGTCAACACCCCTTCCGTCATCGAGCGCTTCAAGCAGGTCGGCTTCGAGCCGGGCTTCGTGCGCTACAGCGACTGGGCAGGCACCATCGGCAAGGAGACGGCCGAGATGAAGGAGATCGCGCAGAAAGCGGGGATCAAGGAGGAGTAATCGCGCCGATCCCTGGCCAGCCCCAAAACAAAAGCGGCGCCCGAGGGCGCCGCTTTCAATTCCGTATCTGCGATGCGGCTTACGCCGCCTCGTCCTGCTTCTCCTGCACCGGGCCCGAATCCTGGCCCTTGGCATCGACGTCGCGATCGACGAACTCGATCACGGCCATCGCGGCGTTGTCGCCGTAGCGGAAGCCGGCCTTGATGATGCGGGTGTAGCCGCCCTGGCGGTCCTTGTAGCGGG
>Ga0102590_1001605_pt1 | contig 32734 bp, 29 predicted proteins | sample AraplaMF_Col_mMF_FD_76859 | JGI IMG/M metagenome (GOLD analysis project Ga0102590, IMG submission 76859) | Arabidopsis root microbial communities from the University of North Carolina, USA - plate scrape MF_Col_mMF | ecosystem: Host-associated > Plants > Roots > Endosphere | place: USA... | reverse complement strand
AGGCGTCGAGGCAGACCCGCGCGTCCGCGGAGGCGCCGTCGACACGTTCGATCACGATGCCGGCGAGACGCAGCAGGCGCCGTGCGGTGCCGAGCGCGGCGGTCAGTTCGCCGCGCTGGTCCTCGCTGAGGTCGCGCAGCAGGCGTTCGGCCAGGGCGTCGGCGCGGCGGTTCTGCTCCCCGACCTCGTCGCGTCCGGCGGGCGTCAGTTCCGTGAGCCGCAGCCGGCTGTCCTCGTGATGGACGCTCGTCCGCACCAGCCCCTGGGCCTCCAGCGCCCGTGTCATCCGGCTGAGATACCCGGCGTCCAGACCGAGCCGCACGCGCAGCTCGCGCAGTGAGGCGCCGTCCCCGATCTCGTAAAGCAGCCGGGCCTGGCCCAGCGGCCGGTCCTGCCCCAGGTAGTGGTCGTCGAGAACGCCGATCCGGCGGGTGAGGTAGCGGTTGAACCGGCGGAAGGCCGTCACATGCTCGGTGGACACTGGCTCCATGTTCCTTTGACCTTAGTCAAAGGAACTGCGGGCGTCCATGGACGTGGCCGGTCACCCGCCGCAGTCGTCACCCGTCACGGGCGTGAACTTTGCGCTTTCCCGGACACGGGTGCCCCCCTATGCTGATGGTTCATCAACTTGCATGTGACCCACGTCTCTTGAGGGCCGGGGGTCCGTCATCGGGGGAGTGGCGTGAGCACCGCCTACGTGCCGCAGCAACCACAGCCGACGCAGTTCGGACCACCACCGGCACAGCCGCCGAGCCCACCGCACGCCAGTGAGGCCACGCGATTGCTGTGTGCGGGTGTCCACCTGGATTCCGTCTACCGGGACCGGGTCATCGAGGAACTGCACCTCAACGAACAGCGGATCGTGGCGCCGTCGCTCGGCTTCGACGCGGCGCGGGTGCTCGCCCACGCCCTGCGGGCCCGGCGCCTGGAACTCGCGTGGGCGGGGGCGGTCATCGGCCTGTGGCTGGTGGGTTCCGCGCTCTCCGGCGGTCTGCTGCTCGGCTTCCTCGTGCCCAGCCTGATGCTGGCGATCGCGTCCTGGATCAGGGGCCGGGCCGGGGACCCTCCGCTGTACCGGCGGGTGCCGGCCTTCTTCCTGCGCTGGTGGGGTCGTCTCACCTTCGCCGGGTACCTCGTCATCACCGTCCTGGCCGCGTTCTCCGGCTCCGACGACGGCTCGTCGTACGAGTCGTCCTACGACCCCTACGGCGGCTCCTCCGGCATGCCGAGCGTGTCCGACCTGGTGCTGCCGAGCGAGAGCGTCAAGCCCTGGCAGGCGTGGTTCGCCCTCGGCGTTCTCGCGCTCATCGCCCTGTGCATCGCCGGGCAACGCCGTCAGTTCGCCCGCGTCATGGCCGCCGAGCTGTCCTCGCAGCGCTTTCCGGACGCCGCGGGCGACCCCGCGGAACAGGAGCAGGGGGCGCGCCTGCAGCGGGTGCGGCAGCGCATCCGGCTCGAACAGCACGCGCCGCTGATCATGTATCACGAGGCCCGGCCGTTCTGCGGCGCGGGCACGGCCTTCGACACCTGGGTCCTCGCCGTCGAGCTCGTGCCCGACCCGTCGAAGAAGCAGCAGCCGCTCAGCAACCGGGCCGTGCTGGAGAAGGTCCGCCCGCTGCTCGCCCAGTTGCGCGTGCCCGCCGAGTACGCCGGGCCCGGCGTCCGCGACCGGCTGCGCCAGCTGGAGATCGACGAGTGCGTGTTCCTGCCCGCCGAGGGACTGCTCCGCCGCGAGGACGCCCCCTACCACCCGCAGGCGTTCGAGGAGCACCGGGCGCGCGCGGTCGAGGAGGGAGGCGAGAAGCGGCGGCACTTCCTGCGCATCCGGGTCGGCGGATGGGAGGAGGAGCTGGTCGTCACCGTGTTCGTGCGCGTCCACACCCAGGGCCGCATGCTCATGCTGGAGATCGCTCCGCATGTGCTCACCCCCGTGCGCGAGGACTTCAAGGACGCCGACCGAACGGCCCACCGCTTCCGTCACAACAACCCGCTCGGGCGGGCCGCCTGGGCGCTCGCCCGGGTGCCGGGCTCCCCGGCGCGCGCCCTGATCACGCTCGGCAGGACCGTGGTGTACGGATGGCGGCTGCTGACCGGCGGCTACGCGAACGCACTGCCCGACGGTCCGGCCCTGTCGGTACGCGAGCTGGGCTCGACGCCCGACCGGTCGCTCTTCCAGGACATGGACGTCGACCGCTATCTCAAGAGTGTCCAGGACCGTGTCGCCCACGGGGTTCGGGAGGCCCTGGCCGATTCCGGCTACCGAACCGGCGAGTTCGTGCAGCGCATCGTGAACATCAGCAACGGCGGCGTTCACATCGGCCGGGTGGAGGGCAGCACCTTCGCGGTCGGTGAGCACGCCAGCGCCTCCGCCACCACCGGCGGCCCCGCGCCGCAGAAGGGACCAGAGACCGATGGCCACGGATGAGCCGAACGTCAGCATCGGCGACGTGTCGCACAGCACCTTCGCTGTCGGCAGCCACGCACAGGCCGTCAGCCACCACGGGACTGCCGGACAGCGTGACGAAGCCACCGAGGAACTGCTGAAGGCGGTGCGCGAGCTGCGCGCCGACCTGACCCGGGTGCGCGGCGACGAGCGGACGGCCGCTCTCGACTCGGCGCTCGCCCAGACGGAGGACGAGATCACCCGTACGGGCCAGGCGGCCCCCTCGCGCCGCGAACGGCTGCGGGAGTTGCTCGGCGACTCGCAGGCACTGCTGAACGTGCTCGCGTCCGCGGGGGCCGTGGCCGGGCTGCTGGGAATGTGAGAGGGAGACGATGAGCGGGGGCCGGCGGTACTGGAACGAGGACACCCAGCGCTGGGAGGACGGCGACGCGGTCCGGAACCCGGCCCCGGCGACGCCGCCACCACCGGCGCGCCCGCAGCACGCCCCGGATGCGGCGACGCCGGGACCGGTCGCGCCCGACGCGGCGGCCTCGGCCGAGGGCCGCGGAACGGGTCCTTCGCAGACAGGTCCTTCCGAGGCGGATGTCGCCTGGTGGCAGACGCGGACACAGGCCGGTGAGGGCGGGGTCGTCGAGCCGGACGCGACCGACGGGAGCGGGCCGCGGCCCGTCCCCGAGTGGCCGGCCGACGCGGGCCGGCCGTACCCGGACTGGCCGCCGCAGCCGGCCGCGCCCGCTGCTCCCGGTGGGCTCAACCGCCGGGTCCTGTGGTCCGTGGTGGTCGGCGCGGCGGTGGTCGGGGTCGCCGTGAGCCTCGTGCTGAGCCTGGTGATCGGCCCCGGAGACGACAAGGGGGACGATCGGTCCGCCGCGAGCGCCTCCCCGACAGCGGGGCCCACCGGGGCGACGGAGAGCTCCGAGGCGCCCTCGCCCACCGACGACCCGGCGTCGCCCTCCACCTCGCCGAGCGCACTCCCGACGGGCTACGCGTCACGGGACGACGGCGAGGGCTTCCGGATCGCCGTCCCCGAGGGCTGGACACGCTCGACGGTGAAGTCCACTTACGGCATTCGCGTGGTCAACTACCGCAGCGAGGACCGCTCCCACCGGCTTCAGGTCTACCAGGTGGCGGAGTCGTCGCCGGACGCGTCGTTCGAGCTGTACCTGTCCGCCGGGACCGCGAAGCCGGCCGGCTTCAAGAAGATCTCCCTGCAGAACCTCGACGACGGCGAGTTCACCGGCTCGCGGCTGGAGTACCTGGCGGACACCATCAAGGGCGAGCCCGCCGTGGGCACCTGGCACGTCTACGACGAGCGCTTCGTGGCGGCGGACGGCAACATCTACGCCATCGCCGTGTACGGCCCCGACGCGGACGGCCGGGACGACGAGCTTCAGTTGCTCACCACCGCCCTGAACTGGTTCTGCCCGCCCGGAGCCACCTGCGACCCGGCGCCGGCCTGACGCCGTACCCCGGTGCCGGCCGGGCCTCGCCCGGACGGGCGAATCCCCTTGCCGCACGGGCGAGGGGACGGGGACGGGGACGACCGATCCGGTGGGCCGTGTCGGGCCCTCCGGTGATGCGATGGGACGTCAGGACGCCGGAAGGTTCGGAACCTGGGAGATGTCCACCGATTCGCTCGCGAGCGGGGTCCGCACCAGGACCAGCTTGTTGTAGTCCGTGAAGGTGAGGGACAGGTCCGTGCCCGGCCCGGTCTGGGCGGCGCGGAACAGGCGATGCGGCTTGCCCGCCGTGACGTACAGCGTCGAGGTCAGACCGTTCACCTGGAAGGACAGGGGGACCACCCGCGTTCCGTCCAGGGTCCTCGCGAGACCCGCCTTCAGTGTGTTCGGCGCCTTGACCATCGCCGACCGCTGGAGCGATTCGAGGTCGCAGGTGCTCGCGATGCCGCTGAGAAGGGCGTTGGAGGTGGAGCCGTGGATATAGCGGTTCTCGTACTCCCGGCTCGCGGCGACACCCCGCTCGCCGGGGAGCTCCGCCTTCCAGAACGTCTGGTCGGGCTTGAGCCACACCTCGGTGCCGCGCTTGATGATCTCGACCGAGCCGCCGTGGCCGCCGAGCGTCATGGTGCCCGCACAGTTGCCGCGCCGGTCCAGCGCGATGTTCATCGCGGTCGGCAGACGCTTGTTGGACGAGGCCGTCGGGCTCCGGTCCACATATCCGAGGCGTACCGATGTTGCCTTCCGCAGCCCTTCCTGTGCCTGGGCGGCCAACCGCTGCGGGTCCTGGTTGCCACCGGTCCGGGCCGACGAAACGCCGCCCATGCCGGGGGAGAACAACAGACCCATCGTCGCAGCCGCGGTCGCCGTACAGGTCGCGATTGTGAAGCCACGGGTCGGGAACATCGCATCACCTCCATGAGTATCTGCCCGAAAGCGTACTTTTATCCCTTTTCGACCGCATTCTCAGTGACGCCTCGCACTTTCCGCCACCGAACGCGCATGCATCGGCGGGTCGGGGGCAGGTGCATCCGGTCTCTGAGGGTGACACGCGTGTGACACGGAGGCATGGACCAGGAACGGAAGGCAACACCGAACATGGCCGGACAGCAGGCAGACAAGACGATCCAGGTGGCGGGGGAGTGGCGCCCGGCGCTCTCCGGGGCCACCCGCGAGATCCTCGACCCCGCGGATGCCGTGCCGTTCGCCCGGGTGGCCGAGGGCGACGAACGGGACGCCGACGCCGCCGTCGACGCCGCCCGCCGCGCCTTCGACGCGGGGTCCTGGCCCCGCACCCCCGTCGCCGAACGGGCCGCGCTGCTGCGCCGCGTCGCCGACCTCCTGATACGCGACCGCGAAGAGCTCGGGCTGCTGGAGAGCCGGGACGCCGGCAAGACCGTCGAAGAGGGGCGGGTCGACATCGACTGCGTCGCCGACGCCTTCCGCTACTTCGCGGACCTCGTCACCGCGGAGGGCCCCGGCCGTGTCGTCGACGCCGGTTCGCCCGACGTCCACAGCGTCGTCGTGCACGAGCCCGTCGGTGTCTGCGCGCTGATCACGCCCTGGAACTACCCGCTGCTGCAGGCCAGCTGGAAGATCGCCCCCGCGCTCGCGGCCGGCAACACCTTTGTGGTCAAGCCGAGTGAGATCACCCCGATGACCACGATCGCGCTGCTGGAACGGCTCGACGAGGCCGGACTGCCCGCCGGAGTGGCCAACATCGTCACCGGCCCCGGTCACTCGGTCGGCGCCCGGCTCGCCGAGCACCCCGACGTCGACCTCGTGTCCTTCACCGGCGGGCTCGTCAGCGGCACCAAGGTGGCGCAGGCCGCCGCCGCCGGGGTCAAGAAGATCGCCCTCGAACTCGGCGGCAAGAACCCGAACGTCGTCTTCGCCGACGCCTGCGCCACGGAGGAGGACTTCGACACGGCCGTCGACCAGGCCCTCAACGCCGCCTTCATCCACAGCGGCCAGGTCTGCTCGGCGGGCGCCCGCCTGATCGTCGAGGAGTCGGTCCGGGAGCGCTTCGTGGCCGAACTGGCTCGCCGGGCCGGCCGGATCCGCCTCGGACGCGGAACCGAGAAGGGCGTCGAATGCGGCCCGCTCGTCTCCGAGCAGCAGCGTGCCAGGACGGAGGCGTACGTCGCCTCCGCGCTCGCCGAGGGCGCGGTGCTGCGGTGTGGCGGCGGGCGCCCCGAGCCGAGCGGGACCAGGCCCGCCGACGGCTACTTCTACGAGCCGACCGTCCTCGACCAGTGCCACCGGGAGATGAAGGTCGTACGGGAGGAGGTCTTCGGGCCCGTCCTGACCGTGGAGACCTTCCGCACGGAGGACGAGGCGGTCGCGCTCGCCAACGACACCGAGTACGGCCTGGCCGGTGCCGTCTGGACCACCGACCCCGGCCGCGCCCGCCGGGTCGCCGGCCGGCTGCGCCACGGCACCGTCTGGATCAACGACTTCCACCCCTACCTCCCGCAGGCGGAGTGGGGCGGATTCGGAAAGAGCGGCATCGGTCGTGAGCTCGGCCCCGCGGGCCTCGCCGAATACCGCGAGACCAAGCACGTCTACCAGAACCTCGCGCCGCGCCCCGTGCGCTGGTTCGCGGGCTGAACCGCGCCCCTCCCTCCCGTCCCCGTCCCCCCACCCCCCACCGACGCGCAGCACCTTCGCACGTCTCCCGAGGAGCAGCACCCCATGTCCGAGCAGCACATATACGACTACGTCGTCATAGGCGGCGGTACGGCGGGCTCCGTGATCGCCTCCCGCCTCACCGAGAACCCGGACGTCACCGTCGCCGTCATCGAGGGCGGCCCGAGCGACGTCGGCCGCGACGACGTCCTCACCCTGCGCCGCTGGATGGGCCTGCTCGGGGGTGAACTCGACTACGACTACCCGACCACCGAACAGCCGCGCGGCAACTCCCACATCCGGCACAGCAGGGCCCGTGTGCTCGGCGGCTGCTCCTCGCACAACACGCTGATCGCGTTCAAGCCCCTGCCGTCCGACTGGGACGAGTGGGAGGCGGCCGGTGCCGAGGGCTGGGGCGCCGTTCCCATGGAGGCGTACTACGCCCGTCTCCTCAACAACATCGTTCCGGTCCACGAGAAGGACCGGAACGCGATCGCCGGCGACTTCGTGGACGCCGCCCGCGCCGCGCTGGGCGTCCCGCGTGTGGAGGGCTTCAACAAGAAGCCGTTCACCGAGGGCGTCGGCTTCTTCGACCTCGCGTACCACCCCGAGGACAACAAGCGGTCGTCGGCGTCCGTGGCCTATCTGCACCCCGTGATGGACGAGCGCCCCAATCTGACGCTCATGCTGGAGACCTGGGCGTACCGGCTGGAGCTCGAGGGCACCCGCGCACAGGGCGTGCACGTGCGCACCGCGGCGGGCGAGGAGGTCCTCGTACGGGCCCGGCGCGAGGTCGTGCTGTGCGCGGGCGCCGTCGACTCGCCCCGTCTGCTGCTGCACTCCGGCATCGGGCCGAAGGCGGACCTGGAGGACCTCGGCATACCGGTCGTGCACGACCTGCCGGGGGTCGGCGAGAACCTGCTCGACCACCCGGAGTCGGTGATCGTGTGGGAGACGCACGGCCCGATCCCGGAGAACTCCGCGATGGACAGCGACGCCGGGCTCTTCGTGCGTCGCGACCCGGACCACGCGGGTCCCGACCTGATGTTCCACTTCTACCAGGTGCCGTTCACCGACAACCCGGAGCGACTGGGCTACCGGCGGCCGGAGTTCGGCGTCTCGATGACCCCGAACATCCCCAAGCCGAGGAGCCGGGGCCGCCTCTGGCTGAAGAGCGCGGACCCGGAGGAGAAGCCGGCGCTGGACTTCCGGTACTTCACCGACGAGGAGGACCACGACGCCCGCACCCTCGTCGACGGCATCAGGATCGCCCGCGAGATCGCGCGGACGGAGCCGCTGGCCGGATGGCTGAAGCGGGAGGTGTGCCCCGGTCCGGACATCACCGGGGACGAGGAGCTGAGCGACTACGCCCGCAAGGCGGCCCACACCGTGTACCACCCGGCGGGCACCTGCCGGATGGGCGCCACGACCGACGAACTCGCCGTGGTCGATCCCGAGTTGCGGATCCGCGGCCTCGACGCGATCCGCATCGCGGACGCATCCGTCTTCCCGACCATTCCCGCCGTGAACCCCATGATCGGGGTGCTCATGGTCGGGGAGAAGGCCGCCGATCTGCTCGGAGGTGAGGCCTGATGGCACTCACGGTTCCCACCCGCAAGCCCCCCACCGGGGACTTGGCCGGCACTCCCGTCTTCCGCGTGGAGGGCCTGTGGAAGGTCTTCGGCGCCAAGGCCGACCGCGTCCCGGCCGAGCCCGAGCTCGGCAGCCTGACCCCGGCCGAACTGCGTGAGCGCACCGGCTGCACGGCGGCCGTCCGCGATGTGGGCTTCGATGTCCGCAAGGGCGAGGTCTTCGTCGTCATGGGCCTGTCCGGCTCCGGCAAGTCCACGCTCGTACGCTGTCTGACCCGGCTGATCGAGCCGACCGCGGGCAGCATCGCCATCGACGGCGAGGACGTCCGCGCCATGGACAAGGCGCGGCTGCGCGAACTGCGCCGCCACCGGGCCGCCATGGTCTTCCAGCACTTCGGCCTGCTGCCGCACCGCACGGTCCTCGACAACGTCGCCTACGGTCTGGAGATCCAGGGCGTCGGGAAGGCCGAACGCCGCGAACGTGCCGCGGAGTTCGTGACCAAGGTCGGCCTTGAGGGCATGGAGCAGCGGCGCCCCGCACAGCTCTCGGGCGGCCAGCGGCAGCGGGTGGGGCTCGCCCGCGCGCTCGCCGTGGACCCCGAAGTGCTGCTGTTCGACGAGCCGTTCAGCGCGCTCGACCCGCTGATCCGGCGCGACATGCAGGAGGAGGTCGTCCGGCTGCACCGCGAGGAGAGCCGCACGATGGTCTTCATCACGCACGACCTCGGCGAGGCACTCAAACTGGGCGACCGCATCGCCCTGATGCGCGACGGCCGCATCGTGCAGCTGGGCACCCCCGAGGAGATCGTGGGCTCCCCGGCCGACGACTACGTCCGGGACTTCGTGCGGGACGTCCCCCGAGAGCAGGTCATCACGGTTCGTGCGGCCATGCGCGCCGCGTCCGCCGAGGAGGCGGCGAAGGGCCCCGCACTGTCGCCGGACGCGACCGTCTCGGAGGCGATCGAGGCCGTGGCCCGTACCGGGTCCCCGGCCCGCGTCATGGACGGCGGCCGCTGCCTCGGCGTTGTCGACCACGAACGGCTGCTCGCCGTCGTGGCCGGAACGGAACACGGCGAGGGGGCGGCTTGATGGCCACCCTCACCGCGACCCCGGACCGCGTCGGCCTGCCGGGCCTCCTGCGCCACCGCGCCGTCGGCAAGCTCGTGCTGCTCGCCGTCGCCGCGGCGGTCCTCGTCCCCCTTGCCGACGCCCACTGGGCGAGCGGCAGTTGGCCGCAGGCGCTCACGGTCGACCTGTCCAAACCGCTGACCGGCGTCAGTGACTGGATCATCGACAACCGGGACAGCCATCCCCTGTTCCTCTACTTCTTCGGCTACATCAGCAACGCGGTCGTACTGTCCGTACGCGCCGTCTACCTCGTGCTGCTCGCCGCGGGCTGGGCCGGTGTGACGGCCGCCGCCGGACTGCTGGCCTGGCGGGTTGCCGGTGTGCGCCTCGCCCTCGGCACGGCGGCCGCCCTTCTCGCCTGCGGTCTGCTCGGCATGTGGGTCCCCACCATGCAGACGCTGGCGCTCATGGTGGTCGCGGTGCTCGTCTCGGTCGTGCTCGGTGTGCTGCTCGGTCTCGCGGCGGGCCTGTCCGACCGTACGTTCCGCGCCCTGCGCCCCGTCCTCGACACGATGCAGGTGCTTCCCGCGTTCGCGTACCTCCTGCCCGTGGTCCTCGTCTTCGGCATCGGGGTACCGGCCGCCGTCCTCGCCACCGTCGTGTACGCGGCCCCGCCGATGGCCCGGCTCACCGCACTCGGACTGCGCGGTGCCGACCACGAGGTCCTCGAGGCGGTCGAGTCGCTCGGCACCACGGCGCGCCAGCGCCTGTTCACCGCACGCCTTCCGCTGGCCCGCAGGGAACTGCTCCTCGGCCTCAACCAGACGATCATGATGGCGTTGTCCATGGCCGTCATCGCCTCCGTGATCGGCGCGGGCGGCCTCGGCGACCGTGTCTACCAGGCCCTCGCCTCCGTCGACGTGGGCGCCGCGCTCGCCGCCGGGCTTCCGATCGTCCTGCTCGCGGTGGTCCTCGACCGGGTCACGGGTGCGGCCGGCGAAGGTCTGCGGCCCGGCGGCCGCGCGGGATGGGCCTACGCCGCCGCCGCGGCGGTGGCCGTCGCCGTGGCCGCGCGCCTCGCGGGGGGCCTGGACTGGCCCGGCTCCTGGACCGTGCAGATCGCCGAGCCGGTGAACCGTGCCGTCGACTGGATGACCGCCCATCTGTACTCGGGCGTCCCGTACGTGGGCGGCACCGCCGACTGGGCGGGCCACTTCACCACCTGGATCCTCGACCCCCTGCGGGCCGGACTCCAGTGGCTGCCCTGGTGGTCGGTTCTGCTCGTGGTCGCCGCGCTGGCCTGGCTGATCGGCACCTGGCGCACCGCGCTCACGGCCGTCCTGGCGATGGCCGCGACCGGTGTGCTCGGAGTGTGGAAGCCCTCCCTGGACACGCTGTCCCAGGTGCTGGCGGCCGTGGCCGTCACGCTCGTCCTCGGGGTCGCGACCGGGATCGCCGCGGCGCGCAGCGACCGTTTCGAGCGGCTGCTCCGCCCGGTCCTCGACGTCTTCCAGACGATGCCGCAGTTCGTGTACCTGATTCCGGTCGTCGCCCTCTTCGGCGTGGGCCGCGCGCCCGCCGCCGTCGCGGCTGTCGTGTACGCGCTCCCGGCCGTCGTCCGCATCACCACCCAGGGCCTGCGCCAGGTCGACCCGGCCGCCCTGGAGTCGGCGCGCTCGCTCGGCGCCTCGAGCGTTCAGCAACTGCGTCAGGTCCAGCTTCCGCTGGCCCGTCCGGCGCTGCTGCTCGCCGTGAACCAGGGTGTCGTCCTGGTCCTCGCAGTCGTGATCATCGGCGGTCTGGTCGGTGGCGGTGCGCTCGGCTACGACGTCGTCTTCGGGCTGGCACAGGGTGACCTGGCGACCGGTCTGGTGGCGGGAGCGGCGATCGTCTGCCTCGGACTGATGCTCGACCGGGTGACACAGCCGACCGAGCGGCGCGCACAGAAGGGAGCGTGACATGCCCCGTACCCGCACGAAGATCATCACCGCCCTGGCCGTGCTCGGGCTGACGACGGGCTGCGGCGCCGCCGACATGACCAAGCAGGCGTCGCCCTTCGCGAACGCGCAGGGCGCCAGGACCGTGACCCTCTCGGTGCAGTCGTGGGTCGGCGCGCAGGCCAACGTCGCGGTGGCCCAGTACCTCCTCCAGCACAAGCTCGGATACCGCGTCGACACGGTCCAGGTCGACGAGATCCCCGCCTGGGACGCGCTCAGCCAGGGCCGGGTCGACGCGATCCTCGAGGACTGGGGCCACCCGGACCAGGAGAAGCGCTACGTCGAGGACAAGAAGACGATCGCGCGGGCCGGAGGCCTCGGGGTCACCGGCCACATCGGCTGGTACGTCCCCACCTATCTCGTCCGGCAGCACCCCGACATCACCGACTGGAAGAACCTCGACAAGTACGCGAACCTGTTCCGCACCGCGGAGAGCGGCGGCAAGGGCCAGCTGATGGACGGCTCGCCGTCCTACGTCACCAACGACAAGGCGCTGGTGGAGAACCTGAAGCTGGACTACCAGGTGATCTTCGCCGGTTCGGAGGCGGCGCAGATCACGCAGATCAGGCAGTTCGCGAAGGAGCACAAGCCCTTCCTCACGTACTGGTACGCGCCGCAGTGGCTGTTCAAGAAGGTCCCGATGACCGAGGTCAGGCTGCCGCCGTACAAGGAGGGCTGCGACGCGGACCCGGCGAAGGTGGCGTGTGCGTACCCGCACACGCCACTGCAGAAGTACCTCAACGCCGACTTCGACCGCAGCGGCGGCAAGGCGGCGCGGTTCCTGAAGAAGTTCCACTGGACCACCGAGGACCAGAACCAGGTCGCCCTGATGATCGCCGACCAGAAGCTGACCCCGGAGCAGGCCGCGAAGAAGTGGGTGGACAGCCACGCCTCGACATGGAAGTCGTGGCTGTCCTGATCAGCCCTGCCCCAGCCGTGCGGCGAGTTCCCCGAGATGCGCCGCCGCACGGCGCTGCAGCCACGGCCCGAACGTGACGCGGGTGGCCCCGAGCGCGCCGAGTTCGCGGGGGGAGGGGCTCTCGCCGTCCAGCCGGGCGAACGCGTTGAGCGGTCCGGGGACCTGAGCCCGCAGTATCGGCAGTACGTCGGCGGGGGCGCCGATCGGATAGACGCAGTCGGCGCCCGCGGCGACGTACAACGCGGCCCGTTCGACGGCCCGTTCGGGATCGCCGTCGCCGTGGGCGAAGGTGTCCACACGGGCGTTGACGAACAGCCGGTCCCCGGCCGCGGCCCGCACTGCGGCGATCCGGTCGGCGTGCCGGTGCGGGTCAAGCAGGACACCCGCGTCCGAGTCCTCGAGGTTGCAGCCCACCGCCCCGGTCTCCAGCAGCTGCTCCACCAGCTCGCGCGGGGCCAGTCCGTATCCGTTCTCCAGGTCGGCCGACACCGGGACATCGACCGCGCGGACGATCCGGGCGACCGCAGCGAACATCTCGCCGGCGGGCGTCTCCCCGTCGGCATACCCGAGCGAGGCGGCGATCCCCGCACTGGGCGTGGAGAGCGCCGGGAACCCGGCCTCCGCGAACACCTGTGCGCTGACCGCGTCCCAGGGGCCGGGCAGCACCAGGGGGTCGCCGGGCGGGCGATCGTGGTGCAGGGCCCGGAAGGTGTCGGCCGCGTTCACCACTCGGTGCTGCCCGGAGGGATCGGCCGGGCGCCCGCGAGGTGCGTGTCCGGGCAGAAGGCGCGGTGGTTGGGCTGGGAGGCACGGACCTGGACCAGTTCGGCGAGCGCGGGGTCGTCGAGGCCCCGCCGCGAGGCGGCGCCGATGGCCTGCAGCGCCGTGCGCACTCCGGCGTCGAGCCGGGTGGTCCGGGCCGTCACGAATACTGGCCCGGCCGGTAGTGGCCCGGCACCGCACGGGCCGTCACGCCGAACCGGTTCCACGCGTTGATCACTGCGATCACGGCGATCAGCTGGGCGAGCTCCGCCTCGTCGAACTGCTCGGCGGCCTGCTCGTAGACCTCGTCCGGCACGAAGCCGTCGGTGAGGACGGTCACCGCGTCGGTCAGCTCCAGCGCCGCGACCTCCCTCTCGGTGTAGAAGTGCCGCGACTCCTCCCAGGCGCTCAGCTGGATGATCCGCTCGACGCTCTCGCCCGCCGCGAGAGCGTCCTTGGTGTGCATGTCCAGGCAGAAGGCGCAGTGGTTGAGCTGTGAGGCGCGGATCCGGACCAGCTCGCGCAGCTTGGGGTCTAGGCCCTCCCCGGCGGCCGCGTCCAGTCGCACCATCGTCTTGTACACCTGGGGGCGTGCTTGGCCCACTGCATGCGGGGGGTGTGCTCGCGGGCGTATTCATGCGTCGTCATGCCGTCGACCCTAGGAGCGGAGCAGCCCAGGAGTATGGTCCATTTCCATGGCTGAATCCTGGGCCACCTTCGGTGTCGATCTTCATCTGGAGCCGACGGGACCGGCGGTGCGCAAGGGGCTGACCAGCGCGCTTCGCGAGGCGGTCCGCACCGGCCGGCTCGCGCAGGGGACCCGGCTGCCCTCCTCCCGCTCGCTCGCCGCCGACCTGGGCATCGCCCGCAACACGGTCGCCGACGCGTACGCCGACCTCGTGGCCGAGGGTTGGCTCGTCGCGCGCCAGGGCTCGGGCACCCGGGTGGCCGAGCGGACCTCGCCCGAGCCGCCGGCCGCCCCCGTCGTGCGGCTGCCCCGGGAGCGCAGGCGCCCGGTGCACGACCTGCAGCCCGGCACCCCCGACGTCGCCTCCTTCCCTCGTGTCGAATGGCTCAGGGCCGCCCGCCGCGCCCTGACGGCGGCGCCCAACGAGGTCCTGGGCTACGGCGACCCGCGCGGCCTCGCGGCACTGCGCACCGCGCTCGCGGAGTACCTGTCCCGCGCCCGGGGGGTGCGGGCCGACCCCGAGCACGTCCTGGTCTGCGCGGGCTTCGCACATGCGCTGACGATCCTCGGCAGGGTGCTGCACGCACGCGGAGTCCCCTCGGTCTCCGTCGAGACATACGGGCTCGAGGTGCACCGGGAGCTTCTGGAGGCTGCCGGTCTGCGCACCGAACCCCTTCCGTTCGACGCACGGGGCACGAGCACCGAGGGGCTCGCGGGACCGGGAGCGGTACTGCTGACTCCGGCCCACCAGTTCCCGATGGGCGTGCCGCTGCACCCCGCCCGGCGGGCGGCCGTCGTGGACTGGGCGCGGAACAGCGGCGGGCTGGTCCTCGAGGACGACTACGACGGGGAGTTCCGCTACGACCGGCAGCCGGTCGGGGCGTTGCAGGGACTGGACCCCGAGCACGTGGTCTATCTGGGAACGGCCAGCAAGTCCCTGGCCCCCGGGCTGCGCCTGGGCTGGATGGTGCTGCCCGAGGCGCTCCTCGAGGAGGCCGTCGCGGCCAAGGGCGCCTTCGACACATGCGGCGTGCTCGACCAGCTGGCCCTGGCGGAGTTCCTCACGTCGGGCGCGTACGACCGCCATGTGCGCGCCGCCCGGCTGCGCTACCGGCGCCGGCGCGACGCCCTGGTACGGGCTCTTGCGGTCCGCGCCCCCGGTGTCCGCATCACGGGGATCGCCGCCGGCCTGCACGCGGTCCTGCGGCTCCCGCCGGGCACCGAGGGGAGCGTGGTGCGCGCGGCGGCGTGGCAGGGCCTCGCGGTGCACGGGCTGGGCGGCTACCGCCACCCCGATGCGACCGTCGAGCCGATGGACGCCCTGGTCGTGGGATACGGAACACCGCCGGACCATGGTTGGGCGGGGGCGCTCGAGGCCCTGTGCAGGGTGCTGCCCTGACGGCCGGGACCGTCACCCCTCGGCGACGGGCGCCTCCCCGAACCGCGCGAGCGCCAGCGCCCCCGCCACGGCGACGACGAAGCCCACGACCGCGAGCCAGGCCAGTCCCTCACGGGTGCGGTCGCCCAGCCACACCACCCCGATCGCGGCCGGCCCCACCGTCTCGCCCACCACCATGCCCGCGGTGGCCACCGTGACCGATCCCCGCTCCAGCGCCGTGGTCAGCAGCAGAAAGGCCGCCCCGCCGCCCAGCACGAGCCCGTACGTCGCCGGATCGGTGAGCAGCGGTCCTGGCGCCAGCGAGTCGATGAGTCGCACCGACACCTCGACGACCCCGAAACCGAACCCGGCGCAGAGCCCCAGCACCAGGTCCCGGCGCCACCCCCGCAAACGGCCCCCGGCCGGTCCGAGCAGCAGCACCGCCACGGCCGTCGCCGGCATCGCGTACCTCAGCTCCGTGGACCCCGCGCGGCCGCCCTCCGTCCCCGACGCCACGCCCAGCATCGCCAGTCCGGCGCAGACCACCGCGACCGCGGCCCACTCGTTCCGGGTCGGCCGCACCCGCAGCAGCCGGGCCGCGACCACCGCCGTGACCGCCAGGCTGGAGGCGAGGGCCGCCGCCACCGCGTAGATCGGCAGGGACCGCAGGGCCGCGATCTGAAACAGGAACCCGAGCCCGTCCAGCGCGAGTCCGGCCAGATACCGCCACTGCCCGAGCGCACGCAGCAGGAGCGCCGCGTCCCCGCCCTCGTCCCTGCCCACCGCGCGTGCCGCCATCGCCTGCAACACGGTCGCCGTACCGAAGCAGACGGCCGCACCCAGCGCGCAGATCATTCCGAAGAGCACAGAGCGACTCCGAGGGGCGGCGGAAGAACGGGGGCATCGTCGAACACCCGAGTGACGATCTCTAGTCTGTCGGGCGGAAACTCACCGACGTCTCACCGACGTCCCACTCGACGAAGTCTCACTCGACGGGGGAACACGAACATGGCGGACACACGCCGGCAACTGCGCTCGGGCACGGTCGTCCTCGGTGGCATGGGACTCCTCGCCGCCGCACTCACCGCCTGCTCCTCGGACCCGGACAAGCGCTGCGTCGACCGCGACAGTTACACCCTCGGCCGGGGCTACCGGGTCGTCGCCGACAAGAACTGCACGTCTGCCAAGACGTCCTCCCACGGCTCCTGGTACTACGGCGGCAAGAAGAAGAGCGGTTTCGTCGAGGGCGGTTCCTTCACCCGGCCCGGCAAGGGGTCCGGCGGCGGCAGCCACGGCGTCGACCGGGGCGGCTTCGGCAGCCACGGCAAGTCCGGCGGCTGAGCCCACCGTGGAACGCCGTACCGTCGAGCCGCGTCCCGGCTGGCAGCAGACCGTCGAGGCGCAGGGCCTGGTCTACCCCCTCACCCGCCACCCGGACGACTCCCTGCGCCCGTACTGGGACGAGAGCGCGTACTACGTCTTCACGCTGCCCGAGGTGGAGGCACTGGAGGAGACGGTCGAGGAACTGCACGGGATGTGCCTGGCCGCGGCCGGGCACATCGTCGCCGCGGACCGCTTCGCCGACCTCGGCCTCACCGACCCGCGCGTCGTGGCGGCCGTCGCCGAGGCCTGGCACCGCCGCGCCGAACTCCCGTCCGTGTACGGCAGGTTCGACCTGCGCTACGACGGCACGGGACCGGCGAAGCTGCTGGAGTACAACGCCGACACGCCCACGTCCCTGGTCGAGGCGGCCAGTCCCCAGTGGTTCTGGATGGAGGACCGCTTCCCGGACGCCGACCAGTGGAACTCCCTGCACGAACGCCTGGTCGCGGCCTGGAAGAAGCAGTCCGTCCTCCTCCCGCCCGGCAGCCCGCTCCACTTCGCGCACTCCTCGGCCGACGAGCTCGGCGAGGACCTGATGACGATCGCCTATCTGAAGGAGACCGCCGATCAGGCCGGCCTCGACACCGACTGGATCTCCATGGAGGAGATCGGCTGGGATCCGTTCTCCGGGCGCTTCGTCGACAACAGGCTCCGGTTCATCCGCAGCTGCTTCAAGCTCTACCCCTGGGAGTGGCTGACCGCGGACCGCTTCGCCGGACACGTCCTGGACACCCTCGACAACGGCGGCGGTACGGGCAGCACCCTGTGGATCGAGCCCGCCTGGAAGATGCTGCTCAGCAACAAGGCCCTCCTGGCGGTCCTCTGGGAGCTGTACCCGGGCCATCCGAATCTGCTCCCCGCGTACCTGGACGGCCCCCGCGATCTGGCCGGCACCGCGGGCTACGTCGCCAAGCCGCTCCTCGGCCGCGAGGGCGAGGGGGTGACGGTCCACGAGCCGGGATCCGAGCCCGTCGTGCGCGACGAGGCGTGCTGCTACCAGGAACTGGCGCCCCTGCCGTCGTTCGACGGCAATCGCGTCGTCCTCGGAGCCTGGGTCGTCGAGGGCGAGTCGGCCGGGCTCGGCATCCGCGAGTCCTCCGGCCTGATCACCGACGAGTACGCCCGCTTCCTGCCGCACGTGATCCTCTAGAGGCCAAGGACCGCGCGCAACTGGGCGAGCCCCCAGTCCAGGTCCTCCTTGCCGATGACGAGCGGCGGGGCGATCCGGACGGTGGAACCGTGGGTGTCCTTCACCAGGACACCCCGGTCCATCAGCTTCTCGGCGACCTCGCGTCCCGTGCCGCAGTCGGGACGGATGTCCACCCCGGCCCACAGTCCGCGCCCGCGTACCCCGGTGACCCGGCCGGTGCCGGCCAGCGCGCGCAGTTCACGGTGCAGATGGTCGCCCAGCTCGGCGGCGCGTGCCTGGTACTCCCCCGACCGCAGCATCGCGATCACCTCGAGCGCCACCGCGCAGGCGAGCGGGTTCCCGCCGAAGGTCGAGCCGTGCTCGCCCGGCCGGAACACCCCGAGCACCTCGGCGCTCGACACCACGGCCGACACCGGCACGATCCCGCCGCCGAGCGCCTTGCCGAGCACGTACATGTCCGGAACGACACCCTCGTGCTCGCAGGCGAACGTCCGTCCCGTCCGGCCGAGCCCCGACTGGATCTCGTCGGCGACGAAGAGCACGCCTCGTTCGCGGGTGAGCTCCCGTACCGCGGGCAGGTAGCCGGCGGGCGGCACCAGCACGCCCGCCTCGCCCTGGATCGGTTCGAGCAGCACCGCCACCGTGTTCTCGGTCATCGCCGCGCGCATCGCGGTCAGGTCGCCGTAGGGCACGATCTCGAAGCCCGGCGTGTAGGGCCCGAAGTCCGCACGTGCCTCGGGGTCGGTGGAGAAGCTGATGATCGTCGTCGTACGGCCGTGGAAGTTGTTGCCCGCGACCACGATCTTCGCCATCAGGGCGGGCACGCCCTTGACCCGGTAACCCCACTTGCGCGCCGTCTTGACGGCGCTCTCCACCGCCTCGGCGCCCGTGTTCATCGGCAGCACCATCTCCATCCCGCACAGCGCCGCGAGCTGCTCGCAGAACGCCCCGAACCGGTCGTGGTGGAACGCCCGGGACGTCAGCGTCACCCGCGCCAGCTGTGCCTTGGCCGCATCGATCAACCGCCGGTTGCAGTGGCCGAAGTTCAGCGCCGAGTACCCGGCCAGCAGATCCAGATAGCGGCGCCCCTCCACGTCCGTCATCCAGGCCCCGTCCGCGGTGGCCACGACGACGGGGAGGGGGTGGTAGGTGGGCGCGCCGTGTGCCTCGGCCACGGCGACGAAGCTGTCGGTGGTGGTCACGGGGCTCCCCTTCCGGCCGTGCGAGGGCGTCTTCCCTCCTTCCTATCGTCGCTCGCATGGTGGACGCAGGAGCCTGGCCGACGGGCCCGCCCGGTAGGCTGACCGACGGGCCGTGACTGGCGCGCTGGGATGGGACCGACCATCGGGGAGCGGCCCGTAGTCGAGCGATCGAGTGCCGTGCGCCTGGGCCGACCGTGAACGCTGAACGCCCGCCGTCCGGAGGTCCCCATGCCAGAGCAGCCACTCTCCACCGAGTCCGCGGCCTTCCGAGCCGCCCTGGACGTGATCCGCGCCGTGGAGCCGAGGGTCGCCGACGCCATCGGCCAGGAGGTCGCCGACCAGCGCGAGATGCTCAAGCTGATCGCCTCCGAGAACTACGCCTCCCCGGCCACACTGCTGGCGATGGGCAACTGGTTCAGCGACAAGTACGCCGAGGGCACCGTCGGCCGCCGCTTCTACGCCGGCTGCCGCAACGTCGACACCGTCGAGTCGCTCGCCGCCGAGCACGCCAAGGAGCTGTTCGGCGCCCGACACGCCTATGTCCAGCCGCACTCCGGCATCGACGCCAACCTGGTCGCCTTCTGGGCGGTCCTGGCCCAGCGGGTCGAGGCCCCCGCCCTGGAGAAGGCCGGTGTCCGCCAGGTCAACGACCTGTCCGAGGAGGACTGGGCCGAGTTGCGCCGGGCCTTCGGCAACCAGCGCATGCTCGGCATGTCCCTGGACGCGGGCGGCCACCTCACCCACGGCTTCCGCCCGAACATCTCCGGCAAGATGTTCGACCAGCGCTCGTACGGCACCGACCCGGTCACGGGCCTGATCGACTACGAGGCCCTGCGTGCCTCGGCCCGCGAGTTCAGGCCGCTGATCATCGTGGCGGGCTACTCGGCCTACCCCCGGCTGGTGAACTTCCGGGTCATGCGCGAGATCGCCGACGAGGTCGGCGCGACGCTCATGGTCGACATGGCGCACTTCGCCGGCCTCGTCGCGGGCAAGGTCCTGACCGGCGACTTCGACCCGATCCCGCACGCCCAGATCGTGACGACGACCACCCACAAGTCGCTGCGCGGCCCGCGCGGCGGCATGGTCCTGTGCGACGACTCGCTCAAGGACCAGGTCGACCGCGGCTGCCCGATGGTGCTGGGCGGTCCGCTGCCGCATGTGATGGCCGCGAAGGCGGTCGCCCTGGCGGAGGCCCGGCAGGACTCGTTCCGCGACTACGCCCGGCGGATCGTCGACAACTCCCGCGCCCTGGCCGAAGGCCTGGTGCGCCGCGGCGCAACCCTCGTCACCGGCGGCACCGACAACCACCTGAACCTGATCGACGTGGCCTCCTCCTACGGCCTCACCGGCCGCCAGGCGGAAGCGGCGCTGCTGGAGTCGGGCATCGTCACCAACCGCAACGCCATCCCGGCCGACCCGAACGGAGCCTGGTACACCTCGGGCATCCGCATCGGCACGCCGGCGCTGACCACGCGCGGTCTCGGCGTCGCGGAGATGGACGAGATCGCCGGCCTGATCGACCGTGTGCTGACCGAGGCCGTCCCCGGCACCACGGGCAAGGGAACCCCCTCGAAGGCCCAGCACGTACTGGACCTCAAGGTCGCGGACGAGGTCGCCCGCCGGGCGTCCGACCTGCTGACCGGTTTCCCGCTGTACCCGGAGATCGACCTGAGCTGATCGGGGTCCGCGCGGCGACCCTCACCGGAGGTCTCCGAGATCGATCAGTTCCTGTCGCGGCGGTCCGGCATCCCGCCGGGCCGCCGCCCGCCGCAGCGCGACGAACGCGCCGCCGCCCCCCAGCACCAGCCCGGCCCCGAGTCCCACCGCGCCCCAGCGCACTCCGTCCGCGGAGTCGTCCCCGGCGGCGACGCGCTCCCCGAACAGGCCGTCCCGCGCCAGCCGGTCGAAGAGCGACCGGGGCACCCGCCGCCACCGGATGTCGTCGTCGGACACGTCCGGTGCCGGATCCGAGCGCACCCACGCCGTCCCGTCCTGCGCCAGGAAGACCTGGTCCTCCCGCTCGATGGCCACGTCACCGCCGGGCGCCCTCCGGGTGTACGGCCAGCCCCCGATCCCGGTCAGCGCCCACACCACGGTGGCCCGTACCTGTGGATACCGGCCCCGGGTCCAGTCCTCCGGCACCCGTTCCGTCCCGCCGTCCATCGGGGACAGCAGTTGCAGCAGCAGCGCGAAGTCGTGGTCGCCCGAGCGCAGCGCCGTCGTGCGGCCGCTGCCGCCCGTCACGACGAGCGCCAGGTCGGGTATGTCCTTGCTCACGGCCTGCGACGGAGCGGCGGCCGCCGCCAGCGCCGCGACCGTCACCGCCAGGGCCACCAGCAGTCTGCCCGGCCCGCGCACGTGGCCCCCCATGTTTGTCATGTCCCCTTGTTACACCGTCGACGACGCTTCGCTTCACCCCTGTTTCCGGCACGTTCCGGCGGGGGCCCCGGGACCTGAGAGAATGACGGACATGGCCTCACTTCGCGTGCTCTCCGGGATCCAGCCCACCGCCGGCTCGTTCCACCTCGGCAACTACCTCGGCGCCGTCCGTCAGTGGGTGGCCCTCCAGGAGACCCACGACGCGTTCTACATGGTCGTCGACCTGCACGCGATCACCATCCCGCAGGACCCCGCGGAGCTGCGCGCCAACACCCGGCTCGCCGCCGCCCAGCTGCTCGCGGCCGGGCTCGACCCGGAGCGTTGCACGCTCTTCGTGCAGAGCCACGTCCCCGAGCACGCACAGCTCGCCTGGATCATGAACTGCCTCACCGGCTTCGGCGAGGCGAGCCGTATGACCCAGTTCAAGGACAAGTCCGCCAAGCAGGGCGCCGACCGCGCGAGCGTCGGCCTGTTCACGTACCCGATCCTCCAGGTCGCGGACATCCTGCTGTACCAGGCCAACGAGGTGCCGGTCGGTGAGGACCAGCGCCAGCACATCGAGCTGACCCGCGACCTCGCCGAGCGCTTCAACGGCCGGTTCGGGGACACCTTCACGGTCCCGCGGCCCTACATCCTGAAGGAGACGGCGAAGATCTACGACCTTCAGGAGCCGTCGATCAAGATGAGCAAGTCGGCGTCCACGCCGAAGGGCCTGATCAACCTGCTCGACGACCCGAAGACCACCGCCAAGAAGGTCAAGAGCGCCGTCACGGACACCGACACCGTCGTCCGGTACGACCCGGAGGGGAAGCCGGGCGTCAGCAATCTGCTGACCATCTACTCGACCCTCAGCGGTGCGGCCGTCGCGGAACTGGAGGAGAAGTACGCGGGCAAGGGCTACGGTGCGCTCAAGACGGACCTCGCCGAGGTCATGGTCGACTTCGTGACGCCGTTCCGGGAGCGCACCCAGCAGTACCTGGACGACCCCGAGACGCTCGACTCGATCCTGGCCAAGGGCGCGGAGAAGGCGCGTGCGGTAGCGGCGGAGACCCTCTCGCAGGCATACGCGAGGGTCGGCTTCCTGCCCGCCAAGCACTGACCCCCACCGGGCCCCGGCGCGCCGCGGAGTGCTGCACTCCACTCCGTCTGCGCCTGCCCGAGGGCACAGACCTGGCCGTACAGTCGGAAGCCGAACATCTCCGCGGCGGCTCGTCCTGCCCCGGGCCATGCACACCAACACGACGACAGGAGACGACGTGGGGACCGTAACGATCGGTGTGTCGATCGCGGTCCCGGAGCCTCACGGCAGCCAGCTCCAGGAGCTGCGCGCGGGCTTCGGCGACGCCGCGGCTCACGGCATCCCCACGCACGTCACCCTGTTGCCTCCGACGGAGGTCGACGCCCGCGAGCTGCCCGCGATCGAGGCCCACCTCGTCGAGGTCGCGGCGGCGGGCCGGCCCTTCCCGATGCGGCTCGCCGGGACGGGCACGTTCCGGCCCCTGTCGCCCGTCGTGTACGTCAGGGTCGTCCAGGGCGCCGAGGTGTGCGCGCGGCTGCAGAAGCAGGTCCGTGACGCCTCCGGGCCGCTGGCCCGCGAGCTGCTCTTCCCCTACCACCCGCACGTCACGGTCGCGCACGGCATCGACGAGGCGGCGATGGACCGGGCCTACGAGGAACTCGCCGACTACCGCGCCGAATGGCCCTGCACCGGGTTCGCGCTGTACGAGCAGGGCGCGGACGGCGTCTGGCGCAAGCTGCGGGAGTTCGTGTTCGGCGGCGCGGTCGTGCCGCCGCAGGCGTCCGCACGGGCCGAGGACGCCACCCTCCCGCTGTTCTAGCCCGCCCGCGGCCGGGCGGGCCGCGCTCACCGGACGGGCAACCGCCGGAACAGCGCCCGGGGCAGATGCCGCAGCGCCGACATCACCAGTCGCAGCGCTCCCGGCACCCACACCACCTCCGACCCCCTGCGCAGGCCGATCTCGATCGCGGCGGCGATCTCCTCCGGCGTCGCGGCCAGGGGTGCCGCGTCCCGGGCCTGCGTCCCGCTTCTACGGACCGAGGCGGGGCGTACGACCATGACGTGCACACCGGTGCCGTGGAGCGCGTCTCCGAGGCCCTGTGCGAACGTGTCGAGCCCCGCCTTGCTGGAGCCGTAGATGAAGTCGGCGCGGCGGGCGCGCTCGCCGGCCACCGACGACAGCACCACCAGCGCGCCGTGGCCCTGGTCCTGGAGCGCACGGGCGCACACCAGCCCCGCCGAGACCGCACCCGTGTAGTTGGTCTGCGCCACACGTGCCGCGGCCAGCGGGTCGCGCTCGTCGGTCGCCTGATCACCGAGCACACCGAACGCGAGGATCACCAGGTCGATCTCGCCCTCCGTGAACACCTTCCCGAGGACGCTCTCGTGGGACTCAGGGTCGAGCGCGTCGAAGGCCACGGTGCGGGTGTCGGCGCCGAGTTCGCTCAGGTGCTCGGCCGCCCTGTTGAGGCCGGGGGACGGGCGCCCGGCCAGCCATACGGTCCGGGTGCGGCGGGCGATGAGGCGGCGCGCGGTGGCCAGCGCGATCTCGGACGTGCCGCCGAGAATCAGCAGGGACTTCGGAGGGCTGAAAGCGTCCTTGGGGGCAGGCATGACCGTGACCGTAGCGCCGTGAAACAGGCATAACATCTCAATGTCCCCGGTCTGTGCGGCTCCTCACCGGAATGGGCGAGTCACCGTACGCGGCCGGCGATGCCGAATGCCGCGCTCACGGGGGTACCCGAGGAATGACCGAGGGACACGAGGGGAGATCCGGATCATGGACTGGCTGAAGAAGCTCCCCGTCATCGGGCCGTTGGTCATACGCCTCATGGCCACGCACGCCTGGCGCTCCTACGAGCGCCTCGACCGTGTGAAGTGGACCCGGCTCGCCGCCGCGATGACGTTCATCAGCTTCGTGGCGCTCTTTCCGCTGCTCACCATCACCGCCGCGATCGCCGCCGCGACCCTCAGCGAGTCCCGCCAGAAGGAGCTGCAGAACAAGATCGCCGAGCAGTTCCCCGGCATCTCCGGCCAGCTCGACATCCACGGTCTGGTGCAGAACGCGGGCACCGTCGGCCTCATCGCCGGCGCCACGCTGTTCTTGGTGGGCATCGGCTGGGTCGCCCAGGTGCGGGACTGCCTGCGTGCCGTGTGGGAGCTGCCCGACAGAGGTGAGAACCCGGTGCTGGCCAAGGCCAAGGACGGGGTGGTGCTCGTCGGCCTGGGCGGCGCGATCCTGGTGACCATCGCCGTGACCACCGTCGCCTCGGTGCTGATCGACCGGGTGGCCGGGCAGCTGGGCCTCGAACGGAACGGCTGGGGCAGCGTCCTGCTGCAGGTCGCCGCCCTCCTCGTCGCCGTCGTCGCCGACTTCCTGGTCCTGCTGTACGTGCTCACCCTGCTGCCCGGCGTCGAACCCCCACGGCACCGGCTGCTGACCGCCGCCCTGATCGGCGCGGTCGGCTTCGAACTGCTCAAGCTGCTGCTCAGCGGATACATCCAGGGCGTCGCGTCGAAGAGCATGTACGGCGCCTTCGGGGTGCCCGTCGCCCTGCTGCTGTGGATCAACTTCACCGCGAAACTCGTGCTGTTCTGCGCCGCCTGGACGGCGACGCGGAGCAGCGGGTCCGACGGTGTCAGGGGCGCGTCCGGCGGCGCACCAGATCCGGCAGCGGCCAGCGGCGGTTGACCAGGAAGACGCCCGCCGCGAGCAGCACGAGCACCCCGGCGGCGATGGCGAGCGCCACGCCGACCCCGCCGGAGCCGCTCTCCCGCACCGAGGCGGCCACCGGCTTGGCCGAGGTCTGCTCCCCACCCGCGGCGGCGGTCGCGGACGCGCTGGGCTGTGAGCCGGCCTGGGCGCCCCGCGGGGCGACGAGTTCGCCCACCGGAGTCACCTTCCCGGCCGCGCCGAAGCCCCAGTCGAGCAGCCGGGCGGCCTCCTTGTAGACCTCGTTGTGGTCCTTCTTCTCCGGGTTCATCACGGTGACGAGCAGCACCCGGCCGCCGCGTTCGGCGACACCCGTGAAGGTGGCGCCCGCGTTGGTGGTGTTGCCGTTCTTCACACCCGCGATGCCCTGGTACGGGGTGATGTCGGAGTCCCCGGCCAGCAGCCTGTTGGTGTTCTGGATCTCGAAGGACCCGCGCGTCGTCCTGCCGTGCTTCTTCGTGGTCTCGCCCGGGAACTTCGCCCGCACCGTCGAGCAGTACTCCCGGAAGTCCTTCTTCTGCAGCCCCGAGCGGGCGAACAGGGTCAGGTCGTAGGCGGAGGAGACCTGGCCGCCGGCGTCGTAGCCGTCGGGGCTGACCACATGCGTGTCGAGAGCCTGGAGTTCCTCGGCGTGCGCCTGCATGTCCTCGACGGTCTGCTTGACGCCGTGGTTCATCGAGGAAAGGACATGCACGGCGTCGTTGCCGGAGCGCAGGAAGACACCGAGCCACAGGTCGTGGACCGTGTAGGTCTCGCCCTCCTTTATCCCGACCAGGCTGGACCCGGCGCCCATGCCGGCCAGGTCGGAGGGAGCCACCTTGTGCTTCTCGCTCCTCGGGAACTTGGGCAGCACCGTGTCGGCGAACAGCATCTTCAGCGTGCTCGCCGGGGGAAGCCGCCAGTGCGGGTTGTGGGCGGCGAGGACGTCACCGGACTCGGCGTCGGCGACGATCCAGGAGCGCGCGCTCAGGTCCTTCGGGAGCACGGGGGCACCGCTGCCGAGATTGGCCTGGGTTCCGGGTTTGCCCAGCAAAGCGCCGCCGACGGTCGACATGCGGGCCGGGGGCGTGGCCGCATGGGACAGGGTCGGGCTCTGCGTGTCCGCGAGGGCGGTCGCGGGAGCTGCGAGCGTGAGGGGCAACAGGGCTGCGGTGGCGAGCGCCAGACGGCGCCCGGCGATCTTCTTCATGGCGGACACGGTGGCGAAAGTACAGGGCGCGGAGCGGGAAGTCCCGCCGTATCCCGGCCGATGCTCGGTACCCCGCGCCGAGCGGCGCCCGGAGAACCGCGATACTGAACTCATGAAGCTCAGCCGCCCCGTCTCCTGGTTCCTGCTCGCCTTCGGGGTGTGGAGCTGGGTCATCTGGATCACTTTCGTCAAGAACCTGTGGAAGGACGGCAGTGGACTCGCGTTCGACGACGCGGGGAATCCGACGGCCTACTTCTGGGTGCACTTGACGCTTGCCGTCGTCTCCTTTGTCTTGGGGACTGTCATCGGTGCCCTGGGGTTGCGCGGACTGCGCGCGTTGCGGCGAACGTCATAGCGGAGGGCTGGAGAACGGTGGTCGTTGTCGTCCTGTTGATCGCTCTGACCGCCCTGGTCGCCCTGGCGGCGCTGCACTGGTTCGCGTGGCGCCGGCTGGTGCGCGACACGACCCGGGGTCCGGGCCCGGCCCGCCGAGCCGGCGCAGTGGTGCTCGTCGCCGGACCGGTGCTCATGGTCGGGGCCCTGGTCGCCGAGCGGGCCGGAGCCCCCTTCTGGCTCCAGCGCGCCCTCGGATGGCCCGGGTTCCTGTGGATGGCGGTTTCGCTCTATCTGCTGCTGGCACTGGTCGCGGGTGAACTCGTGCGTCCCCTGGTCCACCTGCTGGTGCGGCGCGGGTCGCGGACGAGGCAGACGGCGCCGAGTCCCGCACCGGTCCCGGCGGGGACGGCACCCGCCCGGTCCGAGTCGGAAGCGGAACCCGTCCAGGACCCGGCGCCCCCGCCCGCGGACCCCTCGCGCCGTCTCTTCGTCTCCCGGGCGGTCGGCGGCGCGGTGGCCGCCGCCACGGCAGGCACGGTGGGGTACGGCACATACGGCGTTCTGCGCGGCCCCGCCGTGAAACGCGTCACGGTCCCGCTGGCCCGGCTGCCGCGCTCGGCCCACGGGTTCCGCATCGCCGTCGTGAGCGACATCCATCTGGGCCCGGTGCTCGGCCGTGGCTTCGCACAGCGCGTGGTGGACACGATCAACTCGACCCAGCCGGACCTGATCGCGGTCGTCGGAGACCTGGTCGACGGCAGCGTGAAGGACCTGGGCCCGGCCGCGGCACCGCTGTCCCGGCTGAGGGCGCGCCACGGCAGCTACTTCGTCACCGGCAACCACGAGTACTTCTCAGGCGCGGACCAGTGGGTCGAGGAGGTACGCCGGCTCGGTCTGCACCCGCTGGAGAACGCGCGCACGGAACTGCCCGCGTTCGACCTGGCCGGCGTCAACGACCTGGCGGGCGAGAGCGAGGGCGAGGGCCCCGACTTCGGCAAGGCACTGGGCGATCGCGACACCTCGCGCGCCGTGGTGCTGCTGGCCCATCAACCGCTGCAGATCCACGAGGCCGTGCGCCATCACGTGGACCTTCAGCTCTCCGGCCACACCCACGGCGGCCAGCTCTGGCCCGGAAACTTCGTGGCGGCCGCCGCCAACCCGACCGTCGCGGGCCTGGACCGGTACGGCGACACGCAGTTGTACGTCTCCCGGGGAGCGGGCGCCTGGGGGCCGCCGACGCGGGTCGGCGCGCCGTCGGACATCACGATCGTGCAACTGGCGTCGAAGCAGGCGTGAGGCTGTCCCCCGGCCCGTGAAATGCCGTTGGATCAAGCCTTGGACAAGTTCACTCTCATCTCAACAAATCCCTCTTCCCTCAGGTCAAACTCCTGTGGTTAGGTGATCCGCGCCACAGGGGAGTGGCATGCGCTGAGTGCCTGGGGAGGGCGCGCCGATGCGTTCGGTTCGCATACGGATTCTCGCGACTGTGCTGGTTCTGGCAGGAGTGGGAGTGGGCGGGTGGCAGTTGCTGCCGGCCGCGGAGAACAGCAACAAGACGATCACCGTGGGGACGACGGACGCCGTCACGTCCCTGGACCCGGCGGGGGCCTACGACGCAGGATCCTGGGCGTTGTTCAGCAGCGTGTTCCAGTCGCTGCTGACCTTCGAACCCGACGGTGTGGAACCGGTGCCGGACGCGGCCAAGAGCTGCGGGTTCGTCGGGTCGGACCTGCAGACGTACCGCTGCACCCTGCGCGACGGACTGACGTTCCCGAGCGGGCGCACCATGACCGCCGAGGACGTCAAGTACTCCTTCGACCGGGTCAAGAAGATCAACTCGGATGTCGGCCCTGCGTCCCTGCTCGAGACACTGGATTCGGTCGACGCCAGCAAACTCACCGTCACCTTCCATCTGTCCTCGTCCGACGCGACGTTCCCCTTCAAGGTGGCCACCGGCGCCGGAGTGATCGTCGACCACACCAAATACCCGCAGAACGCGCTGCGCGGCGACTCCGGTGCCGACGGGACGGGCCCGTACACCCTGACGTCGTACTCGAAGGACAAGAACGCCGTCCTCGCCCCGAACACCCGCTACAAGGGCAACGTCAAGGACACGGGCCGGCCCATCGACCTGCGCTACTACGCAGATCCCGCCGCGCTGGAGAAGGCCTGGAAGGCGAAGGAGGTCGACGTCGCCGCACGCCAGCTGCCGCCCGCCATGCTCGCGGACCTCTCACCGACCGACCCCGACCAGCGCGTCAGCGAGGCCGACAGCGCCGAGATCCGCAATCTGGTCCTGAACACCGCCTCCAGCTCACCGCTGCACGACCGCCGGGTCCGCCAGGCCGTCGCGATGACGGTCAACCGCGAGGAGCTGATCTACAAGGTGTACGAGGGCACCGCCGACCCGCTCTACTCGCTCATCCCGGCGGGCATCACGGGGCACACCACCTCGTTCTTCGACACCTACCCCACGCACAGCGTCGCCAAGGCCCGCGCGCTGCTCACCGAGGCGGGGGTGCATGTGCCCGTCCACTTCACCTACGGCTACGGCAAGGGCCGCGGCGCCGCCGAGGAGGAGGCCACCGAGCTGAAGCGGCAGCTCGAGGCGACCGGGTTGTTCAAGGTGGACCTCCAGGGCTACGAGTGGACCGCCTTCCAGAAGCGGTACGCGGAAGGCAAGCTCGACGCGTACGCCGTCGGCTGGGTGGCCGACTACCCCGACCCGGACACCTTCACCGCCCCGCTCATCGGCACCGGGAACAGCATGAAGAACGGCTACGGCAACGAGGAAGTCGACGGGCTGATCCGGGAGAGCCAGCGGTTCTCGGACCGCGCCCGGAGTGCCAAGGACTTCGAGCGGATCCAGCAGCACGTGGCGGACGACGTTCCGCTGATCCCGCTGTGGCAGCGCAAGGAGTACGTGGTCAGCAGCGAGGACGTCGGCGGAGGCCAGTACCTGTCGGACGGTACCGGCGTCTTCCGGCTCTGGCGGCTGACCTGGATCTGACGGACGTCGGGCGGGCGCTCACCGGTGGTCCCGGTCGTGCGCCCGCTCCGGCAGCGTGACCGTCACCGCCAGCCCCTCGCCCGGCGCCGTCCGCACCGCCACATCGCCGCCGTGCGCCGCCACCACCCCGTGCACGATCGCCATGCCGAGCCCGCTGCCCGCACCCTGGCCCGCGCGGAAGAAGCGGTCGAAGACACGTGCCGCGTCCTCCTCCGCGAGGCCCGGACCCTCGTCCGCGACGCACAGCCGTACGACCTCGCCCTCGCGTTCGAGACCGAGCAGCACCGGAGTGCCGGCGGGGGTGTGGACCCGGACGTTCGTCACGAGGTTGCCGAGCACCTGACGCAGACCCGACTCGTCGGCCCGTACGAGCAGCGCTCCGTCCGCACGCACCGTCACCGGCCGTCCCGGCTGCTGGGCCCGCAGGTCCTCCGCCGCGTCCCGCACCAGCCGGCTCAGGTCCACGTTCCGGAAACGGAGTTCGGGCCGCTGGTCCAGGCGGGCGAGGACGAGGAGTTCGTCCACCAGGCGTCCCATCCGGTCCGCCTCCGCCATCATCCGCTCCCAGGACCGCTTGCGCTCGTCCGGATCGGTGAGCATCCCCTTGTCGTACAGCTGGAGGTAGCCGCGTATCGCCGACAGAGGCGTGCGCAGCTCGTGCGAGGCGTCCGCGACGAAGTGGCGGAGCTGGGCGGCGCTGCGCTCGCGTGTGCGATACGCGGACTCCACCTGGTGGAGCATCGAGTTGAGCGCGGTGCGCAGCTGCTCCACCTCCAGTGATGTCTCCTTGCTGGAGGGCATCCGCCGGGTCAGATCGCCCTCGGCGATGGCCGACGACGTCTCCACCATGTCCTCCAGCGGCCGCATCCGCCGGCCCACACTGATCATCGTCAGCACCGCGAGCAGGGCCAGCAGCAGGGTCCCGATGGTGAGATCGAGTCTGAGCGCCTTGGCCATGCCGGTGTGCAGCACCCTGGTCGAGCGGGCGAGCAGCACATAGGTGCCGTCCGCGAGCCGCGCCCCGGTCACACGGTAGGGGTCGCCGCGCAGGTGGATGTCGCGCGGTTGGGGGGCCACGACGAGTGCGGCGGGGTCGTGGACGGCGGAGGCGAGCGCCTGCTGGGCGTCGGTCGGCTTCAGGCCGGCGACGGTGAGCACCGTGCCGTCCCGGTCGACGGCCGCGAACACGGAGTCCGGGTTCGGCGAGTCGCCGCCGCTGTGCGGCAGCAGCCGGTCGCGGACGACCGCAAGCGCGCTCAGCGAGTCGATCTCCCGCAGGGTCAGCTGCGAACGCACCAGCGAGTCACGTGATTTGGTCAGCTCGGTGTCGATCTGCCCGAGTACGTAGTGCCGCATGCCCATCAGGCTGATGGCGGTCGCCGCCACGATACCGAGCGCCAGCAGCCCCACGTTCGCCAGCGTCAACTTGCCGCGCAGGGAGTGGATGCCCCGTGACCGCGGGAGCGGGGGGAGTCGCGGAAGCATCATGCCAGGCCGTATCCGACACCCCGCCGTGTGGTGATCACCGGCGGTCCGAGCGTGTCGAGCTTGCGGCGCAGATAACTGACGTACGTCTCGACGACCGTCGACTCGGGCGGTGTGTGCTCGTACTGCCACACATGGCGCAGCAGCTGTTCCTTGGGCACGATCCGGCCTCCGTTGCGCACCAGGAAGCGCAGCAGCGCGTACTCCGTGGGGGTCAGCTCGACCGTGCGGCCCGCACGGTGCACCGAGTAGGTCGTCTCGTCCAGCTCCAGATCGCCGTAGCGCAGCGGTGGACGCTGGGGCAGGACGTCCGCCGTGCGGGTGCGCCGCAGGACGGCCCGCAGCCGCGCGACGACCTCGTCTATGTTGAACGGCTTGGTGATGTAGTCGTCGCCGAAGCCGAGCGCCCCGACGATCTCGGCGGGCGCGTCGCGTGCGGTGACGAAGACCAGCGCCAGGTCCGGCCGGCGGGCGCGAAGTTCCCGGCCGAGCGCACGTCCGTCGCCGTCCGGCAGCATCACGTCCAGCAGCGCCGCGTCCGGCCGCGTCCGTTCCGCGAGGGTGAGTGCCTCGCGCACGGTGCCCGCGATCATCACCTGGAAGCGGTGATAGCGCAGGGCGATGGCGAGGACGTCCGCGATGCTCTCCTCGTCCTCGACCACGAGAACCGTGGCCCCTTCGTGCGCTGCCTCGTTGGCCGTCATGTCCCCCAGTATCCGCGGCGGCACCGGCGGCCGGGGCGGTGGGCGCTTTGGAGTTCCTTGAGAGTCGGGCCGTGGCGAGCCCGCCCGGGCCCGCCGCCGCCGATCCTGGTGCTCCGGGACCTGGGGGACGCCGATGAAGGAGGGTGGAGAGTGACGACACTGGCGCGGTGGTGCTATCGGCACCGGTTGCTGGTCCTGTTGTTGTGGGTGGGAGCGCTGGTCGGGATGGGCGCGACGGCGTCCGCCAAGGGGCCCGACTACGCGAATGTCTTCTCCCTGCCGAACACGGACTCCAAGACCGCGTACGACCTGATGACGAAGGCCTTTCCCAAGGCCTCGGGCGACACCGACACGGTGGTCTGGAAGGTCGAGCGCGGATCGGTGCGCGACGAGGCGGTGCGGGCGCGGATCCAGCCCGCACTGGCGAAGATCGCGCGGATGCCGGGGATCGGCGCGGTCGGCAGCCCCTACGCGGGCCCCCAGGGCGCGGCGCAGATCAGCCGGGACGGGACGATCGCGTACGCGCAGCTGACGTTCACCGAGCGGGCCAACGAGGTGCCCCAGGAACTGGTCCAGGACGTCGTCGACACGGCGCAGGACGCCGAGCGCGGCGGTCTCGAGGTCGAGTTGGGCGGTCAGGCGATCACCCGGATCCAGCAGCCGCCCACCGGCCTGTCCGAGATGGTCGGCATCGTGGCGGCGGCGGTCGTGCTGTTCCTGGCCTTCGGCTCGCTCTTCGCGATGCTGCTGCCGATCGCCGTCGCGGTGTTCGGTGTCGGCATCGGGCTGTTCTCCACGCAGCTGATCAGCCATGTCACGGACGTGCCCGACATCGCGCCCCTGCTGGCCTCGTTGATCGGCCTCGGGGTCGGCATCGACTACGCCCTGTTCATCGTCACCCGGCACCGGCGCGGCATCCTGCGCGGCATGGAGCCGGAGGAGGCGGCGGTCACCGCCCTCAACACCTCCGGCCGGGCGGTGCTGTTCGCGGGCGGCACGGTGTGCATCGCGCTCGCCGGGATGCTGGTGACCAATCTGCGCTTCCTGGACGGTGTGGTCATCGGCACCTCGCTCACCGTCGTGCTGAGCGTGCTCGCGGCCGTCACCCTGCTGCCGGCGCTGCTCGGTCTGCTCGGCCCGCGGGTGCTCAGCCGCCGGCAGCGGCGGCGGCTCGCGGCCCAGGGACCCGAAGCGGAGCGGGCGAGCGGCCTCGCGGCGAAGTGGTCGGCCACGGTGCAGAAGCGCCCCCGGACCATCGCCGTGCTCGCGGTG
>Ga0102590_1001601_pt1 | contig 32869 bp, 28 predicted proteins | sample AraplaMF_Col_mMF_FD_76859 | JGI IMG/M metagenome (GOLD analysis project Ga0102590, IMG submission 76859) | Arabidopsis root microbial communities from the University of North Carolina, USA - plate scrape MF_Col_mMF | ecosystem: Host-associated > Plants > Roots > Endosphere | place: USA... | reverse complement strand
TCTGGCCGATCTCCTTCTCGATCTTCACGCGGGCCTCGTCGAAGGCCTGCGTCCAGCCGCCGTCGTTCTTGGGGCCGAAGTAGAGCATCGCGATCTTCGGCTTGTCCTTCAGCGTGAAGCCGTCGGCCGCGGCTGGCAGCGAGAACGAGGCGCCGCAGGCTGCGAGCGTCAGTGCCAAGCCGAGGGCCGGGCCGTTGGAGGAAATGCGCGGCATGGAGCAACCTTTCGTGAGGAGCGTGAAAACGAGGGAGAGGAAAGCGGAAGAGGAAAGCGGAAGAGGGAGAAGAGAGGGAAGGAAGGCCGCGCGCCGCTACATCATGAAATTGATGCGGAACACGTTGCCCTCGGGATCGAGCAGCACCGACTGGTACCAGTTGTAGTAGGTGACGTACGGCGCCTTCACGAGCGTGGCGCCGGCCTCGAGCGCGACGGGCACCATGCGGTCGACGTCGGCCTGGCTGTCGACGTCGATGTTCAGCAGGAACTTCACGCCGCGCGTGTCGGAGAACTCGCCCAGGTGCAGAAGCTCGTAGGCATCGAGCGCATTGAAGCCGAGGCTCGACTTGCCGGTGTCCAGCCCGCGGAAGATGGGCGAGCGGATCGCCTCGATCTCCTTGAAGCCGAACACGCGCTGGTAGAAGCCGCTGAGCGCGACCACGTCCTTCGCGAAGACGTTGACGTAGGACAGGTGGGCCATGTGATCCGCGCGATTCAAGCCGTGACCTTGGTGCCGCCGAAGGTCGTCTGCTTGACGAACTTCGAGGTGAGGTGGTCGCCAGAGGAGATGGGCGCGTACTTCGGCTCTTCGCCCGGTGGGAGGCAGCTCGGCAGGCACTCGACCATCGCGTCGTAGTTGGGCTGGTGGAAGAACACCAGCGACTGGCGGCGGTTGGTGCTCGCCACCTCGAAGGGCGGGTTGATCACGCGGTGCAGCGTGGACACCCACTGGTCGTTGGTCCACTGCATCATGAGGTCGGCGATGTTGACCACGAGGCCGCCCTCGACCTGCGGCACGTCCACCCACTGGCCGGCCTTGTTGAACACCTGCAGGCCCTTGTCGTCGGGCAGCACGATGGTGAGGCTGCCGTAGTCGCTGTGCGCGCCCGCGCGAAGCTGGCCGGGCAGCGGCTGCTCGCGCTGCGGCGGGTAGCTCAGCACGCGGAACATGCTGATGTGCCTGTCGATCTTGTCGTCGAAGAAGGTCTCGGGCAGCGAGAGGCCGAGCGCGAAGACGCGCATCAGCGAGCGCGAGAGATCGCTCATCGCCTCGAAGTACTGCTCGTAGGCCTCCTTGAAGCCCTCGATGGGCGGCCAGCTGTTGGGCTCGAAGTGCGGGCCTGCGGCGGGGCCGCGGTGGTAGTCGTCGTCGGGCACGTTCGAGGGGCCGATGGAGAACGACTCCTTCAGGTCGCCAGGCGCCGCTTCCTCGAGGCTGTAGGAGAGGCCTTCCTCGCCCACCGCGCTGTAGCCGCGCACCGCGTCCTCGCGCGGACGATCGACCTTGCGCTTCTCGCCCAGCGGCATGTCGAAGAACTTGCGCGAGAGCGACGACACGCGCGAGATCAGCTCCGGCGAGATGCCGTGGTTGGTGATGACGAGGAAGCCGATGCTGCGGCAGGCCTCGTCGACTTTCTTCGCGACCTCCGCCTTGCCTTCGGCGGTGCCGGAGAAGTAGGGCGCGAGATCGATGATGGGCACGGACAGCAGGGTCATGGCAGGTTCCTCATGCTTGGCATGCCTTTCGCCATGCAACGTCTGTGCCAGTTGGACCAAATGGACAAACAGCATCCGTCGCGTCAGCATGGTGCGCGGGAATGCGTTGCGAAGGCGGTAGCGGCGCAAGGCGATGCACCGTGGCCTTACAGTGGTGCGCGTTTGTCGATTCACGATCAGATCAAGAGCGAGGGAAGATGCCGAAGACAAAAGCGCTGGCTGCGAATGCCGGCAAGGAAAGCCCGGCGCGCAAGCGCGCGAAGCCCGCGGTGCGAAGCGCTTCCGCGGTGAACCGCCGGTTGCGTCAGATAGAGGACAAGCGCAGCGCGATCCTCGGCGCGGCGCTGGGGCTGTTCTCGCGCTTCGGCCTGCACGGCACCTCCATCGACCAGGTGGCCGCACGCGCCGACGTGTCGAAGAGCAACCTGCTCTACTACTTCGCGAACAAGGAAGAGCTTTACGTGAACGTGCTGCGCGACCTGCTCGCACTGTGGCTCGAACCGCTGCGCGGCTTCAGCGCCGAGCAAGATCCGGCCCAGGCCATCGGCGACTACATCCGCCGCAAGCTGGTGGTCTCGCGCGACAGGCCCGACGCGTCACGGCTCTTCTGCCTGGAGATGATCCAGGGCGCGCCGCTGCTGCGCGACGAGCTCGATCGCGAACTGCGCACGCTGGTGGAGAAGAAATCGGAAGTGATCCGCGCGTGGATCGATGCAGGCAAGCTGGCGCCTGTCGATCCGCATCACCTGATCTTCGCGCTGTGGGCGATGACGCAGCACTACGCGGACTTCGGCGTGCAGGTGCAGGCGCTGTCGGGGCATACGCTGGAGGACGAAGGGTTCTTCGAGCAGACCGTCGAGAACGTTCAGCGCATCGTGCTGCAGGGCATCGTGCCGCGCTGAGTCTTGCTCCCTCTCCCCTTGGGGAGAGGGCTGGGGTGAGGGTGGCGGCCTGAAAGTCACTGCTGCTCTTGCGAGCGCCGGTGCCCCCCTCACCCTAACCCTCTCCCCGAGGGGAGAGGGGACAAAACGGGTCAGTGCTGCGGTGGCGCAGCGATCTCGTGATACCGGCGATCGAAGTAGATGAGCCCCTGCGCCGCCCCGCCGATGGCGATGGAGACGGCTTCGCAGAACAGCACGTCGTGCGTGCCCGCGCTCGTCGCGTGCACCACGCGGCAGTCGAAGGACACGGCCGCGTCGTCGAGCACCGGAGAGCCGGTGCTCTTGCTGCTCCAGCGCGCTGCGGCGAAGCGCTCGTCCATCGGCGTCTTGCCGCCGAATAGCGCCGAGAGCGACTGGTGCCCGGCAGCCAGCACGTTGACGCACAGCACGCCATTCGCCTTGAACGCCGGGTACACCGAGGCCGAGCGATTCAGGCACACCAGCAGCGTCGGCGGCTCGTCGGTCACGCTGCACACTGCCGATGCGGTGAAGCCGGCTCGGCCGGCCGGGCCGTCGGTGGTAATGATGTTCACCGCCGCGCCCAGCCGCGCCATCGCATTGCGGTAGTCGGCCTTCTGCAGGCCCTGCGGCAGCAGGGCAGGGTTGGGTGACGATGGAGCAGGATTCGAGGCCATGGCGTTGTGCAGCATCTCGCGTGACTCCTTCAGGCCAGCAGGCAGGCCTCGTCGAAGGACAGCCGCGGCAGGCGGCCGAACACCTTCGACGCGTCGCCGTGGCCGAGGTTGATGAGGAAGTTGACGGTCCAGTCGGTGCCCTCGAAGAAGGCCGCGTCGACCTTCGCCTTGTCGAAGCCCGACATCGGCCCCGCATCGAGCCCGACCGCGCGCGCCGCGAGCAGCAGGTAGCCGGCCTGCAGGCTGGCGTTGCGAAAGGCCGTCTCGTGCGCGGCCTCGGGGCTGCCGGTGAACCAGCTACGCGCATCGGCATGCGGGAACAGCGTGGGCAGCCTGTCGTAGAACTTGCGGTCCCACGCGGCGATCACGGTGACGGGCGCTGCCATGGTCTTGTCGAGGTTGCCCTTGGAGAGTGCCGGCGCGAGGCGCTGCTTGCCCTCGGGCGTGCGCACGAAGACGAAGCGCGCGGGCGAGCAGTTGGCCGAGGTGGGTCCCAGGCTCGCGAGTGCGTAGATCCGTTGCAGCTGGGCATCGGTAACGGGTTCGTCGGTCCAGCCGTTGTGGCTGCGCGCGCCGGTGAAGAGCAGCGACAGCGCGGCGTCGTCGAGGGTGGAAGCGATGGTAGTGGTCATGCTGGAACGGCGGGTGCGCTGACCCGCGAAAGAAAGTCGAGCAGGCTGCGGTTGAAGTCTTCGGCCTCGGTCACGCAGTGCGCGTGGCCGCCGTGCGGCACGAAGTCGAGCGTGACGTCGCGCAGCCCGTCGGCCAGGCGCTGCGAGCAGGTCCAGGGCACGAGCACATCGTCCCTGGCTGCGGCCACGAGCGTGGGCGCAGAGATGTCGGCGAGGCGCGCATCCACGTCGAAGGCCCGCAGGGCGGCGATCCGCGCGCGCATGTTGGCTTCGCCGGGAAAGTGCGCGAAGGCATGGTCGACTTCGTCGGCCACGCGCTGCGCGTTCTCGGCGGCCCATGCGGCGGGGTACAGGAAGATCGGCTGCGCCTCGACGTACGCGCGCGGACCGCATGCGCCCAGCAGTGCGAGCCGTGCATCGAAGCAGCGCGCCGAATGCGGGTTGGGCTTCGACCACGCGTTGACGAGCGCGAGGCTCGCGATGCGCGAAGGCGCGTCGAGCGCAAGCTGCAGCCCGACGAGGCCGCCTAGCGCATGGCCCGCGAAGTGGCACCGCGAGGTGTGGGTGGCGTCGAGGATCTCTAGCACGTCCTGCGCCATGTGCGCGATGGCGTAGGCCTCGGGCAGCGCGGCGGGGCTGCGGCCGGTGCCGCGCTGGTCGTAGGCGATGACGCGGTGCCCTGCGGCGATCAGCGCGCCGAACTGCGGTTGCCAGAAGCCGGCCGATCCGCCGAGGCCCGACGACAGCAGCACCGTGGCCGCTGCATCGGACGGTCCGTGCACCTCGTAGTGCAGTGCGCTCATGAAGCTCAGGCCTTCTTGCCCACGTGCGCGATCGATGCGATCTCGACCAGCGCGTCGGGCTTCACCAGGCCGCACTGGATGCAGTAGCGCGCGGGCTTGGTGCCGGGAAAGAACTCGGCGTACACCGCGTTGATCTTCGCGTAGTCGGCCCAGTCCTTGAGCATGATCTGGTTGAAAGTGACGTCGTCCATGGTGCCGCCGGCGGCCTCGACCACGCCCTTGATGGTGGTGAGCACGTGCCTTGCCTGCGCGCTCGCGTCGCCCACATGCACCACGTTGTTGTCCTTGTCGAAGGGCAGCGTGCCCGACACGTAGAGCACGCCGTCGGCGAGCGTGCCGGGGACGAAGGGAGCGATGGGAACGCCGGTGCCGGGAGGAATGATGGCTTGCTTGGGCATGGTGGAAAGTCCTTGGTGAAGAAGATGGGGAAGGGAAATCAGGCAACGGCCGCTTCGGCCGGAGCGGATCGGGTTGCGAACGAGGGCGCGAAGGTGCTGCAGAAGTGCTCTGTCGTGGACACCCAGCCGAAGAAGGTCTCCACGTTGTAGACCGATGCCTTCTGGATGGCGGGCCCGCCGAGCTCGTGCGTGGCGTCTTCCAGCATCACGGCGAAGTACTCGAGGTGGAAGGCGTCGCGCAGCGTCGATTCGACGCACACGTTGGTGGCGATGCCGGTGAACACCAGGTGGCGGATGCCGCGCGAGCGCAGCGTGCTGTCGAGCGTGCTGTTGAAGAAGCCGCTGTAGCGCGTCTTGGGCACGACGATGTCACCGGGCTGGGGCTTCATCTGCTCGATGAGCTCGTAGTCCCAGCCGCCCTTGGCGAGGAACTTGCCCTGCAGCTCGGGCCTGGCGCGCATGGTCTTGAGCGCGTTCGACTTGTGCCAGTTGGGCGAGCCGGGGCCGCCGGCTTCCACGTAGTTCGCGTCCCAGCCGTTCTGCAGGAACACGACCAGCATGCCGGCCGCGCGCGCCGCCGCGATGCTGCGCGAGATGCTGGCGATGGTGCCCTGCGCGCCGGAGATATCGAAGCCGGCCGAATCGACGTATCCGCCGATGGAGGCGTAGGCGTTCTGCATGTCGACCACGATCAGCGCGGAGTCGGTGGCGTGCAGCGCCAGCGGCTCGGGGCGCGCAGGCAGTACCAGCGGCGCGGGCGCACCGGGTGCGCGCGGCGCGCCCACGGGCGTGTTCGACGTGAGGGTGGTGTTGCGTGCAGGAGTGGTCACGTGGCGCTCCTGCTCAGGCTGCGAGGCGCTCGGGCACCGCCTGCGAGGGCACGGGACTCTGCACATGCGCGCGGCTCTTCATCAGCGGCTGGATGCGCTCGCCGAAGGCCTCGACGCCCTGAACGAAGTCGTCGAAGGTCAGCAGTACGCCCTCGGTGCCGGGCACCTCGGCCACTTCGTCGAGCATGCGCGCGACGCTCTCGTAGGAGCCGACGAGCGTGCCCATGTTGATGTTCACAGCCGAGGTCGGGTCGGCCATCTGGCGCACGTTGGTGTCGGCGCCCGATTTCGTGTCGGCCGCGCCCTGCTGGCCCAGCCATGCGATGGCCTCGTGGTCGGCGCCGGCCTTGTAGTGCTCCCACTTGGCGCGCGCGGCCTCGTCGGTCTCGTCGGCGATCACCATCATCAGCACGTAGGTGGTGACCTTGCGGCCGGTCTTCGCGGTGGCCTCGATGAGCTTGTCGGCCGCGGGGGCGAAGGCCTTGGGCGTGTTCACGCCCTTGCCGAAGCAGAAGTTGTAGTCGGCGTACTTCGCCGAGAACTCCATGCCCGCGTCGCTCTGGCCCGCGCAGATCACCTTCATGTCGGCCTGCGGCTGCGGGCTGAGGCGGCAGTCGTCCATCTTGAAGTGGTCGCCCTTGAAGTCGGACGAGCCCTTGCCCCAGAGGTCGCGCAGCACCTGAATGTATTCGGACAGGTACTGGTAGCGCGTGCCGAAGAACTGGTCGCCGGGCCACATGCCCATCTGCGAGTATTCGGGCCGCTGCCAGCCGGTGACGAGGTTCAGGCCGAAGCGGCCGTTGGAGATGGAGTCGATGGTGGAGGCCATGCGCGCCACGATGGCAGGGGGCATCACCAGCGATGCCGCGGTGGCGAAGAGCCTGATCCTGCTGGTGACCGCGGCGAGGCCGGCCATGAGCGTGAAGGACTCCAGGTTGTGGTCCCAGAACTCCGTCTTGCCGCCGAAACCGCGCAGCTTGATCATGGACAGCGCGAAGTCGACGCCGTAGCGCTCGGCCTTCAGCGTGATCTGCTTGTTGAGCTCGAAGCTGGGCTTGTACTGCGGCGCGTTCTCGGAAAGCAGCCAGCCGTTGTTGCCGATGGGAATGAAGATGCCGACGTTCATTGGAAGGGCTCCTGTTGCGGGTTCGGGAGGCTCCTTGCATGCGCCGTGCCAGATGAATAAGTTCTTTGATATCAATGGCTTACGGAAAATCCTCGCTTTCCTTTTGACCATTTGGTCCAAAACGGAGCAGAAGATTCGGCCGGGCTGCGGCACCGCGGTGCGGCCGGGGCCAAAGCGGTGCAGCGCCCGCGTCACGGAGCACGCGGCAAAATCACGCCATGCCCAAGACCCCACTCCGTGCCGCCGCGGCCATCGGCGGCACCGCCGACGACGTCGAGGCGGCTTTCTACGAAGCGCTGCAGCGCGGCGACATCGACGCGCTGATGGCCTGCTGGGCCGACGAGGACGAGGTGTTCTGCGTTCACCCCGGCGGCCCGAGGCTGGTGGGGGCCGTGGCGATCCGCGCGGCCTTCGAGCAGATGTTCGGCAACGGCGCGATCCACGCCATGCCCGCGCGGGTGCGCAAGATCGATTCGCTCGCGAGCGCGGTGCACAACGTGCTCGAGCGCATCGAGGTGCTCACTGCCGAAGGCCCGCGCCATGCCTTCGTGCTGGCCACCAACGTCTATCACAAGACCGCGCAGGGCTGGCGCATGGTGGCGCACCATGCGAGCCCCGGCACCGCGCGCGAGCCGGACGACGCCAACGATCCGCCCCAGGTCCTGCATTGATCGATTGATGCTTTCTCCGGTCGCTTCCTTCTCTCCGGCTGCCTCTGCCGGAACCTCCCTCCAGCCGATGGACTACGCCGCGCCGCGCTGGCTGCCCGGCGGCAACCTGCAGACCATCTGGGCCGCGCTCTATGCCCGCCGCTTCGAAGGCCAGGCGCCGGCCTACCGGCGCGAGCGCTGGTCGACGCCGGATGGCAGCGACTTCATCGACGTCGATTTCGTCGACGCGCCGATGCCCGGCGCGCGGCCGCTGCTGGTGCTGTTCCACGGGCTCGAAGGCTCGTCGCGCAGCCACTACGCCGAGGCCTTCGCAACCTTCGCGGCATCGCGCGGCATGGCCTTCGCGGTACCCCATTTCCGCGGCTGCAGTGGCGAGATGAACCTCGCGCCGCGCGCGTACCACTCGGGCGACTTCGAGGAGATCGGCTGGATCCTCGCGCGCATTCGCGAGCAGCATGTGAAAAAGGGCGGCGGCCCGGTGCTGGCCGCGGGCGTGTCTCTGGGCGGCAATGCGCTGATGCGATGGGCTTCCGAGGCGGGAGAAACCGCCACGGGCGTGGTGAGCGCCGTGGCTTCGGTCTGCGCGCCGCTGGACCTCGCCGCGGGCGGCGAAGCCATCGGCAAGGGCTTCAACAAGCTGGTCTACACGCGCATGTTCCTGTCGACCATGAAGCCCAAGGCGCTGGCCAAGCTGGCGCAGTTTCCGGGCCTGTTCGACCGCGAGAGGCTGGTGTCCACGCGCAACCTCTACGAATTCGACAACGTCTTCACCGCGCCGCTGCACGGCTTTCGCGATGCCGACGACTACTGGGCGCGGGGCTCGGCCAAGCCGCACCTGGCCTCGATCCGCGTGCCGGCGCTGGTGGTGAATGCGCGCAACGATCCATTCATTCCGGCGCGCAGCCTGCCAAGGCCTGGCGAAGTCGGTTCGCACGTCACGCTGTGGCAGCCCGAGCACGGCGGGCACGTCGGCTTTCCGATGGGGCTGCCGCCAGGGCATGTGCGGGGCATGCCGGAACAGGTCGGTGGCTGGCTGCAGCTGCACGGCGGCGCCTCCGCTGACGGCGGGGGCTTGCCGCCGGGACGAGAATGACGCCATGGATGACATCGTCAAGCAGGCGCTCGCCAAATGGCCCAACGTGCCGCATTGCTACGGCTGGCTGGGCCTGGATGCGCGCGGCAACTGGTACATGCGCGACGACCGCACCCAGGCGCAGGGCCCGTTCCGCACGGCCAAGGGCTCGATGCTGCGGCACGACAAGCTGATCGAATTCATCCACCGCAACTACGAGCACGACGACGAAGGACAGTGGTTCTTCCAGAACGGACCGCAGCGCGTGTACGTGGAACTGGAGGCGGCACCGCTGGTATGGCGTGTCGCCGAGGATGCGAGCGGGGGCTTCGCCGTCACCGCTCATACGGGCGCGGCGGTCACGGTGTCGGGCTGCCTGCTCGACGAGGACGGACGGCTCTATCTGGCCTCGCCGCTGGGGCTCGGGCTGGTGCACACGCAGGACGTGGGCATCGCAGCCGAGGCTGTCGAACGCGGAATCTGGACGCCGGAGACGGTGCAGGCCAGCGATCTGCCCGCGCGTTTCGGACACGTGCTGAGCCCGGCCGGACGCCACGCAGCCGTCCCGCACACCTGAGCGGAAAAGAAAAAGCCGGCGCTGGGCCGGCTTTCTTCTTTTGGCTGATTAGGGAAAACGCTTACTTGGCTGGCGCGCTCGCCGGTGCGGCAGGCGCCGCGCCCGAAGCGCCTTCGGCAGGCGCCGCGGCTGCGGCAGGGCGATCCGGCACCGGGAACTTGGCGCCGCCGGCATTGGCCATGTAGACCACGGCACGGCCGACTTCGAGGTCTTCGAAGTCACCGCCGCCCTGTGGAGGCATGGCGCCCTTGCCCTTCAGGGCATGTTCGAGCAGCGTTGCGTAGCCCTGGCCGATGCGCGGGCCCCAGGCTGCCGCGTCGTTCAGGTGGGGGGCACCGGGGATGCCGGGCGCTCCGTGGCAGGCGACGCACTGGGCCTTGAACACGGCCTCGCCGGCTGCGAGCGGGCGGTTGGCGTCACGGATCTCGATGCTGCCGACCTTCTTGAGGCGCTCGGCCACTTCGCGGTCTCGCGCCTCCTTGGTGACGCCGTAGAGCGCCATGTTGTCGCCCTGGGCGGTGCCGGCGGGCTTGTTGCCCGAGACCACGTAGGAGACAAGACCCACGATGATCAGGATCGGGGCAATGAAGGAAAAAAATACCGCGAGCAGCAGTTGCTTCGGGTTCTTGATCGGCCCGGTGTGGGCTTCTTCTGTGGCCTGGTAATGCGGGTCTGCGCTCATTCGCGTCCTCAATTATCGGGGGCTCGTCGGGGGGCTTTTCCTAACCAACCGGCGATTATAGAGAGAGCCCTTGCCGGCAGGAGCAAGGGACCTCCCTTATGGGACGCCTTGGCGTCTCGGCCACTCCGGGACGCCGGGAGCTTCCTCAGCCCTTGCCGCCCGCCGCGTCGTTGCTGTCGCGCGTGGCCCAGCCGCCACCCAGCGTCTTGTACAGCGTGACCTGGTTCTGCAGCTGCAGCAGGCGCGTCGTCACAGCCGACTGCTGCGCAGTGAACAGCGAGCGCTGCGCGTCGAGCAGGTCGAGCGCGCTGGCGATGCCGTTGCGATAACGCAGGTCGGAGAGCTTGAAGCGCACGGCTTCCGCATCGGCCTGCGCACGCTGCGCGCGCGCCTGCTCGCCCAGCGTCGCGCGGCCCGCGAGTGCGTCGGCCACTTCGCGGAACGCCGTCTGGATCGACTTCTCGTACTGCGCCACCGCGATCTCGCGCCCGGCCTTGGCCGAGTCGAGCGTGGCGATGTTGCGGCCGGCGTCGAAGATGGGCAGCGTCACCGTGGGCGCGAAGGACCAGGCCTTGGAGCCGCGGTCGAACAGGCCCGAGAACTCGCTGCTCGCGGTGCCGATGGAACTCGTCAGCGACACGCGCGGGAAGAAGTTCGCGCGCGCCGCGCCGATGTTGGCGTTGGCCGCTATCAGCTGCTGCTCGGCCGAGCGGATGTCGGGACGTTCGGCCAGCAGGTCCGAAGGCAGGCCGGCCGGCACGTCGGGCATCGGCTTGATGCCGTCCAGGCCCTTGGCGCCGCCGGCGGTGGCATCGGCCGGCACCGGCGCGCCCAGCAGCAGGGCGAGAGCGTTCTCGTCCTGTGTGCGGGCGCGCAGTTGCTGCGCATAGGCGGCACGCGCGGTTTCCAGCGCCGAGTTCGCCGACTGGAAATCGAGTTCGGACGACACGCCGTTGTCGAAGCGCAGCTTCGTGAGGCGCACCGACTCCTCGCGCGTGACCATGGTCTGGCGCGTGATCTCCAGCAGCTCGTCGTCGGCCAGCAGCGTGAGCCAGCCGTTGGCCACCGACGCGATCAGGCTGATCTGCACCGCCTTGCGGGTCTCGTCCGTGGCGAGGTACTGCGCCAGCGCCTGGTCCTTCAGCGCGCGGATGCGGCCGAAGAAGTCGATCTCCCAAGAGGTGAAGCCGAAGTTGACGGCGTACTGCGACGAAACGCTGCCCTGGCTCGGGTCGATCGCCTGGTAGGCGTTGGGGCTCGAGCGCGAGCCCGTGCCCGTCAGGCCGAGCGCGGGGAACAGGTTCGAGCGCTCGATCTGGAACTGCGCGCGCGCCTGCTCGATGTTGAGCACCGACACGCGCAGGTCGCGGTTGTTCGCGAGCGCCGTGCGGATCAGGCCCGCCAGGCGCGGGTCGGTGAAGAAGTCCTGCCACGGCAGGGTGGCCGCGGCCTGGCCCGGAGGCTGCGACGGGTCGCCCGGGTAGGTGGTGGGCACCGGCGCGGCGGGGCGCTCGTAGGTCGGGATCAGCGAGCAGCCGGCCAGCAGCATTGCCGCGGCCAGTGCCGTTGGAATGAATTTCGTCATTGTCATTGCGACTCCATGGCCGCTCGCGCTGCACGCACTGCGCGGCCTGTTCGGGAAACACCACGGAACCGGCTCTGCCGGGCCGCAGGTGTTGCCCCCTGCAAGGGGGTGGGCGTAGCGACACGCAGTGCGCGAAGCCTGGGGGTGTGCCCGAGTTCAGTCATGTTTGGTTTCCTCCGCGGAGATGCCCGCGGCTTCTGCATGCCGCTTGTCGGCCTCGTGCTGGCGCGCGCTGCCCTTGAACAGGCTGCGCACCACCACGAAGAACACCGGCACGAAGATCACGGCCAGCGCGGTGCCTGTCACCATGCCGCCCAGCACGCCGGTGCCGATGGCACGCTGGCTGGCGGAGCCGGCGCCCGAGGCGATCGCCAGCGGCACCACGCCCAGGCCGAAGGCCAGCGAGGTCATGATGATCGGGCGGAACCGCAGGTGGGCGGCGGCCAGGGCCGATTCGATGATGCCCTTGCCCTGCGCCTGCAGGTCCTTCGCGAACTCGATGATCAGGATCGCGTTCTTCGCGGACAGGCCGATGATCGTGATCAGGCCCACCTGGAAGTACACGTCGTTCGAATAGGCGCGCAGCATCGTTGCCACCAGCACGCCCAGCACGCCCAGCGGCACCACCAGGATCACCGACAGCGGGATCGACCAGCTCTCGTACAGCGCGGCCAGGCAGAGGAACACCGCCAGGATCGCGAAGCCGTACAGGATGATGGCCTGCGAGCCGGCGAGCTTTTCTTCTCGCGACTGGCCGGTCCATTCGTAGCCGAAGCCGGCGGGCAGCTGCGATGCGAGCTTCTCCATCTCGGCCATCGCCGCGCCGGTGCTGTAGCCCGGTGCCGCGTCGCCGCTGATGCGGATCGCCGGATAGCCGTTGTAGCGCACCGTCTGCGTGGCGCCCGTGACCCACTTGGTGGTCGCGAAGGCCGACAGCGGCACAGGCTGGCCCTGCGTGTTGCTGGCGTTCAGCTTGAGCAGGTCGTCCGGCTGCATCCGCGCCGGAGCGTCGGCCTGCACCACCACGCGCTGCAGGCGGCCGCGGTTGGGGAAGTCGTTGATGTAACTCGAGCCCAGCGCGGTCGACAGCGTCGCGTTGATCGCGTCGAAGCTCACGCCCAGCGCGTTCGCCTTGTCGCGGTCGATGTCGATCTGCAGCTGCGGCGCGTCTTCAAGGCCGTCGGGACGGACCTGCGCCAGCACCTTGCTCTGCGAGGCCATGCCCAGCAGCTGGTTGCGCGCATTGATCAGCGCATCATGGCCCGCGCCGGAGCGGTCCTGCAGGCGGAAGCTGAAGCCGCTGGCGTTGCCCAGTTCGGGAATGGGCGGCGGGCTCAGCGGGTAGATGAAGGCGTCGCGGATGCCCGAGAGCGCACCGAAGGCACGGCCGGCCAGCGCGCTGGCCGAGTGGGCCGGGTCCTTGCGTTCTTCCCAGTCCTTCAGCGTCACGAAGGCGAGGCCCGCGTTCTGGCCCTGGCCCGAGAAGCTGAAGCCCATCACGCCCACCATGCTCTGCACTTCGGGCTGCTTCAGGATGAAGCCCTCGACCTGCTGCATGACCGACAGCGCACGCTCCTGCGTGGCGCCGGGCGGCAGCTGCACGTTCACGATGATGTTGCCCTGGTCTTCCTGCGGCAGGAACGAACTCGGCAGGCGGCTGTAGGTGAACGCCACGGCGCCGATGATGGCGACGTAGATCACCAGGTAGCGCGCGGCGCGGCGCAGGATGCGCGCGACGATGCCTTCGTAGCCCTTGGCCGTGCGTGCGAAGCCGCGGTTGAACCAGCCGAAGAAGCCGGTCTTCTCATGGTGATGGCCGGCTTCCACCGGCTTGAGCAGCGTGGCGCACAGCGCCGGCGTGAGCGACAGCGCCATGAAGGCCGAGAAGGCGATCGAGGCCACCATCACCGCGGAGAACTGGCGGTAGATGTTGCCGGTCGAGCCCGCGAAGAAGGCCAGCGGCACGAACACCGAGATCAGCACCACCGTCACGCCGATGATGGCGCCGGAGATCTGCCGCATCGCCTTGCGCGTGGCCTCGAGCGGCGAGAGCCCCTCCTCGCTCATGATGCGCTCGACGTTCTCCACCACCACGATGGCGTCGTCCACCACGATACCGATCACCAGCACCATGCCGAACATGGTCAGCACGTTGATCGAGAAGCCCAGCGCCAGCAGCGAGGCGAAGGTGCCCAGCAGCGCCACCGGCACCACGATGGTCGGGATGATCGTATAGCGCCAGTTCTGCAGGAACAGGAACATCACGAGGAACACCAGCGCCACGGCTTCCAGCAGCGTCTTGACCACTTCGCTGATCGAGATCTGCACGAAGCGCGAGCTGTCGTACGGAATGGCCCACTTCACGCCCTGCGGGAAGTAGCGCTCGAGCTCGGCCATCTTGGCGCGGATCGCCTTGGCCGACTGCAGCGCGTTGCCGTTGGGCGTGGGCTGCACGCCGACACCGACCGCGGGCACGCCGTTCAGGCGCGCCGAGGTGGCGTACGACTGGCCGCCGAGTTCCACGCGCGCCACGTCCTTCAGCCGCACGGTCGAGCCGTCGGTGTTGGCGCGCAGCACGATGTTCTTGAACTGCTCCACGTTGACCAACTGGCCGTTCACCGTCACCGTGGCCGCGATGGCCTGGCCGGGAATGTTGGGCAGGTCGCCCAGCGTGCCCGAGGACACCTGCGCGTTCTGCGCGCGGATGGCGTTGTTGACGTCGGTGGCCGACAGGTTGAAGCCCTGCAGCTTGGCCGGGTCGATCCACACGCGCATCGCGTTCTCGGAGCCGAAGAGCTGCGCCTGGCCCACGCCGACCACGCGCTGGAGTTCGGGCACGACGTTGCGCGCGGCGTAATCGCCGAGCGCCACAGGGTCGAAGTTCGGGTTGTCCGAGGACAGCATCACGAACATGAGGAAGTTGTTGCGCGACTTGTCCACGCGCACGCCCTGCTGCGTCACGGCGGAGGGCAGGCGCGGCGTCGCGCGCGACAGCCGGTTCTGCACGTCCACCTGCGCGAGGTCGTCGTTGGTGCCGGGCTCGAAGCTGATCGTGATGGAGCCGGTGCCGTCGGCCTGGGCCACCGATTCCATGTAGATCAGGCCCGGCGAGCCGTTCATTTCACGCTCGATGACGGACAGCACGCTGTCCTCGAGCGTCTGTGCCGAGGCGCCCGGGTAGGCGACGTTGATGACGATGGCGGGCGGCGCCACCGGCGGGTACTGCGAGATCGGCAGCTGGGTGATTGACACGCCGCCCACCACCAGGATGAACAGTGCGATCACCCAGGCGAAGATCGGTCGGTCGATGAAGAATTTGGCCATTTGCGGGCGCGCTCCTGATTACTTCTTTTCGGCCGGGGCCTTGTCGGCTGGAGCCTTCTCAGCCGCGGCGGGTGCCGCGGGCGAGGCTGCCTCGGCGGCGGGCTTGGCCGCTGCGCCGCCGCCATTCGGGTTGGGCTTGGTCCAGGGCACGGCCTTCACCGGCGTGCCGGGCGGCATCATCTGCAGCTTCTGGAAGCCGTCGACCATCACCTGCTCGCCGGCCTTCAGGCCATCGAGCACGACCCACTGGTTGTCCTTTGCGGCGCTGATCTTGACGGTGCGCTTGCTGATCTTGCCGTCCTTGTCGACCACCGACACCGTATCGCCCTGCTGGGTGCGCGTGACGGCCTGCTGCGGCACCGTGATCGCGTTGGTGGCCTGGGCCTGCTCGAGCTTCACGCGCACGTACAGGCCAGGCAGCAGCTCGCCCTTGGGGTTGGGCACTTCGGCGCGCAGCGTGACCTGGCCGGTGGTGGAATCGACCGTGAGGTCGGAGAACAGCAGCTTGCCCTCGAGCGGGTAGTCGGTGCCGTCTTCCAGCACCACGCGGATGCTCGCGGCTTCGTCGCCGCTGGCGCGCTTGTACTGTCCGTCGGCCACGGCCTTGCGCAGCTTCAGCACGTCGGAGGCCGACTGCGTGAAGTTCACGTACAGCGGGTTGATCTGCTGCACCACGGCGAGCTCGGTGGCGTCGCCCTGGCCCACCAGCGCGCCTTCGGTGACGAGGGCGCGGCCGATGCGACCGGCGATGGGCGAGGTCACGTCGGCATAGCCGAGGTTGATCTTGGCCGTCTGCACCGCTGCGCGGCCGGCGGCCACGTCGGCTTCGGCGGTTTTCTGCGATGCGACGGCGGTCGCGTATTCCTGCTTGCTCACCGCGTTGGCCTCGACCAGCGGCTTGTAGCGGTCGGCCAGGGCCTTGGCCTGCACGGCGTTGGCTTCGGCGCGTGCGAGCGTGGCCTGGGCGTTCTGGGCGGCGGCCACCAGCGGCGCCGGATCGATGCGGAACAGCAACTGGCCGGCCTTCACGTCGCTGCCTTCGCGGAATTCACGTTTCAGCAGGATGCCCGATGCGCGGGCGCGGACCTGGGCGACGCGGGAGGCTTCGAGGCGACCGGGCAGTTCGGTAACAAGTCCGACGTCGGTCGGCGCGGCCACGACCACGCCGACTTCGGGCGCGGGATGACCGCCACCACCACCGCCTCCGCCGCCCGGACCTCCGGGTGCGTCGCTCTTGCCGCAGCCCGCGAGGACCAGCAGGACGACGGCGGCCACGGTCGCGAGGCGCGGCGAAAAGGACGATTGGCGCGAAACATGCAAGAGAGGCATGCGATTCCTTTGAAGCGAAGACGGGAGATGGCGCGTTCGCGGGGCGAACCGGAAACCTGTACGGCCAGGTGGGCCATCGGGGAAGGCGGCTAGTTTACATACATTCATGGATGTATAGTGACAGCCGAGCAATGGCCCCACGATACATAGAGGGCGTTGTCTTTACAAATCAGGAGACTTGGTGGCACGTCGTACGAAGGAAGAAGCATTGGCCACGCGGCATCGTCTGCTCGACGCCGCGGAGCTGCTGTTTCAGGCGCAAGGCGTCTCGCAGACCACGCTGCAGCAGATCGCGCAGCAGGCCGGCGCGACGCGTGGCGCCATCTACTGGCACTTCAAGGACAAGGCCGATCTCTTCAACGCGATGATGGAGCGCGTCATCCTGCCGCTGGAGACCACGCCGAGGGCGGCCGCCACCGCGCCCAACGTCGAGGACCCGCTCGCCGAGATCGAGGAAGGAATGGTCCACGCGCTCAACCTCATGACCACCGACCTGCAGGTGCGCCGCGTGTTCGACATCGCGACCCACAAGGTCGAATACACGCACGACATGGCCTCGGTGCAGCAGCGCCACCTGGATGCGCGCAACGCCTGCGTCGCCGATTTCGAGAAGGCCCTGCGCATGGCCGCGCGCCGAGGCCGCATCAAGCTGCCGGTGCCGGGCCATGTGGCGGCGCAGGGGCTGCACGCGCTGATCAGCGGGCTCATCCAGAACTGGCTGCTCGACCCGGAAGCTTTCGACCTCGTGCCGACGGGAAGGCGCACCTTCAGGGTCTATCTGGCGGGTCTCGGCTTCGCCCGGCCGCAACTGGGAGCCGCGGCTGCGGCGGAGGCCGAAACTGTCGTCGTCTGATAGGCGATAATGTCGGACTCCGGTGCAAACCGGATCCCAATTTCTCGCTGTATTTCAACGGATAGAATTCGGCCCTCCGAAGGCTGAGATCCAGGTTCGATTCCTGGCGGCGGGACCAGCTCCCAAGCCGGACACTTTCAAAGGTGTCCGGCTTTTTTGTTTCCCCTCCGAACAGAGGCGGTCCATCGTCAGAACTTCGCCTGCAGGCCCGCCACCACCTGGCGGCCCATGCCTGGCAGCACCGTGAGGTTGTTCCAGGAGGCGACGTAGAAGGTCTTGTCGAACAGGTTGTTCACGTCCAGGGTGAGCCGGACGCGTGGATTGATCTGCCAGTAGGCCGTCAATCGCACGGTCGTGTAGGCCGGCAGGCGGTAGGTGTCGGTGGCATTGCCGGTGCGCTCGCCCACGTGCACCAGGCCGCCGCCGAGGCCGTAGCGGCCGTCGAGCAGCCTGTCCTCGCGGATGGCGAACAGGCCGCCGCTGACGCGCGGGATGTTGGCCACCCTGCGCCCCAGCATGGCCGGGTTGTTGTCGCGGGTGACTTCGGTGTCGGTATAGGCCAGGTTGCCCGTCAGGCGCCAGTGGGCGTCGAGTTGCCCCGCCACGTCGGCCTCGAAGCCCCGGCTTCGTGCCTGACCGGCGGCGACGTTGAAGTTGGGGTTGGTGGGGCTGCGGGTGAGCACGTTGTTCTTGCGGATGTCGAACACCGCCATCGTGGCGGTCAGGCGCTCGTCGGCCGAAAGCCATTTGGCGCCCGCTTCCAGCGCGCGACCGGACTGCGGCGCGAATGCGTTGCCATTCTCGTCGCCGCCCGAATTGGGCCGGAAGGACTTGCCCGCGCTCGCATAGAAGGACAGCCGGTCGCTGACCAGGTAGGTGATGCCCACGCGCGGTGACGTGGCCGAATGGCTCTGGGTGGTGGTCTTGCGCGCCAGCAGGTCCTCGTAGTCCTGGTGGAAGCGGTCGAAGCGCACGCCCGCCAGCAGCTTCCAGTGCGGCGACAGATCGATCTGGTCCTGCACGAAGACGCCGGTGGCGCGCTGGCTGTCGCGCGTGTTGAACAGGGGCGAGAGCGGCGCGGTCCGGGCCCGGCCGTAGACCGGGTTGTAGATGTCGATCGCGTAGGGCGCTGTAGCTACGTTCGAATAATCGCCGTACTGCCCCATGAAGAGCCGCCAGGACTCCACGCCCGCCAGCAGCGTATGTCCGATGCCACCGGTGGCGAACTTGCCCTCGACCTCGGCCTGCACCGATGCGTCGCGCGACGGCAGACTGCGCCAGCTGTCCCGCCGATTGAGGGTGCGGTTGTCGGCCCGCAGCGTGCTGTTGAGATCGACCGCGTCGCCGAAGTAGCGGGTCTCGCGGTAGGAGGTGCCGACCCGGGCGCGCCAGCCCGTGCCCAGCTCGCGGTCCACCGTCAGCTGATGGGTGTCGCCCTCGATGTGCATGTTGCCCCGGTCGGGCTCGCCCAGGAAGCGGTCTCGTGGAAGCACGCCGGTGTTGCCGTTGATCTGGATCACGCCGCGGTCGAGCGGTGCGCGGATGCGGACGAGCTCGGCCTCGTACTGCACCACCGTGCGGCTGTCGGGCGTCCAGGTGAACGCCGGGGCAAGCACCTGCTTGCGGCTGTCGATCAGGCTGCTGCGGCTCGCGCCGTCCTCGGCCACCGCGTTGAGCCGGTAGGCGAAGCTGGTGCCGATGGGGCCGGTGGTGTCCAGCGTCGCGCGCCTGAAGCCCCGCGTGCCGACCTCCACGCCGACGGTGTGCGCGGCTGTGAATTGCGGCTTCTTCGTGACCACGTTGATGGTGCCGCCAGGCTCGCTGCTGCCGTAGAGCGCGGCGGTCGGGCCTTTCAGGAACTCGACGCGCTCGACGCTCGCCACGTCGCGCTGCGGCCCGTAGCCGCGGCCCGACGGGAAGCCGTTGAGCAGCGAGCCGCCCTCGGTGTTGCTGAAGCCGCGGATCGCGAAGTTGTCCCAGGTGCCGCCGAAGTCGTTGAGCCGCGCGATGCCGCTGACGTAGTCGATGGTGTCGCCCAGCCGCGTCGCGCCCAGGTCCTCGATCAATTGGCGCGGCACCACCCGCACTGCCTGTGGTACTTCGATGAGCGGGGTTTCGGTGCGCGTGGCCGCGGTGCCGCCGCGAGGGCCCGCATAGCCCGAAGCGGAGCCCTCGGAGCGCTCCTGGATTTCGATCGTCCGAAGCGTGCCGGAGGTGCCGGCATCGGCCGCCTCCTGCGCGAACAGGTCGGAGCCGGGCGTGAGCGTCAGCATGGCGGCGAGGGCGGATGCGGCGCGGGGAAAACGAGGGGGAGAGCTGGGAGAAGAAAGCACGGAGAGATGTCGCGAGGAGAGGAGAACAGAGGCTTCGTCCTGTGATGGAAACCTGACAGCAGGCCTGAAGCTGAGGGCGCGAATCCTAGCACTCAATGAAAACAACTCTCATTTACATGGTGGTGACATTTGAGCCGGTTTTGACGAAGCTACGGCCGGGCACCGGCCAGCACGAACTCTTCTTCGCCACACCTCGCCGCGAAATCGCCACGTCGGCGGGCAATGCCTTGCGATGGAGGCCGGGAGAGGCTGCAGCGCGATGTCGCCCTGGGCATGGCCGTACTCATCGCTGCATCGCTTGAAATTGTCCGCATCCACGAAGAGCACCCAGCGCCGCATCGAGTGCGCGCCGGTTCTTCAGGCCCGCGAGCGAATCGGGTGCGGCCACCGCGATGAACGGCGTCGTCGGCGTCGTCAAAAGTGCCTTCCGCCGCGGAGCCTCGAGGACCCGAACTCGCCTGCACACGAACGCAAAGCCGTCCTACTTCGGCAACCATCGATGCGGCCATTCTTTCAGTCACTCCGTGGATTGCTCCACGAGCTGCAGCTGCCGTGCGCAGCGTCCTCACTCCGAAAACGCCTGCCACGGAAGCACGACCACCATGACCAGCAAGCCCCAACCCGCTATCGCCCGCATCTGGCGCGGCCGAACCCGGCCTGAAGTTGCCGATGAGTACGAAGCCTACAACCGCGCCGAAGGCGTACCGCCGCTGGAGAAGACAGCCCTGGGCGTCCAACTCCTGCGAGAGGACCGCGACGACGAGACCTGGTTCACGACCATCTCTTACTGGCCCGACATGGAATCGATGACCGCGTTCACGAAGGGTGATCCGCTGACCGTCCACCACCTGCCGCGCGACAAGGAGCTTTTGATCGAACTGCCCGAGAGGATCCAGATCCATCGCATCGTTGTGAATCGATAGAACGTCCATCGGCGACGGGCACGAGTCTGCGTTGACCGCTCCGTGCCTCCGAAGCTTCGCCAGACAACTCTGGGGACAGTTCCGGAACAAGTCGGTCCTTATCCACAGCCGGGGCGACTTCCAGGATGTTGTTCCGTTTCCGGTTGCATGCGCGAAGCAGGCGCACGCACAGTGGTGCGGCAACCGCAAGTCCTTGTCGCGCAAGGAAAAAACTCCGATGTCCACAGCGCGGGTTTACCCTTATCTACTACTACTATCTTTAAATAACAGAGTAAGCAGATAAGAAGCGAAAGCTGGCCGGACCCGGCCGCGCGCGCCATTCGGCTGCCGGAAATCGCGAACGACCGGCTCGCCAGGCATCGAACTGTGAACATTCGAAATCTCGCTGTCGAGCGGCGATAGGCGGCGCGGCCGGCACGCGCATTCGTTCACGAATCCGTGCGCCATCTCGCCATCGGCGGAAGGAAGGCCGAGCGCGCCCGGATACTCCGACGAAACATGCCGCCGACCAGAGTGGCAATGAATCATTTCAGGGAGGATCCATGTCCATCTTCGATGGCACGCGCCGGCACGTTCGCCCGGCGCCGTGCGCCGTTGCGTCCGCGGTGGTGCGATGACGCGCCGGGTTTGCATTCAGACCCCGTTGGGGGAAGCGCTGCAATTCCATTGGCTGACCGGCCGCGAGGCGCTGAGCCGGCTCCACGACTTCGATGTGGAACTGCTGGGCAGCAGCAACAGCGTCGATCCGAAGATGCTGCTCGGCAAGACCGTTACCCTGGCGATGCAGACCGAGAGCGGCGGCACGCGCTACCTGGGCGGTATCGTCGCGTCCTTCGGCCTGGCCGGAGAGGACGCACGCCATAGCTTCTACCGAATGAAGCTGCGCCCATGGCTGTGGCTCGCGACGCGACGCAGCGACTTCCGAATCTTCCAGGGCAGGACGGTTCCCGACATCGTCGCCGACGTGCTCGAAGCCTACGGCTACCCCATAGAGAAGCGGCTGGCCCGCGATTACCGCGTGTGGGAGTACTGCGTGCAGTACGGCGAGAGCGATTTCTCTTTTGTCTCGCGGCTGTGCGAGCTGGAAGGCATCTACTACTACTTCCGGCATGAGGCTCGGCGGCAGGTGCTGGTGTTTGCGGATGACGTGCTGGGCTCGCACGATCCGATGCCCGGAGGGGAGACGGTGCGGTTTCATCCGTTGGAGAAGGCGGGGATGACCGGCGGTGGCGATGGTTCGAACGAACGCATCCATAAGTGGCGCACGAGCGAAGAAGTCCGTTCCGGCCTGCACTTCACCAACGACTACGACCCGCTCAAGCCAAAGGCCGACCTCGCCAGCCGGCGGGAGCTGCGCACCGGCCACTCGCACGACGAACTCGAGCTGTACGAATGGCCCGGTGGGTACAGGCATTACGACGACGGCGAGGCCTATGCGCGCACCCGCATCGAAGAGCAACTGAGCGGTGGCAGCGTTGCAAGCGGCCGCTCCAACAGGCGAGAACTCGCGCCGGGCTGCATCTTCGAGCTGGCGGGCCATCCGAGGGACGATCAGAACCGCAAGTACCTTCTGACTGCCGTCGACTACGAGTTGCGGGAGAACCTCCGGGCCACCGAAGGCGCCGATGCCACCGAAGGCGCCGATGCCGGCGAAGGCTCCGTCCAGCGCTTCGTCTTCGAGGCACAGCCCGTGAGCCACGCGTGGCGCACGCCACGCACCACGCCGAAGCCGCGCACCCGCGGACCGCAGACGGCCATCGTTGTCGGGCCGAAGAACGAAGAGATCTGGGTCGACCAGTACGGCCGCGTGAAGGTGCAGTTCCATTGGGACCGCATCGGGCAACGCAACGAGAACTCCAGCTGCTGGATCCGCGTATCCATGGCCTGGGCCGGAGAGACATTCGGGGCGGCTGCGCTGCCGCGCGTCGGCCAGGAGGTGGTCGTCGATTTCCTCGGCGGCGACCCGGACTGTCCCATCATCACCGGCCGTGTGTTCAATGCCGAGAACATGCCCGCGTGGCGGCTGCCCGACCAGCAGAACCTGTCCGGCCTCCGCAGCCGCGAATTGAAAGCGACTGAAGCAGGCGGATCGCGCGGCAACCACCTGGTGCTGGACGATCAGCCCGGAAAGATACAGGCACAGCTCAAGAGCGACCATCTCAGCAGCAGCCTGAGCCTCGGCCACATCGGGCGCATCGACGACACGGCAGGCCGCAAGGACGACCGCGGCGAGGGCGCCGAGTTGCGTACCGATGGCCATGCCGCGGTGCGCGCAGCAAGGGGCTTGCTGCTCAGCACCGAGCCGAGGCCCGGAGCCGATGCGCACATCACCGATCTTGGGGAAACAGTCGCACGCCTGACGGCCGCGCGCGACCTGCATGAACGGCAGAGCCGGACCGCGCAGGAAGCGAAGGCGCACGAAGCGGGCGACCAGGACGCGGTCACGCAGGCTCTCAAGGAACAGAACGATGCGATCAAGGGCCGCCATTCGCGGCAGGGAGATTTCCCTGAACTCCGCGAACCGCACCTCGTGCTCGCCAGTGCGGCAGGCATCCAGAGCACGGCGGCGGGCGCCACCCACATCGCCAGCATCACGCACAACGCGCTGAGCAGCGGCGGGCACACCAGCATCAGCGCCGGCAGGAGCTTTCTGGTGAGCGTGAAAGAAGCCGTACGCCTTTTCGCATACAAGGCCATCCGCCTGACCGCAGCCACGGCGGGCATCGACATCGTCGCCCTGCAGAACAGCATCAACCTGCTGGCGAGGCTCGACATCAAGATGGAGTCCGACAGGATCAGCATCAGCGCCAAGGAAGAGGTAGTCATCAACGGCGGCGGCAGCTTTTCCAGGTGGAGTGCCTCCGGCATCGTGCACGGCACCCAGGGCCTTTGGCGCGAGCACGCGGCCATCCACAGCTATGCAGGGCCGATGGACATGGCCAAGCGCCGTCGCATGGAAGGCGTGAGCCACGACGACAGGTACAGCGTGCGCTTCGCGCCCCTTGGCAGCGACGAGATCTTCAAGCACGCGGGCATGTCGGGGCTGCCCTACCGGATCCTCGGCGAGAAGCGCCAAACGCTGGCCGAAGGCGTCATTCCCGACGACGGACGGCTGCCCCGCGTCGCGTTCGAAACGCCGGACGAGGCAGTGCTGGTGGTGGGCGAGGAAGCGTGGGACTGGACGCCCGTTCCGACGATCCGCTCCGAGCCAGACAGCGCGGAAGACGATGACCGGGCCGATGACGGCGGCGAGACCGAATCGCCGGGAGCGGAAGGCTCCATGTATGCAGCGGCTGCAGGCGCTTTCGACCCCGGCCACTTTCTTTCCGAGTCCGCCATCGAAGCCCACCTGAACGGCTTGGCTTGAGCTAGGGAAACACCCGCATGTCCAGACTGATATCTGCAACCTACCACCCCAACATCGAAGTCGCCGAATTCATCTGCGAAGACGGCCGTCACCTGCTGCGCTCGGGCGGAACGCTGCCGTGGCGCATCAACAATCCCGGCGACCTGACTGCCAGGAAGGTCGACGGCGTGCCTGCACCCAGGAAAGCAAAGGGCTACATCGGATTCGCCACCACCAGATCGGGCAGGACCTTCCTGATCTTTCCCGACGAAGACGCGGGGCGAGAGGAATTGAAGGCCAACTTGAAGCGCCTGCATGGCGACAGGACGATCTCCGAAGCCATTCCCGTCTATGCCCCGAAGAACGAAAACGACACGGAAAAATACATACGCGATCTGCTCAAGACCAGCGGCATTCCGGCCGGCAGAAAGATCGGCGAGTGCAGCGACGCCGAACTCGAAAAGATCGTGAACAGCATCGCCGAGATCGAGGGCTACCACGCCAACGCCGACACGCGGAAGGAAACTTGGGTTGCCGTGAGCAGGATCAACGCGACCGACGGCAGCCAGCCATTGCCCGGCACGGAGATCATTCTGCAAAGAGGAGGCAAGGAGGAAACCGTCAAGTCCGATGCCGCAGGGCGATTCCCTCCTGTGATTCACCCCGCCGACAAGTCGGCCGTGCACGTCAAGGTGGCGGATCCGAAGAGCAGGGAGGCCGTGACGGTCGGAACCATCGAGGGCGACGTCGGAAAGGATTTCAACCTGCTGGCGAGATTCAAGAGGTGGAAGGGCGTCGCCGGCTCGGAAAAGATCAACAGCTCGACCCTTGGGCAGAGAAAGCCCATGAGCTATGTCGTCCAGCCGGGCGACAGCCTCTGGAAGATCGCGAAGCTGTATCGCACCAGCGTGGAAGCCATCAGGGAGGCCAACGAGCGGGGGCACGACAGGATCTATCCCGGTGAGGTGCTGTTGATTGCGGGGAGCGGCAAGACCAAGTCGGGTCACAGGCCTTCAACTGCTCCTCCTCCCGGCATGGCCGCCGCCAAGCCACCGGCTGCGAGTGCGCCGCCAAGCCCGGCAGCGCTGTCGAGGCCAAAAGTGGTCTCTCCTCCGCCGCCTCCCGCTCCATCCGGAATCAGGCCATCGGACTCGGAGCGGTCGAAGGAAGGCGAAGGGAAGGTTCTGGCGCTGATCAATCCGGTCCCGGGGCGGGCTCCTTGGATGCCCGTCGCGATTGCGGAAGCGAAGCTCAGGCGGGGCGAACTCGAAATCACGCTCCAAGACAAGATCAATTACCACGTCGAGGTGGACGACGGACTCAAGGCCATGGACGGCCCCAGCAATGCGTGGTGCGCCGCGTTTGTGAACTGGTGCCTGATGCAGGCGAAATATCCAATTGAAAACCTTGGCTATCCCAATCGCAAGGTGGCGAAAGCACGCGCGCATGGGTTTTATGAAGTCGACGGGCCAAAAGAGAAATCGGAGAAGACACCGCCCAAAGTCAGAAATCCCTTGTTCGTTGAATTGGATAGGCCGATCTATGGCGCCATCGCCATGGTCACATCGAGACAGGGGCATGGCCGGCACGTCGGGTTTGTCTATGCAAAAAGCGGTGACGAGGACTTGATCCTTCTTGGAGGCAATCAGCGGAGTCAGATCAGATTTTCCGCTTTTGCCAAAAATTTGCGAACTCAGGTAATGGTGAGAAATAAAAATGGAAAAGCGGAAATAAGAAAATCCGGAAGCTCGAGTTATTTGAAATATTTCATTCCCATTGCTTACTATGAGCAAGCGAAAAAGGATCTGGTAGAGCCCGGGTTGAACGAGGCAAATGTTGTGTCGCTGAATTTAATCTTGGGAATTCCTCCGGAAAAGCCTGGAAGAAGGAAGGGAGGTTTGAGTGAAGACATTTCTTGAAAGGGTGGTCGATGTTTGGTTTTAATAAACTGTTCGTTTCGTTTTTGGCTGCTTTCCTTCTCTGGGGGTCTTCTTCGCAATCCTTCGCCGGATATAGAGACGATAGACTCGTTGTCTGGGTGAATTTGGATGAAAGCCCGGGCCGGGAGTTGATCAATAAGATGGTCAAGGATTTTGTGGAGTCAGGAAGGGTCGATGCTGAGTGCGGTGTTTCCTGGCATGAATGGGGGTCGGTGCTCTACATGAAAAAGCGTCCCCCCGGAATAACTGATGAGTTGATTAGAAAAGTGTTTATCGAAAAAGATCGAAAATCTCTTCAGTATTTGAATCGATTTTTGAAGTCTTTCAGGGACGCCGATAGAGAGATCGACGAAGGTCTGGATGGAGTCATTGTGTACTCCAAAAAGAATGGTCCGAAAATGATGAATTTCGTAACCGGCAGGAAAAAGATCAAGACTTTTGAAATGAGGCCGGGTGACGCGTCACCATCCGCCCGAGATATTGAAGATGCGTTCTGCGTGCTCCTGCCGCCCGTTACGCGTGCGCCTTAGGTTCATCCTTTTGCTCGCCCGTTGAGACCTTGGATTTGCGGAGCTTCCATGAATGGGTATCTTGCGCTTCATGCTATTGCGGGGATCGCCACACCCATGCCACCATCTTCCGCATGCCCTACCAACTCCATTACTGGCCCACCATCCAGGGCCGAGGTGAATTCGTCCGGCTCGCGCTCGAAGCTGCCGGCGCGGACTATGTCGACGTGGCGCGTTTGCCCGAGGGCGAGGGCGGTGGCGGATCCGCTCTGGGTGAGCGGCTGGACGACCCGGAGGCCGCGCGCCCTGCCTTCGCGCCGCCGTTCCTCGTCGATGGCGACATCGTGGTCGGGCAGACGGCTGCGATCCTGCTGTATCTGGGCCCCAGGCTCGGCCTGTCGGGCGTCGGCGAATCGGACGGGCTTTGGACGCACCAGCTGCAGCTCACCATCGCCGATGCGGTGGCCGAGGCGCACGACACGCACCATCCGATCTCGGTCGGCGCCTATTACGAAGACCAGCGCGACGCGGCCGTGCAGCGCGCGAAGGCCTTTCGCGAGGAGCGCATACCGAAGTTCCTCGGCTGGTTCGAGCGCGTGCTGCAGCGCAACCCTGCGGGCAGCCAGCATCTGGTGGGCGACACGCTGACCTACGCCGACCTGTCGCTGTTCCAGCTTGTGGACGGTTTGCGCTACGCGTTTCCGAAGGCATCGGCGCGGGCACTCGCCGCCACGCCCGCGGTGGAGAGGCTGCATGCCAACGTCAAGCGACGCCAGCGCGTGCATGACTATCTGCAGAGTCCGCGCCGTATCGCGTTCAACGAAGATGGCATCTTCAGGCGTTACGCCGAACTGGACGGCTAGTTCTGCTCCGCCTCGTCGCGGATGCGCAGCGCGGCGTCATACAGCGTATTGCGCGGGGCGCCGCTGATCTCCGCCGCCAGCTTCACGGCCGTCTTCACGGGCAGCTCCGCCAGAAGCAGGCGCAGCACGCGCTCGCCTTCGGCCCCGCCGTCACCGCTCACGGCCACGGGGTGCAGCACCAGCGCGAACTCGCCGCGCGTGCGGTCGCGGTCGGCGGCGAACCAGTCGGGCAGGGCATCCGCGGCGACGGTGGCGATTTCCTCGAACTGCTTGGTGAGCTCGCGGCCCACGGTGACGTGGCGCTCGCCCAGCGTGGCCAACGCGCGTGCGAGGTTCTCGATGCGGTGCGGTGCCTCCAGCAGCACGACCGCGCGCGGTTCCTTCGACAGCGCCTGCACGGCCGCATCGCGCTCGCCGGCCTTGCTCGGCAGGAAGCCCGCGAAGACGAAAGCGCTGCTGGCATTGCCGTCGTGGCCGCCCTCGGCCACCAGCCCCGCCGCGCCGACCAGCGTGGTCACGCTGCTGGCGCCCGGCAGCGGCAGCACGCGTTGTCCGGCGGCGCGCACCGCGGCCGCGAGCCGCGCGCCGGGGTCGCTCACGCCGGGCGTGCCGGCGTCGCTGACGTAGGCGATGCGCTCGCCCTGCGCGAGCCGCGCGACAACCGCCTGCGCCGCCTCGGCCTCGTTGTGCTGGTGCACCGCCAGCAACCGGGAGCCAGGGCGGTCGATGCCATAGGCGCGCAGCAGGCTCTGCGTGTGGCGCGTGTCCTCGCAGGCGATGGCGTCCACCAGTTGCAGCACATGCAGCGCGCGCAGCGTGATGTCGGCCAGGTTGCCGATGGGCGTGGCGACGACATAGAGCGTGCCCTGCGGATAATGCTGCGCACCCGCGGCGTCATGAGCTGCCGCGAGGGCTGCGCCGAAAGAGGCGGGAGCGAGTGAAGCCAAGGGGTTTCTCCGTCGGAACGAACAGGCAGCAAGCAGAAAAAGAAGACTCTCGAGAGCCGGCCAGGGAGGGCCATGAAGACCGACACCACAACGAAGCATCGGGGCGATGCGGCGGAAGACGCCGCGCTCGACCACCTGCGGGACGCGGGCCTCGTGCTGCTCGCCCGCAATTATCGGACGCCCGGGCGCGGCGGCGGCGAGATCGACCTGATCATGCGCGATCCGCGTCCCTCGCCCACGGGCACGCTGGTGTTCGTGGAAGTGCGCCATCGCAGCTCCGGCACGCACGGCGGCGCGGGCGGCAGCATCACCGGGCCGAAGCAGCGGCGCATCGTGTTCGCCGCGCAGCACTACCTGAGCCGGCTGCGCACGGTGCCGCCGTGCCGCTTCGACGTGGTGCTGTTCGAAGAGAAGATCACGTGGCTGCGGGCAGCCTTCGACGCCGGTTGACGAACAGTTCGAGGAACTGAAGCCTCGATGAGTGCTCCACATCTCGAACGTCTTGTTTCACAGCCCCCAGTTATCATCCCGCCCCATGCTCGAGCAACGGATTCAGCAGCACTTCATCGACAGTGCCGACCTCAAGTACCAGACCGGGCCGGTCCTCAGCAAACCCATCTCCCAAGCGATGCAGGCCATCCTCGCCTGCGTGACCAGCGGCGGCAAGGTGCTCGCCTGCGGCGCAGGCGTGTCGGGCCTTCTGGCGGCCCAGTTCGCCGCGCAGTTCGTGGGCCGCTTCGAACGCGAGCGGCCCGAGCTCGGCGCCATCGCGCTGCCCGGCGATGCCACCGACCCCGCCGCCGACAGTGCCGACGCGGCTGACGCCGACCGCTTCGCCCGCCAGGTGCGCGCGCTCGGCCAGGCCGGCGACGTGCTGCTCGCGTTGAGCGTCAGTGGCCAGTCGGCCCCGGTGCTGGCGGCCGTGACCGCGGCGCACGAGCGCGACATGACCGTGGTCGCGCTGCTGGGCAACGCGGCATCGGGCGCCGGCGGCGCCATCGGCCGCGCGCTGCGCGAGACCGACGTCCAGATCAGCGTGCCGCACGAGCGTGCGGCACGCATCCACGAGATCCACCAGATCGCGCTGCATTGCCTGTGCGATGGCGTGGACGCCCAGTTACTCGGAGAACAGGAAGCTTCCTCATGACCTTGACGACCATGACGACGACATCGACCCAGCGTTTCGCTCTCGCCCTGACACTGGGCGCCGCAATGGTTGCCGGCCTCTCCGCCTGCGTGCCGCTCGTCGTGGGCGGCGCGGCCGTGGTGGGCGTGGGCATGGTGGCCACCGACCGCCGCAGCTCGGGCGCCCAGCTCGACGACCAGGGCATCGAGCTGCGTGCCGCCGCCCGCGTGCGCGACATCGCCAACGACCAGATGTACGTGAGCGTGACCAGCTACAACCGCCAGGTGCTTCTGACCGGCGCCGTGGGCAGCGATGCCGACCGCCGCCGCGTCGAAGACGAGGTGAGCCGCATCGTGAACGTTCGCTCGGTGGTCAACGAACTGACCGTCGGTTCCTCCAGCACCTTCCAGGACCGTTCGAACGACCTCTACATCACCGGCAAGGTGAAGGCCTCGCTGCTCGACGCCAAGGACATCTTCGCGAACTCCTTCAAGGTGGTGACCGAGCGCGGCGTGGTCTACCTGATGGGCATCGCCACGCGGCGCGAGACCGATCGCGCGACCGAGATCACGCGCGGCGTGTCGGGCGTGGTGAAGGTGGTGCGCGTGGTCGAGGTCGTGAGCGAAGCCGATCTGGCGGCCAGCCAGGCGGCGAATCAGGCTGCCGCGCAGCGCGGTGGCACGGGGCCGGCGCCGGTGACTTCGGCAACGCCGTCCGCGCCCTCGTCGTCGTCCACCTCGCGCGTGCCGCTGCCGCCGATGGAGCCGTTGCCCCCCGCGGGCTCGTCGACGCCGGCGCCTTCCTCGAACGGCGTGACGACCTCGCCGGTGCGCTGAAGATCCGGTACGCCAAGACAGGAAAGCCCGCTGATGCGGGCTTTCTTCATTGCGTCACTTGAGCCGCGTGATGAGGCTCGAGGTGTCCCAGCGCCGGCCACCGGCCTGCTGCACGTCGGCGTAGAACTGGTCGACCAGCGCCGTCACCGGCACGCGCGCGCCGTTGCGCTTGGCCTCGTCGAGCACCAGGCCCAGGTCCTTGCGCATCCAGTCGACCGCGAAGCCGTAGTCGAACTTGCCTTCGATCATGGTCTTGCCGCGGTTCTCCATTTGCCAGCTCTGGGCTGCGCCCTTGCTGATGACGCCGAGCACGGCCTCCATGTCGAGACCGGCGCGCTGGCCGAAGGCGATGGCTTCCGACAGGCCCTGCACCAGGCCCGCGATGGCGATCTGGTTGACCATCTTCGCGAGCTGGCCGGCGCCGCTCTCGCCCAGCAGCGTGACCGCGCGCGAGAACGCCATGGCCACCGGCTTGATGCGCTCGAAGACCGCCGCGTCGCCGCCGCACATCACGGTGAGCGCGCCGTTCTGCGCGCCGGCCTGGCCGCCCGAGACGGGGGCGTCGATGAAGTGCAGGCCCAGCGCCTGCGCTGCCTTGGAGAGCTCGCGCGCCACGTCGGCCGAGGCGGTGGTGTGGTCGACCAGCGCCGCGCCCTTCTTCATGCCGGCGAAGGCGCCGTCGTCGCCCAGCACCACCGAGCGCAGGTCGTCGTCGTTGCCGACGCAGCAGAACACGATGTCGGCGCCGGCGGCCGCTTCGCGCGGGGTGGCGGCGTGGCGGCCGGGCGGGCCGAATTCCTCGGCCCAGGCCTGCGCCTTGGCGGCGGTGCGGTTGTAGATCGTGACGCTGTGGCCGGCCCTGGCCAGGTGGCCGGCCATCGGGCCGCCCATGACGCCGAGGCCGAGGAAGGCCACTGTCTGCGCGGGGATGGATTCGTAGGTGCGGGGGTTGATGCTGCTCATGGGGCCACAGCTTAAGGCCATTCCGCCGCAGGCGCCGTGCGGCGGAGGCCGGCCTCCCGCGGCCTCAGACGATCGCGAAGTGCTCCGTGCCCGCCGCCAGGTCGGTGCTGCGCGCGCGCTGGCTGTTGAGCTTGATCTGCAGCCGCAGGTCGTTGGCCGAGTCGGCGTTGCGGATTGCGTCCTCGAAGCTGATCGAGTGGCTCTCGAAGAGGTCGAACAGCGCCTGGTCGAAGGTCTGCATGCCCAGGTTGCGGCTCTTGCGCATGATTTCCTTGATCTCGCCCACCTCGCCCTTGAAGATCAGGTCGGAAATCAGCGGCGTGTTCAGCAGCACTTCCACCGCGGCCACGCGGCCCAGGCCGTCTTCCGTCGGCACCAGCCGTTGCGAAACCAGCGAGCGCAGGTTCAGCGACAGGTCCATCAGCAGCTGCGCGCGGCGTTCTTCGGGGAAGAAGTTGATGATCCGGTCCAGCGCCTGGTTGGCGCTGTTGGCGTGCAGCGTGGCCATGCACAGGTGGCCCGTTTCGGCGAAAGCCACGGCGTGCTCCATGGTTTCGCGGTCGCGGATTTCGCCCATCAGAATGACGTCCGGCGCCTGGCGCAGCGTGTTCTTCAGCGCGGCTTCCCAGCTGTCGGTGTCGATGCCCACTTCGCGCTGCGTCACCACGCAATTCTTGTGCGGATGCACGAATTCGACCGGGTCTTCCACCGTCACGATATGGCCGTAGGAGTTCTCGTTGCGCCAGTCGATCATCGCCGCCAGCGTGGTCGACTTGCCCGAGCCCGTGGCGCCCACCAGGATGCACAGGCCGCGCTTGGTCATCGACACGTCCTTCAGCACCTGCGGCATGCCCAGGCCGTCGATGGTCGGCAGCTTGGCGGGAATGGTCCGCAGCACCATGCCGACTTTGCCCTGCTGCACGAACGCGTTCACGCGGAAGCGGCCGATGCCGGTGGGCGAGATCGCGAAATTGCATTCCTTGGTGCGCTCGAACTCCGCCGTCTGGCGGTCGTTCATGATCGAGCGGGTCAGCGCCAGCGTGTGCGGCGCGCCCAGCGCCTGCTGCGAAACCTTGGTGACCTTGCCGTCGACCTTGATGGCCGGCGGGAAGTCGGCGGTGATGAACAGGTCGCTGCCGTTGCGGCTCACCATGAGCTTGAGCAGGTCGTTGATGAACTGGCTGGCTTGATCGCGTTCCATGATGTCTTTGCTCCGGGAGGGCCTGGGGTCAGCCGGGGAAGTTCTCGGGGATCTTGGCTTTCCCGCGGGCTTCTGCTGCCGAGATGGTATTGCGGCGCACCAGTTCCGTCAGGTTCTGGTCCAGCGTCTGCATGCCCGAGCCCTGGCCGGTCTGGATGGTGGAGTACATCTGCGCCACCTTGGCCTCGCGGATCAGGTTGCGGATGGCCGGGGTGCCCAGCATGATCTCGTGCGCCGCCACGCGGCTCTGGCCGTCCTTTGTCTTGCACAGCGTCTGCGAGATCACGGCCTGCAGCGACTCCGAGAGCATGGCGCGGATCATTTCCTTCTCTTCGCCCGGGAACACGTCGATGATCCGGTCGATGGTCTTGGCGGCCGAGGAGGTGTGCAGCGTGCCGAACACCAGGTGGCCCGTTTCGGCGGCGGTCATGGCCAGGCGGATGGTTTCGAGGTCGCGCAGCTCGCCCACCAGGATGGCGTCGGGGTCTTCGCGCAGCGCGGAGCGCAGGGCGTTGGAGAACGACAGCGTCATCGGTCCCACCTCGCGCTGGTTGATCAGGCACTTCTTCGACTCGTGCACGAATTCGATCGGGTCTTCCACCGTGAGGATGTGGCCGTACTCGTTCTCGTTGAGGTAGTTGATCATGGCCGCCAGCGTGGTCGACTTGCCCGAGCCCGTGGGGCCCGTCACCAGCACCAGCCCGCGCGGCT